>Ga0335077_10004278_pt1 | contig 17413 bp, 11 predicted proteins | sample Lox_Sample_31_FD_207151 | JGI IMG/M metagenome (GOLD analysis project Ga0335077, IMG submission 207151) | Soil microbial communities from Loxahatchee National Wildlife Refuge, Florida, United States - Lox_Sample_3.1 | ecosystem: Environmental > Terrestrial > Soil > Wetlands | place: USA... | reverse complement strand
CTGTACCTGAAGCCGGGGCAAAGCGAGCCCGCGCCGGACGAATGGGGTTCCATCGCGGCGTGGGCGTGGGGCGTGAGCCGCGCCGTGGATTACTTCGAGACCGACAAGGGCATCGACGCGAAACGCGTGGCCATCATGGGCGTCTCGCGGCTGGGCAAGACCGTGATGTGGGCCGGAGCGCACGATACGCGCGTAGCGGCGGTGATTGCCAGTTGCTCCGGCGAAGGAGGCGCCGCGCTCAGCCGCCGCAATTACGGCGAGACCATCGCGCACCTGGTGGCACCCACACGCTATCCGTACCAGTTCTGCGGCAACTATAAGAAGTGGGCCGCCGATCCACGCGAATCGCCTATCGACGCGCATATGCTGGTGGCGCTGGTGGCGCCGCGGCCAGTGCTGCTGCAAACCGGCAGCGAGGACGGCTGGTCCGACCCGAAGGGCGAGTTCCTGGCCGCGGCGGCCGCCGAACCGGTGTACCGCCTGTTCGGCAAGCAGGGCCTGGGGACGACCGAATGGCCGCCCGCGGGACAGGCGATCCTGCACGATATCGGCTACTACATGCACGCCGGCGGTCACGGCACGCTGCCCGCGGACTGGGATGTCTTCCTCAAGTTTCTGGAGATGCAACTGAAGCCGTAGGCAGTGCCAGCGGGCAGGCAAAGCTGAGCGACCGCGAATGCGCGGCGAGCAAGGCACAATAGCTGCATGGCTGCCTCATGCGGTCCTCTGGTAGACGGCAGGCCGCGGCGGCTTCCTCGTGACGGTTCATACGCCGCCGGACGTCTCGCGCAAGCGGATCAGGAACATGTAACAGATGAAGTTCCTCCCGCTTTACTCGGGCGGTCACTGATTCAGCGGGGGCGGTTTTTCGGGTTTGTCGGGCTTGGCGTCCTTGTTTTCCTTGTTTTCCTTGGGCGGGTCGGCAAGGATCTGTTCTTTGCGGGCCTGGGACTGCTCATCGAAGAGCGGCGGCGCCTTTGCGAGATCGTCGTTGCGGACCACGAGCCACATCAGGCCTACGACGAAGATCAGGGCGAGCAGGCCGCCGACACCGATCCAGAGCGAAAGGCCGCGGTGAGTGGAGAGGGGCTCGCCGCAATTGGGGCAGCGCTTCGCATGGAACTCGACCGGCTGAAGGCACCGTGGACAACGCTCGCCGCGGGCCTGTGGCACGGTTTTAGGAGTGCTGGGGCTCATGCCGTCCAGCAACACTATAGCATCGGCCGCGCGAGGAAGATGGATTCACCAAGGTTATAATTGAGTGGTGCGAATCGCGTCCGCAATCCTCCTGATCGCTTGTCTTTCCGGCTGCAACAGCGGCAAACCAAACAATGAAGCGCTCCGCCAGGGCGTTGTCGAGTACCTGCAGAAAATCGGTCTCAATGTGGGTGGAATGGACATCAGCATCGGCAATGTCAAGGTGAACGGCAGCCAGGCGGATGCGACGGTCAACATGGGGGTAAAGGGCAGCGGCACGACTTCGATGACGATGAACTACCACCTGGAGCAGAAGGACGGCAAATGGGTGGTGGTGGGCAAGCAGGACACCAGCCAGCACGGCGCCACCGCGCCCCCGGGAGCGGGCGCAATGCCGGGCGGGAACCCGCATGCGGGCGGCGCGATGCCGGCGGCGCCGGGCGGTTCCGGCAAGATGCCCTCGCCGGAAGATCTGCCGCCGGCCGGAAAGAAGGAATGAAGCGAATCGCGATCCTGGGCGGTGGTCCGGCGGGAGCATTTGCCGCCGAGAGGCTGGCTTCGGCCGGCCTTGGTGTGGTACTGATGGACGAAAAACTCGCCTGGGAAAAACCCTGCGGCGGCGGGCTGACGTTCAAAGCATACAACCAGTACCCTTTTCTGATCGACAATCCGACACCCAAACGGTTTGTCACCGAGACCGTGCTGGGAGCGCCGGGGGCAGGCCGGGTTACGCTGCGCCTGAGCGACCCGCTGCTGATCTATTCGCGACTCGATTTGAACCGGATGCTGCTGGAGCGTGCAGAGCGCGCCGGGGCGCAGATCGAGAAGGTCCGGGTGACGGGGATGGAGCGGCGCGGCTCGCGGTGGCAGTTGCGCACACCGGGCGGCAGCCTGGATGCGGATTACTGTATCGTGGCCACGGGCGCGCGCAATCCGCTGCGCGACGTTGGGACACAGTTGGCGCCATCCGACGCGATGTCGGCCCTGGGATACTACATTCCGGGCGACCAGGCGCGCATCGACATTCACTTTCTGCCAGGCCTGGAGGGTTACATCTGGGTTTTCCCGCGCTGCAGCCACCTCTCGGTGGGGATCTGCGGCAAAGGCGAGCCGGCCACGTCGCTGCGGCAGCGACTGGAACGCTACATGACCGAGCAAGGCATCGCCTGGAAGGGCGCTGCGTTCTACAGCCACCTACTGCCGTCGCTGGATATCAAATCGTGGAAGCGCAACCGCGTGGCCGGCGAAGGCTGGATGGCGGTGGGCGATGCGGCAGGCCTGGTGGATCCGGTGACGGGCGAGGGCCTGTACTACGCGATTCGATCGGCGGACCTGGCCGCGCAGAGCCTGCTCGCCGACACCGCACCCGCCGAGAATCCCGAGCACTACCGCAAACTGCTCCGAAAGGATTTCGCGGCCGACCTGGAATTCGGCTCGCGCCTGGCCAAGCGCGTGTTTCTGGGACGCTTTCTGCTGGGCAGCGTGCCGGAACGGATGGTGCAGTTCACACGGCGCAGTCCGCGATTCGCCGCGATCATGCAGGACCTGTTTGCCGGGCGGCAGCCGTATCTCGGGCTGAAGCGGCGGCTGATGCAGAATCTCAACGGGAGCCTGTACGAGATCGCCATGAGCTTCGGATTTGCGCGCATCGTGCCGCGCGCCGGCAATCTCTCGACATGAACCTGAAGAAATCGGAAGCACTGTTTCGCCGCGCGGTGGCAAAGATTCCGGGCGGCGTGAATTCGCCGGTGCGCGCGTTCCGGAGCGTGGGGGGACAGCCCGTGTTCGTCGCGCGCGGCGAGGGCTCGCACATTTTCGACGCCGACGGGAACGAGTACATCGACTACGTGGGAAGCTGGGGCCCGCTGCTCCTGGGCCATCGGCATCCGGAGATCCTGGAGGCGCTGGAAGGTGCGCTCGCGATCGGCACCAGTTTCGGCGCGCCGACGGAACAGGAGGTCGAGCTGGCCGATGCCATCTGCAACGCGGTGCCGTCGATCGAGATGGTGCGGCTGGTCAATTCCGGCACGGAGGCCACGATGTCGGCGATCCGCGTGGCGCGCGGGTTCACCGGGCGCGACCTGATCGTGAAGTTCGAAGGCTGCTATCACGGGCATGTGGATTCGCTGCTGGTGAAGGCCGGATCGGGGCTGGCCACGCTGGGCATCGCCGACACGCAGGGCGTGCCGAAGGCGTTCTGCGATACCACCATTGCCCTGCCCTACAACTCGCTGGACGCGCTGGAGGCGGCGTTTGGCAAAATGGGGGACCGGATCGCGGCGGTGATCGTGGAGCCGGTGGTGGGAAACATGGGATGCGTACCCCCGCTCGCGGGATACCTGGAAGGCATGCGAGCGATCACGGAGCGGCACGGGGCGCTGCTCATTTTCGACGAGGTGATGACGGGCTTCCGAGTGGCATATGGCGGTGCTCAGCAGCGCTACGGCATCCGGCCCGACCTGACGACGCTGGGAAAGGTGATCGGCGGCGGGCTTCCGGTGGGTGCGTACGGCGGACGCAAGGACATCATGAGCAAGGTGGCGCCGGCGGGGCCGGTATACCAGGCGGGAACGCTTTCGGGAAATCCGCTGGCGGTGGCGGCGGGGTTGGCGATGCTGCGGCATCTCAAGGCGCATCCGGAGGTTTACGACCGGCTGGAGGCGATGGGGGCGAAGCTGGCGGCCGCGGCGCCGAAGGGGGTGACGGTGAACCGGGTGGGATCGATGTTCACGTTCTTCTTCACGGACGGGCCGGTGGCCGATTGGGAAGCGGCGAAGAAGTGCGACACGGCGAAATTTGGGGGGTTCTTCAGGGGGATGCTGGAGCGGGGGATCTATCTGGCGCCTTCGCAGTTCGAAGCTGCGTTTTTGAGCGCGGCCCACACAGAGGAAGATATCCGGCGAACGGTGAGTGCGGCGGGAGAGGTTCTGGCTGAGGTTCGGGCTTAGAAAGGAAGCAGGGCGGGCTAGCATGCGAGTCCGCCCCACGGGTGCACGTCAGTCGGCAGCTCTGGTCAGGGGAATCAGGGTAAGACTTGCGTGCTCCACTTTGTCGAGACTGCGGTGCGGCATCGAAAGCGCGGGGCTTCCTTGGCCGGCCCACAGCCGGATGAGCGCACAGCGGCCGATGGTGCATTCGAATGCCAGCACCGGGGTGCCAGTGGCTCTCCATTCCTTTGCCGCTTCGGAGCGCTCGCCGGGCAGGACCGCCGCGCTCTGTTTAGCCTCGAAATTCGACAGGATCACCAGGGTGCTTGTGTTCTTCACGTACACCGTGTAATTTCCGGCCGGTAGCAGTTTGTCGCCGGCGCGGAACGAGAATGGGATCTGCGCCTGCAGGGTCTGGGCCGAGAGGGCCCCGGCGGCCAGCACCAGGACGGCGGCCGCGATTGCGATTCGTGTGATTGTGGTCTTCATGGTCGTATCCTCCGATTGATTGCTTGAAAGGTTGGGGTGAGCGGGCCCGCGGGCCCGCCGCTCATCAGTCGCCGTTCACCCTGGCCAGGCGGATTTCGGTGACGAACGCCTGTTCGTACCTGCCGGTCTCGTGGCGCCGGAAGGCGAGCGCGTTATAACCGAGCCCATTCCAAAGCTTAGTCAGCTCGCAGCGGCTGGCGCCGCATTCGAAGCTCATCACGGCCTCGCCTTTGGCGGTCCAGTTGGCGGGCGGCGTGTTCTGGGCAATTGCCAGAACGATTACCGACTGTTTGGTTTCGAAGTTGGAAATGATCACGTATTGCCGGGCCTCGTTCGCCTTCACTTGATAAGTGCCGGGAGCCATCACTTTATCGCCCGCGCGGAAGGCGAACGGGATGTCCGCCTGTAGCGTCTGCGCGGAAGCGACGCCGGTGGCGAACGCCAGCGCGGCCGCCGTGATCATCAGTTTCGTGGTCGTGCTCTTCATCGTCGTGTCCTCCTTTGGGCATTTCCGTTTTGCCGGATGGCCTGGTAGAAGCAGGCGGCGTACCAACCGGAAATAGGGACGCAAGCCGCTGATAATTCGTGAGGAGGCGCCGCCGCGGCGGCCGAAGCGTGAACCGACCGGTTCATGGAGTGAACACGCCGGTTCACGCCAAGGTTCGATGCGCCTGCTAAACTGCCAAATCATGGACGCGGAACTGATCGCAGTGAGCGGACCGCTTCTCGGCACGCGATTTGCACTGGGCCAGGAGGAGCTGTGCATCGGCCGGGGCCCTTCGTGCGATATCCGCCTGACCGAGCGCGACGCCGCCTGGCATCATTGCGTCGTGCTTCCCGATGGCGACGGGTACCGCATTCTGGACCGGCACACCGGCAGCGGCACCTATGTGAATGGCATGCGCGTCAACGAGCACTATCTCGAAACCGGCGACCAGATCAGCATCTGCGAGACGATTCTGGCGTATCGCGAGGGCCCGGTGGACCTGGCCGCCGATTCGCCGCAGCACATGATGGTGCGGGCGTGCTCGCTGATCTTCCTGTTTCGGGCTTTCGCCCAGGCGCAAACCGGGCCGCACCGCGCGCGGTTGGAGACGCAGATCCTGCGCCTGATCGCCGATATCGTGCCGTGCGAGGACGGAGCGGTCCTGTTGGGGCGCACCGTGGAGGATCTGCGCCTGGCGGCGGTGGAATCGGCTCCGCGCCTGCAGTTGGATCCGCTCATCGGGTGTATCCGCCGCGAAGGAGTGGCGCAGACGGGCGACGGAATGACGCTGGCGCTGGGACTTTACGTGGCGGGTGAGCTGGCCGGGGTGCTGGCCGCGCGGTTTGCGGATCCGGAAGCGTCGGTGCTTCCGGAGCACCGCGACACGTTGAGCGCGATCGCCACGCTGGCCGCAGCGGCCCTGGAAGGCGTCCGCGACATGGAGCGGCTGCGCACGGAGAACGACCTGCTGCGCGAACGGCTGGAACCGATCGAGACGGGAATCGTGGGCGACAGTCCGGCGACGCGGAAGCTGCTCGAGCTGGTGGCGCGGGTGTCCCCGCGGGATACGTCGGTGCTGATTCTCGGCGAGAGCGGCGTGGGCAAGGAACTGGTGGCGCGGGCGCTGCACCAGCAGAGTCCGCGGGCGGGCAGGCCATTCGTGGCCATCAATTGCGCGGCACTCACGGAGACGCTGCTGGAAAGCGAGTTATTCGGGCACGAGAAAGGCTCATTCACCGGGGCGGTGGCCCAGAAGAAGGGCAAGCTGGAAGTGGGCGAGGGCGGGACGGTCTTCCTGGACGAGGTAGGCGAGATGTCGCCGACGCTGCAAGCCAAGCTGCTGCGCGTGCTGCAGCAGCGCGAGTTCGAGCGTGTGGGTGGAACGCGCACGCTGAAGCTCGACGTGCGGCTGTTGGCGGCGACCAATCGCGACCTGGGAGCCGAAGCGCGGCGCGGCGCGTTTCGCGAGGACCTGTATCATCGTTTGAACGTGGTGGCGATCCGGGTGCCGCCCTTGCGCGACCGGGTGGGCGACATTCCGGCACTGGCGCGGCATTTCCTGGAGCGGGCGTCGGCGCGATGCGGAAGGCGCGTGACAGGATTTTCACCGGAGGCGGAGCGGTACCTGACGAGCTACGCGTGGCCGGGAAATATTCGCGAACTGGAGAACGCGATCGAGCGCGCGGTGGTACTGGGGCAGTCGGAGGTGGTGGTGCCGGAGGACCTGCCGGAGACGGTGCTGGACGCGGCCCCGGCGGCGGATGCGGGAGGCGCGTTACAGGCGTCGGTGAGCGAGATCAAGCGGCAGGTGATCCTGAATGCGTGGCGGGAGGCGGGGGGGGATCACAATCGGGCGGCCGAGCTGCTGAAGATCCATCCGAATTCGCTGCGCAGGCTGATTCGGACCATGAATCTGCGCGAGGTGTTGTAGGCAGCGCCGGCGCGGGGCAGGCCGACACCTGCCCCACTTATGGAAACGATTGCATAGTGGAAAACACTAATATGATGCTGAATAGCTGTTGCGCCAGCTACTCTGCCGGTATAGTATTAACAACCGATCCCTTGCCAAGGGAATGCTTCGGGGAAGGCTGCTTGTGAACACCAGCCACACTATTCGCGTCTTCATTTCTTCAACCGCGGAAGACCTGAAGGATTATCGCGCCGTCGCGAGAAACGTGGTGCTCGACGTAGGCTGGATGCCGAATATGATGGAGCACTGGGGGGCTATTCCCAACCCCAGCGTGCAAGCCTGCCGCGACAAGCTTGCCGAATCGGACGTAATGCTGCTGCTGGTGGCTTTCCGGCGCGGGTGGGTTCCCACTCCGGAGCAGGGTGGCGACGGAACAGAGTCGGTTACAGCGCTGGAACTCGACTGTGCCCGCGAGAAGAACATTCCCGTGCTGGCGATGCTTGCCAATGACACCTGGCCGGGCAATCGATGGGACCGGGATCCGGCGGCGTACGCGTGGGTGGAGAAGTTCCGCTCGGGGATCGGCGTTCCCGCGGTGTTTTTCGATCCCGAAACGGATGCCACGCTGCCCGGGTTCAAAGCCGGCGTGCGAGGAGTGTTGCTGGCCCACCAGCAGCGGATCCTGGCCGAACAGGCGAAAGCCGCAGCAGCACCCGAGAGCGGGCTCGACTACTTCGACAGCGCCTGCAAGAGGCTGCTCCAAGGCCGCAGCGTCCCCTTCATCGGGCCTGGCGTGTTTGGCGACGGTCCCCTGAGTCCGGCGATGCTGGCGGGTGCGCTGGGCAAACAATGCGGCCAGGACCAGGTTTGCCTCGCCACAGCCAGCGAGTATCGGGAACGCTATTTGAAAGACCGCGAGTTATTCGTCGACAATTTCCGCCAGATCTTCGAAGCGCAGAGCCGAAGCCTGAACGGCGTTCCCGAGGTTTACTCGATGCTGCTTCGGGTCAAGCCTCCGCCTTTGATCGTGAGCACAACCTGCGATATGAAGCTGGAAAAAGGCCTGGTGGACGCCGGCAAGTCCTGCACCATCGTCAGCCACATCGTGCGGTCCTACAACAAAGAACATGATGGCAAGATCCTGGTGGTGAAGGGAAATCAGTACGAGATCTGCGTAGCCGACGGAGTCGATGTGAGCGGCAGCGATTACGTGATCTATAAGCTGCTCGGTTCTCCGGGGCTGAACGACGTGCCCGACCCCGGATTGGGGATTGACACGCTGGTGCTCACGGAGACGGATCACCTCCTGATGCTGGGCCGCCTGGAGCACCAGGATACGCAGGTTCCAACCGCCTTCATCCGCACGTTGCAGACGCATTCCATTCTTTTCATGGGTTACACGCTGGACGTCTGGCAGTATCGCCTGGTGATGCGTGTGTTCGAATCGATCGGGGAGAAGGGCAAACAGCTCACCAGCCTGGCTACCCGGGAACCCGTCTCGCCCATGGAAGAACTGGCCTGGAAACGGTTGAACACGGACCTGATCCGGCTCGATCCCAACGCATTCGCCACGCGGGTGGTGGACAATCTGGGATCGGCGGCGCGGGGTGTCGCTTGGGCGTAGTGAGTCAATCCGCGGCCGAAATGCTCGCGGTCCCGCTGGAGCGTCCCTATGTGGGCCTCCGCCCGTTCGAGCGGAACGAGCACGGCATCTTCAGAGGGCGCGAGCGGGATGCGAGGTTCCTGTGCAGCAAGATTTTCTCCTCCAGGTTGACGCTGCTTTATGCCCCGTCGGGAGTGGGAAAGTCGTCGCTGCTGCGAACGCTCGTCATTCCCTCGCTCGAGGACCAACGCGCGCGCGCCTTCTATTACGATGCCTGGGCCGCGGAGGATCCGGCCGAGGCGTTGAAATCCTTCCTGGCCCACCGTGCCGCAGAACTGGGAATTCCCGATCCTGGCGCGGGCGCTCCGTCGCTGCGCGAATTGATCAGCCTGATCGCCAGCTTCGATGGGCAAACGGTCGTGTTGATTCTCGATCAGTTCGAGGAGTTCCTGATCAACCACCCACAGGAATTGGATCCGCTTCGCAAGGAGCTGGCAGGGCTGGTTCGTCATTCCGCCCTGGACGTTCGGATCGTACTCTCGCTGCGGCAGGAGTTTCTGGCCGCGTTGGAGCCGTTCCGGACCGACATATTGAATCTGTTCCACTCCACCTACTCGCTCGACCACCTCGACGATCAGGGAGTCCGCGAGGCGATCCAGGAGCCCGCGCGCCTGTTCGGGGTCGAGTACGAGGATGGGCTGGTGGACACTCTCATTCGCGATTTGCGCGCCGAACAGGCGGTCGATCTGCCGATGCTGCAACTCGTGTGCGGGCAGCTTTGGGACGCGCGAGGAGGCCAATCGACAATTACCCGTGCGCTCTACGAATCGTTGGGAGGCGCGGGCCGGATCATCGACACGTTTGTTCGCGCCGTCATGCCGCAGCGCTGGCAGGACCAGCACGTGACGGCCAAGCTGATGCGGCAACTGGCGCCGGCCAGCGGCTTCAAGAAACCATATACCGTCGATGAGCTCGCGGAAAACGAGAATCTCCAGCCTGGCCGGGTGGAACAGGAATTGAGACGGCTGAGCGCTCGCGGCGTGCTGCGCCCGCGCACGTTTCGAGGACAGGAGCTTTTCGAGCTCCAGCACGACGCGTTTATCAGGATCATTGCGCCCTGGAGGAAGACGATTCTGCAGCGCGCCGCGCTGCGACGTCAATTCCGGTGGCTTCTGGCCGGCATCGGCATCGCCGGCCTGTGCGGTATCGGCATGTACGTGAGCCACTACCGCGCGGAACAGCAGGAGCTTCGCCGTAACACCGAAGGCATCCTGTCGGAGCTCCGCACGCCGGAGTTTGCGAAGAGACCCTACCAGGAACGCAGAACGCTCGCCGAGAGCCGGCTCGACTATGCGACCGAGTATCTGCTTTTGCGGTCCGCGGGGCCGGAACGCCTGGACACGCTCCGCGATCTGCTTAAGAAATACGAAGATCTGCAGCCCCGCGGCTACGGAATCGAAAGCTTCACCGCCACGTCGGGAGCGGCAGCCCCGGCGTCCGATTCGCCGATCGAACTGCACTTCTCTACCCTGCTCAACGTGGACCGGCAATATCTGAGCGATGCGTGGCGGGCGCGCGCGGAGACGATGGCCCAGGAATGGGGCATTCCGGCTCCCGAGCGGATCGATGTCACGGCCGATCCGCTGCCGATGCACGTGTTGCGCGTGACCGGAGCCAAGCTGAAGCTTCCCTTCGACCTGGCGATCCAGAGCAATGTGCGCGAGAAGGACGCGATCATCTCTTCGGCCCGCTTATCCGGGACCGCACTGGAGTTTTTCCATCGCTACAAGGATTGGAACAAGATCACGGAGTTGGACGACGGCGGGAGATGGTGGATTGTCCCGCGGTGGTCGTTGCCCGTATGGAAGGTCTCCGGTCAACTGGCCATGGACGCGAGCGGCCTGCCGGCGCTGATCCTAGGCAACGAGCTACGCAAGAGGCCCGAGGCTTTGTTGACGCCGGAAGTAGTGGATCTCCTCCTGAAGCGGGTAGAAAAGCGCCACGCGGGGATCGTATACGAGGCGCGCGCGGCACGCGGCGAGCGGCTGCCCCAGGACCTGATTGAGATCGTGAAAGCCGGCCTACCGCTGACCAGCCTGGAGGCAACCCTGGACGGACTGGCCTCCTATCCGAACGCCACCTCGGTGCAGGCGGCGGCTTTGGTGAAGGCATCCCTGGAGAATCCGCAGGCGCCGCTGCCGAACCTGAACGGCGCCTGGAAAACGGATCCAACGAAAGGCGATGCGAAGAAGGCCGCGACGGTTCGGGGCAGGCAGCCGAGCGAAGACGTCGAAGATCCACGCCTGCGGCACCTGCCTTCCGCGGATTACTATTCCATCCGGCTCTTCGCGGGCCGGAACATTCAATCACGGTTTAGCCGGCCGAGCCATTCGTTTGTCGAGCGGCGCGAGGCGCTGGCTTACGATTTCTTCCGCAAGTTCGGCGTGCCGCTGCCGCGCATCAGTTATTCTTCGAGCCCGCAGGACGACCTGCTGGCCGGCGGGCCCGATGCCTTTCGGATCGAGGTGCTCAACCAGAGTTCGACAGATTCGGAAGCCCAACCCATGGTGGCCACCGCCGATACGGCGCCGGATCGAATGATGGCGGCGCTACGAATCCGCGCCGAAGGCCTGAGAAGCACCCTGCTGAGCCAGGAAGAGGTGAACGGGCTGGGTCCCGACGTAGACGATTCGCTAAAGACATGGCTGGTACTGAAGCGGTATTCCATGACCGATATCAAGGTCATGATGCGAGCCGTGCTGCGTCCGTCCGCGGAGGAACTCGCGCAACGGCGTGCAGCCAAAGACAGCGACCCGATAGCGATTCCCGCCGAGGACAGTCTCCGGCACCTGGACTGGCTGCTTCGCTCTCTCGTGTTCTGGTCGGAAATCGCCGACGCGCATTCCGCCGCGGCCATGACCGACGGACTTCGGCAGACGCAGCGGGCGCGCTTAAAGCCGGTCACCGCGCAGGGGAACCAGGCTGTGTCCGCCCAGGTCACCCGGGGGATCGCGCAAGTAGAGGCGGGCAGCCTGGAGGAGGCAGAAAAGACGTTCGCCGGCGCGGTCCAGGCGGATCGCAACACTGCGATACAGGCTTTCCTGGCGGCTTACCCGGGCAGCCTGCGAGCCATCGATCTACGCAGGTTTACGGACGAATGTACCGATCCGATGAAGGCCCGCCTGTCGCTTACGAAACAGGTCGATCTGGAAGATTTTCTCAGCGGCTATGGCAACGACATGGGCCAGGACCAGAGCCGGAAGCTGAAGCTCTGCCTTCTGGCTTCCTATCCCACGAACCTGCATGAAAGGCGGCTGGCGCTGGAGAAGGACCTGATGAAACGGCACGGGGCCGCCGGGGATTGGCCTGCCGCCGAGGGCGGGTGGCTGGCGCTCGAAGCACTCGAGGATTATCAGCCATTCGCGGATTCGCTGGAAACCAGGCAAAGCGCCGAGGCATTTCTGAAGAGCGCCATCTCGCGCATGAACACCGACGAAGCCTGGAAGATGTATCAAGACGCGGAGAAACTCCTCGAGAAGCCCGGCCCCAAAGAGTGGTCGTGGAACATCCTGAAGGATCTGGCGGCAGTCCGCCAGGATGTCCGCACTTCGGTCGAGCTCGCCGTCCAGCTGAGCAACCACGAGCGCGCGGAAGAACTGCAGCAGTCGCTGGACCTCGCCGGGCAACTGGAGAAGAGAATTCCGGCAAGTAACCTCTCGTCCACGGACCGGGCCTGGGCTCGGGACTGGACTCTCTTTGCCAGGGCCAATGCTCTGGCATATCTCTCCAGGGTAGGTTCCGGAGACCACTGGACCGAATGCGAAGAGATCCTTCGCAAGCTGGGATCCTCGCCGGTACCCGGAATCAAGGGCCAGGCCCTGACCGAACTGGTGGAAGCGGAACTGGACAGGGAACGCTACCAGGAAGCCCACACGATGGCACGGCAGGCCATGGCGGTGCCGAAGGACGCCGACGATCCGAATCTGTACCTGCTGGATTTCTGGGCGAATCTTTTTCTGGGCAAGTACTCCGAAGCGAGGGCAGTGGCGCAGGAAGCACTTCGCCGGGCGGACGTCAACCCCAACAATGACACACACTCCGGCATGCTCTATACGGCGGCGCTGGGCAAGATTCTCATGCACGACTCGGATTTCGAGGAGACCGGGCTGAAGTTTCTGGAGACTGAAAGTCCCTACGTCCCCTACATCGCGATGATGCTTTATGCGCATCTCGGAGGGCAGGCCCAGGACGAGGCTCTTCAGGTGGTCAGGCAGCGGTGGGCGGGGGCCGACCGGTCGCGCTGGCGAGAGCGTTTACGGGGAGGCGATGAGAGCGCGTGGCGTGAGATGCTGATCGGCTACTATCTCGGCGAGGTCAAATCCGACGATATTTTCGCCGGCCTGGAAACAGAAGCAGCCTACGCCAACTCCGACTTCCGTTCCCTCCCGATGCCGCGGCGGGCGATGCTTTGCGAAGCGTATTTCTACGACGCCCTGCTGGCCGAGGCCAAAGGAGACGTGAAAGCGCGGGACCGGCGGCTGCAGCAAGTACTGGAGACGAAGTGGAACCACTACCTGGAATACAAGATGGCGAAGTTCCTGCTCCAGAGCGGCTCGCATTGATCGCGGCACGCACGGGCACGCCGGCCCAGGCGCAAAATAATAAATCATCAGGACATACCGGGCATCGTTTTTCGTAGCTCTGAGGGGTTGCCGCATGCCGGACACGCCAGATGCCGCCAAGAGTTCGCACAAGGCCGTGCTGATCGTCGATGCCAACCCCGAGATCGACGCACTAGTGCAGAAGATCGCCAGCGACGCGAATTGGAAGGTGGAGCATGCCGCCAACAACGAGGCAGCGCTGGCGGCGGTTCAGGGCAGGCATTTCGACGTTGTGGTCACGAGCGAAAAGACCTCGGGCGCGGAAGACGTCGCCCTGCTCCGTAGAATCAGGCGTGCGCATCCGCACACCAGAGTCATTATTCTCACGGGCGCCGGCGCGCCTGAAGCCGTTATCGCAGCGATGCGCGAGAACGCATTCAGCTATTTCACGGCACCTTTCGTGGCGGGACAATTCGAGGACATGCTGCAAAAGGCGCTGGAAGCTCCGGCCTGGGACGACGGCATCGAACTGGAGTCGGCGACCCCGGCGTGGATCCGCCTGTCGGTGCGATGCGACCAGACGACAGCCGAGCGGCTCGTGCAGTTCGTCAACGAGATTGGAGAGGACCTGGCTCTGGCGGACCGGGCGCATCTGAGCACGGCGTTTCGCGAAATGCTGCTCAATGCGATGGAACATGGCGGGCGGTTCGATCCGAACGAATACGTGGAAATCTCGTACCTTCGGTCGAGCCGCGCGATTTCGTGCAGAATTCGAGATCCAGGCGAAGGTTTCTCTCTGAACGAGATTCCGCACGCGGCGGTTTCGAACGCGCCGGAGGATCCGTGCGGGCACCTCGTACACCGGGAAGCACAGGGATTGCGCCCCGGCGGATTCGGCATCCTCCTGACGAAGAATCTCGTGGACGAAGTGATCTACTCCGAGAAAGGGAACGAGGTCATCCTGATCAAACATCTTGACCGGGCACGCAAGGAACGGAACTAGCGGCAAGCAATAACAAAGAGGCGCCGGAAAGGAAAAAGCACTTTCCCATCGGGGCGCGGCGGATAGACGGAGCGGATGGCCTGGAGGTAGTCGGCGGCGAAGCGGGCGCGCTCCGCATCGGTGGCGAGGGCTTCCAGAAAGGGACGCATGCCGGTGCCTTTGTACCAGTCGACGATCGCTTCCGCGCTGTCCATGATGTGGAGGTATTCGGTCTCCCATAGATCGACGCGGGCGGCGTGCGGAGCGAGAGTGTCGTAGTAGAAGGCGGGGTCGTGCGAGAACCACTCGCGGACGCGGCCTTCGAGCGGGTAGCGTTTAGCTACCTCGCGCATGGTGCGGTGGGCGGGGTCGTCCCAGTTGCCGGGGATCTGGAAGGCGAACACGGACGCGCGAGAGAGGAGCAGCGGGAGGACGGCGGTGTGGTCGGGAACCCATTGAAGGGCGGCGTTGGAGAAGACGAGGTCGTACTCCGGGTTGCGCGCGGGGTGAGCGGTCCATTGCTCGATTTCGGCGGCCAGCCAGTGCCAAGCGGGATGCGCGGCACTGGCCTTGGCGATCATGTCGGGAGAGCTATCGAGGCCGGTGAGATCGGCGGCGGGCCAGCGAGCGGCGAGAACTTCGGTGCTGTTGCCGGGGCCGCAGCCGAGGTCGATGATGCGGCGCGGAGAGTCGAGCTCAATGCGCGCGACGAGGTCGCGGCAGGGACGGGTGCGCTCTTCGGAGAACTTGAGGTATTGAGCGGGGTTCCAGTCAGGCATCCCCACCATCCGCGGTGAAATAGGCGCAGTCGGGGTGATGGAAGACCAATGCGCTGACGCTGGCTTCGGGCTCCATCATGTAGCTCTCGGTGAGCTTCACTCCGATTTCTTCAGGCTGGAGCAGCTTCCAGATTCCTTCCTGGCCCGCCATGTTCGGGCACGCAGGATATCCGAAGCTGTAACGCTTGCCCCGATATTTGGAAGTGAAGCGATCGTGCATGGTGGTGGAGGGAGGATCGGGGAAGCCCCAGTCTTCACGAATGCGACGGTGAAGCCACTCGGCCGTGCCTTCGGCGGTCTCGGTGGCCAGTGCCTGGATGGCGATCGACTTGAAATACTCGCCCCGCTGCTTCCACTCTTCGGCGCGCTCGCGAATGCATTCGCCGGCGGTGACGACGAAGAGCGCCAGGTGATCGCGGCGGCCCTCCTCGGATTCCAGGATGTAGTCGCTGAGGCAGAGGCCATCCTCGCGCGGCTGGCGGCCGAAGGCAAAGGTATGGACGGGGGATGCCGCACCGGGCTCGAAGAGGTGGATGGCGTTGCCGTCACGCTCGGCCTCCAAGAAGCGCCAGACGGCGCGGACTTTCATGAAGCGGGCGGCTTCCTGCTTGACTTCTTCGACCTTGTGGAAGAGATCGAGAGCTTTGGGCTCGTGGGCGGCGAGGTCTTTGTCGAAATTGCCCTTGTAGCCGAGGTTCTTGCCGTAGAGCATGAAGGGGTTGATGTAGCTCCAGACTTCGGCGAGATGGGGCACGGCGCGGACGCGGCGGTCGAGGTAGGGGGCGGGCGGGATGGCGATATCCGCGCGGACTTTGCGGCTGCGGGCGGTGGAGGCGGGGGTAGCGCTTGAAGGCCGCTCCGCGGCGGGCAGGTCGGAAACCTGCCCCACGGCTCGCCACTCGGCGAGCACTCGCTCGCGATCGGCGGGGTCCATGAGGCGATTGAGAACGGCCAGGCCGGTCATGGCGTCCTTGGCGTAAGTCACGGCTTCGGAGTATGCGGGCGCGATTTTGGTGCGCGTGAACTTCTCCGAGAGGGCTGCGCCGCCTACCAGCAAGGGAACCGAGATACCGGCGGCTTTCAGGTCAATGGCGGTGACCACCATCTGGTGCGTACTCTTGACGAGCAGGCCGCTGAGGCCGATGGCGTCGGGCTTGTGCTCGTGATAGGCCTGGATCAGCACGTCCGGCGGCACCTTGATGCCGAGGTTGACGACGGTGTAGCCGTTGTTAGCGAAGATGATCTCGACCAGGTTCTTGCCGATGTCATGGACGTCGCCCTTGACGGTGGCGAGAATGACCTTGCCGCGCGCGGACGATTCGCTCTTTTCCATGAACTGCTCGAGGTGGCTGACGGCGGCCTTCATGGCCTCGGCGGATTGCAGGACTTCGGCGACGATCAGCTCGTTGTTATTGAAGAGGCGGCCGACCTCGCTCATGCCGGCCATGAGCGGACCGTTGATGATTTCGAGCGGGGCAGCGCCTTCGGCGCGCTTACGGTCGAGGTCGGCGACCAGGCCGTCCCTGGTGCCTTCGATGATGTAGTTGGCCAGGCGCTGATCGAGCGGCAGGTCTTCGGCGCGGACTTTTTCGCGTTTGCCGCTCTTGCGGAAGTGCTCGGTGATGGCGGCGATGTGCCACTGGTTGATGGCGACCTTCTGACCGGGCGTCTGGAGGCGCCAGTCTTCGGGGGCGGTGCGGAGCTCCTCATCAGCGGCGTCCACGGGGGGCGAGTTGAAGAGCAGATTCTCGGCGAGACGGCGCTCCTCTTCGGGAATGGAGGCGAAGCGCTCCAGTTTCTCGGCGTTGACGATGGCGAGGTCGAGGCCGGCCTTGGTGCAGTAATAGAGGAAGACCGAGTTGACCACTTCGCGCGCCGCGGCGGGCAGGCCGAAGCTGATGTTCGAGATGCCGAGCACGGTCTTGACGAAGGGGATCTGCTCCTTCACCAGGCGGATGCCTTCGATGGTCTCGACGGCGGCGCCGATGTAGTTGGCATCGCCGGTGGCGCAGGGGAAGACCAGCGGGTCGATGACGATGTCTTCGGCGGGAATCCCGTACTTTTCGGTGAGCAGCCTGACGCTGCGCGCGGCCACGGCCAGCTTGCGCTCGCGCGTGAAGGCCTGCGCCTGCACGGGGTCTTCATCAATGGAGCCGACCACCAGGGCGGCGCCGTAACGCCGGGCGATGGGGCAGACGCGCTCGAACTTCTCTTCGCCGTCTTCCAGGTTGATGGAGTTGATGATGCTCTTGCCCTGGCAGTACTTCAGCGCCAACTCGACCGCCTTGGGGTCGGTGGTGTCGATCATGACGGGCGCTTTGATCTTGCGGACGAGCTTTTCGTAGAACGGCGGAATATCGTTGATCTCGTCGCGATCGGTGCTCTGGAGGCAGACGTCGATGACGTGGGCGCCGTTGCGGAACTGGCGGCGGGCGATGT
>Ga0335077_10004277_pt1 | contig 17418 bp, 17 predicted proteins | sample Lox_Sample_31_FD_207151 | JGI IMG/M metagenome (GOLD analysis project Ga0335077, IMG submission 207151) | Soil microbial communities from Loxahatchee National Wildlife Refuge, Florida, United States - Lox_Sample_3.1 | ecosystem: Environmental > Terrestrial > Soil > Wetlands | place: USA... | reverse complement strand
TCGTATTCGACGTCAGCGCCAGAATCATGATCGGCGCGTCGGCCGGATTGACCTTGCGGTAGGTCGGATTGTTCGGCAGCCCCGTGGGCAGGAGACTGCGCGAGGCGTTGATCGCCGCCTGCACGTCGCGGGCGGCGCCGTCGATGTCGCGATTGAGGTCGAACTGCAGCACCACGCGCGTCGAGCCGAGCGAGCTGGACGAGGTCATTTCCGTGATGCCGGCGATGCGGCCAAGCGAGCGCTCCAGAGGCATTGCCACCGTCGCGGCCATGGTCTCGGGGTTCGCGCCCGGCAACGACGCTTGCACCGAGATCGTCGGAAAATCCACCTGCGGCAGCGGTGCCACCGGCAACAGATTGAACGCCACCACGCCGGCGAGCGCAACACCCAGCGTGAGCAGGGTTGTGGCGACCGGGCGGTGGATAAAGGGAGTGGAGAAATTCATGGCCGCGCTCCGCCGGTTTCCGGCGCGTCTATCGCGCCCGACCGGCGCGCTTCGAGACGCCGCGCGAGCCGGTCGAAGGCGAGATAAATGACCGGCGTGGTGAACAGCGTAAGCGCCTGGCTCACCAGCAACCCGCCCACCATGGTGAGGCCGAGCGGATGCCGCAGTTCGGAACCGACGCCGGTGCCGAGCATCAGCGGCAACGCCGCCAGCAGCGCCGAAAACGTGGTCATAAGGATGGGACGGAAACGCAGGAGGCACGCCTGGTGGATCGCCTCGCGCGACGACTTGCCTTCCCGGCGTTCGGCGTCGAGCGCGAAGTCGATCATCATGATCGCGTTCTTCTTGACGATTCCGATCAGGAGAATGATGCCGATGATCGCGATGACATCGAGATCGGTGCCGGAAAGCTTGAGCGCCAGCAGCGCGCCGACGCCGGCCGAGGGCAGCGTCGACAGGATCGTGATCGGATGGATGTAGCTCTCGTACAGCGCGCCGAGCACGATATACATGGTCACGATCGCGGCCAGGATCAGCAGCAGCGTGTTGCCGAGCGAGGCTTGAAAAGCGAGCGCCGCTCCCTGAAAGCTGGTCTGGACGCTCGCCGGAAGACCGATGCCCTGTTCGGCCGAACGGATCGCATCGACCGCCTCGCCGAGCGACGCCCCCGGCGCGAGGTTGAACGAGATGGTGGCGGCCGGGAACTGACCGAGGTGGTTGATCACCAGCGGCGCGGCCTTTTCGGTGACGCGGGCAATCGTGCTCAGCTTCACTTGTTGCGGGGTCTGCTGACTGGTTGTGGTCAGGGTCGTGGACGCAACCGGTTGGCCGCTCCCGGTTGATTGAGCGGGAGGAACCGTGCTGACGTAAATATCGTCGAGCGCGGCCGGCCCCTTCTGGAACTCGGGCTTGACCTCGAGCACCACGCGGTACTGATTGGACTGCGTGAAGATGGTCGAGATCAGCCGCTGGCCGAAGGCGTTGTAAAGCGCGTTGTCGATGGCCGACGGCGTGATGCCGAGCCGGCTGGCGGTATCGCGATCGATGTCGACAAAAGCCTGCAGTCCCTGGTCCTGCAGATCGCTCGTCACGTCGGCCAGCGACGGCAGGTGGCGCAATCGCTCGACGAGCTTCGGGACCCAGGCGCTGAGTTCCTCCGGGTTCGCGTCCTCGACGCTGAACTGGTATTGCGTGCGGCTCACGCGGTCCTCGATCGTCAGGTCCTGGACCGGCTGCATGTATAGGGAAATTCCCTCCACCGACGCGAGCCGGGTCTGAAGGCGACGAATCACCCCCGCGGCGTTGATTCCGCGTTCCGACAGCGGTTTCAGGTTGATCAGCATGCGCCCGCTGTTGAGCGTGGTGTTGGTGCCGTCGACGCCGATGAACGAGGACAGGCTCGCCACCGCGGGATCCTGCAGGATCGCCGCGGCCAGCGCCTCCTGCCTGTCCGCCATGGCGGAAAAGGAAATGGATTGCGGCGCCTCGGAAATACCCTGGATCACACCGGTGTCCTGAACGGGAAAGAACCCCTTGGGCACGAAGAAGTACAGCAACACGGTAAGCGCCAGGGTGCCGACCGCGACCAGCAACATCGCGCGCTGGCGATCCAGCACCCAGTTGAGCATCATGCCGTAGCGTCCGATCACGGTCTCGAAGAACCTTCCGCTGGCGCGGTAAAACCGTCCCTGCCGCGCCTCGGGCGTGTGACGCAGCAGCTTGGCACACATCATCGGCGTCAGCGTCAGCGACACGAAGGCCGAGATCAGGATGGCCACCGCCAGCGTGATGGCGAACTCGCGAAACAGCCGGCCGACCACGTCGCCCATGAACAGCAGCGGGATGAGCACCGCGATCAGCGAGAAAGTCAGCGAGATGATGGTGAAGCCGATCTGCTCGGCGCCCTTGAGCGCGGCCTGCAACGGCGGGTCGCCCTGCTCGATGTAGCGCGCGATGTTCTCGATCATGACGATCGCATCGTCGACCACGAAACCGGTCGCGATCGTGAGCGCCATGAGCGTGAGGTTGTTGATGCTGAACCCGGCCAGGTACATCACGCCGAAGGTTCCCACCAGCGACAGGGGCACCGCCACGCTCGGAATGACCGTGGCGGAGAGGTTGCGCAGGAACAGGAAGATGACCATCACGACCAGCGCGACCGCCAGCATGAGCTCGAACTCCACATCCTTGACCGAGGCGCGGATGGTGGTCGTGCGATCGGTAAGAAGGCTCATGTCCACCGAACCGGGGAGGGTCGCCCGGAGCTGCGGCAGCAACTGCTTCACGCGGTTCGCCACCTCGATTACGTTGGCGCCCGGCTGGCGCTGGATGTTGACGATCACCGCCGCGGTGTCGTTGGCCCAGGCGGCGAGCCGCATGTTCTCGGCGTCGTCCACCACGTCGGCCACGTCGCTCAGGCGCACCGGCGCGCCGTTGCGGTAGGCGACGACGAGCTGTTTGTAGTCGTCGGCCGACTTGAGCTGGTCGTTGGCATCGATGGTGGAGGCGCGCGCCGGACCGTCGAAGCTCCCCTTCGCCTGGTTCACGTTGGCGTTGCCGATGGCGGTGCGCAGATCGTCAAGGCTTATACCGTAGGCCGCCAGGGCGTTCGGGTTGGCCTGAATGCGGACCGCGGGCCGTTGGCCGCCGCTCAAGCTCACCAGTCCCACGCCCGGCAATTGCGAAATCTTCTGCGCCAGCCGCGTATCCACCAGGTCCTCGACCTTGGGCAAGGGCATGGTCTGCGACGTGACGGCGAGCGTCAGGATCGGCGCGTCGGCCGGGTTCACCTTGTTGTAGATCGGCGGCGTCGGCAGGTCGGTCGGCAGCAGGTTACCCGCCGCGTTGATCGCCGCCTGCACCTCCTGTTCGGCGATGTCGAGGCTCAGGTCGAGGCTGAATTGCAACGTGATCACCGAGGCTCCGCCGGAGCTCGTCGACAACATCTGGTTCAGCCCCGGCATCTGGCCGAATTGGCGCTCGAGAGGCGCAGTGATCGAGGAGGTCATCACGTCGGGGCTCGCCCCCGGGTAGAGCGTCACGACTTGGATGGTCGGGTAATCGACTTCCGGCAGCGCCGACAGCGGCAACAGACGATACGCGATGATGCCGGCGAGCAGAATGGCGACCATGAGCAGCGAGGTCGCCACAGGCCGTAGGATGAAGGGACGCGAAGGATTCATGTGTCGGTATCCATATCAATCACACTCACTCGAGGAGCAGGACCTCGCGGGGCCGCGGTTTCCGACCTCTCCCGACTTATTCCGTAGCGACGGAGCTCGGATCACCGACCCGGCGCCGTCCGGCGTTGTGTTTCGGCGCCCCTGCGTCGTCCGCGGCTGGCGCATCCCGCGCAGCAAGTTCCACCTTGGCGCCTTCGCGCAAATTGCCGGTCCCGTCCACGACCACCAGTTCCCCGGGAACAAGTCCGGTCTCGACGGCGGCCCGCTCTCCCTGGGTCGGACCCAGTTTGATTGAGCGAACCGTGACGGTACGATCGGTCTTGACCACATAGACGAAGGTCCCCTGCGTCCCCTGTTGGACGGCCGCGGTCGGGATGAGGGTCGCGCCGCGCTGCGTGTCCAGCAACATTTGCACGTTCACGAACTGGTTGGGAAACAGGCCGTAGTCGTTGTTGGCAAATTGCGCCTTCAGCTTGACGGTGCCGGTGGTCGGGTCGATCTGGTTGTCCACGGTCAGCAAGGCGCCGGTGGCGAGCTTCGTCTTCCCGGCGCGGTCATAGGCCTCGACGGGCAGCTTTTCCCCCGCCCGCAGCTTGCTCATCACGCCGTGGATGCTGTCTTCGGGGATGGCAAAAACAACCGTGATCGGTTGCAACTGTGTGATGACGACCAACCCGTTCTGGTCGCTCGCGTGGACGATGTTGCCGGGATCGATTTGGCGCAGACCCAAACGCCCCCCGACCGGCGCCGTAATACGGCAATAGACCAGCTGCAATTTTGCCGTGTCAATGGCCGCCTGATCGACCTTGACGGTCCCTTCGTATTGGTGGACCAGGGCTTCCTGAGTATCCAACTGTTGCTGCGCCACCGAGTCTTGCTGATACAGCACCCGGTAGCGATCCAGATCGATCCATGCGTTCTTGAGCAGCGCCTGGTCGCGGTCCATCTGCCCTTCGGCTTGGGCAAGCTGCGCCTGGTAAGGACGCGGATCGATCTCCGCCAGCAGTTCGCCGGCATGCACGATCTGGCCCTCGCGGAACAAGACGTCCATCAGCTGTCCGTCGACGAGGCTCCGCACGGTTACAGTGGCGATCGGCGTGACCGAGCCCAGACCGGAAAGATAAACGCCGATGTCACCCGGCGTGGCGGGCACCGCCGCCACCGGCGTGGGCTGCGAGACGTCAAACCCGTGCCGGCGTCCGCCGGAGGACCGCGGCGACTGCTCCGCGTTTCCCCATGGCATGAGGAAGAAGACAGCGCCCCCCGCCACGAGCAGGCAGACCGCCGCCAGCCCGATCCACCACCGTCGGGGCCACACCGCGGAAGGTTTCCCTTTCAGGGTGTCGTTCTCCATAGGACGCTACGCGGCCTTCCTGTGTTGGCCCAACTTGTTCGTTTTCTGCCTAGCGGCTGAGCCCTGCTGGCGGTTTAGGAGAACGACCGGATCCACCAGGTCGCCGCACTGGATGCAACGTTGAACCTGGAAATCGTAACAAGGCTCCGCCACCATGAATCCCCCGCAGCGAGAGCAGACCGCGGCGCCGCGGAACCCGTTCCCAAGAGGGTCATGCGCCACTTTCATACGTTCAGCCGAAAATCCGATTTTTGCACCCATTGAATTCCTCTCCTTCCATGGCGGCCGTTCACGAAAGCGCTCGACTTTTTTTCTTTATTTCCAGTTTCCGAAACCAAAAAAGCGGGTATCCGATCGATCTCTCCCAAAAAACCAACACAGTAATGGCCCAAGTGCCAGATTGCCTCCCGGACCCGCTGGCCGTGCCCCGCGGCGACCTCGACCACGATCTGCCACGATTCAAGAGCAATATGCACCCTCGCGCCGTATTCCCCTGTCGTCTCAACCAACTCCAACAAATCTTCGCACGTCAGTTGTCTCGCCGTGCTGATCAGGACGAGGCAAGCGGGGACCGGCCTCGTTTCTCCTTCCAGCCCGCAGGGATCTTGGACCATGCTCAATCGTTCCATTTTTCCGGACTCCTTTCTATCTGCAAGCCTAAGGCTCCTCATGATGATTGAGGAGAAAATACAGGGACACGGTGGTGCCCCCTTCCGGCGAACTCTCCACCTCGATCTTCCCTTGATGCGCCTCCATGACGGTTTTGCACAGGCTCAGCCCCAGACCGTACCCCCCGGTGTCTTTGGAGCGTGATTTATCCACACGGTAAAACGGCTCGAAGATATACGGCAGTTCGTCTTCCGGAATCCCCACGCCGTTATCCCGTATACGGACCATCCAATAGGGGTTGCAGTTTTCCATGGAGATTTCCACGGGCTTGCTGCTATTGAAGGAATATTTGACGGCATTGTCCAACACGTTCTTCAGCACGGTCTTAACCCGAACGGGATCCATATCCAGTTCGATATGATCCGGCATCTCACCCATCCGAATATCGGGGAGCTGACCTTTAAATGCAGAGACGACCCCTTTTATAAGGTCCACCATATCGATACGCTGTAAATTGAGTTGCCCGTGCGTGTAGTGGGACCGCGCCGTTTTAAGGATCTCGGTCACCATCTTCTCCATTTCGGCGACGTCCTCCCGGATGTTTTTCTTCGCGTAGCTTTCGGAGAGCGATTCAAGGGCGACCTTCATCCGGGTCAGGGGCGAACGCAATTCGTGGCTCACGTCCAACAACAATTGTTCCTTGGCCCGGAGCATGTTCCGGATCCGATCCGTCATGGCATTGAACATCTTGGCCAATTCACCCAGTTCATCCGATCGCCGGAGTCGAACACGATGGTCGAGGTTTCCCCGGCTCACCTCCCTCACGCCTTCCGTTAATGCCTTAACGGGGTTTAAAATCCATCGAATGAAAAGATAGGCCCCCGCGAGGATCGCCGTGAGCAAGGCCATCAATCGTCCCACGGCTTCCATATCCACGGTGTCCCAATTAAACTCATGGCCCAATTGGAAAATAAGCCGGCCCGATCCTTGATCAATCACAAAGATATGACGTCCGCGATTCTCTCCGATCAGTACCCTCGGGTAGGTACGCGACGGCCGCAATTTCAGTTGAGGGGAAAGGGGAACGGACTCCGAGGTGGACCAGTTCAGGCTCGGACTCTGATATTCGATTTGGATCGACGCCTCCTGGGCAACGCGCTTGGCCCGCTCGAAGTCGGGCGGATCGCCGAGATCCTTGATAATGTAATTCAGGTGATTAATAACGGAGTTGCGGATAGCCGGCTCGTTCGTTTCATGCTCATGCCGGATATAAGAGGTCACCGACAGATTGATGCAAATTCCCGCCACCACGAGAACCAGCAGCAGCTTCATAAAGACGGAGTTGAAGATCGTTTTGATCCAGCTACTTCTCATCCTGATCCTCATCTTGAATGAAGACATACCCCGTCCCCCACACGGTTTTAATGAAGGAGGGGGTTTTCGGATCGTCCCGCAGCTTATGACGCAGCCGGCTCATGGTGATGTCGACGGAACGATTGAAGGCTTCGTATTCCATCCCCCGCAGTTCCTCCAGGATCCGGTCCCGGTTCAACACCTTTCCCCGGTTTTGCACCAGCAAGGCCAGCGCGGCAAATTCGTTCGTCGTCAGATCGACGATCTCTCCGTCCAGTTTTGCGGTTCGTCTGGGAAAGTCGACCTCCAATCTCCCGAACTTTTGGATTGGCGTCTTATCGATGCCGTGCGTCCGGCGAAGAACCGACTGGATGCGGGCCACCAATTCCCTCGGCTCAAACGGCTTGGGAAGATAATCGTCCGCGCCCAGTTCCAAGCCCACCACTTTATCCGTCACCAATCCCCTCGCCGTCAGCATGATGATCGGGACCGCAGAGGATTGACGGATGGCCTTGCAGACCTCAAAACCGCTCATTCCGGGAAGCATGACATCCAGGATGATCAGATCCGGCGCTTCCTGTTTGAGTTTTTTCAATCCTTCCTCGGGACGGGTGGCGGTCTGGACTTTGAATCCAAAATCGGCGAGAAACCCGACCAGAAGCTGGTTCAGCTTGACATCGTCGTCGATAATGAGGATACGGGCATTCATACGTCATTCTCCACAAACACCGAAGCCGGTCCGGTCACTTCTTGGCATCCCATACGATCGACCGCCTATCGAATGATGATGGAAATCGGAGAGATAAAGTCGTTCGCGCCGGTCCCGAAGGCGCCGAAGAGGTCCCAGCCCGTCCCCGACATGTCATCGATCCGCGCAATCCGGTTGTTGGCCGAATCCGTCACGTAGATCCTCCCGGACGCATCCAGAGTGACGCCCTGCGGATAACTAAACTGGTCCGTCCCGATCCCGAAACTGCCGAAGGTGGTCCAGTTGGTCCCGGCCATGTCGTCCATCCGCACGATCCGGTTGTTGTTGACGTCCGCCACGTAGATTTTCTGCGCGGCATCCACAAAGAGGCCGTCCGGTCCGCTGAATTGACCGGTCCCGCTCCCGAAGCTGCCGAAGACGGTCCAGTTGGTCCCGGCCATGTCATCCATCCGCACAATCCGGTTGTTGCCCAAATCAGTCACGTAGATCTCCCCGACCGCATCCACGAAGATGCTTTGGGGAGCGTTGAATTGATCGGTCCCGTTCCCGAAGGCGCCGAAGGCGGTCCAATTCGTCCCGGCCATATCGTCCATCCGCACAATCCGGTTGTTGGCCGAATCGGTCACGTAGATCTTCCCGGCCGGGTCGACGAAGATGCCCTGCGGACTGCTAAATTGACCGGTCCCGTTTCCAAAGCCGCCGAAGGTGGTCCAGTTCGTTCCCTCCATGTTGTCGGTCCGCACAATCCGGTTGTTGCCCCCGTCGGTCACATAAACCTTCTGGGCCGTATCCACAAAGAGACCGTTCGGATCCTTAAACTGGAGGATCCCGCTGCCGGTGGTGCCAAGCGTGATCCAGCAGGTGCCGGCCATGTCATTGGTCCGAACGATTTTGTTGACGCCCGCATCGACCACGTAGATCCGCTGGAGTTGGGTGCAGTCCTGGGAATTCGTTGTGGGCTTGCCGCAGCCGTACGACAACCCCAGGGTCAACAACAGGCCCAGCCAACCGGACCCTTTCAACCATCCCATCATCGATCTCGCCTCGTTGATCCGGCCAACCTCTTTCGGGTGCATCGAATCTCCTTTCCGCTCTCTCGGTCTGTAATCCCAGGGAAGGCCTCCCCGGATGGTTCCCTTGCTTAATCTATGATCGGCCATCACGCGCCCGCACTCCGCGGAAGGGTCGTGAACCCATGCATAGACTACCAAAGTTTTGGACGATAAGCATTTCTCAGATGTAAAAAGTTGTAACAATTTGTACGGAGTCGACGGGAGGTAAAACCGCACGGCGGGACGGCCGGGAAAAACGGATTGGCTCTATTTCATCAACCCATCACAAATGGTTCTGTGCCGCATCCAACGCCTTTGAGAGGAAGACCCCCGTGCTGCGTTGAAGATCCAGAATGGCCAAGTGACGGTCGTAGGTGGCCTCGATCATATCCCGGTCGGCCTCGATCAAGGTCTGGTTCGCATCCAGAAGATCGATGTTCGTCGCGAGTCCGAAGGTGAATTGTTTGGAAATCATCTCGTAATTCTTCTTGGCAAACCGGAGCTGATCCTCCCGGGATTCGATCTCCCGGCCGATGGCCTGGACGTTCAGAAACGACCGCGTCACATCCAGCTCGAGCTGCTTTCTCAGGTTCGCCGTCCGCAACCGATCCTGATTCAGACGTCCATGGGCCTGGGACAGTTCGGCCCGGCGGAGCCCGCCTTCAAAAATCGGGAACTCGATCTTGGCCTCGGCCAACCAGCTCTGATTGACGGTAAAGGTTATGGGAGGATGTTGGTTACGGCCGAAATAATCCCCCTCCAGGCTCAGGGTCGGAAAAAAATTCCCCCGGGCAAAGCTCACCTGCTGTTCCGAGAGTTGCTCCCGAATCTCGCTCTGGCTCAGGTCGTCCCGATGGGCCGCGGCCGTCTCAAGCAATTGAGAGACGGACCCGCCCGGGATCTCCGGAAGCGGGGGATCTTCGATTTCAAATTCTTCCGGCAGGTCCGCGAAGTTTCGGAGCTCCCGCCGCTTCACGGCCAGGTCATTTTCGCGCGCGACCAGATCGGCCTGGGCGCCGGCCAGTTGGGCTTCCGCTCGAAGCAGAACCGATTCCGTGACTTCCCCGACTTTATATCGCAGCTCCGCCAGCCGGCGATGTTCGGTCAAACGTTCGACGTCCCGCCGCTGGGCCTCCAGATTTTTTTGCGACTTGAGCATTCCGTAGTAGGCCTGGGCCGCTTGGATCAACAACGCCTCGGTCGAAAGGTTGAGACTCTTACGGGCCGCTTCGATCTGGCGATCCGCGATCCGGATTCCGGCCATGTTCTTCCCGCCCGCGAAAAGCGGCTGCTCGACCTTGATCTGCCCTCCGTATGCGTATTGCGGTTGAAGATCCACGGCCAACCCGCCCAGATCCTGCGTTTTTTCCGGATACCGGTCGTAGGTCCCCGTAAGGGTCACCTTGGGCAGAACGGTTGAGACGGCACGCGAGCGGTCCAGCTCCGAGACCCGGATGTCCTCACGGGCAATCTGAACCTGTTCATTTTCCTGAATCGTCAACGAATAGACTTGGTTCAACGAAAATGTTTCACCTTGAACTTTTTGCGAGGCCGTTGAAACGGCCAGCAGGAAACCAATCGACACGAACGTTCTCTTCATCATTGTCACCCCCTCCCCGACCCGCATCCGCCATCCAAAATCTTGGATCCGGGCCAAACCAAACCGGTTAGTGACCGGCGTTTTTTCGTTCCAGGCCGGTCAACCGGACTTAAGGATCGTCGCCAGATCGGCCGTCGCCGCCTGGATGTCCGGCTGTGAGAGAACGGCCGAGACCACCGCGACCCCGTCGACACGGGTGGCCATCACCTGCCGGACATTCAACCGGGAAATGCCGCCGATGGCCACGATGGGAATTCGAACCTGTTCACGAAACGTCTTCAACGCGTCGCAACCCAATGGGGGTCGGGCCTGTTTCGTCGTCGACGAAAAGACGGGACCGATCCCGAGATAATCCGCCCCGCCTCTTTCGGCCTCCCGGGCCTGCTCAAGCGTATGGACCGATACCCCGATGATGGGATCCGGCCCCAGGAGTGCGCGGGCCGCGGACAACGGCAGATCGTCCTGTCCCAGATGGACTCCGTCGCACCCGACGGCCAGGGCGAGATCCACCCAATCATTCACCAGAAACGTCGCCCCGTTTTGACGAGTCAGCGCCCGAAGTTGAAGGGCGTTGAAATACGCTTCCCGCTTGGAGAGATTCTTCGCGCGGTATTGAAGGCACTCGGCCCCCCCGGCGATGGCCTGAAGGGCCACGTCGGTCAAGGACCGCCCGGCCAATAACCCATGATCCAAGATCAGGTAGAGACCGGAGGGCAGCCGACCGGTCCGGCCCGGAGCCGCCGAGGAAACCGGGGACATCGGAGGGCCCGTTTTGTCCTTGCCGGACGGCCCCCCCGAGGGAATGGGATCGGGTGCTTTCATCTTCAACCGGCGACCCGGGCCTGCTCCGAGGAGAGAAATTTTTCGAGATAGCCGGTCGAGATCCGCCCTTTCTGAAACACGGGGTCGTCGAAGATCCGCTTGTGAAGGGGGAGGGTTGTTTTGATCCCCTCGATCATGAACTCGTCCAAGGCCCGTCGCATGCGGGCCATCGCGGCCTCCCGGTTCTCGGCATGGACGATGAGTTTGGCGATGAGCGAGTCGTAATACGGGGAAACCACGTCGTCGCAGATCACGGCGGAATCCACGCGAACGCCCGGCCCGCCGGGCGTTCGAAAAACCGTGATGGTTCCGGGTGAAGGCGTAAAGGTGTCCGGACACTCGGCATTGATCCGGCATTCAAAGCTGTGACCCCGCAATTTGATTTCGCTTTGACGAACATCGAGCGGAAGTCCGGCCGCGATCTTGATCTGCTCTTTGATCATGTCGATCCCGGTCACCATCTCGGTCACCGGGTGCTCGACCTGGATCCGCGTGTTCATCTCCATAAAGTAGAACCGCTGATCCTTGTCCAGGAGGAATTCCACGGTTCCGACGTTGCAGTAATTGACCGACCGGGCCGCCGCGACGGCGACGAGCCCGATCTCCCGCCGAAGCGCCTCCCCGACCGCCGCCGACGGCGATTCTTCAATGAGTTTTTGATGCCGGCGCTGAACGGAACAATCCCGTTCGCCCAAATAGACCGTCCGGCCTTTTTCATCCGCCATGATTTGGACCTCGATGTGCCGAGGCTCGAGAAAATATTTTTCCAGATAAACCCCGCTGTCCCCGAACGCGGTCTTCGCCTCGGCCTGAGCCGTTTGAAAGGCCGACAGGAAGTCTTCGTCCTGCGTCACGACCCGCATGCCCCGGCCGCCCCCGCCCGCCGTGGCCTTGATGATGACCGGATAGCCGATGCGCTTCGCCGCCGCCAGGGCTTCCTTTTCTTCCGAGAGCACCCCCAGGCTGCCGGGCAAGACAGGGATGCCTTGTTTCGTCATCAGCTCCCGGGCCTTGGCCTTGTCGCCCATCATGGCGATGTTCTCCGAGGTCGGCCCGATGAATTTGATCCCGACCGACTGACAGACCTCCGCGAAATGCGCGTTTTCCGCCAGGAATCCGTATCCCGGATGAATGGCCTCGGCGCCCGTGATCTCCGCCGCGCTCAGGATGTTCGGAATATTGCGGTAACTGAGAGCGGCGTCCGACGGTCCGATGCACAGATGTTCATCCGCCAACCGGACGTGAAGAGCCTGCGCATCGGCCTCCGAGTAAACCGCGACCGTCTTGATCCCAAGCTCGCGACACGCCTGGATGATCCGGACCGCGATCTCGCTACGATTGGCCACCAAAATTTTTTTAAACATGAGCGTCCCTTGGATTCCCGACGATGGTTTCCGAAACGGTTCCGTTCGGCCGTGCGTTAGGTCGGCGTCAGAGGCTCGATGCGGAACAAGGGCTCGCCGTACTCAACCGGTTGGGCGTTCTCGGTCAGGATCTCGACTATTTTTCCGTCCCATTCCGACTCGATCTCGTTCATCAACTTCATCGCCTCGATCACGCAAAGAATCTGCCCTTTTTTGACCTGGCTTCCGATCTCGACGTAGGGGTCCGAGTCCGGAGATGGAGCCCGATAAAACGTCCCCACGACCGGGGCCGTCAACGTCAGCCATCCGGCCGGAATCGCGGGAGGCGGCGGGGCCGCCTGAGGAAGCGGGGTCTCCGCAGGCGCGGGGGGGGCCGGCGCGGCTTCCTCGGACACGGGAGGCGGCGCCATCTGGACGCGGTCTCTTTTGATCCGGACCCGCACCCCGGATTTTTCCAGTTCCAATTCGGCGATCTGGCTTTTCTGGATCAGCTCGATCAGCTCTTTGAGTTCCTTAAGATTCATAATTCCCTATGCCCGTTCCACATAGGACCGGGATCGGGTATCGATCTTGATGACTTCCCCTTCTTCCAGATACAAGGGCACCTTGATGGTCGCCCCGGTCTCCAGCACCGCCGGTTTGGTTCCGCCGCTGGCCGTATCCCCGCGCACGCCGGGATCCGTCCGGGCGATCTTCAATGCCACAAACGTGGGGACTTCCACGGTCAAGGGTTTGCCTTTGTAGATTAGAATCTTCACCAGCATGTTCTCCTTCAAGAAATCGCGGCTGTCGCCCAATTGATCCTGGTCGAAAGCCAACTGCTCGTACGTGGACGTGTCCATAAAATGGAATTCGCGCCCCTGGGCGTACAGGAACTGCATCTCTTTTTCCTCGATGTCCGGCTCGTCCAACGTCTCGCCCGAGCGATACGTGCGCTCCAGCACGTTACCGGATTTAAGGCTTTTCAGCCGCGTCCGCACAAAGGCCCCGCCTTTTCCGGGCTTGACATGCTGAAACTCGATAATGACGAACGGTTCACCCGAAATTTCCACCTTGGCGCCGTTCCGAAACTCCGTAGTCGAAATCACACCCACTCCTCCTCACCTGTTATTCGGGTTTATGGACAAACGGTCAGGTCTGTTGCGGTTTCGTTCTCAAATGGTGGATCACGGCCAACAGCCCCAATTGATAACTGTAAGCGCCGAAACCGCTGACCTGCCCGACGGACACATCCGAGATGTACGAATGCCGACGAAAGGCTTCACGCTGATAAATGTTCGAGAGGTGGACTTCAACGGTGGGCAGGCCCACCGCAGCGACGGCGTCGCGCAGCGCGATGCTGGTATGAGTATACGCCGCGGGGTTAATCAGCACCGCCTGATATCGGCCGGAAGCCTTCTGAATCAGAGTCACCAGCTCTCCCTCGGAGTTGGACTGTTCGATGGTCAGTTCCACCCCTTCTTTCTCGGCCAGCGTCCTGAGCTGCCGGTCGATCTCGGGCAAGGGCAGGGTTCCATACACCGAGGTTTCGCGGGTTCCCAATAGATTTAAATTCGGACCATGCAACACCAGAATCCGATCCACGGTGATTCCAGCCTCACAATTCCGTTTTGAGTTGCGCGCCGGCGCGCCGCAGGAGAAACCGCGCCTTCCCCAAATTTCCGTCGGCTTGAATCACCAGGATCAGGAAATACTCGGCCGTCACCTGCCGGAGAACCACCACGGAGCGTTCGGCGCTGGTGACCAGTTCCAGGATCCCTCCGAACCCGACCGAGTCGCCCAGTTTCCCGGCCGTCCTGAGCAGCCCGCTGAACTCGGCCCCGAGCGCCTGGAGATCGAGCTGGCCATCGTGCTTCCTCTCTTCCACGACGATCCCGTCCATTCCGACGAGTGCCGCCCCGCGCGCTTCATCGAGATCGTCGATCACACCCTGCAGGGCGTCGGCCATCCCCATCAGCCCTGCCCCTTTTTAATGCTGTCCAACCAGGATTGAAGCCGTTGGATCTTGAGCATCTTTTGTCGCTCTTGATCTCTGGCCGGTGCGGGTTCGGCCGCGGGAGAGGCCGTTGGAGTCTCCGGCGCCGGCGCGGACGCAGGAGGAGGAGCTTCGGGGGCGGGGGCCGTTTTGGTTTTGAGTTGCGGACCCTCGTTCAGCAGCCTGGCCAATTCAACGGTTTCCTCCAGCTTTTTGAACAAGACCTGATTGGCCGGATCCTTCGCGAGCAAGCGTCGATAGATCGCGATTCCTTTTTCATAAAAGCCTTGCCGGATATACAGATCGGCTAGGGCCTCGGTGGTAATTTCTTCGGTCGGCGCCGGAGCGGCCGGGGCTGCTTCGATCGAAGGCTCGCTGGGCCGGACCGTTTCCGTTTCAGAGATTGCAACGCCGTCCGGCACCGCGGCGGCTTCGGACGCCGGCGGCTCCGGGACCTGTTCCAAAGCGGGTTCGGGCCCGCCGAGATTGATTACGGCCGACGGAGCTTCGATCTTTTCCGGAGGAACGTCACGGGCCGTTTCTTTTTCGACCGGTGGCGCTTCCAACGGAAGCGTGGCATGGGCGGTCTGTTCAACCTGCATCTCAAGCGACCCCGCTTCGGTTGAAACGGTCATTTGCGCCTGCAGCTTTTGCCGTTTCGATTCTTCGATGCGATCCAATTCGTCCGAGATAAGTTTCATCTCGGGGTCCTTGGGACTGGACAGCAGAACCGCCCGGCAGGAGATCCGCGCCTTGTCCCACTCGCCCGATTCATGGTAAAGATTGGCCAGCTTGCGATGCGCAAGAAGGTTCTCCGGATCAACCTTGATCACCTGTTCAAATTCCGCCTTCGCTTCGGCGATTTGACCTTTTTCAAGGTATACTTTCCCCAGAATCGTCCGGGCCGTATGAAAATTCGGATGGATCTTCAACCCGTCGGTCAACACGATTTGGGCTTCGTGAAGCATTCCGGACTTCAAATATTCCTCCGCCAACGGCACAAAGAGTCTCGATTTGGGGTCCTTGGCCCATTTTTCAGAGAGCTTGGCGATTTCGGGCGAAAGAGGTTTTCCCTGTTCCTTTTTTTTATCCATAGACCTCCACAAGAGATGCGGGTTCGGGCAGCCCCATCATAACAAATCCCGGATAAAAGTCAACGAAGCGGACGGTCTCCCGTTCCGGATCGACTCTTCAACTCGTTGATCCGATCCAGGATTTGCTCGGCCGCTTCGGCCTTTGATAATTTGGGCAACGCCCGGGTTCCGCCCTGAGCATCGATCAAGGTTACAATGTTGGTGTCCAGGTCAAAACCCGCCCCTTCCTGGGTTACATCGTTGGCCACGATGAGATCGAGTCCTTTTTGCGCCAGCTTGGATCGGGCCCGGCTCAAGACGTCCTCCGTCTCGGCCGCGAAGCCGACCACGATTTGACGGCCCCGCCGTGAGCGGACTTCCGTCAGGATATCCGGCGTGGGTTCAAGCTCGAGGAACAGGGCTTCATGATTCTTTTTAAGTTTTTGTTCCGAACGACGACGGGGGCGATAATCCGAGACTGCGGCCGCCATGATGAGCACGGTCGACTCGGGCCAATAGCGCAAAACGGCCTCCCGCATTTCATCCGCGGATTGGACCTGAATCCGTTCCACCTTGGCGGGGCTCGGAAGCGGCGTCGGACCGCTGACCAGAATGACCCGCGCCCCGCGTCCCTGAGCGGCGCGAGCCAGCGCATAGCCCATTTTGCCCGACGATCGATTCGAAATAAACCGAACCGGATCGATCGCTTCCCTCGTGGGTCCGGCCGTCACCAGGACCGTTTCTCCTTTCAGGTCGCCCCGTTTTCTCAGTCGGCTCAAGACGGCCTCCACGATCCGGCCCTCCGAAGCCAAACGGCCCGTCCCCTCCTTCCCGGAGGCGAGAGGCCCCTCTTCGGGAGACACGACGCGAACACCCAGACCTTCCAAAATGGACAGGTTGCGCTGCAACACGGGATGGGTCCACATATCGCCGTCCATGGCCGGGGCGATCACGATCGGAGATGAACTGGCCACCGCCAGCGTGGTCAGGAGGTCGTCCGCAATCCCGTTCGCGATTTTGCCGATGACGTTGGCCGTGGCCGGGGCGATCAGAATCAGATCGACCTGCTCGGCCAACGTCAGGTGGCGGATTTCATCGCTCGGATCAAACAGGTTCGTGAAGACGGGACGACGGGACAGGACCTGAAACGTCAGCGGGGTGATGAATTGCTGCGCGGACGACGTCATCACCACCGTGACCTTCCCCCCGGCCTGGATGAGTTGCCTTAGGATCAGAACCGACTTGTAGGCCGCGATGCTTCCCGTGACTCCCAAAAGGATATGTTGGCCTTGCAGATCCGCTTCCATCGGGCTCTATCCGTCACTCTTCCGGCTCGACCACGGGAAGCGCTTCCTCCTTATGGTCACTGACATAAATGCTCAGGTCCTTCTTGATCTCGGTTTCATCCTCCTGCGGCAGCAGCGCCTTCGCCTTGGCCCGGGCGCGGGCCCGATCCTCGATCTCACGGGCGAGCATGGCTTCCTTCATGGCCACTTTGGCCTCCTTGCCCGTCATGAACTCCGTTTTGCCTTGCAATACCTCGTCCAGGGCGATCGTGGTTTCCTTGGTAAACTTGCTGGTGACCTGGGGCTTCGAACCCTGCATCAGCTGTCGGGCCCGTTGCGCCGCAATGATGACCAGCCGGTACCGGCTGTCGATCTTGGTATCGTCATAATCCGTAATCAGCGACATGATGTCCATTTTCCTCTACCCTCCCTTTCGCTTGTTCCGCGCTCAGTTCAAGAACTGCCCGCGGATCCAGTCCGGATCCGCATGATTGATCCGGATGCGTTCGGCCAAAATGACGGATTCCAAATCACGGATGGCCTTTTTAATGTCATCGTTGACGATGATGTAGTCGTAATCGATGAAATTTTGAA
>Ga0335077_10004275_pt1 | contig 17421 bp, 21 predicted proteins | sample Lox_Sample_31_FD_207151 | JGI IMG/M metagenome (GOLD analysis project Ga0335077, IMG submission 207151) | Soil microbial communities from Loxahatchee National Wildlife Refuge, Florida, United States - Lox_Sample_3.1 | ecosystem: Environmental > Terrestrial > Soil > Wetlands | place: USA... | reverse complement strand
CTGCCCGTTCCGGCTGACGCATCCGGCGCCTCGCTCCGCACCGCCCTCCTCGGCGCCGAGCTCGGCCCCCAGGCTCGGGCGGAGCTGAGCATCCCGCTGGTCGGCCGCACCGGACCGATCGCGACCGGGCCGGTCCCGGCGCAGCCGTTCGCGAGCACGGGAGGCTACGCGGTAACGAGCTGGACCCCGACGTTCTTCGAAGGGCCAGACACCGAGCGGAGGTCGTGATGACCGGTCTCTCCCCCAATCAGGTCGTACAGCTGAGCGAGGTGCTGTCGATCGTCGTCGGGGTCGTCATCATCTGGGCGGTCTACTACGACAGCGATCGCGCCGAGCTCCCCGGCGAGGCGCCGATCCCCGCCCCCGGCGAGGTCGACGACGCGACACCGGAGACGACCGGGAGGACGCTGTCGTGAACCCTGCGGCGCCGGCGTGCGCCTCGCGCTGCCCGCTCCCGGGCGCCGGCCGTTTCGGCGCTCGGACGGGGCTTGCCCCCGGCTACATCCGTCGGCTGGCGGCGGTCGAGGGCGAGGTCGACGAGACCAAGCGCAACCTGCTCAAGCTCGCGGCGGTCGCGGGGGTCCTCGGCGTGGGGGCCGGCGGGGTCGTCGGGGGAGCGCTCCAGTACGTGCGCCCGCCTGCCGTGGGGATCTCGAGCTTCCCGAAGACGCAGCTGTTCGACGTCGACGGCAAAGCGCTCACGCTCACCCGCGTCGGCGGGAGCCCGACGGGCTCCCCGACGGTCTACCAGAACCAGGAGTACCACGTCGGGACGGCCGACGACCTCGTCTTCGACTACCCGCTGACGAACGAACCGAACTTCCTCCTCAACCTCTATCCGGCGAACGGCGCAGCCCCGTCGCCGACCAACCCCGGGGCGATGAACGTCCCCGGGGGGATCGGACCCAACAAGTCGATCGTCGCCTTCAGCGCGATCTGCCAGCACCTCGGCTGCATCGTGCCGTCGATCTCCTACTATCCTCCCGGGACCTGTCCGAAGACGTTCGCCACCTCCGGCCAGCCGAGCCTCGGGTTCTACATCCACTGCTCCTGCCACGGCTCGACGTACGACGTGACGAACGGGGCGGCGAACCTGACCGGCCCGGCCGTGATCCCCCTCCCGCAGGTCATGCTCGACACGGACACGGACGGCAACATCTACGCGGTCGGCGTCTCCGGAGCGCCGGTGAAGGGCCACCTGAACACCCTCCAGGGAGGCTACTCGGTCGGCCCGTCCAGCCAGCTCGCGAAGGATCCTCCCGTGATCCTCTGCAGCTTCCCGTCGTAGGAGGAGGGACAGGTGGGGCTCGGACGGTGGTACAATCGGACCCTCAACCGCCTCTGGGGGTTCGTCGAGGACCGGACGTCCATGCGACGGTGGGCGCTGCGGCCCCAGCCCGAGTTCACGTTCAAGCCGTCGTACTGGACGGGAGGGTTCGTCGCGACCGCGTTCCTGTACCAGGTCGTCTCGGGAGCGCTCCTCCTGCTCTACTACCAGCCGAGCGTCGCGACCAACGCGACGTACACCGCGTGCGGCCAGCCGCTCGGGACCCCGTCGCCGGCCCCGGCCGCCTGGTGCTCGACGTACTACATCATCCATTCCGTGCCGATGGGTTCGCTGCTCCTCTCGACGCACCTGTACGGTGCCTACGCGATGATCTTCCTGATGCTGGTGCACTTCTACCGAGGCTACTACCTCGGGGCGTACAAGGCCCCCCGCGAGTTCTCCTGGATGGTCGGAACGCTCCTCCTCGTCCTCACCCTCGGGATGGGGTTCACCGGCTACCTGCTGCCGTACACGCAGCTCGCCTACAACGCGACGGACGTAGGGATCGTGCTCGCGCTCGGGCTGCCGACGCTCGGGCCGATGCTCGGTCCGTTCGTGCTGGCGGACGGCACGCCGCAGGGACTGCTCTCGAGGATGTTCGACGCGCACGTCCTGCTCATCCCGCTCGGGATCGCCGCGCTCCTGTACGCCCACATCGCGCTGTTCGAGTCGCACGGCATCGCTCCCCCCGCCTCCTCGGACCCGCTGCAGCGTCGCCGGTTCACGGAGAAGGAGGCGAAGAAGGACGTCCCGTTCATGCCCCACATCCTGTTCTACCTCACGAAGTGGGGCCTGCTCTACGTCGGGGTGCTGTTCGGGATCGCGGCGTTGTGGCCGTGGACGCTCTCGTCGTACTACGGCAACACCGCGGTCGCCGCGCCGGTCACCGAGCCGGACTGGTACTTCCTCTGGCTGTTCAAGCTCGTCGACTTCTACGGGGTCACTCCGGTGGTCGCCGTAGCGGCGACCACGGTGCTCCTGCTGTTCGTCCTGTTCCTGCCGTTCCTCGACCGCTCCAAGCGGACCCATCCTCGCGATCGGCCGCTGTTCGTCTGGGCCGGCACGTCGCTCCTCGGCTTCTTCATCGTCATGACCGTCTGGGGCGGCGAGACGCCCGGCATCCAGATCCTGCCGATGGTCGTCGCGCAGACGCTCGCGCCGATCTTCGTCGTCAACGCCCTGGTCGTCGGTCTGTTCTACGCGCGCTACGCGCGCAGCTACCGGCGGCGCCTCGCCGCCCGCGACCTCTCCCTGCCAGGGGCCGGCGGAGGACCGACCGGCGGACCGGCGCCGCGTGGCGCCGCGGAGGCGAGCGTCCGTGACTGAGGACGGGGAGCCGGCCGAGAAGCCGGAGTGGCACACGGGCGCGCTGTGGGGGATCCTCGCCGTGCTCCTCGTGCTCGGGGCGGCGGGGAGCGCGACGGTCGTCTACGGGGTGCTCGGGTGGTGGGCGGGCTCGCTCGTGGATGCGGCGGTCGCGGCCGTCGGGGCGGCCACCGCCGTCCTCGCGCTGCTGTTCACGCTCGGGATCCTGTACCGGGTCGACCGCTACCGCGGCGTCCCGCACCGGAGGGTGGAGCTCTTTGAGTAGCGCCCCCGAGCCCGCGACCGCGGCCTACCAGCGCCGGACCCTGGAGCTGTACGCGGCGATCACGTTCCTGATGCTCCTCGGCATGGCCGCGCTCGTCTACTACGTCCTCACCCTGGGCCCCCTCAACGCTCCCGGCAACGAACGCTCGTTCGGCTTCGCGATCGCGCTGATGTCCCTGATGGGCGCGCTCCTGTTCCATCTCGTCGATCGGAGCTACCGCGTCTGGCCGCTGGGCCGGCGGTTCCGGCCGAGCCGGCCGTCGCTGCTCTCGACGCTCAGCTGGGTCCGCCTGCTGAAGGTCCTCGTGGTCGCGCTCGCGGTCGCGGCGATCGCCTACCTGGTCGCCGGGGTGATCGCATGAGCCTCGCCTCCCCCGCGACCGGCGCCACCAGCCTCGAGACCGAGGTGGTGCTCATCGTGGCGCTCGCCGCCTTCCTCCTGGGCGTCCTGAGCTACCGCGGGCCGTGGCTCGTCACGGCGATCCGCAAGTGGTTGTTCACGACCGACCACCGGAAGATCGGCCTGATGTACATCACGACCGGTATCGTCTTCTTCTTCATCGGCGGGATCTACGCGATCCTGATCCGGACCGACCTCGGCTTCGTCCAGGGGCTCGGGCTGGACCCGCAGACGACGCTCGGCATCTCGCCGGACGTCTACTCGACGTTGTTCACCATGCACGGGGTGCTGATGATCTTCATGTTCATCATGCCGACCCTCGCGGGCTTCGGCAACCTCCTCGTCCCCTCGATGATCGGCTCGCGCGAGATGGCGATGCCGCGGATCAACGCGATCGCCTTCTGGCTCATCCCCCCGGCCGGCGTGATCCTCATCCTCTCCAACGCCAACGCCGGATGGACCGGCTACGTCCCGCTGTCCGTCACGCTGCCGGGGAACGGGATCGACCTCTGGATCCTCGGGCTGCACATCCTCACCGTCTCCTCGATGCTCGGCGCCGTCAACTTCCTCGTGACGATCGTCAAGCATCGGGCGCCCGGCGTGCACTATTGGAACATGCCGCTGTTCGTCTGGGCGACCCTCATCAACTCGGTCCTGCTGATCTTCGCCCTTCCGTCGCTGTCGGTCGGGCTCACGATGATCCTTTCCGACCGGCTCTTCGGTACGCACATCCTCGCCGCGACCGACGGCACGCCGCTCGGAGGGGCGCTGCTGTACCAGAACGTCTTCTGGTTCTTCGCGCACCCGGAGGTCTACGTCATGGTCCTGCCGGCGTTCGGGATCATCTCGACCGTCATCCCGAAGCTCGCGCGCAAGGACATCTACGGCTACGGGGCGATGGCGATCAGCCTCGGGGCGTTCGCGGTCCTCTCGTTCGCGGTCTGGGAGCACCACATGTTCGTGACGGGGATCGCGACGAACATCCGGTTCGTGTTCATGCTCACGACCATGGCGATCGCCGTGCCGAGCGCGGTGAAGACGTTCAACTGGGTCGCGACGCTCTGGGGCGGCCGGATCTGGATGGCCGTCCCGATGTGGTTCTCGATCGCGTTCATCACCGGCTTCGTCATCGGCGGGCTCTCCGGCCTCATGCTCGCCTCGATCCCGATCGACTACCTCTACCACGGGACGTACTTCGTGGTCGCCCACTTCCACTACATCCTGCTCGGAGGGACGCTGATGGCGATCTTCGCCGGGATCTACTTCTATTTCCCGATCCTGACCCGGCGCTGGTACAACCAGCGCCTCGGCCACCTGCACTTCCTCCTCACCTACGTCGGGGTGAACCTGCTGCTCTTCCCGATGTTCATCCTCGGGGCGGAGGGGATGCCGCGGCGCGTCTACACCTACCTCTACGTCGGCAACTTCCAGTTCCTCAACTTCCTCGCGACCCTGGGGGCCTACATCTTCGGGATCGGCCAGCTCGTCTTCGTCTTCAACATGGTCTACTCCTACTACGCGGGGGCGCCGGTGACGAGCCCGGACCCGTGGGGCGAGCCGCTCCCGTCGACGATGACCGGCCCGGCGAGCGCGCCGCTCCCCGCGCGTGTCCCGCACCCGGTGCCGACCGTGACCGGGGCGGAGGGTCCGTAGCGTGCGCGGCCACGACCTCTTCCGCAGCGTCGCGCTCGTCTGCGCGCTGCTCTGCTACTCGACGATCCTCCTCGGCGGGACCGTGATGGCGAGCGACGACGGCCTCGGGTGCCCCCACTGGCCGACGTGCTACGCCAACAACAACCTCGACCCGCACGTCCAGGGCGCGGCGATGGTCGAGTGGAGCCACCGGGTCTCCGCGTTCTTCCTCGGATGCGCGGTGCTGGCGCTGTCGGTCCTCGCGCTCGCCTACGAGCGACGCCGACCGATCCTGCTCGGGCTCTCGTTCGCCTCGCTCGGCCTGGTCGTCGTCGAGGCGCTGCTCGGGGGCCTGGTCGTCGAGAGCGCCCTGCGCGTCGAGCTCGTGCTCGTCCACCTCGCGGTCGCGACGGCGCTGTTCGGCCTCCTCCTGATCCTCGCGTTCCTCGCGAACCTGCGGGAGATGCCCCGCCGGTGGCTCGAGTGGGCGCGGCGGGCGACCGAGGAGCGCCCGGCCTCCGAGCCGGGCGGCGCCGAGCCGTCCGGCTCGCGCGCCCCGGCGCCGTTCTCGCGACCCCGCGGGGGCTGAGCGGGCCAGCCGCCCGCCGGGCTCGCGATGCCGCCGGTCGGAGCCTCCGTCGCTTCCGCCCCGGACGCGGGCCGGTCGACGCTCGGCGACTGGGTCTCGCTCGCCAAGCCCGGGATCACCGGGCTCATCTGCCTGGTCGCGGTCGCGGGGTTCCTGATCGCCTCGCCGCGCACGGTCGACCTCGTGCGGCTGGGGCTGGTCGTCCTGACCGGCGCCTCCGCGAGCGCGGGGTCGGCGATGTTGAACCACTACTTCGACCGGGACCTGGACCCCCGGATGCGTCGGACCCGGGACCGGCCCCTGGCGGCGGAGCGGATCGCTCCGGGCGGCGCGGTCGCCGCGCTCGGGGCGCTCCTGGTCGCGGCCGGCGTCGGCGCGGCGTGCCTCGTCCTGAACCCGCTCACCGGTCTGTCGATCGCCCTCGGCGCCGGTACCTACGTCGGGGTCTACACCGTCTGGCTGAAGCGCCGCTCGAGCTGGAACATCGTCATCGGCGGCTTTGCCGGCAGCGCCCCCGCGCTCGCCGGCAGCGCGGCGGCCGTGGGCCACTGGACGGTCGGGGCGCTCGCCCTCGCCCTCCTGGTCTTCCTGTGGACCCCGCCGCACTTCTGGAGCCTCGCGCTCCTGCTGCGCGACGACTACGCGGAGGCCGGCCTCCCGATGCTTCCGCGGATGGACGATCCCGCCTACTCCGGCAAGGTCGTCGTCCTCTCGGCCGGCACGCTGGTCGTGGCGGCGGCGCTCCTCGGGTGGACGGGCGCGACCGCGTGGCCGGCGAGCGTTGCCCTCGTCGCTCTCGGGGTGGCGTTCGTGGCGGTGACCGCCCCGCTCTGGAAGGAGGCAAGCAAGCCGCGGGCACGTCGGGGGTTCCTGTTCTCCGGCCCGTACCTCCTCGGCGTCGTCGCGGTGATCGCGGCGAACGTCTTCTGGGTCCGAAGCGGCGTCGCGACGGGGCTCTGAGCGCGCGCGGCGCGCACAGCTTATCTCGGGGGCGCGACTAGTTCGGCACCGATGGTCGAGGGAGCGCGGGCACCGGCACCGAGCGACCGCTCGCGGAACGCCGAAGCGGTCCTCCGCAAGCTCGGGTTCGCCAAGGTCGCCCCGACGCGGAGGCCGGGCGAGCCGGAGGCGGCGTTCTGGGTCCAGGAGGCGGGGGTACCCCGCCGAACGTTCCCGGTGTTCGTCCCCCACGAGGAGCTGCCGTCGGTCGCCGAGGGGGTCGACCGCTGGCTCGCCCGGGGCTCGGTCGCCTCGGCCCGGCGGGCGATCTTCGTCGCGCCGAGCGATGCCGCCGCCGAGGAAGCCTGGGACCGCCTGGGGGGCGAGGGACTGGGCAGCGTCGAGCACGACGTCTCGATCCTGGTCGTTCCGCCGACGGCGGACCCGGAGCGTTCCGCCCATTTCGCGCTCCGTCGCGTGCGGCCGAGCGAGGTGCTCCGCCTCGCCACCGGGGTGGTCGTCGGCCTGTTCCGCCGGGCGCGCGACGAGGACGGGGGTGGGGCGATCGACTTCTCCGAGCTGCTCACCCTCCTGCGCAGCCGCTTCGGGGTCGACGTCCACCGCTCCCTGGGGGTACAGAGCGACGAGGATGCCCTGTTCCTGCTCTACCAGCTCGCCCAGCGCGACTCCTTCGCGCCCGGCGACGCAGGGGCGAACCTCCACCTGCTGGTGCTCAAGCCGAGCGGTCCGGCGGCACGACTGCCCTGGTTCGCCGGCTGAGCACGGCTCGAACCGAGGCGATAAGAACCGCCCCCGCGGTGCAACGCCCGATGGACGAGCCGGGGTATCGCACCGCCTTCACGCCGTACGCCGGCGGCTCGACGCCGAGCGCGTCGGTCGGCCCGACCGAGGGCAAGCACGAGCTCTGGGGATTCTTCTGGCTCGCGATGCTCAACACGCTCATCATCGCGGTCGTCGGGATCGTTACCTGGTGGTTCGTCCACTAGCCGAGCCGGGGGTCGCCGGACCGTTCGCCGGGCGCTCGCGGCCGGAAGGGTTATCTCGCGGACCCGGGTCGGCGGCCCCGCCGCGGTGGAAGGGGCCGTGGGGTAGCTTGGACCATCCTTCTTGCTTGGGGTGCAAGAGACTCCGATTCAAATTCGGACGGCCCCACCCCGCATCGGCGGGGTCGGCGCGATCCGCGTAGGCCCGCCTGCCGGGCGTCGCGCGAACCGTCATCTGGGTTCGCGGCTTGGCGAGCACCTCTCGGATAAGCTCTCCTCCCGCACGCTTCGTTGCGCGCTCATCTACCTCTGCTGCCTAGCACCGTGGGGTGGCGTAGCATGCCGGTTCGGAGCGGGGCAAGGCGCCCCTACTGGGTCGCTGGGATCGGAGCGGTCGTGCTCCTGCTCGTCCTCTCCTCGAGCTCCTCGCTGGCCGGGGGTCTCGGACGTGCGTCCTCGCTCCCCGGAGGCCCGTCCCCCGCTCCGAGCGGGCCGGGCGCGCACGCGCCCGCCTCACCGGCGGCGGGGGCGGGGTCGAGTTCCTCGGTCCTCCCGGCGGTCGGGACCTCGGTCGTCGGACCGGGCGGTGCCGAACCGGGGGTCGTCAACGACACGTTCGATCTGCTCAACGGCACCCGGCTCCCCGGCGCGTTCGCGACCGCCAATGGGGAAGAGCCCCTCGCCGTGGCCTTCGTGCCGGGGGTCGACCGGCTCTACGTCTCCGTGCAGAGCGGCGGCGTCCTCGCCGTCGACCCGAGCGCCGCGACGGTCGTCGCGGAGATCTCCCTCCCCGGCCTCCCGCGGGCCCTGGCGTACGACCCGGGGAACGGGCTGCTCTACGTGACCGGAGAGGGAGGACCGAGCGGGGTCTTCGCGGTAGATCCGACGACCGAGACCGTCGTCGGAACGACCCTATTGGGAGGGTATCCGGAGTCGCTCGCGGTCGATAACGCGACCCAGGATCTCTACATCGGCCTCTCGAATCGCAACGGGACCGGGACCCTCGACGTCGTCGCCGCCGGCAACGGTTCGCTCGTCGGGTCGATCCTGGTGGCGCATCCCCTGGTCTCGGTCGTCTACGATCCGGCGAACGGGTTGCTGTACGGGAGCAGTCCCGGTACGAGCACCCTCACCGTGGTCTCCGGGGCCGACGAACGCGTGCTCGGGTCGATCCCCGTGGGACTTGACCCGGGGTATCTCGCCGTGGACGCGCAGAACGACACGATCTACGCCCCGGACAGCGGCGGGACGAACGTTACGGTCATCGACGGCGGCTCGAATACGGCGGTCGCCTCGATCCCCACCGGCGTGGACCCGTGGGCGGCCACGTGGGACGGCGTCGCCGGCGAGCTCGCCGTCCTCTCGAACCCGGGGCCGGGGGCTGCTCTCACCCTCATCGACCCGACGAACGCTTCGACCCTCGGCGTAGTGCCGTTGCCGCCCGATTCGACCCCTTTCGCCGTGGACGCTACGGATGGGCTGCTGTACGGTGGGACCGGGCTCTCCAACCTTACGGCGGTCGACCCGTCCACGGCCGCGGTCCGGTCCACGATCCGCCTCGGGTCCGAACCCGTCTCGATCCAGGTCGACCCGATCGACGGCGATCTGCTGGTCGTCGACTTCGCCGCCTCCGAAGTGCTCGTCGTCGCCCCGTCCAACGGCTCGATCGTCGAGGCGCTCCCGGCAGGCCCTGGCCCGCGCGCCTCGGTCTTCGACCCCGCGAACGGGCTCCTCTACGTGGCGAGCGACTCCGGCGCCGTCTACGTGCTCGATCCGGCCGGCGACCGCTCGGTCGCCAGGATCCCGGTCGGACTTTCGCCGAGCGACCTCGCGCTGGACCCGGCCGACGGCCGGCTGTATGTCTCCGACGAGGGCTCCGCGAACATCAGCGTCATCCTGCTCTCGAACGATTCCACGGTGGGCTCCATACCCCTCTCCTCCTCACCGTACGCCCTCGCCTACGACGCCGTGAACGGGGAGGTGTACGTCGCGACCGACTCCGAGAACATTACCGTGGTCGCCACCTCCAACGACACGGTCGTCGGCGAGGTAGCGCTCGGGTGCTTCTCCGCCGACCTGTTCGTTGAACCGGGCGATGGCGACCTCGTCGCCGAGTGCTCCGGTGAGGGCTGGGTGGGTCTGGTCGACCCGACCGACAACGAGGTGACGGTGAGGATTCCCGCCCTGCTGAACTTCGACCCCTACCCGCAACCGATCGCTCTCGACCCCCGCAGCGGCTACCTGTACGTATCGGACGGCTCGTTCTCGCTTGCCGTGATCGACACGGAGAACGACTCCTTCCTCGGGTTGCTGACGGTCGGACTGTATCCGACGGCCGTCGCGTGGGACGCCGCGCGCGGGACGATCCTGGTCACGAACTTCTACTCCGGCTCGGTCTCCGAGGTATCGCCGCGGTACCTCCTCACGTTCACCGAGGGCGGGTTGCCGGCGAAGGTCCTCGGGCGCGACGGCTGGTCGGTCTCGGTCGACGGGATCTCGACCCCGGGGTTGTGGACGCGGCCGTCGGCGACGTTCGCCGTGGCGAACGGCAGCTACCCGTACCTGATCGTCGGACCCCACGGCTACCGCGCGACGGGTTTCCCCTCGACCGGGACCCTTTCCGTGCACGACGCGGGGGCGAACGACGCGGTCGTCTGGGTCCACGGCGCGACCGTCCGGCTGCGCCTCGAGGAAAAGGGATTGCCGACCGGAACGACCTGGTGCGTCGCGGTCGCCGGCGAGCCCGTCTGCTCGGCCGGCCGCGCCTCCCAGCTGGCGAACCTCACGGCCGGCGACTACGCCTACAGCGTCACCACCCCGCTCGCCGGTGAAACGATCGGCGTCCGCGTCGGGCACACCGAGCTCGGGCCGGCCGGCGTGGTCGACCTGACGCGCTCGGCGAGACTCGTGGTCACGTTCACCTACCCGTACGAAGTCACCTTTGTCGCCTCGGGCCTCGGGTCGACCCCGTGGTCGGTGACGATCCACGGCGTGATGCTCTCCAACGCGACCGGTGGACCGATCGTCTTCGAGCTGCCGAACGGCACCTACCATGCCAAGGTCGGCCATGAGGCCGGTCTCTCCGCCAAGGTCGTGCCCACGCCCGTGCGGGTCGCAGGGGCGCCGACGACGGTCGGGGTGACGTTCTCCCCGCGCCGCTGAACGCCACCCGGAACCCACGGCGGCCGGCGGCGGCGGACGCGCCGGGCCCGTGCGTTATTCTAGGAGGGGCGGTTCGCCGCTTCCGCATGGGCCGCCGATTCGTCGCCGAGCGCCGGCGCGACCCGTACTACCGCGCCGCCCAGCGGGAGGGCCTGCGGTCGCGCGCCGCCTACAAGCTCGAGTACCTGGACCAGCGGTTCCGTTTGCTCCGTCCGGGGTTCCGCGTCCTTGACCTGGGCGCGGCGCCCGGCGGCTGGTCGTTGGTGGCGGCAGCGGCGGTCGGAGCACGCGGGGACGTCGTCGCGGTCGACCTCCGCTCCCTCGAGCCGATCGCCGGCGTCCGTACGGTCCGCGGCCGGGTCGGCGATGCCGGCCTGGCCTCTCGCCTAGGGTCCGCGCCGTTCGACCTCGTGCTCTCGGACCTCTCGCCGCGGATCAGCGGGGCCTACGCCACCGACCACGCGCGCTCGGTGGCGCTCGCCCGGGAGGGGTTCGCGCTCGCCCGCTCGGTTCTGGCCGTGGGCGGGTCGTTCGTGGCGAAGGTCTTCGACGGCGACCTGGTCGAGGGGCTCGCGCAGGAGCTCGCCGCGGTGTTCGAGCGGGTGCAGCGCACGAAGCCCCCGGCATCGCGCGAAGCCTCCTCGGAGCTGTATCTGGTCGCGCGCGGGTTTCGGGGCCGGCCCGGCGAGGTCCCGCCGGCCCGAGGTTCCGCTATATAGCTACGATTCTTCGCCCCGAAACCCTCGCTTGGGGCTTGATCGCTCGTGATCCGATTCGGACCGGCGGGGATCCCCCTTTCCTGTAAAGGGCGGACGCTCCGTGACGGTATTGCCGACGTCCACCACCTGGGCCTCACGGCGATGGAGATTCAGTTCATCAAGGTCAATCCGCTCACGCGTCGGGCTCTGGACGAGGAGATCGGCAAGCTGCCGCGCGAGATCCCGCAGCAGCTGATCGTGGGGGTCGGGGAGGACGCCTCGAGCGTCGCTCCGCCGAGCCCGGAGGCGTTCGGCCAGCCGCTCCGCCGACGGGATTCGATCACGACGCTCACGTGGAGCCTCGCGAAGGACGCGGCCGACCTCGACCAGACGAAGGCGCTCGCGCGCGGGCTGGACGTCGAGCTCACGCTGCACGCGCCCTACTACGTCGACTTCTTCGGCTCGACGGACGCACGCGAGCAGTCGACGCGCCAGATCCAGTGGAGCGGGGTGCTCGCCCAGGGCCTGGGGGCGCGCCTCGCGGTGACGCACCTCGGCTTCTACGGCCCCGGAGACCGGGCCGACTCCATCCAGTCGCTCACGGAGATCGCGACCGACCTCGCCGGCTGGCTCGGAAAGTTCTCGAAGGGCAAGGTTCGCCTCGCGATCGAGCCGAGCGGGCACCCGGACGTCTTCGGTTCGCGCGAGGAGGTCCTCGAGCTGGTGCGCAAGGCGAAGGGGACGGTCCCGGTGCTCAACCTGCCGCACCTCGCCGCGCGGGAGCGGACGAGCTTCGAAGAGGCGGAGGAGCTCGAGCCGGTCGTGCGCGAGTTCGCTCGAGCGACCAGCGGCCCCCTCTACCTCAACTTCTCGGGCGTCGAGTTCTACGGTCCGGGGGAGTTCCGCCTGACCCCGATCAAGCGGGGGCTCGTCCGCTTCGACCCGCTCGCCGAGCTGCTCGCGGAGCGCGACTACGACGTCACCGTGATCTCGAGCTCGCCGCTGCTCGAGCACGACGCGATGTACATGAAGCTCCTCTACGAGCGCGGGCTCACGCGTCGCTGGACGAAGCTCCACCCGCCCGCCGTCGCCAAGCCCCCGCCGAAGCCGGCGGCCCCCGTCGCCCGCGCCGGCGGACCGCGGGCCCCGGCACCGAAAGGCCGACCCGCCCCCCCGCGACCGAAACCGACCCGGAGCTCCGCTCCCGCTCGGCCGTCCTCGGAGCGCCGCGCACGCTCGAAGCGGCGGGGCGGACGGCGCGAGGGAGGCCGCAGTGGCCGACGACGCTAGCGGCCCGACGTTCGTTCGCGCCCAACGGTACATCGGCGAGCGCGTCACGAAGGCGCTGGAGCGCGTCGACCCGGCGCTGATCGAGCGCGCGGTGCAGATCCTCGACAAGGCCCCGCAGATCTTCGTCTACGGCGCCGGCCGAAGCGGGATCGTCGGACGCGCCTTCGCGATGCGCCTCGTGCAGGCCGGCCTGCGGGCCTACGTGATCGGCGAAAGCGTCACCCCGATCGTACGGGCCGGCGACGCGGTCTTCATCCTCTCGGGACAGGGGGAGAGCTACTCGTCGATCCAGACCGCGAACATCGTCCGGCGCGAGGGCGCTGTCCTTCTCGTGCTCACGGCCCACCCGTCCTCGAAGCTGGCGCACGCGGCGTCGCTCCTGCTCTCCCTCGAACTCGGCGAGGACGCCGAGCGGCCCCGCCTCGCCCCGCTCGGAACGCTGTTCGAGTCGGCGAGCCTGCGCCTCACGGACGCGCTCATCGCCGAGCTGATCGCGGCCCGCGGGGAGACCGAGGCGTCCATGCGCGGGCGCCACGCGATCATGGTCTAGCCGCCTCGCTCGAGTGAAACCTTAAGCGACAGGGACGCTCCACGGCGCGTGCCTTCGAAGCGCGAGCCCCGGCCGCAGACGCTCGTCCCGGTCCCGTCGCGCTTCTTCGTCACGAGCGGCAAAGGGATCAACAAGACGAGCGAGCTCAACGCGTTCGACCTCGCCCTATTGCAGGCCGGCATCGGCGAGCAGAACCTCGTCAGCGTCTCCTCCGTCCTCCCGATCGGTATCCGGCAGATCGACCGCGAGCGGATCGCGCGCGGCGCGATCACCCACTGCGTCCTCGCGCGCCACGGCGGCGGAGAGGGCGAGGTGATCAGCGCCGGGATCGCCTACGGATTCCGGGTCGACGGCCAGGGCGGCTACGTCGCCGAGGGGCATCTCCACGGCACGCAGAAGTCGCTCAAGGAGTTCCTCAAGTGGCGGATGGAGGAGATCGCGCACTTCCGCGGCGTCGAGCTCCGCCGCATCCACTACCGGACCGAGGAGCTGTCGATCCCGATGGACCACTACGGGGTCTGCGTCGCGGCGTGCGTCTTCCTGCCGTAGCGCTCCTACAAGAGGCGTCGCAGGAGCAGCTTGTCCTCGAGGGAGCCCTCGATCGACAGGCGCCGCGTGACGATCGCCTTCATCGGACCGATCTCTCTCGTGACCAGCCCCTCGAACGTCGTCGCGTCGGTATCGATGGCGAGGTCGACGTGCGCCGGCGAGCCCGAGCGCAGGTTCGTGAGCCGCCCGCCGGAGAGGTCGACCGCAAAGCTGCCGGCGGGCCCGAGCCGGATCGCGATCGTGCGGGCGATCCCGTGCAGCTCCTCCGCGAGCGCGGGGGTCCGCTCGACCTTGCGGTTGAACCGCTCGACCAGTCCGGCGAGCGTCTCCTCGACCGTCACGCGCGTCCCGCTCCGAGCCTCCGCGTCGGGCCCGGGCCGCCGATAACCCTTCGCGTCGTCGCCCAGGACGACCTCAGCCAGGGGGGCCGCGCGTCGGCCCGACGGACGTAGCGTCGGACGAACGCGACGGTGACCGGGTCCGAGGGGTAGCCGCTCCCGACCTCCTCCCCGAGCGCCGCGGCGAGGTCGCGGATCGCGCGGTCGCGTCGCACCTTGGCGACGATCGACGCGGCGCCGACCAGCGGGTCGAGCGCGTCGGCCCGGTGGCGGGAAAGCACGACGACGTGCGGGCCGGCGTGGTGCGCAACGGAGGCGCCGAAGCGCCGGGCGTTCGCGTCGCACGCATCCACGCGGGCCTCCGCCGGCGCGAACTCGCGGGCGAGCCGGCCGAAGAGGCGGGCCTCGAGCTCGTTGAGCCGGTGCCCCGCCACGTGCCGGTCGATCTCGGCCGGCTCGGCCTCGAGCGCCCGCAGGCTCGCGCACCGCTCGAGGCGAGCGAGGACCTCCTCCCGACGGACCGGCGACAGCGTCTTCGAGTCGCGTGCCCCCGTCGCGGCGACCCCCGCGCTCGCTTCCCGAGGGACGGCGACCGCACCGACGACGAGCGGCCCGATCCATGCTCCCCGGCCGGCCTCGTCGATGCCGACGAGGGTCGGGGGGCGGGCGCCGAGCACGACGCCCGGAGCCGGTCGCGGTCTATACGCCCCCCGGCCCCTAGGGACCGCGCGCCTCGAGCGGTTCCCGCTGAAAGCCTCAAATACCGAGCAACGGTCGCACGCCCCTCTCGGCGGAAGACGATGGGGATCTGGCAGGGACGTTCGAGGCGCAAGCGCACCGGCGGTCGCCTCCGCCCGATCCGCAAGAAGCGTCGTTTCGAGATCGCGCGCGAGCTCCAGATCGCCACCGTCGGCGCAGGCTCGGTCAAGCCCTACCGGGTCCGGGGCCACAACCAGAAGCTCCGCATCCTCACCGCCGCTTCGATCAACGTCTACGACCCGGCGTCGCGCAAGACCCAGAAGGCGCGCATCGTCACGGTCCGGGAGAACCCAGCGAACCCCAACTACGTTCAGCGGAACATCATCACGCGAGGGGCGATCCTCGAGACCGAGGTCGGTCTCGTACGGGTCCTCTCCCGCCCCGGGCAGGACGGGGTCCTGAACGGGGTGCGGGTCGCCGCCCCGAGCGCCTAGCTCGGTCGGCGGGCGCGATGCCCGATCACTTCTACGTCTACCCGGCGTACCTCGAGAAGATCTCCCGGGCCGCGGGCCGACGCGTCCCGGCCGCGGAGGCGCTCACCGACGTCACCGCCGAGGAGATCGTCGACGCCGCTCGACGCCTCGGGGCGAAGGCGGAGGTCGAGGCGGAGCGCCAGTACCCCCGACGGTTCTTCACGTATGCCGGTCGGGTGAAGGTCCTCAAGCGCTCCGGGATCGCCAAGGCGGCGTTCCTTCGCGCGCTCGCCGAGGAGTTGCGCCGGCGGCGCACCGCCGGAGGGAGCGGGTGACGGAAGAGCCGGCCGCGGTCTTCGTCACCGGCACGGCCGGCGCGGGGAAGACCTCGTTCGTGCGCGCGTTCGCCGACTGGATGAAGTCGAGCGGCTACGACCCGGCGGTCGTCAACCTCGACCCGGGTCTCGAGGGAGACGACCTCGAGCCGGACGTGGACATCCGGGATTGGGTCCGCCTCGCGGACCTCCAGGACGAGTACGGCCTCGGCCCCAACGGGGCGCAGGTCGCCGCGGCCGACCTGATCGCCCTCAAGATCTTCGAGGTGAAGCAGGCGATCAGCGAGCTCTCGAGCGACTACCTCCTCGTCGACACGCCGGGCCAGGTCGAGCTGTTCGCCTTCCGCGAGGCATCCAAGGCGATCGTCGACGCGCTCGGGGGCGACCGAGCGCTCCTCGCCTTCCTGTTCGACCCGGCGCTCGCCCGCACCCCGTCTGGTTACGTCGCCCTCCTCCTCCTGAGCGCAACGATCGAGTTCCGCTTCCGGCTCCCGCAGGTCAACGTGCTCGCGAAGGCCGACGTCCTCAGCCCCGAGCAGCTCGGGGAGGTCGTCGCCTGGTCGGAGGAGCCCGGCCAGCTCTACGACGCCGTCCAGTCGACGCCCCCGACGCCGGACGTTCAGCTCTCGACCGAACTGTTCCGGGCGATCGACACGATGGGACCGGTCGCGGGGCTCCGGCCGACCTCCGCCAAGGAGCGCACCGGTCTCGAGGAGTTCTACCGGGAGTGCCAGCGGATCTTCGCCGGGGGCGAGGACCTCGAGCCGTCCCACGAGCCGACGACGGACTGAGCCGCGGACCCTACTCCTCGGTGAAGAACAGGCCCATGCCGGCGGAGGCCGACTCCTCTTCGTCCTTGAGGCGCCGGTAGAGCTTCTCCGCGTCCTCGCCGGCGAGCTTCGTCCCCGCGCTCCCGAGCAACCCCTCGGCGCGCTGCAGCGACTCGGTCGACCCCTCGACGAGGACGACGGTCGTGCCGGCCGCGGCGCCGACGCTCGGGCCGTCGCGCACCTTCTGGCTCTGGCGGGAGACGAGGTCGTCCTTCAGGACCGCGTCCAGCTGGCTGCGGTGCTCGCTCGGCACGGTGAAGATCGCCCACGCCATCGCGGCCGCGACCGCGTCCCCGTATTTGGGGTTCTCCGCCCGGAGGCGGCCGGTCCCGTGCGCCCCCGCCGCGGGGCGAGAGCAGATATCGGACCGACCGGCTGCTGCGTTCGTGTACGCCCGGACGAACGAGGCACCGGTGCTTCTCCTCGGGGCCGCGCACGTCATCGACCTGACCGTGCCGATCCAGCGGACCCTGGGCGGGCGGGTCCTGGACGGGATCGCGGTCGAGCTCGATCCGGAGCGAGCCGCCGCGCTGCTCGCCCCCTCGGGCACCGGCCCGCGTCGGCCCCGCGGTGTGCCCCTGGTCGCCCGGCTCTGGGGGATGCTCCAGCGTCGTCTCGGCTCGGAGATCGGGGGCGGCGCGGGCGAGGAGATGAAGGTCGCCGCGCGGATCGCCCACGAGCGCCAGCTCCCCCTGTTCCTGATCGACGACCCGATCCGCGCGACGCTCGCTGCGCTGCTCGCCTCCCTGTCGGTCCGCGAACGGGTCAGCCTGCTCGTCGGAGCGGTCCTGGGACTGTTCGTCCCCGCGCGGGTGGTCACGCGCGAGGTCGACCGCTACACCGACGATCCGGCCGAGTTCGCGACGGAGCTCCGCCGCGTCAGCCCGTCGCTCGCGCGGGTGCTCCTGGACGACCGCAACGAGCACATGGCCGACCGGCTCGCGTCGCTACGCGCCCAAGGCTACGGACGGATCGCGGCGGTCGTCGGCGACGCCCATCTGCCCGGGCTGACCCAG
>Ga0335077_10004273_pt1 | contig 17424 bp, 20 predicted proteins | sample Lox_Sample_31_FD_207151 | JGI IMG/M metagenome (GOLD analysis project Ga0335077, IMG submission 207151) | Soil microbial communities from Loxahatchee National Wildlife Refuge, Florida, United States - Lox_Sample_3.1 | ecosystem: Environmental > Terrestrial > Soil > Wetlands | place: USA... | reverse complement strand
TGGGAACTGCCGACCGAGAGCGGCCGCGCTGTCACCGGCGAGCACGAGCGGACCGTGCTCCTGGCCGGCGGCGTTGTCAGCGGCGTTGTCATCCGCTACGGCCAGTTCTACGGTCCTGGCACTTACTACGAGACCGAGCCGCCGCCTGCGCCGCGCGTCCACATCGACGAGGCGGCCAGGCGGACGATCCCGGCTCTGTCCGTGCCGCCCGGGATCACAATCGTCGTGGACGAGCGCGCCGCAGCGCCTCGATGACGCTGCCCTGCCGCGATAGCCTGGCGTCGCCGAGCCCTTGACCGACCCCCGAGAGCGGGCCGGCGGGAGCGCGGACATGACCGAACTGGCCGGCCAGACCTTCCTGATCACCGGCGCGAACTCCGGGATCGGCTATGCGACCGCCACGGAGCTGGCACGCCGCGGCGGGCGGGTGTTCATCGCATGCCGGTCACGCACCAAGGGCGACGAGGCGGCCGCCGCCATCTCCGCGCAGGCCGGGATCGCCGCGGACCAGGTGAGAACGCTGACGCTCGACCTGGCCGATTTGGCGAGCGTGCGGCGGTGCGCGGTCGAGTTCCTGGCGCTCGGCGAGCCGCTGCACGTCCTGATCAACAATGCCGGGATCGGCGGGCAGCGCGGCCTCACCAAGGACGGCTTCGAGCTCCACTTCGGCGTCAACCACCTCGGCCACTTCGCGCTGACCCAGGCGCTGCTGCCGCTGCTGCGCCGCAGCGGCCCGGCCAGGATCGTGATCGTGGCCAGCGACGCGCACTATCAGGCGAAGGGGATCGACTTCGACGCGGTGCGCACGCGCACCAAGAGCATCACCGGGATGCACGAGTACGCGGTCTCCAAGCTGGCGAACGTGCTCTTCGCGCAGGAACTCGCGCGCAGGCTCAAGGGGCCGGAGGTGGCCGCCTACGCCCTGCACCCGGGCGTCGTCGCCTCCCAGATCTGGCGGCGGGTGCCGTGGCCGGCCAGGCAGATCATAACCCGGCGGATGCTCACCATCGAACAGGGCGCGCGGACCTCGCTGTACTGCGCGACGTCGCCCGACGTGGCCGGCGAGTCAGGCGGCTACTACGACGACTGCAAGCGTGCCGAGCCGAGCACGGCCGCCACTCCTGAGCTCGCCGCGCGGCTGTGGGAGTACAGCGAGAAGTGGACGGCGCCGCGAGCTGACTGACCGCGGCCGGCTGACTCAGTGGCCGGCCTCGTCAGTCGCCGGCTTACTCAGTCGCCGGCCTCGCCGGGGTCAGCGGACGGCTTGCCTGCTCCCTGGCCATCCGGCGGGCCCTGGGCTGGCGCGAGGTCGTGGTGGCCGGGGACCTTGTGCGGGCGCGTGCACTGCACGTAGAGGATGCCGGCCACCACGATGAACAGGCACATGGGGAACAGGAATGTCAGCAGGGACCCGCCCAGACTCCATGCCGAGTTCAGGTTCGTGGGAAACGATCCCGCCACGAGAGCCCCTTCCTCTCTGTCAGTGCACCAGGTAGAACAGCACCCACATCACGATCGTGACGGCCGCCAGGTAGTTCCAGACCAGGGTGAAGGAGCTCAGCGAAGCCTGGAACCGCTGCACGGCGAACGCGGCAGCGTAGGTAGGCGGCTGCTCGACGAACGACATCTCGGGCAGCGGCCGACTGCGGCCGATCAGCATGTGCAGCCAGAGCATCGTCACGAAGACCAGCGCGGCGAAGACCGGGGAGAAGCCCACGAACACGCTGGCGAACCCGGACGAGCCGGGGAAGAACGGCAGGTTCAGCAGCTGCCAGACCTGGACACCTATCGCCGCGAGCCCGAGCGCCAGGGCAGTCAGGGCCCCGGCCGTCCACGGCGCCTTGCGACCGTGCTTGAGCTGCTGCAAGGCCAGGGTCTGGATGGCGGCACTCGCCACGACCAGCGCCATGATCAGCGTGCCTAGGTCCGTGCCCGGGGCATGGAAGCCGGCCGGGTACCACCGGCCGAACGAGTCGGTTGACCGCAGGTAGAAGAACGCGAAGACGAAGGCGCCAAAGCCGAACGTCAGGGCCCCGAGCGCCAGGCGCGAGCCGACCCACGCCGCGTTGAGGCTGGCCTCGTGGTAGAAGGACGCCTCTTCCTCCCGGTAACTCATGTCGGCGGGCTGCGCCGATGCGGTCTCGGCCACCGGATTACACCTCCGCTCGCGAGTCGGCGGCGCTGGCGAAGGCCCTGGCCAGCACCCCGTCCGGCGGTTGCAGGTCGGCGACCGGCGGGCTGCCAGGGACGCCGTACTCGTAGGGGTCTGCCAGCACGACGGGAACGCGGGAGAAGTTGTCCGCGGGCGGCGGCGAGGAGACCTGCCACTCCAGACCGCGCGAGCGCCACGGGTTGCCTTCCTCGCGTACCCGCCAGAACACCGTCGACCAGACGAGGTTGATAACGAAGATCAGGATCGACACGCCGAGCAGGAAGGCCGAGATCGAGACCCAGTCGTTCAGCCCCTGCAGGTTACTGGCGTACTCGAATACCCGGCGGGGCTGTCCGGCCAGCCCGACAGCGAACAAGGGCAGGAAGGTCGAATTGAAGAAGATGAACATCGTCCAGAAATGCCACTTGCCGAGCGTCTGGTTGAGCTTGATCCCCATCATCTTGGGCAGCCAGTAGTAGCAGCCGGCCATGAACGCGAAGATCAGGCCGCCCATGATCGTGTAGTGGAAGTGCGCCATCACGAAGAAACTGCCGTGCTCCGTGGTATCAGCGGGCACATCGGACAGGAACACCCCGGAAATCCCGCCGATCAGGAAGTTGAAGTACATGCCGAGCGCGAACAGCATCGGCACGCTGAACCTGATCCTCGCCTTCCAGAACGTGCCGAGCGCCACCAGGTAGATGAGGCCGGTCGGAATCGAGATCAGTTCCGTGGTGAGCATGAACAGCGGGCGCATGTCGGGGCTGATGCCGCTGTCGAACAGGTGGTGCTGCCAGACGAAGAAGCTCAGCAGCGTCACTCCCACCATCCCGGCCGCGGCGATCTTGTAGCCGAACAGCGGCTTGCGGCAGAACACCGGCAGGATCTCCGACACGATGCCGAACCCGGGCAGGGCGAGGATGTACACCTCAGGGTGGCCGAAGAACCAGAACAGATCCTCGTACAGGTAGCTGCTGCCGCCAAGATCCTGGACGAAGAAGGCCGTCTGCGCGGTCCGGTCGGTGATCATCATGTACATGCCGCCGACGAGCACGGGAGCGGCGAGGATCATCAGCACCGAGGTCGCCACCATCGCCCAGACGAACATCGGCAGGCGGGACCACCGCATCCCCGGCGCCCGGTGGCAGATGACGGTGGTCAGGATGTTAGCGGCCGCGAGGATCATCGATATGCCCATCAGGCCGAACGCGACCGCGTACGAGTCCGCGCCCTCGGTCGCCTGGATGGACAGCGGCGCGTAGCCGGTCCAGCCGAACGGGAAGCCGCCCATGAGCAGGCTGGACAGCAGGATCAGGAACGCGGCGGGGGTCAGCCAGAACGACAGCGCCTCGAGCCTGGGGAAGGCGACCCGCTTCGAGCCGATCATGATCGGCACCAGGTAGTTGCCGAATGGCCCCAGGATGACCGAGGACATCAGCATCATCATCATCGTGCCGTGCTCGCCGACGATCTCCAGGTAGGCGCCCGCGGTAAACACGTGATGGGCGGGCGACAGGAGCTCGGTGCGGATCGCCATGGCGAACAGACCGGCCGTGCAGAAGTAGACGACCATCGCGACCAGGTACTGAATCCCGACCACCTTGTGGTCGAGGGTGAACCTGAAGTACCTGGCCAAACCGGGTGATGCCTCCCGCTCCTGCATCTCCTCGGCGGTGCGTGCCGGGCGCCAGGCAAGCTGCCGCAGGATGTCGTTGAAGACGCCGAGCCCGGCGAGCCAGCCGATCGTCCCCGCCACATAGCCGAACACCAGCGCCATGTCGTTCTGGTCGCCCATGGCGACCTGGAAGTACCCGGCGGCCATGAAGGTCCCGAGCAGGTGCCCGAGCAGATAGCCGACGACGGCACCGAGCAGGCCGGTGTGGACGCCCAGGCGCATCCACCAGGGCCGGTGCCGCCCGGCCGGGGCCGGCGAGCCGCCGCCCGGCCCCTGCACCGTCCCAGCCTGAGTCTGCATGGCCATCAGGTCACCTCATTCACTGAACGGGGAGCGCCGCGAAATCCGTGCACCGGTCCGAGCTCACGGCTCGTAGGGGTAGTACTGCGCCGGGTAGTAGCCGCCGCCGGCTCCGGGCAGGCCCGCCTGGTAGTAGAGCTTGTTCAGTCCCTTGATCTCGTTCGGCGTGTAGATCAGCGCGAACCGCGGGAGCGTTTTAGTGACCGACGCCAGCTGGGCCTGCGTGGAGCGTGCCCAGGCCTCGAAGGCGGCGGCGGGCACCACCTTGCCGTCGGTGTACATGGCGCCGTGCCACAGGCCGCAAAGCTCCGCACACCGCACGTTCACCGTCCCGGTCTGCCTGGTCGTGGTATAGGCGACGTTGTCCACCTGCGGGTTCGCGTCGGCCTTCACCCCCAGCTGGTACGCCCAGAAGCTGTGGATCACGTCAAGGGACGTCACGTCGAACTGGATCGGCGTGTCAACCGGCAGCTCGAGCTTGGGCGTCTCGACTCCGCCGAACTGCGGATAGCGGAAGGTGAAGAGCCACTGCTGCGCGATCACCTGCACCACGAGCTCATGGCCAGGGCGCCACGGAGCGGTCATCTGGGCGACCGTCAGCCGCGCTCCCGTGGGGTTCCATACTGGCGACGGGCCTTCGCCGGAGCCGGCCCCGTTGGGGGCGATCAGCTCGTAAGTGCCGAACCCGGCCAGGCCGAGCACCAGCACGGAGCTGATCGTTATCCAGGCAACCTGAACCCGCACGTGGCCGCGGATCGGCGCGCCGTCGTGTTCGGAATCGTCGTCCTTCCTCGCCCGCCACGTCACGAAGGCGTATCCGGAGAAGATGAGGACGAACAGGACCACCGGCGTGGCCAGCACCGCCATCACCTTGAAGTCGAACTGCTGGCTGGCCGCCGAGGAGGACATGCCGCCGGGCGGCATGTGCGGCCCGTAGACGAACCAGAGCAGCAAGTCGGCCGCTATCGCCGGAACCACCCAGAGCAGGAAGATGCGCAGCCCGTGCCTGGGCTCGCCAGCACCGGCTGGGTCCTCGGCTGAGTCCGGCGCGGCCGGCGTCGTGGTGGCCATCAGGACACCACGTCCAGGTAGCCGGTCATGAACCCGATCGTCGACATGGCATGTCCGTTTCCGTCCACCGTCGCCAGGCCGCACGGTATGAAGCACTGCCAGCGGTACTCGCCGGGGCCCGGCGTGACGAAGCTGAACGTGGTCGTCGTGTGCAGGAACGACATCGCGCACGGCCCGAGCGAGCACACCTTGCTCAACGGCACCGCGTATGGCACCCCGGCGAACGGCACGTTGATCCCCAGGCTCGGGACCGTGAACGTGTGCGCGACGCCGCACGTGGTGTCCGAGTTCACCAGGGAGATCGCCTTGCCGTTGACGCCGATGGTCTCGCCGCTGACCGACATCACCCCGCCGATCGTGCCCGTCACTTGGCCCATGACCTGGTTGCGCAGCGGATCGCACGTATCGAACTCATACGCGGTCACGTTTATCCTGGTATGCGCCGGGAGCTGCCAGATCGTGGAGTGAACCCACTTCCCGGTCTGCGGGCTTCGCACGAAATACGACACCCAGTCCGGATGGTCAGAGACGTCGTTGACCGGGTCGGTCATGACCGTCATGTCCACCGGCCGCCCGGCCACATGACCGGCCGTGAAGTCCACCGTCGGCGGCTTGGCCAGCAGGATGTGGACGACGACGAAGACGATCCCCGCGGTCACCGCGAGGAACGCGACAAGCAGGGTCACGGCACGAGCCAGCAAGGACACTGACGGTCACCTCGATCTCCGCGCGCTAACACACGGTTACGGCCTTCGCAGAGCCAGCGCCCACAGAGCCGGTGCCCGCGCAGCGATGTCCGAGATCAAGGCTCCGCGAGCGGCCGGCTCGGTGACACCGGCCGATTGCGCCTGTTATGTGCCACCTGGTGTCTGCAGGGTCAGTCAACTCCGGGGCCGAAAAAAGATCACGAAATGTGAAAACACTTTCATATAACGAATTGATCACGCTCGTTGGCCGGGATGCCCGAGCGGACCAGAGTGAAGCATGGAGCGAAATCACGCGAGATCACCGGGGACTAGGCGCCGTGGTGACCGCCGGGGCGCACGATGCCTCGCGCCGGGCAGCCAGGCGCTCTGACCGACCCGGCGGCGCGGCGTCCGACGCTCGGCCGGGTGCTGGTCGTGGACGATGAGAAGCGCATCAGGGACGTCCTGGTCCGGATACTCGGCGGTCAGGGCATCGCTGCCGAGGCCGCCAGCGACGGCACGGCTGCCCTTGCCATGATCGCCGTCAGGTCCTACGACCTCGTCGTGCTGGACCTGCTGATGCCTGGGCAGGACGGTTACAGCACGCTGAAGGAGATCATGCGCCGTAGGCCGGGGCAGGCGGTCCTGATCCTGTCCTGTCTCAGTGACCCGAAGTCGGTCGTGGCCAGCCTTGGTCTCGGAGCCGACGACTACGTACCCAAGCCTTTCCACGTCGGCGAGCTCGTTGCGCGAATTCAGGCCAGGCTGCGGTCGGCCGCGCGCACCGGCGCGCCAGTGCTCGTATGCGGGCGCCTCAGGCTCGACGTCGTGCGCAGGCAGGCCGATTCCGGCGGCGGGCCCGTCCCGCTGACGAGCAGGGAGTTTCAGCTCCTGTGGGAGCTCATGCACCAGCCGGGAGTCGTCATTTCCAAGAACGACCTGCTCACGAGGGTCTGGGAGAGCCAGTCGGAGACAATGTCGAATGTGGTCGACGCCTACGTCCGGCGGCTGCGTTCCAGGCTCGGGGCCGATTCGATCACCACCGTGCGGGGTGAAGGCTACTGTGTCGAGCCTGGCTGAACGGACACCCTTGACGACCCGGCTCTGGGCCTCGCGCTGGCCTGAGGCGGCATGGGCGGCGTTCGCCGTCGGCAACCTCACGTGGATGGTCCTGGTGCCGTCGTGGTCGATGTTCCCGTACCACCTGACCTGGATGAGTCTGATCTTGCTGTACGGATTCGGCTTCCGGGTGTGGACCAAGCCGCTGTTCTGGTGCCTGCTCATCCCGGTCATGGCCGCGACCATGCTGCTCTTCATCGACCCGGCCATCCGCGGGACGCAGCCTTACGACGAGGTGATCGAGCTGCCGTTCATGGTCGCACTGTTCTCGGCCATGGTGCTACACTCCAACCGCCGCAAGACCGCGATGACCGCGCTCGACGAGGTGTCCAGGAACAACCTGGATCTGCTCGAGAGCCAGCGCAGGTTCGTCCAGAACGCCTCGCACCAGCTGCGCACCCCGATCACCGTTGCCCTGGCTCACGCGGAACTGCTGCCCAGACCGTCGTCGGATCCCACCGCGGCCAGCGACGCGGCCATCGTGGTGGATGAGCTGAGCCGACTGCGGAAGCTGGTTGACGAGCTGCTGGCGCTCGCCACGATCGAGCAGAACGACAGCATCAAGCCGGTGCCGATCCGGCTGCTGCGTGTGCTTGACGACGCCTTCCGGCGCTGGAGCCCAACGCCGCGGCGCTGGGTCGTCGGCGAGCGGCACGACGCGACCGTCCTGGTCGATCCTGACCGCCTGATGCTCGCGCTTGACGCGATCCTCGAGAACGCGGTCGAGTTCACCGACACGGCGGACAGCATCCAGCTTTCGGCTCTCGTCAGCGATCACGAGGCCGGGATCGTGGTCGCGGACTCAGGGCCCGGCATCCCCGACGGGCAGCTCGGCTCGGTCTTCGACAGGTTCTCCCGCTCCGAACTTGTGCCTGCGGGCCTTCAGGCCGGGCAGCCGCAGGCCGGGCAGCCGCAGGCCGGGCAGCCGCAGGCCGGGCCGCCGCAGGCCGGGCAGCCGCCAGGCGGCTCCTTCGCCGATCCGCCGCACGCCGGCTCTCACTTCGGCCTCGGGCTGTCGATCGTCCGGGCGGTCGCGCAGGCGCATGGCGGACGGGTAGCTGCCGAGCGCGGTCCGCTGGGGGGCGCGGCCGTGTCGCTCTGGCTGCCGCTGCACGACCAGGAACCCGACGAAGGTCTCGTCTGGAGCCTGTCACCGCCCGAGGCAGGAACCTGATCGGCCGGCTAGCTCCTGCTCGGCGCCCACTGGTCAGAGGGCCGGACGCCGGCTTCTGCTCGCCGCCTGACGCCGCGCAGGAAGTTTCTTGCCGTGATGGCCTCGCCCCAGATCAAGACGATGGGGATGACGTAGAAGCGGAAGGGCCAGGGCCCGCAGCTGAGCCTCATCCGGCGGACCAGTCGTGTCGCGCCTGGCTCAGGCTCGGTGAGCACGTAGCTGACGCTGATCTCACCATGCGCGCCAAGCCGCGCGTTCTCGCGCAGCCCGGCTGGCAGCAGGTACCGCAGGTGGGTGTCGGTGAACAGGACAAGCAACCGTCCGGGCTCGGCCTGTCGCACGACGTAGTACGCCGTCCCCGGCGGCCCGTCGGCGATGACGTCGCCCGCCTGAGTGTGCTGCCACGCACCAACGATCCGGTCGTCGGCAGCCACGTCATAGCTGACGGCTCCCCCAGCCTGGCGGCGGGAAAGGACGCGGTAGTACCAGGCAACGCACCGGTCCCAGGACCTCGAGTCCGAGTAGAAGCCGGCCCGTCCCTGACCGATCTGCGCCAGCCACTGCCAGACCTGCCGCGGTGGCGCGTCGACGGTCACGGCACGCGTGGTCTGCACCATCGCAGCCGGCACAAGGTCATCACCGGGGAGCGGCATCGCGCATTCGGCTTCGGTTGCCTTCATTTGTTCTGGCTCTGGCCTGCCCGCCACGTGACGGCGTGATGCCAGCGGCCACCTCGCGCGGACCATCGCCCCCTCGCCCGGTCTATCGTCGCCCTCGGCCGCGTACTCGATCCGGAACACCGGGTAGCGCCCCGCTACGGCGTCGATTTCCTTGAGCGGCACGTCCGGGCCGACGCCGAAATACGCGCGCGCCTCGCGGGCAACCGGCCGGGAGCCAGGCCGCCTGCCCCACCGCAGCAGGTAGGCCCGGATGACCGGAGCCCGCTCCCCCGCTGGTACCTCGGTCAGCTTGGCGGCACGCCGACGCCTGCCGCCAATCACCGCCTGACCGGCGGCGGCGCGGACGTTCCGCGCCCAGTCCGACTCGCCGGCCAGGGATAGCACGTAGTGCCGACCACCGCACCGCACGCGGACCACGGTGGCACGGCGGATCAAGCCCGAGCGGCGACCCGGTACCTCCACGGTGACCACGTCGTCGGGGGTCAGGCCCAGCGACGTGGCGGCCGGCCCGATCCGCCGACTCAGCCGTGCGTACAGACGTGGCGGCGGGCGGTAGCCACCCCGGCTACGAGCGTAACGGACCGGCCCGAGCAAGCCTTCGGACCAGCCCGGGCGAACGCGAGTGTCTAGCGCTCCGCGTCCCGCCTGTCTGCGGCTGTCACCGACCGCGGTGCCAGCCGCGCCATCGGCGACCCTCTCCTGTGCATGAGTGGCCATGGCGACCTCCAGAATCCGACTCCATGCTCCAGCCGGAGACCGAGCACCGCCAGAGGCGAACGGCCCGCCAGATACTGCCAGGCTGACCAGCTCTTATCCTCCCGCCATGGCACCGACGACGAGATAGGGCTCGGTCCCGGCGGCGACGGCCTCGGGCAGCGGATCGTCGGGCGAGTCGTGGGTCAGGTCAAGCTCGCACGCGAAGAACCGGATGAACGCACGCCGAGGTCCGCCGTCGTGACCACGGATGGTCCCGCAGAGCATCGGGTAGCGGGCCTCCAGGGCGTCGAGCACCGACCGCTGAGTCACCGGGCCAGTGACTTCGAGGTGCACCTCGCCATGGATGCGGGCGAGAGCACGCAAGTGCGCGGGGAGCACGACCCGGATCATGGCAGCGTCTGGACCTCGACCGACAGCACGGCCGGGAGGTCGCGGACGATCGGCTCCCAGCTGTCACCGGAATCGGCCGAGACGTAGACCTGGCCGCCGGTGGTGCCGAAGTAGACGCCGCAGGAGTCGAGGGTGTCCACGGCCATCGCGTCGCGCAGCACGTTGACGTAGCAGTTCTGCTGCGGCAGGCCGGCGGTCAGCGGCTCCCATTCATCGCCGCCGGTGCGGCTGCGGTATACCCGCAGCTTCCCCTCGGGCGGGAAGTGCTGGGCGTCGCTCGTGATCGGGACCACGTAGATCGTTTCCGGCTCATGGGCGTGCACGTCGATGGGAAAGCCGAAGTCAGACGGCAGGTTCCCGGAGACCTCTCGCCAGGACTCGCCGCCGTTGTCGCTGCGCATCACGTCCCAGTGCTTCTGCATGAACAGCACGTCCGGTCGCGACGGGTGCATCGCCAGGCGGTGCACGCAGTGCCCGACTTCGGCGTCCGAGTCGGGGATCCCCTCGGACTGCAGGCCCTTGTTGATCGGGCGCCAGGTCTGGCCCTCGTCGTCGGAGCGGAACGCTCCCGCCGCTGAGATCGCGGCGAACATCCGGCCCCGCTGCACGGGATCCAGCAAGATCGTGTGCAGGCACATCCCGCCCGCGCCCGGCTGCCAGGACGGGCCGGACTCATGGCCGCGCAGCTTGGGCAGCTCCTGCCAGCTCTGCCCGCCGTCAGCCGAGCGGAACAGCCCGGCGTCCTCGACCCCGGCGTAGACCGTATCCGGGTCGTCCAGCGATGGCTCCAGGTGCCAGACCCGCTCGAACTCCCACGGGTGCGGTGTTCCGTCGTACCACTGGTGGGTGCCGGGAGTGCCCTGGTAGCTGAACTGGTTGCCCACCGGCGTCCAGCTCGCGCCGCCGTCGTCGGATCGCTGAATCACCTGTCCTGACCAGCCGCTGGACTGCGACGCGTACAGCCGGTCGGGGTCGGCAGGCGAGCCCTTCACGTGGTAGATCTCCCACCCCGCGAAGTGCGGGCCACTGATTTTCCACTGCTTCCGCGTGCCGTCCGACGTCAGAACGAACGCGCCCTTGCGCGTGCCTGCAAGTACCCGTACACCGCTCACGCCCTGCTCCTTTCAGTCCTGCCCGGCCCGAGGACGCTCCGGCCGGACATGATCACGCCAGACCTGGCGAGTCTCCGCCAGCCACAGGTACCATGACCCGCTGACATTCTGACCGAGAGCAGCCGCCAAACTCATCGCTACGGCGAGATCGAGCACGCGACCCCGCGGGGGCCGTTCGGGAGGACATGGCTGATCTGCCCGGGACTCGATCGAAGGAGCGGCAATGACCGACACGACACCTGCGGGCACCCGCATCCTGGGCAGCCTGCGATCTGAAAGCGGCTACGGCGTCGTGCGCATGCAGGACCGTCTTGACACCGGTATCGAGGAGGTGTGGTCGGCACTCACTGATCCCTCCCGTCTGGCCTGCTGGTACGGACAGATCGAGGGCGACCTTCGAATCGGTGGTGAGTACCGAGCGCGCCTACATGCCAGCGGATGGGAAGGCATGGGCCGCATTGAAGCCTGCGAGCCTCCGCGACGGCTGCAGGTGAGGGCAAAGGAACCGGACGATCCGGCCGAAGGTTCCATCGAGGTCACGCTGGCTTCCGACGGCGACCAGACCATCGTGGTCTGGGAGGAACGCGGCATGCCGGTGAACTTGCTGGCCGCCTACGGAGCCGGGATCCAGATCCACGTTGAGGATCTCGCCGCCTACCTTGCTGGGCGGGAGCGCTGCGACGCCCAAGCGCGGTGGGCCGAGCTCAATCCTGCCTATGTGGACCTGGCAGCCGAGGTCGGCCCGAGCGCGGAGACGATCGGCAACCAGGCTGCAGACGCGCAGGATCAGATTCTGCTTGAGTTCCTCGCCGCCCAGCGCGAGGCCGTGCTTGCCGTAGTCGAAGGGCTGGATGAGGAGGCGTGGCACCGGTCGATCGTGCCGACCGGCTGGACCCCGGCCGGCCTGGTGGAGCACCTGGGCGGCGCCGAGTTTCACTGGTTCCAGATGGTGGTGGCTGGCGAAGAGATAGCGATGCCTGAGGGCGAGGAGATGGAGCCCTACGACCCGATGGCGGCGTTCGTCACCGACATGTCGTCGGCAGAGGTCATCGCGCAGTACCGGGACATCTGCGGGCGCTCTGATGCGGTGCTTGCTGTGACGCCGCTGTCGGCACGACCCCGCGGCAGGCACGGCACCTACGAACCGCCGACCGTGCGCTGGGTGGTGCTGCACATGATCGAGGAGACGGCACGACACGCCGGTCACCTCGACATTGCCAGGGAACTGCTCGACGGCCGGACCAGGCTCGGCTTGCGCTGAGAGGCGCTCCCACGGCTAAGTCCGGGCCGGCCTGGCTGGGCTACGCGCCTAGTGCGTCGGCGACGAAGGTGGCAGCTGCCTGAGCCTGTGGCCGCGCCGCGGACTTACGAACGGGCGGCGAGTTCGCGTGCGATCTGTTCGTCGACGCGGCGGGTTCGCGTGGCTTCGCTGCGCAGCCACGCGGTCGTGGCCAGGACGAGCCAGGCCGCGTCGATGAGCATCCCGCCGCTCCACATGAGAATGCCGCCGACCTGCTGGTCGGCTAGCGGCGGCGGGCCGAAGGGTCGCCGGACGTGCGCGTAGAACGGGTAGAGCAGGTAGTTCGATGCGTAGATGAAGAAGCTTAGGCCAGAAATAGATAGAGGTCTATGCTCCCAGGGACGCTTGAGCGGGCGCACTTGCCTTGCCCTCGTTTCATCGTTTATCGTCGATGGACGATGGATGTTGAGGTCCGGCCGCTGGAGCGGGTGACGGCGGCGGAGTACGCGAGCTGGTTCCGGGCGCTGGCGGATGCGACCCGGGTGCAGATCGTGTCTCTGCTGGCGCGGCATGGCGGGCCGATGAACGTGGGCCAGATCGTCGCCCGGGTGCAGGTCGGCCAGTCGACGGTGTCGGCGCACCTGAAGGTGCTGGCCGAGGTGCGGTTCGTGCTGGCCGAGCAGCGCGGGACCGCGACTTACTACAGGATCAACCAGGCGTGCGTGGAGTGCTTCCCGACCGCAGCGGACATTGTCATGGGCCGGCCGGTCCCGGTCCGGCCGCTCTCGTCATAGTGAGGAGATGCACGTGAGCGATACCAGCATCGACGGCACCCGGAACGCGACGATCGGCCGGTACTCGGCGCTGGCCCGCGCTGCCCTGGACGGCAGCGCGATCATCGACTGCGACCCGGACGAGTTCGCCGGCGGCGGGTTCGGGGCTGCGGCGTACGAGGATCCTGCCGGGGTGCCGGAGCAGGCGCTGCGGGCAAGCCTGGGCTGCGGGAACCCGGTCGAGGTCGCGGACCTGCGGCCGGGCCAGACAGTGCTGGACCTAGGTGCGGGCGGCGGGCTCGACGTGCTGCTGTCGGCCCGGCGGGTCGGCCCGTCCGGGATCGCCTACGGGGTGGACGGCAGCGACGAGATGCTGGCCCTGGCCGAGGCCAACGCACGGCTGGCCGGGGTCGCCAATGCCAGGTTCCTGCGCGGCCACATCGAGGACGTGCCGCTGCCCGACGGCGAGGTGGACGTCATCATCTCCAACTGCGTGGTGAACCTGTCCGCCGACAAGCCGCGGGTCCTGGCCGAGGCGTTCCGGGTGCTGCGGCCGGGCGGGCGGCTGGGCATCAGCGACATCGTGGCCGACGACGATCTCGACCCGGCACGGCGGGCAGCGGCCGAAGCCCGCGTGGGATGCGCCAACGGGGCGCTCACGTTCCGCCAGTACCGGGACCTGCTCGCCGCCGCCGGGTTCGCCGACGTGAGCATCACGGCCACCGGCGATGCCGGGGACGGCCTGCACTCGGCCATTGTCCAGGCGGTCAGGCCGGGGACCTAGTGCCCTGGTCCAGGCAGCCTGCGCGGGCCGACGATGTGAGGCATGAGCTCGGTTCTGGCGTATGCCGCCGCAGCCGTCGTCGCCTTGTGGGGCGTCGCGCACGCGATCCCGACCGGCCGCGTGCTGGCCGGGTTCGCGCCCATTGCGGCGGACAACCGGAGGATCGTCCTGCAGGAGTGGCTGGCCGAGGCGTTCACGATGTGGGGTGTCGCGGCCATGGTGATCGCGGCCACGGCGGCCGGCGGGCCCGGCGCCGGCGGGCGGGACTGGGTATACCGCGCTGCCGCGGCGCTGCTGCTCGCGCTGGCGGTGCTGACCGGGCTGACCGGCGCCAGGACGCCGGTGATCTGGTTCAGGATCTGCGTGTTCCTGCTGGCTGGATCGGCCGCCCTGCTGCTCGCCGCCAGCGCCGTCTAGCCCGCTGCAGACGCGCCGGGCGCGGCCGGCCAGGGCCAGGCAGAGTCCGCGTGCGCCCGCGTTAACGATCCGTGCCCTTAATGGTCGGCCGGAGACCCGATCAGCGCCGCGAGGCTGGCCAGCGCCTCGGTGCGGGCCCGGTAGTAGACCCAGACGCCGCGCTTGTCGCGGCTGACCAGGCCGCTGTCGTGCAGCACCTTGAGGTGGTGGCTGATCGTCGGCTGGCGCAGGTCGAAAGCACCGGTCAGGTCGCAGACGCACGCCTCGCCGCCGGGGTGACTGGCGATCAGCGACATCAGCCGCAGCCGCACCGGGTCGGCCAGCGCCTTCAGCATCGGCGCGATCAGTTCGGCCTGCCCGGCTGACAGCGGCTCGGCCCTCAGCGGCGGGCAGCATGCCGCCAGTTCCGCGGGCGCCAGGACCGGCAGGGATTTCGACATGCATCTATATTGACAGAGATCGATGTCTGTGGCAAGCTCGCCGTGTCAGACATAGACGTTCATCGAAGTCTTCCGGAGGTTCCCATGTCCCGCATCCAGCTCGCGCTCAACGTCAACGACCTGGAGGAGTCGGTCGCGTTCTACAGCGCCCTGTTCGGCACCGGGCCGACCAAGCGCCGCCCCGGCTACGCGAACTTCGCGATCGGCGAGCCGCCGCTCAAGCTGGTCCTGCTGGAGAACCCGGGCCAGGGCGGCAGCCTTAACCACCTCGGTGTCGAGGTAGCGAGCACCGATCTGGTCGAGGCCGAGCACGCCCGCCTGACCGGAGCCGGGCTCGCCGCGTCCGAGGAACGGGACACCACCTGCTGCTACGCCCGGCAGGACAAGTTCTGGGTGGATAACGCCCCGGACGGGGAGATGTGGGAGGTCTACACCGTGCTGGAGGACAGCCCGACCTTCTACGGCGACGACGCCGCCGCGGCCGCCCGGTGGGGCTGCCCGGCCGGCCAGGCCGCCCCGGACGCGACAGCTGCCCCGACCCCGTGCTGCTAGCTAGCGCCAGCCGGCAGGCGGGGTGAGCAGCGCGGCCATCCGCTGCAGGGCGGCGGGGAGCAGCCGGTAGTAGACCCAGGTGCCGCGGCGCTCGCTGCCGATGATCCCGGCTTCGCGCAGCACTCTGAGGTGGTGGCTGATGGTGGGCTGAGTGAGGTCGAACGCGGCGGTCAGGTCGCAGACGCACACCTCGCCGCCCAGGTGGGCGCCGATCAGCGAGATCAGCCGGAGCCTGACCGGATCGCCGAGTGCCTTGAACACCTGCGCCAGCTCCGCCGCGCTGGCCTCGCCCAGCGGCTCGCCGGTCAGCGGGACGCTAACGCACGCGCCGTCGGCGGCGTCCGGCTCGCCCGCGCCGGTAAGGGGCAGTTCCGCGCGGCCAGCTTGGATCGACATCTCTCTATGTTGACGGCCCTCGATGCAGCCTGGCAAGCTGGGTGCTGAATTGACATCAGTCGATGCAGACGAGGGGCGTGGCCGGATGGCCGAGGTCGCGGCGTGGCGGCGGCTGGCCGCCGAGTTCGCCGGCAGCGCGTTCCTGGCCGCGCTCGTGATCGGGTCCGGGATCGCGGCGGCGAGCCTGTCGCCCGGGAACACCGGGCTGGAACTGCTAGAGAACGCGGCGGCGACCGCGGCTGGCCTGTTCGCGATCATCTTGATGTTCGGGCCGGTCTCCGGCGGCCACTTCAACCCGGTCGTCTCGTTCGCCGACGCCGCCTTCGGCGGGCTGCGGTGGCGGGACGCCGCAGCGTACCTGCCCGCCCAGGTAGCCGGCTGCATCACCGGGGCGCTGGCCGCGAACGTGATGTTCGGCCTGCCGGCGGTGAGCATCTCGGCCAGGGACCGGGCGTCCGGGCCGCATTTCTTCTCCGAGATCATCGCCACCCTCGGCCTGATCGTGGTGATCTTCGCCCTCGCGCGGTCCGGCCGGTCCCGTGCCACGCCGGCCGCGGTCGGCGCCTACATCGGCGCCGCCTACTTCTTCACCTCCTCGGCCAGCTTCGCGAACCCGGCGATCACCATCGGGCGGATGTTCTCCGACACCTTCGCCGGGATCGCCCCGGCTTCCGCCCCGGCGTACATCGCCGCTCAGGTCACCGGCGGCGTCCTCGCGGTCGGGCTGATCAGGGCGCTGTACCCGGGCGTCACCCCGGCAGAGGCCGAGACCATCCTGGTCCCCCACCCCGGCAGTGCCGGGCGCCCGGCCCATGAGGCACCCACCGACGGCGCCGGGCCCGGACGGGCCGAGCAGATCACCCGGCAGAACTGACCTTGGATGGGAGCACGCCATGCACCTGGTCATGATCGGCGGCAGCGACGCCGGCATCAGCGCCGCCCTGCGCGCCCGCGAGCTTGATCCGTCCGCCGACGTGACCGTGGTCGTCGCCGACGCCTACCCGAACTTCTCCATCTGCGGCATCCCGTACTACGTCTCCGGCGAGGTCACCCACTGGCGCAACCTTGCCCACCGCACCATCGCCGACCTGGAATCCGCCGGCATGACCTTGCGGCTGGACACCACCGCCACCAGGATCGAGGTCGGAGCCCGCAAGCTCACTATCCGCACCCCGGCCGGGGCCGAGGAGGTGATCGGCTACGACAAGCTCGTCGTCGGCACCGGCGCTGTCCCGGCCCGGCCGCCGATCGCCGGCCTGGATGAACTCGGCCCGCCCGATGGCGTGCACCTGCTGCACTCGATGGGCGACACGTTCGCCGTCATGACCACCCTGGAGCAGACGGGTCCGGCCAGCGCGGTCATCGTCGGCGCCGGGTACATCGGCCTGGAGATGGCCGAGGCGCTAACCGCCCGCGGCCTGGCCGTCACCCAGATGGAGCAGCTTGGCGAGGTGCTGCCGACCGTCGACCCCGAGCTCGGCGCCCTGGTCCGCGCCGAGCTCACCGCCCGCGGGGTGGACGTGCGGACGGGCACCGCGGTCCGCCGGATCAGCCGTGCCGCGGCCGGCGACGCCGGGCGGCTCCGGGTCGACGCCACGGCCGCCGGCGGAGCGGACGTGGCCCGGTTCGCCGACCTTGTCCTGGTCGTCACCGGCGTCCGCCCCGACACCGGGCTGGCCGCCGCGGCCGGCGCCGAACTCGGGTTCAAGGGCGCGATCGCCGTCGACCGGGGCATGCGCACCAGCC
>Ga0335077_10004272_pt1 | contig 17425 bp, 12 predicted proteins | sample Lox_Sample_31_FD_207151 | JGI IMG/M metagenome (GOLD analysis project Ga0335077, IMG submission 207151) | Soil microbial communities from Loxahatchee National Wildlife Refuge, Florida, United States - Lox_Sample_3.1 | ecosystem: Environmental > Terrestrial > Soil > Wetlands | place: USA... | reverse complement strand
CTTCCAGGAGTTGCGAAGGAAGGCCAAGGCGCTCCGGCAGGGGCCGGCAACGTAGCTGCCGCCTCCGCCGGAACGTCCGTTCGCAGCGGCGATCGACTCGGAGGCGCACATGAGAATTCTCTGTGTCGAAGACAACGACGACAACATCTTCACGTTGCACCGGCGGCTGACTCGGTGGGGCCACACCGTGTTGATCGCCCGGGATGGACGGGAGGGCATTGCCATGGCGAGGTCCGAGCTTCCCGATCTGATCCTGATGGACCTCAACCTCCCCGCACTCGACGGTTGGCAAGCGACGTGGACCTTGAAGAGCTCGGACGAGACGAAGCACATCCCGATCCTCGCGCTCACGGCTCATGCGATGCGCGGCGACCGTGAGAAAGCGCTCGCCGCAGGCTGCGACGAATTCGCGACGAAGCCGGTCAGCTTCGACGAGGTGCGCGCAAAGATCGAGGCGCTGACGCATCGGTCGGCATGAGCAGAAAAACGGCGGAGCCTGCGGGAATGTCCCAGTTAGCCCCGAGCGCCGCGCGGGAAATCGGGGGGTGGCGGCGGGGCGCCGGTGGGGCCCTCCGCGCGGAGTGGGCCCCCTGAGACCCGTCCGCAGCTCGAAGAGGTGCGATTCGGGCGAATGGGTGACGGAGCCGGCCGGCTCCACAGGTGCCCCGCCGACAGGCCCTGCCCGGCTCACGGGTGAGTCGATCGAGGAAGACTGAGACACTACCGAGCCTGCCGCCGCGTTGGCGCGGATCAGGACCGACTAGCCAGGTCCAAGCGGCCGTCGGTCTCGAAGGTAATCTGCACCCGGCAGCCGTCGCCGCTCACCGGGAAGACCGTCTGACCGTTGGCGAGTTTCAAATCGAAGCGCCGCACCTCGCCCGTCGAGTGGAGTTCCACGACGGCGGGCAACCCTTCCGAGGCGCCATCAGCCGTGATCCGGTGGACCCATACCTTCAGCTGCCGGACAGCGATCGGCGGGAGACACAGCGTGGCATACCGCAGCGTGGAGAGCGCCGGAACCGTGAGGGTCGCCGTCCTATGCTCATCCTCACCCTCCTCGCGCCCGATGCGGATGTCGGCGATCAGCGGTCGCCCCCCGCTGGTGACGGCCAGGACGCTCTGTCCGTCTGCGCGCATGTCCTCCCGCAACTCGATCACCGATCTCCATCCGAAGACACGGCGGCGGAGCATGGTGACGGTGACGCCGATCACGACGACAGCCATGAGCAGCGCGAGGCCTCGTGACCAGAGGTCGCGGTAGATGAAGAGCCCATGCAGGAGCATGTTCGCCAGGAACAGGAGGTAGATGGCCGCCGCGAAGCCGGGGTGGCCGAGGAGCCGGTAGACGACGGCGGGAACGTAATCGCCCTTTCGCCGGCTGGCGAGGAGGAGCAGGACGGGGAAGATCCCGGCGGTGAGCGAATTGACGATGACGCCGCCGAACCCGAGGACACCGGCGAACGATGCCGCGTGGGCGAGCAGGAGCCATTCGGCGATGGCGAAGACCAGGAAGACGGGGCTCGTCGAGATGAGAAAGCGGCCTCCCTCGCTGGCGAGAAGACTCCGCGCCCGCAGCGCCATCGGATCCGGTGCCCGTCGGTGGCGACCGTGTCCTTGTGTGGACGGAGACGCGAGCCCAGGCCAGATCTCGCCGGGCACCTGGCGCGCTCGCCGGGCGGCAAAGTGGATGCGGTAGCGACGGATGGCCTCCGTGCCGACGGAGTCTACGACATCGCGCGCCACGAGCTCGTCGAGCATCGCGCGCGTCCCGCCCGCGTCCCCGCCGCGGTACGCCACCGCCTGCTCGAGGCTCACGTCCCCCTGCCTGGTCATCCAGTTGACGAGTCCGCGTTGCGAGTCATCGAGGCTCACCACGTCCGCGAGGTGCAAACCGGTCACGTCCTGCCGACCCTGGAGCGCCGCGCTCATCGTGGTGAGGATCCGGAGCGAGACGGCCTCCGGCCTTGCATCGAGCACTTCCAGCTCGAGGCTCACGCCGGGCGCGCGCCGCCCTCCGAAACGCTCGAATACGCTCGAGGCGTCCCAGGTTTCCGGAACCGTGACGTCGGCGCGCTCGACCGCACCGTCCCACGTCGCGTCCACGCGTAGATGCGCGTGGCCCTCGGCAAGGCCGAGATACGTGATGCCCAGGTGAGGCCCGCTGCCCGAGGCTCCACGCGGCTGGAGCACTAGACAGCCGTCCCGTCGTGCCAGCATCACCGCGGCGCGGAGGCGGGTCGGAACACGCTCCCGGACGAGATTGAAGAGCACGGTCGAGGTCCGCAGGCAGGACATGCCGAGCACCAGGATGACCAGGAAGGAGCCGAGCACCCGGATCGCAGGCCCGATCTGCCTAGCCAGCGGGACAAGAGCGGTTCCGGCCTCGCCCGCCAGTGTCAGGGCGTCGACCGCTCCGTTGACCACCAGCACCCAGACGATGAAGATCGCCGTCAGCACGGCCGTGCCCGCCACGCTGCCACGGATGAGCGAGCGGGCGCTGGGATCACGCGGCAGCACGATCTTCGCGCACTGGATCAGGTAGACGTGTCCGATGTAGAGCATGACCACGACACCGAAGACTGTCTGCAGCAGCGCCGGGCGGAATGGCTCGCGGGCCAGGAAAGGCACGCGCATGAACAGCAGGTTGACCGGTCGGATGAAGCGCGCGGCCAGTGCGGCGATAACGGTCAGCAACGCGAGATTCAGGCTGATGAGGGACAGCATCGTCGTGATGGTGACGCTCGCAGACTTTCGCGACAGGTAATAGATCTCCACCACCACCAGCACGATCATCCACACCTCGGCCCGAATGCCGGTGAAGGTCGCCAGTGTGAGGCCGATGCCAATCGAGCCCGCCAGCATGACCAGGAACGTGCGGAGGGCCGTTGTGGCGGAGAAGAGTGCCGAGGCTTCCGGCCCCAGGTAGTCGACCACCATGCGTCCGACGAACGCGCGGCCATAGCGGAAGTCACCGCTGCGGGCGCACGCCTCGGCCATGCACGCCATGGTCAACACGTTGACGAGACCGAAGCCGGCCACGAGGATCACGCCGGGCAGCGCGCCCATCCGGGCCACTGCGGTCGGCAAGGCGAGGAACGCCTGGGAGAAGCTGAAGGCGATCGTCAACCCGAAGGTCAGCCAGAACGGGGAGAGGGCGTCCACCCGCGCCGACAGCGTCGCCCACGCCCAGCGGAGCCAGTCCCCGACGCCGACCCGCGCGGCGAACAGCGTCTCCAGGTCCACGCCGTGCTGACGCCGGTACGCCCGCTTGACGGCGTCGTCGTCAAGCCCGAGGGCAGCCCGGATCTGGGGGACCGCGCGACGTGTGAACGTGTACTTCCGGCCAAGCAGATGGGCGACGGCGGCGCGGACCGCGGGATTGGCCGGCACCAGCTTCGCCCACCGCGACGCGTAGCGCTCGAGGTCCTGGATGGTCGGAGCGACCGGGGGCTCGCGCCCCATGCTGAACGCTTCGACGAAGGCGAGGTCGCGCTCGCGGGACTCGTCCTCGGATGCGAGGAAGTCAGCGGCGCGACCGGACTGGTCGGCGAGGTGGGCCGCGCGGCCCTCGATGAGGAACAGCAGCGCAGCGGCGCGGCGGGCGGGGAGGCCGCCGAGCGCCTCGTCCCGCGTGAACAGGTCGTCGCGCGCCATCGCGGCGTCAGGCGACCAGCGTCATCGCGACCTTTCGCAGCGCTGCCGTGATCGGGTGATGCGGGTACTGGAGGACGAAGAGGCCCGTGCTCGCCAGCGCCATCATCTCATCGGCGTGGGCGAGCACGGCCGCGACCTCGCAGGCGTACGTCTGCTCCACCCGAGCTCTCACGTCCGCCGCGTCGAAGAGCGCGGGGACCTTGTTGACGACGAGGAGTAACCGCGGGACGTCCAGCTTGCGGGCCACCTCGACGGTCACGCTCGTCCCCTGGTAATCCTGCTGGTCGGGACGGAGGATGATCACGAGCGCATCGGAGATCGCGATCGACAGCAGTGTCTCCTCGTTCAGGCCGGGATGCGTGTCGATCATGAGGACATCGAGATTGTGCGCGGCGATCAGCTCATGGAGCCCGTCCCGGAGCACGCCCACGTCGTAACCTTCCCGGAGCACCCTGGCGATATCCCCGGCCTTCATGCTCGACGGGATGAGGAACACCTTTCCTGGGACGTCCCGTCCGAGCCGCGGCGTGACGTCGTGCGCCGTCTCCTTGATGCGACAGTTGCCCCACAGAAAGTCATTCAGCGAGTGATGGACGTCCGCCTCGGCAAGCCCGAACAGGATGTGGATCCCAGGCGACTGGATGTCCGTGTCGACCACGCCGACCCGGCGACCATTCATCGCCAGAACCGTGGCGAGGTTTGCCGTGGTGTTCGACTTGCCGGTGCCCCCGCGGTACGAGTGGACGGAAACGATCAGCGGCATGATGGTGTCGCCAATGGCAACGATGATCTGATATCACGCGCCGCGAGCGTTTGTCCATCTGTTCCTATGGTCGGCCGCCCTGCTCGCTCGCCTCGAGCGTCAGAGCGCACCGTCGGCAAGGACAAGCAGTGTGGCTTGACCGCACCAGGGCTGATGCGTACCATGCGCTCGCAGATTCCAGCAGATTCCAAGGGCGGAGAGGGCCACCGAGATGGAGGCGTGCGTCCACCCTGGTCGGGACGATCGAGACGCCGATGGCGGGGGGCGTGCGCCCGTCGATCAGGACCCGGCAGCGCTGCTCGTCGTCGACGACAGCGAGGACAACCGCTACACACTGACACAGCGCCTGCTCCGGCAGGGGTATGCCAACGTCACCACGGCCGAGAACGGCCGTCAGGCGCTCGATCTGCTGCGAGCCGGCGCCTTCGACCTCGTGCTCCTCGACATCATGATGCCGGAGATGAACGGCTATCAGGTGCTGAGCGAGCTCAAGGCCGACGCCTGCCTGCGGCACCTGCCGGTGATCATGATTTCGGCGGTGGACGAGCTGGACAGTGTCATCCGGTGTATCGAGCTGGGCGCCGAGGATTACCTGGCGAAGCCGATCAACCCGACGCTCCTGCGCGCCCGGATCGGGCACTGCCTGGAGAAGAAGCGCCTGCACGATCAGCTGGTGGAGGCGAACCGGACGCTCGAGCGGCGCGTCGTCGAGAAGGTCGTCGAGGTCGAGCGGCTGGGGCGACTCAAGCGCTTCTTCTCACCGACCCTGGCCGATCTCATCGTGGCGGGGGGAGCGGATGACCCGCTGACGACGCACCGCCGCGACATCACGGTCGTCTTCCTCGACCTGCGGGGGTTCACCGCCTTCGCCGAGATGTGCGAGCCGGAGGAAGTGATGGCGGTCCTCCGCGCATACCACGCCGAGATGGGCAAACTCATCCTCGAGCACGAAGGGACGCTCGAGCGCTTCACCGGCGACGGCATGATGATCTTCTTCAATGACCCCGTGCCCGTCGAGAACCCGGTCGCGCGGGCCGTCCGGATGGCCGTCGCCATGCGCGATCGCGTGGCCGAGCTGAGCGCGGCATGGCGCAAGAAAGGCTACGATCTCGGACTCGGCGTCGGCATCGCCCAGGGGTACGCGACGATCGGCGCAATCGGCTTCGAGGGCCGGTGGGACTACGGGGCCATCGGCACGGTGACGAATCTCGCCGCGCGCCTGTGCGCGGAGGCCAAGGCCGGTCAGATCCTCATCTCCTCACGCGTGGCTGGTGTCGTGGAGGAGCTCATTGAGGCGGTCGAGGTCGGCAGCCTGACCCTCAAGGGGTTGCTGAAGCCCGTGCCGACCTACGACGTGGTCCGCCTCAAGGCCGCTACCTGACGCTCCGGCGGGCTCTGGCCGCTGACGGCTTCCCGCCTCACTTCGGCTTGAGCGCCAGGTCCTCGTACGGCGCCGAGTAGGGGAAGTTGGCGATGGCGCCGAGTCCGCTGTTCCCGACGCGCGAGCCCACCCCGTTCAGGAAGGCCGGTTCCAGGACGGGGCCGAACATCACACGGTCGTGGAGGATCTGCTGGATCTTGTGGAGGATCTGCGTGCGCACACGTGGATTCTGCTCGTTCACCTGCTCGGAAAAGAGGCCGTCGATCTCGGGGTAGGTGCCGTACACGTAGGGGCCGCCGGTGACGGCGTAGGAGTCGATGCGAGTCGCGGCGTTGCCGGGCGCGCCGCTTCCGGTCAGCAGGACCCCGTGGAGCTTCTTCTCGGAGTACTCCTTGTAGTAGGCCGCTCGTTCCATGAGGCGCAGGCGCGTGCGGATACCGGCCGCGCGCAGGAAGTTCGTCACGGGCTCGCCGATGGCGCTGCCGTAGATCATCTCGCCCGAGAAATCGCCCGCGTCGAAGCCGTTGGGGTATCCGGCGTCGGCCAGCAGCTGCTTGGCCTTGACCGGATCGTAGGGGTAGGCGGGAGGCGCCCAGAAGTAATCCAAGCCCGAAGGCACGAAGGACAGCGCCGGCTTGGAGAGCCCGAGGTACGCCGCCTGGTTGATCGCCTGACGGTCGATCGCGAGGTTGGCGGCCAGGCGCACCCGCTGGTCGTGCCACGGGGATTTTGCGTCCCATTGCTCCGTGAAGAGCAGCCAGGTGGTGAAGGTGAAATACGTCGGGGTGAGCGTGAGCCCCTTTGTCTGCTTCAGTTCCTCGGCGAGCGCTCCCGTGATGGAGTAGGCGATGTCGACCTCGCCGCGCTTGAGGGCGGCGAGCCGAGTCGACTCGTCGGGGATGACGCGAAAGACGAGCGTCTTGACGGCCGGCGGCTTCCGCCAGTAGCCCTCGTACGCTTCGAGGACCAGCTCCACGCCCGGCTTGAACGAGACGAACTTGTAGGGACCGGCGCCGATCGGCGCTCGCTTGAACCCTTCGTCGCCGACCTTCTCCACGTACTTCTTGGGGACGATCCACGCCGCGCCCGTTGCCGGCGTGGCAAAGAACGTCATGAAATCGAGCCACGGCTTCTGGAGCCGAAAGCGCACCTTTTGACGATCGACGACCTCTACGGAGGCCACCCGCTCCTTGAGGAGCTTGGAGGCGGAGCCCCGGTAGCGCTCGAACGAGAACTTGACGTCCTCCGCGGTCACGGGATCGCCGTTGTGAAAGGTAACGCCCTTCCTGAGGGTGAACTCGTAGACGAGGCCGTCCTTGGAAGCCGACCATGCCTCGGCCAGGCTCTTGCCCTGGGGAGTGCCTGGCATGGGCTTCACGAGCGCGTCGTGCAGCGCGTAGAGCACCATGAAGGGCGTGACGAGGCTCGGCGTCTCCGCGGGGTCGAACCACGTAGGGGCGAGCGAGATGTGGATGCCCCACGTCATCTGTCCAGAGGGCGCGGCGGCGACTGGCGCGATGGTCACGGCGGCGAGCATCAAGACGGCGACGATGACGGCGAGCGACGAGGAGGCGCGGTGACTCATGAGAGGTCTCGATCTCCTTTCGAGCCCGAACGCGTTGCTGAGGTGTTGAGTGACGGGGTGAGCGCCGGGACGATGGGAGGATTATAGATGAAGCAGGCGAGGAGGGGGCAGTGGTCGGAGCTAGCAGATGCACGCCGATGCGTAACGAGCGCCACACGCCGAGCAAGGGCCAGCCGCCAGGTCACAGTGCACGTGCCAATGGGGGAAGGCCAGGTCGAACGTGCTGGCGCAGCCGCGACAGCGGACCGGGCCCGTCCCGACTCGCTGAGCGCACCGAGGGCACGTATCCGTACGGGTCGGATCCAAGGACGACCGCGACTCGGATTCGGTGAGGTCGATCAGGAACGCGGTCCCGCACCGCAGGCAGGCGTAATCGGTCGGCATCTGTCGCAGGTCAGCTCAAGCCGGTGACGAGGGTGACGTTTCTGGCGATCGGCGCTTCGACGTCCTGCGCCAGCTGCGTGAGCCGGGACACGAGGTTGCCGTAGACGGCCAGCCGTCCGTGCAGGTGCGCCTGCCACAGAGGATCGAGCGCTGGCTCCGCGTCGTGGACGGCCTCGGCCGCGCGCGCGAGCAACGGGCCGAGGGTGGGCGTGATTGGCTGCGCCCGACCCTCGACCTGATCCGCGAGCGCCCCGAGGAGGGCCGTCACCTGCTCCGCAAGGGCCTGGAGCCGCGCGTAGACGGCCGGCGGCATCGCGCTGAGGTCGACGTCGAGACGGTGGTGGACGACGGCGAGCAGCGTGAGGAACACGTCCAGGGCATCGGCCGCAAGACGCGCGATGCGCGCGCGGTCGGCCTCAGCGTCCGCGCGTCCCCGGCTCCACTCGAGCTTCGATTCGTCCTGGAGACGCAGCGTCGTCGTCAGGTCCTGGTAGACCTTCCACCGCCAGCCGCGCGCTGGAGCGATCGTCGCCGCGGAAGGGTCACCATGAAGGCCCACGCGGGAGAGGTCGGCCAGCGACCGGAGCGCGGTCGCGAGCGAACGCCGCATCTCCGTCCCGGCCAGGACAGGACCGCTGAGGCCGTAGATCACGCCTGCGATCAGGATCCCGAGGATTACGCCGATCACCCGGTCGCGCGCCGGTTCCAGATCGGTGGTAGGCCCGAGGTCGTTGAGCGCCGATAACGCGAACGCGAGGCCCGTCTGGAGCCCCACGTACGAGATGCGGGAGCTACCGCTGTTGATCCATCCGGCCAGTCCCGTGCACGCCGCCACGACGACGAGCAGCGACGCGAGAGTCTCCATGTTGGGCATCGCCACGATGATCACGAGGAGCCCCAGCGCTCCGCCCAGCGTGGCGCCGATCACTCGCAGAAGCGCCTTTCGTGCTGTCGCCCCGAAGCTGGATTGCGCGACGAGGATCGTCGTCAAGGGCGCGGTCGAAAGGCCGGGCCAGGCGAGCCCGTGATAGGCGACGTAGGCGATGGTCGCAGCGAGACCCGACCGGAAGGCGAAGCCGATCGCCTCGGTGTTGGCAAGCGTGAACGCGGGCGTGAAGAACGGGCTGGTCGGCGAGTCGAGGAGCGCGCGGGACGGCGGGAGCGACACTGGTGATCGGTCGCGATCGAGGAACCCGGTCGCGAGCGGGAGCGATGCGAGCACGCGGTCCAGCTCGACGAGCGCGGGGAGGAGCGCCGCGTCGCTCGAGGTCGTGACGAGAGTGTCGCTCCCGGGTGCGCGGGACTCGCCGGCCGGTTGCCTCGTGTCGAGTGCACGTCGCAAGCGTGCGCAGCCGGCGGCAATGGCGTCGAGCCGCGCCCTGACCGGCGCGGACGGCGCCGCATCGGGCGTGCTCCAGGCGCGGGCGAGCCCCACGGCGGCGGTGAGCAGCTGTTCGACCCCGCCGATCAACGCGATCTGCTCGGCGTGACGCAACCGCAGCGACGGAAATCGGGCCTCGGCGTCGGTGAGCAGATCGACCTGGCGGGATAGCCCCGTCAGTAGGAGCGCGTCGAGCCGGGTTTCATCGGGACGTCGTCCGTCGCGCACGGCCCCCAGGACTTCCTCCACGAACGCCAGGCGCTTGCCGAGCTCTCCGAGGAGCTGGTCTTCGGGGTCTTCCGGCCAGAGCAGTAGTTGTGCCGCCGTGCCGATCACGGCTCCGAGGCTGACCATGGCGAAGCGCCAGAGCCCGATGTAGACGTTGCCGTCCGGGCCGGGGGCCTGGGCGGTCAGGACGAGGACGGTCGTGATGCCACCCAGGAGCCCGAAGTAGGGGGCCGTCGTGGTGTTGGCGAGGAAGATGAAGAACGCGGCGATCGGTCCCATCAGCGCGATGCGGAGCCATGGGAGGTCGGCGAAGATGATGTTGCCCAGGATGCCGATGGCGGCGCCCGCCACCGTTCCGAGCAGTCGCAGCACACCCTTCCGGAGCGACGCCCCTGCGTTCGGCTGGCTCACGACGAAGATCGAGACGAACATGTAAGGGCCGTGCTCGAGGTGCAGCGCCATGATGATGGTCACCGCCACCAGGCAGGCGACGACGATGCGCAACGTCGCCCGGGCGCGACCCGGGGTCGGGGCCAGCTCCGCGGCGAGTGTCCGCAGGAACCTCACCGGGATGGCGTCGGCGAGGCGGGCACGGACGGGAAGCCCTTGATCGTCACCACGGCCGTGCTCCCCATCCGGAACGGGCGTTCCGGATCTCGCTCCTCCAGGAGGATGCGCACCGGGAATCGGTTGGCGAGGCGTACCCAGTTGAGCGTGCGAGACACGAGGGGCAGGACCCCGACGGTCGCGCCTTCTTCGGGATGGGTCGCCCACCCGATACCCTGAACCACGCCGCGGAAGCGCCGGCCCGGATAGCTCATCAGGTAGACTTCGGCCGTCATGCCGGGCTTGATGGTGGACATGTAGGTCTCGCGGAAGTTGGCGATCACGTACCAGGCGCGGTCGTCGACGAGGGCGAAGATCTGCTGGCCCTGGCGCGCGTACTCGCCTGCCGCGATGTTGAGGTTCGTCACGTAGGCGTCGAAGGGCGCCGTGACGCGGCAGTACCCCACGTCGAGGAGCGCGCCCTGCACGGCGGCTTGGGCGGCGGCGATCCGGGCGTTGCTATCCGTGTACTGCGCGAGGAGGGCCTGGGCCTTGGACCGATCCTGCTGCGCCTGGTCGATCCCTGCCGCGGCGACGGCGCGGTCCGCGTGCGCGTGTGCGACTCCCGCTACGGCGGCTTGCTTGCGCTTCATCGCTTCCGCGATCGCGGCCTCGGCGGCCGCGAGCTTGCGCACTCCCTCGCGCCGCGCCGCCGCCGCGGCGTCACGCTTGCTCCGCGCTTCGCTCACGCGGTCGGCGGTGACGTACTGGCGCGTCAGGAGCGGCTCGACGCGATGCAGGTAGTCTTCGGCGTAGGCCAGGTCCGCGTCGAGCCGCGCCACGGCGGCCTCAGCGGCCAGCCGCTCCGCCTGGCGGCGTGCGATCTCGGCATCCGCCGCTCCGGGCTCTGTCTCGCGCTGGGTTACCTGGGCGTCGGCGGCCGCAAGCGCCGCCTCGCGACGGCCGATCTCGGCCGCCGCGGCGGCCACCGCGCGTTCCCCGGCCTCGACTTCCTTTCTCGTCAGCGCCAGCTCGGCGCGGGCCCGCTCGAGTCGAGCCTCGTAGGGCCGGGCGTCGATCACGAACAGGAGGTCGCCCGCGCGGACGTGCTGGTTGTCCACCACGTGCAACTCGACGATGGGTCCGCTCACATGCGGGGCGATGCCGACGATATTGGCGCGCACGGCGGCGTCATCGGTTCGGGGGTACACGTCGGTGAGGCGCCAGACCACGGCGGTCACGACCAGCGCGCTCACGACGAGGAGTACGCCCAGGACCCGGCCGACGAGCCTGAGGGCGCGGGGACTCCGATCCGACGACGCCGCGGAAGGCTCCGCCATCGCGTCAGGCCCGATACAAGACGAGCCAGGTGAGCATCGTCACCAGCAGCCACGTGCTTGGGTACACGAGCAGCAGCGGACCCAGATTGGGCTCGAGGCGCAGGAGGACGAAGAGCTGGCGCAGGACACCGGTGAGGATGCCCCCCACCGCCATGCAGACGATCCAGGACGGGAAGAAGGATCCCTGGATGTTGAGGATGGGATCGCACCCGGACGCGACGAGGCATCCGATAGCGCCAGCAGTGATCCACGACGACCTGGAGCACCCGACTGAGCTTCTACGGTCCACGATGAGGCAGCATAGTCCCGGCCTCGATCCGGCCGCAAGCGCCGGCCGGAGCTATACTTGGCGGACGATGGCGGACCTCAGGAGGACGTCATGAGGACATTGCGTGAGGACCCTCCCTCCAGATCCTGGCGCGCGCGCTTCCTGGTGGCTGTCGCGACGGCTGCCCTGCTCGGTGGAGGATGCTCCACGGCGCCGTTCCAGGCGGCATGGAACCCCTTCGCAGCCGCGCCGAAAGAGCCCAGCTCGCCCTGGCGCGGCGCCGACGGCAAGAAGCAGCCGCGGCTGTCGGCGCTGATCGACCAACTCGGCGCTACCGTCCAGATCGATCCCGACAAGCAGTACGGTCTCGCCGATCTCGTCGACCTCGCCCAGCGTGTGAACCCCGAGACGCGGCGTGCCTGGGAAGAGGCGCGTGCTGCTGCGGCGCGGCTCGGCCAGGTGGAGGGGGCGTGGTTCCCGACCCTGGTCGCGATGGCGGCCGCCGGCACCTCGAGCGTGGTCGAGAAGGCACCTGCCTCGGCCGGCGGCGTGGCGGTGACGGGCCCCTCGGTGATGCCGTCGCTGCAGCTCGAGTGGCTGCTGCTGGACTTCGGCCGGCGCCGCGCCGCCGTCGACGAGGCGAGCTGGCGGGTCATCAACGCGAACCTCACCTTCAACCGGAAGCACCAGGAAATCGCCTTTTCCGTCTCGCGGAGCTATTTCGCCCTGGACGCGAGCCGGGCGCGCCTCGCCGCCGCCCACGTGACCTTCGAGCAAGCCAGCACCTTGGCCAGCTCGGTCGGCGCTCGCCTCGAGCAGGGTCTGGCCACGCGGCCGGAATATCTCCTCGCGCTCCAGGACAAGGCACGCGCGGCCTTCGAGATCCAGGAGGCGGAGGGGCTGGTCGCGGACGCGCGCGCGGGACTGGCCGAGAGCATCGGCATCTCGCCCACGATGCGGCTCGGCGTCACGGATCTCTCCCGCGTCCCGCTGCCCTCCGAGCTTCCGGCGACCGTGGACCAGCTGATGGACCGGGCTCTCGCCCGCCGCCCCGATCTGGCCGCGCGTCTGGCCACCCTGCGCGCGCGCGAGGCCGACGTGCGCCGCGTGCGGGCGGAGTTCATGCCGCGCCTCAGGCTCTCGAGCTCGGTGGGCGGAGACGTCGGGCGCTACACCTTCGGCGGCGGGCCGACGATCGGCTACGGGCAGCCGACATACACGGTCTTCCTGAATCTCGACTGGACGGTGTTCGATGGCTTCGCACGCGAGAACCGCGTCCGGGAGGCCAGCGCCGACCGCGGGACCGCCGAGGCCGAGCTGGCCACGCTGGAGCTGCGCGTCATCCGTCAGGTCTGGCAGGCGTACACGGACATGAAGACCTCGCTGGGGAAACGTGAATTCGCCGCCGCTCTCCTCGCCGCGTCGGAGGAGGCGTACGCTGCGACCCTCGAGTCCTACCAGTCCGCGGGACTTGCCACCGTCCTCGACCTGCTCGCGGCCCAGCGGGACCTCGCGCGAGCCCGCTTCACGGACATCCAGACCCGGGCCGACCTGCTGCAAGCCGCGGCGGCGCTGGTCTACGCGGCCGGCGAGTGACCGTGATGCCGCGCAATCGTCCCCGACGCCTTGACTTAGTCTGACCGCCATGCGAGACATGAGTCCCGGGGGAGTGATTCCCGGCATTTTCCGATAGATTCCCAGCACTCGGACCCCTGGAGGAACGCCATGGCGCGCTTGACGATCAACGGCAAATCGTACGACGTCACCGTCGACCCCAGCACCCCATTGCTCTGGGTGATTCGCGAGCAGGTCGGGCTGACCGGCACCAAGTACGGCTGCGGCGTTGCGCAGTGCGGGTCGTGCACCGTGCACCTCGACGGCGCCGCCGTGCGCTCGTGCGTGGTGCCCGTCGCCGCCGCGGAGGGCAAGCAGGTCACGACGATCGAGGGGCTCGCCACGGGGGCGACCCTGGACAAGGTGCAACAGGCCTGGGTCGACCACGAGGTACCGCAGTGCGGCTACTGCCAGGCGGGCATGATCATGGCCGTGGCGGCGCTGCTCAAGGACACGCCGAAGCCGAGCGATGCCGACATCGATGCCAGGATCACGAACATCTGTCGCTGCGGCACCTTCCAGCAGGTCCGCGAGGCCATTCACGCTGCCGCGAAGGCATAAGGGGGGCTGCCATGATCGTCAAGGCTCCGAAGATCGACCGCCGCTCCTTCATCGTCGGCACCGCCGCAGTCGGGGGTGGCCTGGCCCTCGGCCTGCAGATTCCGTTTCGCCCTGGCGTCGTCCGCGCCCAGGACGGGAGCCCGGAGATCAACGCGTGGGTGGTGATTCGCCCCGACGATACGGTCGTCATCCGGGTCGCGCGATCCGAGATGGGGCAAGGCACGCTCACCGGGCTCGCCCAGATGGTAGCCGAAGAGCTGGAATGCGACTGGTCGAAGGTGACGACCGAGTATCCGACGCCCGGCCAGAGCGTGGCGCGCAAGCGCGCGTGGGGCGATTTCTCCACGGGCGGCAGCCGCGGCATCCGCAGTTCGCAGGAGTACGTGCGCCAGGGGGGCGCGACCGCGCGGGTCATGCTGGTCCAGGCCGCCGCCAACGCCTGGGGTGTGCCGGCTACTGAGTGCATCGTCTCCAACAGCGTGATCACGCACAAGCCTTCGGGACGCACCACCACCTACGGCAAGGTTGCGGAGGCCGCCGCGAAGCTGACGCCACCCGCGACCGTGGCGCTCAAGGATCCGAAGGACTGGACGCTCATCGGCAAGCCGGTGAAGCGGCTCGACACGATGGGGAAGGTGACCGGGGCGCAGGTCTACGCCGTCGATCTGAAGCTGCCAGGGATGCTCAACGCCGCGATCAAGGACTGTCCGGTGTTCGGCGGGAAGGTGAAGAGCTTCGACGCGGACAAGATCAAGGGGCGGCCGGGCGTCCGGCACGTCGTCCAGGTCGGCGATTCCGGCGTCGCCGTCGTTGCCGACACGTGGTGGCAGGCCAAGACGGCTCTCGATGCCTTGCCCATCGTGTGGGACGAGGGGCCGAATGCCAAGGTCTCCAGCGCGAGCATCGCCGACATGCTGAAGGCCGGTCTGGATGCCGATCAAGCCTTCGTGCGCAGTCAGAACGGCGACGTGAAGGCGGCCGTCGCCGCCGCACCGAAGAAGGTCGAGGCGGTGTACGCCTATCCCTTCCAGAACCACGCGCCGATGGAGCCGATGAACGCGACGGCGAAGTACACGCCCGACCGCTGCGAGGTCTGGGTCCCTACACAGAACGGCGAGGCTGCGTTCGCGGCGACGACCGCCGCGGCGGGGCTCCCAGCGGAGAAGTGCGAGGTCTACAAGATCAACCTCGGCGGAGGGTTCGGCCGTCGTGGCGCCTTCCACGACTACGTGACCCAGGCCGTCCTGATCGCCAAGCAGGTCCCGGGCACGCCCGTGAAGCTCTTGTGGACGCGTGAAGAGGACATGACGCACGGGCGCTATCACCCCGTCATGCAGGCGAAGATGACCGGGGCGTTCGACGCCAGCGGCAACCTCGTCGGATTGCATTGCCGCCTGTCGGGCCAGTCCATCGTCGCGTCGGTGTTCCCGCAGCTCCTACAGGACGGGCGTGACAATTTAGCGTTCCAGGGGCTCGATCCGAGCGGGGATTTCGAGCTCGGATACAACGTTCCGAACCTGCTGATCGATCATGCGATGCGCAACACCCACGTCCCGCCCGGGTTCTGGCGAGGCGTGAACATCAACCAGAACGCCATTTTCATGGAGTGCTTCATGGACGAGCTGGCCCACGCCGCCGGCCAGGATGCGCTCGAGTTCCGGCGGAAGCTGATGAGCACGCACCCGAAGCACTGGGCCGTGCTGAAGGCCGTGGCCGACCGGGCGGGATGGGGCACTCCCGCGCCCCAAGGGGTGTATCGGGGCCTCGCCCAGATGAAGGCGTTCGGGAGCTACGTGGCGGCGTGCGCCGAGATCTCGGTCACCGGCGGCAACCAGGTGAAGGTGCAGCGCATCGTGTGCGCGACCGATCCGGGCTACGTCGTCAACCCGGCGCAGGTGGAGCGGCAGATCTCCGGGTCGTTCGTCTATGGACTCTCCGCCCTGTTCATGGAGGAATGCACCGTCAAGGACGGCCGCATCGAGCAGACGAACTTCCACGAGTACGATTCCATGCGGATCGCGCAGATGCCCAAGGTCGAGTCGATCCTCATGCCGTCCGGCGGGTTCTGGGGCGGCGTCGGGGAGCCGACGATCTGCGTGGCGGCGCCGGCGGTGCTGAACGCGTTCTTCAATGCCACCGGGAAGCGCGTCCGCACGTTCCCCTTGAAGAACCAAGGGGTCCAGATGGTGTAGGCGATGGTCAGGCCTTTGGCCGCTGCGATCGCCCTCGCATGGGTTGCGGGGGCGGGCATCGCATTGGCCGAGCCGCCGGCTGGCGCCACGTCGTGCTCGGGCTGTCATCCGACCTCGACCCGCGTGTCGTCCCCCGTGCCGCGGCTTGCCGGCATGGATCAGGCGGCGATCGTCAAGGCCTTGCAGGACTTCCGCTCGGGGAGCCGCACCGGCACGGTGATGGACCGGATCGCCAAGGGGTTCTCCGACGCAGAGATCCAGGCGATCGCGGCCTGGTACGCTTCGCAGAAGTGAACACCAGTCGTCGCGAGTTCCTGAAGCTTGGCGCCGCGGCTGCGGCGCTTTTCCCGGTTCCGGCCTTTGCCCAATTGGCGGCGCCTCGTGTCGTGGTGGTGGGGGGAGGTTTTGCGGGTGTGAGCTGCGCGCGCGCGCTCCGTCAAGCCGATCCGCGCATCCAGGTGATGCTCGTCGAGGCGGGCGCCACGTTCACGGCCTGTCCGTTCAGCAATTCCGTGGTCGCAGGGCTCAGGCCGCTCTCCGCGCAGGAGTTCACGTACGACCGCGTCGCCGCCGACGGCATCCCCATCGTCCGTGGCTTCGCCACTGCCGTCGATGTCGGCAGCCGGACGGTGACGGTCTCGGGAGGCACACGGCTCGGTTACGATCGGCTCGTGCTCGGACCGGGCATCGACATCCGCTGGGGCGCGCTGCCGGGATACGACGAGGCCGCCGCGGCCCAGATGCCGCACGCCTGGAAGGCGGGCGAGCAGACCCTGCTCCTGCGCCAGCAGCTCGAGGGCATGGCCGACGGCGGCCTCGTCGTCATCTCGGCGCCGGCGAATCCGTTCCGATGTCCGCCCGGGCCCTACGAGCGCGCGAGCCTGATCGCGCACTACCTCAAGGCCAAGAAGCCGCACTCCAAGGTGCTCGTCCTCGATGCCAAGGATGCCTTCTCCAAGCAGAAGCTGTTCCAGCAGGCGTGGGCCGAGCTCTACCCCGGTCTGATCGAGTGGGTGCCGCTGTCGAAGGGCGGCAACGTCACCTCCGTGGACCCCGCGACCCGCACGCTCGTCACCGATTTCGGCCGGCACCAGGCGGCGGTGGCCAACGTCATCCCGCCGCAGAAGGCGGGGCGTATCGCGGACGCGGCCGGCGTCGCGGACAAGAGCGGCTGGTGCCCCATCGATCCGGTCACGTTCGAGTCGAAGCTCGTGCCCGGCATTCACGTCATCGGTGACGCTGCCATCGCCGGCGCGATGCCGAAATCGGCGTTCGCGGCGAATTCGCAAGCCAAGACGTGCGCGACGGCCATCGTCGAGCTGCTCACGGGCAAGACGCCCCCCGTCCCCAAGCTGATCAATACCTGCTACAGCCTGGTTGCGCCCGACTATGGCATCTCGGTCGCCGGCGTCTACACGCCGACGAATGGGCAGCTCGCCGACGTCCCCGGCGCCGGCGGCGTCAGCCCCACGGATGCGCCGCGCGCGTCACGGGCCGCCGAGGCGACGCTTGCCGAGGCGTGGTTCCG
>Ga0335077_10004271_pt1 | contig 17427 bp, 16 predicted proteins | sample Lox_Sample_31_FD_207151 | JGI IMG/M metagenome (GOLD analysis project Ga0335077, IMG submission 207151) | Soil microbial communities from Loxahatchee National Wildlife Refuge, Florida, United States - Lox_Sample_3.1 | ecosystem: Environmental > Terrestrial > Soil > Wetlands | place: USA... | reverse complement strand
CGAGCGAGCGCGGCGGTGTCACCCGTGGCGCCGCTCAGGCGCGGCGCCAGCGCCGCGAGCTCTTGAGCACGCTCGGACGTGAGCATTTGGCTGCGCGCGGCGAGATCGAGCAGCGTGCGCTGCTCCAAAGGGCTGAGCAGCATCGCTGGCGGCAGCGGTGGCGCGGCAGGAATCGCACCGTGTTGAGTACTCGCTTCGCGATATACCACCAACGTGCCGCCCGCAATGTCGCCCAAACGCTGGAAGTCGCGGCTCAGCACGACGCTCAACAGTCCAAAACCGTACAGCAGGGGTAAGAAGTCGACTGCGCGCAGGAGGTTCCGCGTGAGCGACGCGGGCAACCCCACCGGCGTACCGTCGCGATGCAGCACGATGAGGCCTAGCGCGCGCTTCCCGGGTGTCGCGCCCCCGCCGTACACCTCGAACAAGGTCGGATAGAACCATTCGAGCCCGAACCAGAGGATGAACGAGATGCCGGCGCCGATGCCGCCCAGAAGGCTCACGGGAATGCTGAGAATCCCGAATGCTGTCAAGCGCACTACGAGGTCGATCATCCAGGCAAGCGCCCGCGCTACCGGGCCTGCGAGGCGCAGGCTCAGCTCGATGCCTTCGGGGGTTGGAATCTCGCGCGCGGTGTCGAGCATAGCGGCGGGTGCGCTTCGGCGCCCCGTGCCAGCAAAGTTAGCTCCGCTGCGTGGTGTAGATATCGCGGTACCCGGCGTAGATCGTCCCGAGGATGATGGGCAGGATCGCGAACGCGAGCACGAACATCAAAATGGCGGCCACGCCGCGCGTCGCAAAGATGAGAGCTCCGAGCACGAGGGCGAGCACGATGCCCAAGGCGAGCCCCACCAGGCCGTAGATCAGGAACGGCACGACATTCTTCAGGCAGCCGAGGAAGCTCGAGCGTATCGCCTCGATCGCGGACAGGCCGTTGAACACGACCAGTGACGATGCGAACCAGAATGCCATCGCCAGAGGAACGCTGAGGGCGAGAGAAACCAAGGATGCCAGTACGCTCTGCTGCATCATCGTGGCGGGGTTTCCAGCCATCCCCTTCGAGAATCCCATGCCGAACAGCATGAATTGAATCGCGGCGATCACGATATAGCCCACCAGGAGCAGGACGCCGACCGCCGCCAGCGTGCCGCCGGCCTGGCTGAACCCCGCGAAGACATGCCCGACGGTGGGCTTGTCACCTTCATCGGCTGCGCGCGCGGCGAGCATCAGGCCGCCCGAGATGATCGGGTACACGATGTTCATCACGATGACTGCCAGCAAGACGAGCAGGAAGATACCCGCGGGTGAGCGCACGATCGCCGCGCTAAGCGCGCCTGCGACCGCTACGACGAGGAGGAACACGCCCGCCAGGACCAAGACGATCAGCGCCCACATCCAGGGAGCGGCGCGGAAGATGGCAAAGCCGCGGCGCCACCAGTCCCAGCCGCGGCGCGCCGGGACCACCACGCCCTCTTTGACGAACGTTCCCCTGTCCTGAGGAGGATGAAAGTCCGCAACCGGCGCGGAGGGTGCGGCATAGGGATTCTTCTGTTCCGCCATCGCTGCCTCCCTTCACTGGATCGACCGCTGTGCGCATCCTAGTCCAAGGCCGCCTGCTGGACAATGCTGCCGCAAGGAAGCACAGAGCTTCCCTAAGCTTGGGTTACACTCGCAGCCAGAACCCTTCTCCCGCTACCAGCGGTTGTGGTGAGGGGTATGCGACTCAAGAATGTATAAGCCGATCGTACTAGCCTTCTCGACCAGTACCGCACTCGCCGCGCTCGCGTTGGCTGCGCTGGCCGATGGAAACGCTCAAACGGACGCAGCTCTGTCCGCCGGCGCTTTCACCATCAACCGCTTCGACCACACGGCCTTCACCGAGCCCGCGCCTGTGCTTACGCCGAAACAGCGCCAGGCATTCATGGTCGGGCGCAATGTGTTCAACCGCAAATGGGCGGCGGTCGTCTCGCTCAACGGGGACTGGGGACTGGGGCCGACCTTCAACGCGACCCAGTGCTCGGAGTGTCATGTCAGAGACGGGCGCGGCAAACTTCCCGAGCGGCGCGACGAGCAATTGCTGTCCGTTCTCGTGCGCCTGTCGATTCCCGGCGAGGACGAGCACGGCGGCCCGAAGCCGCACCCGAACTACGGCGACCAGCTGCAGAATCGCGCGTTGCAGGGGCAGAGCGTCGATTTCTACTATTCGCGCGAGCCGATTCCAGCCGAGGCCGAGCTTTACGTCGACTGGGAGGAACAGCCGGTTGCCTTCGCCGATGGCGAGCGCGTGGTGCTGCGCGAGCCGCGGCTGCGGATCGAAGCGCTGAACTTCGGCCCGCTCGGCTCCGACGTCATGTTCTCGCTGCGCATCGCGCAGCCTCTGGTCGGGCTCGGCCTCCTCGACGCCGTGCCCGAGGACGCCCTTCTCGCGCTGGCGCGGCGGCAGATGGAGCAGGGCATCAACGGGCACGCGAACTACGTGTGGGATGCCATCAATCAGCGCGTCGCGATCGGACGCTACGGCTGGAAGGCGAACCAGCACAGCCTCAAGCAGCAGTCCGCGGCCGCTGCGATCGGGGACATGGGCGTGAGCTCGAATCTGTTCCCGGACCAGAATTGTCCGCCGGTGCAGGAGCTGTGCCGCCAGGAGCTGCCGGGCAACGTTCCGGAAATGGTCAACCACGAGCTCGACGCGCTGGAGTTCTGGCTGCGCGGGCTGGCCGTACCGGCGCGTCGCAATATGCACGATCCGCAGGTGCAGCGTGGCGAGCGTCTGTTCTCGGAGGCGCAGTGCGCGCTCTGCCATGTGCCCGAGATGAAGACGGCCGCTCAATTCACACCGCTGCCGCAGTTGGCGAACCAGACCTTCCACGCGTACACCGATTTGCTGCTCCACGATATGGGCGAGGCGCTCGCCGACGGCCGCCCGGATTTCCGCGCCGGTCCGCGCGATTGGCGCACGCCGGCCTTGTGGGGCCTTGGGCTGTCTCAGGCGGTGAACGGCAGCGCCGTGCTGTTGCATGACGGCCGCGCACGCAACGCTACGGAAGCCATCCTGTGGCATGGCGGCGAGGCGGAGCCCGCGCGCGAGATCTTCCGCAACATGCCGAAAGCCGACCGCGAGGCGTTGCTCAAATTCCTCGAGTCGATATAAGCGCAGCTGCTTCTCGACCTTCCCTCACCTGGCGCTGCGCGCCATCCTCTCCCGGAGGGCGAGGAAAATGCGAGCCCCTCTCCGTCCGGGAGAGGGGTTGGGGTGAGGGAGCACGAGGGTGGGGGAGCGGGAAACCTAGAACGGAAAGATCTTCCCGGGGTTGAGAATGTTCAGCGGGTCGAGCGCCTGTTTTACCTTGCGCATCACGCTCACCGCTTCGCCGTGCTCCGCGATGAGAAATTTCTGCTTGCCGAGGCCCACTCCGTGCTCGCCCGTGCACGTGCCATCCATCGCGAGCGCGCGCATCACCAGCCGCTCGTTCAAGCGCTCAGCTTCGGCCAGCTCGGCGGGGTTGTTGCGGTCGATGAGGAACCCCAGGTGGAAGTTGCCGTCGCCGACATGTCCCACCAGCGGCGCAGTGAGGAAGCTCTGCTTGAGATCTTTCTTCGTCTCGAGAATGCATTCGGCGAGGCGCGAGATCGGCACGCACACGTCGGTGGCCCAGATCTCGCAGCCCGGGCGCAACGCTTTGTTGGCATAGGTGACGTCGTGGCGCGCCTGCCACAGGTGGGAGCGCTCCTCCTGACGCGTGGCCCACTTGAACTCGCCGCCGCCGTGCTCGCCGGCGATGGACTGCACCAGCTCGGCCTGCTCCTGGACGCCGGCTTGCGTGCCGTGGAATTCGATGAACAACGTGTCCTTGACCGGATAGTTCAACTTGGAGAACCGGTTCACGGAGTCCATCTGGACCTCGTCCAGCAGCTCGATGCGCGCCACTGGAATGCCGAGCTGGATAGTCTGGATCACGGTGTTGACCGCCCCTTCCAGGGTCTCGAACGAGCACACCGCCGCCGCCATCGCCTCGGGAATCCCGTACAAGCGCAGCGTGACCTCCGTGATAATGCCGAGCGTGCCCTCGCTGCCGACGAAGAGGCGGGTGAGGTCGTAGCCGGCCGCGGATTTGCGCGCCCGGCGCGAGGTGCGGATGATGCGCCCGTCGGCCAGCACCACCGTCAGCCCCAGCACGTTCTCGCGCATGGTGCCGTAGCGGACGGCATTGGTGCCGGAGGCGCGCGTGGCCGCCATGCCGCCGAGCGAAGCATCGGCGCCCGGATCGATCGGGAAGAACAGGCCCTGATCGCGCACGTAATCGTTGAGCTGTTTACGCGTCACGCGCGCCTGCACGGTGGCGTCGAGGTCCTCCGCATTGACGCTCAGCACCTGGTTCATGTTCATCAGGTCGATGACCACCCCGCCCTGATGCGGGATCACGTTGCCTTCCAATGAGGTGCCGGTGCCGTAGGCGATCACCGGCGTGCGGTGCCGCGCGCAGATCTGCACGATCTCCGACACCTCTTCCGTGGTGTCGGGGAACACCACCGCGTCAGGCCGGTGCGGGTGATGCCAGGACTCGTCCTTGGCGTGATGATCGCGTACCCCTGTGCTGGTCGAAACGCGGTCACCAAGCACAGCGCGCAGATCGTCGATCGCCGACTGCGTGCTTGCGGCAGCTAAAGCCATTGCTTTCCTCTCTTCCCAGGGCTTTTTGATCGAGGCCGGGCGGCCCGATGCGTCCTATTCTCTCAGATCGGGGCAGCCGCGTGGACAAATCCCCTCTCTGCCTGCGGGAGAGAGCCTGCCCCGGACTGGATCCGGGGGGAGAGGAGGGTGGAGCGAGGAAAAATTACTTCGCCGCCACGACTTCCAGCTCGATGAGCATGTTCGGCCAGACCAGCCCCGGGACAAAGCTGAGCATCGAGGCCGGCCGGCAGGCGCCGAGATGGCGCGAGCGGATGTCGCGGTACGCCGCGAGATCGTCGCGGCGAATCAGGTATTGAGTCAGCTTGACGATGTCTTCGACCCCCATCCCGGCCTCGGCCAGAATCGACTTGATGTTTCTCCACGCCAGGTCGGCCTGCTCGGCGAAGCCCTCGGGAAGCTGCCCTGTCTCCGCGCTGAGGCCGGGCGTGCCGGAGGTGTACAGGACCCGCTTCCCGGGCGCGGTCTCCACGGCGTCGCTGTAGGTTCCGATCCTTGCCGCCACGCCCACGTTTACCATCCGGTTCATATCGCTTCCCATTTCAGAGGTGATCTATTGCCTTGCCACACTCGCACTGGCGCTCAGTATGCGCTCCCGTCCTTCCGCGTGTACGACCACTTGCCGTCAGCCGTACGCGTCACACGCAGATCGTCGTCCGGGTAAATCGACTCGTCACCTGCGGTGCGGTCTCCTATCTCCAGATACACGACGTCTGCCGGACCGCGGTTGACCATATGGTGCGCATCACCCGTGCCGGCGCGGAACCCGGCGCACATTCCGGCCTCGAGCTGAATTTCACCCGCGTTCGTGATCAGAACGGGATGCCCTTCCAGGATGTAGACGAACTCGTCCTGTTTCGAGTGAGCATGCCGGATCGATGACGCCGCACCGGGTTTGAGCCGCGTGAGATTGACTCCGAAGTTGGTAACGCCGAACAGATCGCCGAGCACGCGCTTCTCCCGGCCCGCTACCCGTGAGGCGAACGGCTCGGGATAGCTGGTAGCTCTGGCCCGCGGCGGGACATCGACTGCGCGCACGGCGATTTGAGAAGTACGCGGCTCCATGGCGAGCTCCTTTGTTGGTCAGCCCGGATCGGGAGCCCCGTCGAAGAAATCGACTCTTCCCGTCTCCAGGGAATACTCGGCTCCGACCACGATCAGGCCGTCATTCTCGATCATCCATTCCAGCAGTGCAGAGCCGTGGCGCAAGTGATTCGTCGAAGCTCGAACATTGGCCCTCACCGCGTCCCGGATCACCGCCTCCGGGTCCCGGCTTCCACTGAGCGAGAGCACGGTCTCCACGGACGGACGGACACGCTCGACGATGGAGCGGAGGTTGTGCGTTTGATTAGTGGTCTTGCCCATCAACTCCTCGAGCGTCGCGATGACGACTCCACACTGGGAGTGCCCCATGACGACGACCAGCCGCGTGCCAAACCTCGCCGCTGCAAATTCGACGCTGCCCACCTGTGAGGGGGCGACGATGTTGCCGGCCACGCGGATGACGAACAGATCACCGAAACCCTGGTCGAATATCAGCTCAGCCGGAACGCGGGAATCCGAGCAGCCGAGGACGATGGCAAAGGGCTCCTGCCGGTCGAGGAGCGCTAGTCGCTGGGCCTCGCTCATAGGTCCCGTTGCCGTCGTTGCGTTCTCGATGAATCGGCGGTTTCCCGCTTGAAGACGGCCGAGTGCTTGGAGGCCTGTGATCATATTCGCAGCGAACAAAGCGCCGATGATGTTGCGCGCGGCGAGTATGACACCAACGACGAGAGTCGGCAGACCAACGCCCACTCGCGCTGCAGAATTTACCTCGAGTCTCCCCGAACGCAGCCCGCATTTCGGGGAATCCAATGCTTCGCAGGCGTGCAAGCGAGGCACTCTTGCGCGCCCGCTGCAAGCTTAGTCGTTAGGGGCTTACAGATCGATTACCGATCGAGGGGCCGTGTAACGGCTGGGTGCCGTAGCTGTCTGCGTGCGATAACCCGAAGCCGCACTGAGGCCTCACGCCGCATAGTGCCGCACCGCGTCCTCGTTCCAGGTGATCCCCGAGCCGGGCCGGTCTGGGATGAGCACGCTGCCATCCCTGACCTGCACCGGCTCGGCCAGCACCGGCGCGGCCCAGTCCACGTATTCCAGCCAGTGGCAGGTCGGGGTGACCGCGAGCAGGTGGCAGCTGTACTCGGGGAACAGATGGCTCGACATTTCGATGTCGTGAGCCTGGGCGAGCGCCGCTGCGCGCAACCAGCCGGTGACGCCGCCGATCCGTTGCACATCGGGCATCACGTAGTCGAGAGATTTGAGCGCGATCGCGTCAGCCAGCTCGAAAGTGTCCACCAGGTTCTCTCCGGTCTGGATCGGCGTGCGCAGCTCTGCGCAGATGCGCGCGTAACCGGCGTAGTCGTCGTGCCGAACCGGCTCCTCGATCCAATACAATCCTTCGTCGTCCAGCATGCGGCCGCGCAGAATCGCGTCGTTGACGGTTAGGCGCTGATTGAAGTCGGACATCACGCTGATCTTGTCGCCGACCCTCTTTTTCACGTTCCGGGCAGCGGCCAGGTCCTGCGCTGGATCGTCGCGGCCGATACGCAGCTTCACGGCCGAGAAGCCGCCTTCAGCGGCAAGCTGCGCCGCCTCGTCCGCCAACTTCTCCACCGGCTGGATCCAGAGTCCACAGCTGTTGTAGGCGCGAACCGGCCTTACGTGGCCACCCAGCAGTTTCACCAGTGGGACGCCGTGGGCCTGTGCCAGAGCATCCCATGCGCACATGTCGATGCCGGCGAGCGCGATGCCCACCAGACCAGGCGTGTCGAGCAGCCTGAGGCGCAGGCGCAGCTTGGCTTCGATGTCGAACGGCGCCAGAGCATCGCCTCTGATCATCTCCGACAGCGCGTCCAGGCAGCCCATGATCGGTTTCACGGTCCAGGGTGCGTAGCCGAAGACGTAAGATCGTCCGGTGATGCCGCCATCGGTTTCGAGATCAATGAGGATCAGGGCGGCCGTTGGCAGGGCGCCGCTCGCGCTGACCGGTGGGCGCTTGAACGGCACCATCACAGGGCGGGCGCGGACATTCTTGATTTTCAGGTTGCTAGCCACTGCTCTCCTCCCAGGCAAGAGACAAAACCCAAAACGCATCTACCACGAAGGACACGAAGGAACACGAAGTAAGTGCGAAGCGTTCCCTCAATGGGTTCGCTGGCCCACATAGAGTCAATTTGGACACCAAGTCGTCTCTCCATTTCTTGGTGTCCCTTCGAGTCCCTTCGTGTCCTTCGTGGTGAATGAGGTACCGCAGTTCAAGCTCGAGGTGTGCGCGCGTCGGCGGGGCGCCCGTTCACGTAGTGCTTGAGCGCTGCATAGACGAAGCTGTTCGCCGGGGTCGGAACGCCCAGTTCCGTGCCCATCTGCACGACGCCGCCCGACAGCCACGGCAGCTCCAGACGATTTCCGCGCTCCAGATCTCCCAGCATCGAGGACACCATCGTGCGCGGCAGACCGTCCACGTGACGCAGCACTCGATCTACGAGCTCGCTGTCGACACGCACGCCCTTGGCTGTGCCAACCGCTGCGACTTCGGACATCAGCTGGCGCGCGAGTGCGCGCGTATCCGGGTCTTCGCGTACCGGTCCCATGGGCAGACGCGTGAGCGAGGTCATGCCGCTCAGCGCGACCAGCCCGACGTACTTCTCCCAGATGCTTTTCTGGATGTCCGGGCTGAGGCGCGCCTCGATGCGGGCCTTGACGCATGCATCCACGAATTTCTGCACGCGTGGTGAGGGTGTGCCATCCCGCTCGCCGACGATCAGGACCGCCATCGTCCCGTTGTGGCGGATCACCCCAGGCCGCTCGATGAGCGCCGCGATCTGGGCGACTCCACCCAGGGCCCGCCGCTCGCCGAAGAGCTTGGCAACCGCATCCACCGCGACAACGCCGTTCTGGAACGAAACAACCGCTGTGCTGGGTCCGACCATCGGCTCGGCGTCACGCAGGGCTGCGTCGGTTGACCACAGCTTGACCGCGATCACCACCAGGTCCGCATAACCGACATCCGCGGGAGCGTTTGTAGCGTGCGCCGGCTTCACCAGGACGTCGCCGTTGGCGCTGTAGATTTGCAGTCCGTTCCTCTGGATTGCCTCGAGGTGCGCCCCGCGAGCAATGAAATGCACCTCCTCGCCGCTGGCGGCGAGCTTGGCTCCGAAATATCCGCCGACACCGCCGGCGCCCACGATTGCGATTTTCATGGTCACGATGGTAGCGGCTTCACCGATGGGCCGCCAGCCGCCTTGATGTTTACCCCGCGTTGGCCTAGCCTTAATCTAAATGAGTCCTTCCGCGATCCGACTGAACAGATGAACCTGGCCGAGCGCCTCCCCAGCGGCGCAGCGCAGCGCGCTGCGGCACGCATGGCTGACATCGAGCCGTTCCACGTGATGCAGATCATCGCGCGGGCCAAGGCACTCGAAGCCACGGGGCGCAGCATCGTCAGCATGGTGGTGGGAGAGCCGGATTTTCCTGTGGCGCCTCTGGTCCGCGACGCTGCTGTGCGTGTGCTCGAGGGGGGGCACGTGCACTACACCCCGGCGCTCGGCATCACGCCCCTGCGCGAGGCGATTTCGGGTTGGTATCAGGCGCGCTATGGCGTTGCCGTGCCGGCCTCGCGCGTTGCCGTCACTACCGGCTCTTCGGGTGCGCTGCTCCTGACGATGGGCGTGCTGCTCAACCCGGGCGACGAGGTGCTGCTGGCGGATCCCGGCTATCCGTGCAACCGGCACTTCGTCCGTGCCTTGGATGGCAACCCCGTGGGCGTCGCGGTGGGTCCGGGTACCGCGTATCAACTGACCGCGCAGCTGGTCGAACGGCATTGGACGCCGCGTACCAGGGCGGCCCTCGTGTGCTCGCCGTCCAACCCGACCGGCACGATGATCTCGCCGCAGGCGCTGCGTGGCATCCACGAGGTCGTCCGCCAACGTGGCGGCATCCTGATCTCGGACGAGATCTACCATGGGCTCACCTATGGCGCCGCAGCGCTCACGGCCCTGAGCCTCGGCGATGACGTGTTCGTCATCAACAGCTTCTCCAAATACTTCGGCATGACCGGATTCCGTCTCGGCTGGCTCATCGCTCCCGACGCCTTCATCACCGACGTGGACAAGCTGGCTGGTAATCTATTCATTTCGCCGCCCGACATCGCGCAGCGTGCCGCCCTCGCCGCTTTCGAGCCGGACACTGTCGCGCTGCTCGAGGAGCGCCGCGAGCTCTACAGAAAGCAGCGCGATTTCCTCGTACCAGCCCTCAAGGCGCTTGGATTCGAGATCCCGGTGATGCCGCAGGGTGCGTTCTATGTCTACGCGAATTGCGCTCGCTTCACCGACGACAGTTACGCCTTCTGCTGGGACGTGCTCGAGAAGGCCGGCGTTGCGATCACGCCCGGGCTCGACTTTGGCCGCAACGAGCCGCGTCACCACGTGCGCTTCTCCTACCCCAAGCCGCTCGAGGTGCTGCATGAAGGGGTGGAGAGGCTGGCCGAATACTTGAAAATGGTGAAGAGGTGACAGCGCCTCACTTCATGAGCGGCATGGAGCAGCGGGTGATCCGCGCCAACGGCATCCGCGTTAACGCGTGGCTCGGCGGAAAGGGCGTGCCGCTGGTGTTGCTGCACGGCTATCCCCAGACCGGGCAGATGTGGCGCAAGGTCGCGCCCTCGCTCCTCACCGAGTTTCAGGTTGTGTGCCCCGATCTGCGCGGCTACGGCGACACGGAAAAGCCGCGCGACGGCTACGACAAGCGCACCATGGCGCGCGACATCCATCAGCTGATGGAGGTGCTCGGTCACAAGCGCTATGCCGTCGTCGGCCATGACCGCGGCGCGAGGGTAGCCCATCGCCTCGCGCTGGACTATCCCGATTCGGTGACGAAGCTGTGCGTGCTCGACATCGTCCCGACCCACACGGTGTTCCGCAACACCGGGAAGGATCTGGCGGCTGCGTATTGGCACTGGTTCTACTTTCAGGTGCCGGACCTGCCGGAGCTCATGATCGGCGGTGCTCCGGAGGCCTTCCTGCGCTATATGCTGCGCGGATGGACTTTCCGCGCCGGGGCGATCGAGGAAGCGATGGTGCAGGAGTATGTTCGGGCCTTCACGATTCCGGGGACCATCCGCGCCGGGCTCGAGGACTATCGCGCCGCCGCCACGCGCGATATCGAGGACGATGAGCGCGACCTTGCGATGAAGGTGCGCTGCCCGGTCCTGGTGATCTGGGGCGAGCACGGCAAGATGCACACCCTGTTCGATGTCCTGGGCAGCTGGCGCGACAAAGCGCTAGACGTGCGCGGTCACCCGCTCGCCTGCGGCCACTTCATCCCCGAGGAAGCGGCGGCGGAGCTGCTCGCCGACCTGCGTCCCTTTCTTCGCGGCTGAACTCGCAACAGCGCGGGCGGTCTAGTTTTGATGTCACCATCTTCCATCGCAAGCATTCATCGGCGCTCCGCTCACGGCCGCGCGGCCGAACGGGAGATACGAATTGAGCACTAGGCTTTTGCCTTTCGCTGCGTTGCTCGCGTCGAGCCTGGCCCTGGCGGCCCCGCAGCCCGAGGAGACGTTCACCGATATCGACCCCGGCGCCGAGTCCATCAACCCGGAGAAGCTCATCCCGATGGTCGAGCAGGGCGACGTGCGCGCCATGAATAATATCGGCCTGCTGTGGGCGCGCGGTATCGGTGTGCCTGCGCCGAACTTTGCGGAGGCGCTGCGCTGGTGGAAGGAGGCTGCACGGCGTGGCTATCCCGTGGCCATGAACAACATCGGGCTGCTGTACGCCAACGGCCATGGCGTTTCCCAGGACTATCAGGAAGCGCGCAAGTGGTGGCAGATGGCGGCGGAGCAGGGCAGCGGCTGGGCCATGAACAGCGTAGGTGACCTGTACGAAAACGGGCTGGGCGTCGAGCGGAGCTACGCGGACGCATTGACCTGGTACAAGCGCGCGGCCGATGCGGGCGACGGCCTCGGGATGTTCAACCTGGCCGCCCTCTACGAAAATGGCCGTGGGGTCGAGCGCAGCTACAAGGCTGCCTATGACTGGTACACGCGGGCCGCCGACAAGGGCATCGCCAGCGCGATGCATAATCTGGGCAGAATGCTGGCGGAGGGAAGAGGCTTCCCGGCCGACCAGGCGGAAGCGCATGCCTGGCTCGCCGTGGCCGATGGCTACTTCACGGCAGAGGACAAGGACGAAGCGGTGGCCAACGCCGAGGAGTTGCGAGCGCTTGCTTCTGTGCTGACGCCGAGCGAGCTGGAGAGATCCAGGGAGATCGCCAAGAATCTGGGCGCGCGCATCGAGGAGCGCCGCAAGATCAAACCGATCAAGACAGATCCGCAAGACAGCGAGACATGAGCTGCCCACGCGAGCATCGCCGGCTTGGATTGCGATAGGGCTGCATCGATGCTCCACCTCACCAATGGGGACCACGCGGTCGGCGTGCTGCGAGCAGCCGAGCTGCCGGGCTCGTATCTGCCCTGGCGCGACGTGCTGCACGAGGGGCCGGTGCCGGCGGGCATGAATCTGCCGAACCTCTCGCGTCTGCGCTGGGAGTTCATCGCTTCGTGCGGTTGGGGCAAGCCGGCCGAATTGAGCCGGCAGTTTCTCGCGCGCGACGCCGCGCTCGAGGCTTCGATCAACGAGGATGAGGTCGTCCTGTGGTTCGAGTCCGACCTCTATGACCAGCTCCAGCTGTGTCAGGTGCTGGCCTGGTACAAAAAGCAGAAAGGGAAGCCAGTGCGCCTGTCTCTGATCTGCGTGGACAAGGATGCCGAAGGCAACTTCCGCGGCGTGGCGCAATTGAAGCCGGAAGCGATCAAGGCGCTGTTCGAAGCGAGAGCGCCGGTCGGGGACGCTCTATTGGCGCTCGCGGCCCGCGCGTGGGACGCGTTCTGCGCGGCGGACCCGCTTGCGCTGGATGCGCTGCGGCAGCAGCGCATGCCTGCCCTGCCGGTCCTGGCGTTGGCGCTCCGGCGTCTGCTGGAGGAGCTGCCGTCGACCATCGACGGCTTGTCCCGCACCGAGCACGCGGCGCTGGAGGCAGTCGCGGAAGGCGCCCGCGCGCCAGCCGAGATTTTCGTCGCCGTGCACACGCGCGAGGAGCGGCCGTTCATGGGTGATTGGCCTTTCTGGCGCGTGCTCGCGCGCCTCGCGAGCGGCCCGAGACCTTTGCTCGAGCTGGCGAGCGGTGCCCGCCCGCGGTTCCCGCCCGAGGTCCCGGCGGCTGCGTCTTTCGGAGCTCAGCGCTTTCGGCTTACACCTGCCGGCCGGGAAGTACTCGCCGGCAAGCTGGACGCAGTCGATGCCAACGGCATCGATCGCTGGGTGGGAGGCACGCACCTGCAGAACGGGGCGAAGCTCTGGCGCTGGGACCGCGCGGCGGGAAAGCTGCGGGCGGCCTGACGCGCTCAGTGCTGCCGGTTTTGCGCAGGGGTTAGCGCTGCGAGCTGCGCCTCGGATCATCCCGGGCGGGAATTTTTGTCCGCGAATCCGACGTGGACGTCGAAGCCGCATCGGGGCACTCGTCGCCGCAATCCTCGCTCAGATACACAACTCTTCCCCAGACGACGGCCACCACGATCGACGCAACGCCCCACACCAGCAGCAAGGTGAGCCAAAACATCCTTGTCCTCCTCGGTTGTGCGAGGCTGAACCATACCGAGGAGCATGCGGCGGGCGAAGGACGCTCTGCGCCAATCGCTTGTCTGATTGCGCCAACATTGTCCGCCTGGAAGAATGAGATGCCACAGCGAGGGACAAGGCGATGACGAACGCAGAGATCACCCCCAAGCCTTTTGAGATCCGTATCCCCGACGATGCGCTCGCCGATCTGCGCGCACGCCTCGCCCGCGTGCGTTGGCCGGACGAACCGCCTTTGGGCCCTTGGAGCACCGGGACGAGCGTGGCCTACATGAAGCAGCTGGTGGACTACTGGCGCGAGCGTTTCGACTGGCGCGCGCAGGAGGCCAGGCTCAATGCCTTTAGTCAGTTCACCGTGGCGCTCGCCGGCATCGACGTCCACTTCATCCACCAGCCCGGCAAGGGCCCCAGGCCCATTCCGCTTCTTCTTTCGCACGGCTGGCCCGGATCGGTGTTCGAGTTCCACAAGATCATTCCGATGCTCACCGACCCCGCGCGCTTCGGCGCCGACGCGGCTGACGCCTTCACCGTGGTGGCGCCGTCGCTGCCCGGGTACGGCTTCTCGTTCCGACCCGGCCAGCCGCGCTTCAGCGTAGAGCAGATTGCTGATGCGTTTGCCGAGCTGATGACCGGCGTGCTCGGGTATCCGCGCTTTGCCGCGCAAGGCGGCGATTGGGGAGCCTTCGTGACATCGCGCCTGGGATTGATGTACGCCGAGCGGCTCTACGGCATTCATCTCAACATGCTCGCGGTGCGGCGTGATCCCGCCATGCTGGCGAACCCGACGGCGGAAGAGAAAGCATTCCTCGAGCAGCTGCAACATTGGATCAAGGAGGAGACCGGCTACCAGTGGATACAGGGGACCAAGCCACAGACCCTGGCGTTCGGGTTGAGCGATTCTCCCGTTGGGCTGGCCGCCTGGATCATGGAGAAGTTTCGCTCCTGGAGCGACTGCGGTGGCGACCCGGAGAGCATCTTCAACAAGGACGAGCTGCTCACCAACATCATGCTGTACTGGCTTACCGGGGCGATCGGCTCATCGTTCTGGCCCTACTACGCGCGCCTGCGCAACCCGTGGCCGATCCCCGAAGGCGCGTACATCCGCGCTCCCACCGGCTATGCCGAGTTCCCGCACGAGATGCTCCACCCGCCGCGGTCCGTGGCGGAGAAGGTCTACAACATCCAGCGCTGGACCAAGATGGACAGAGGTGGGCACTTCGCCGCGCTCGAGCAGCCGGAGGCGCTGGCGCGCGAGGTGAGGGCGTTTTTTCGGCCGCTGCGGCGGTGACGCAAGGCGCGAGGGGCGATGTCAGCGCCCTGCGCCGGACGCGAAAATCAGCGAGCCGTCGACCCTCGCGACCTGGCGCCAGGCGCGCCGCCTGGCGGCCTTGTTGAGCACGAGGCAGCTCACGCTATCCGGCAGCGACTGCGCCATGCACTGCAGAGTGGTTGCGCCCACCCACTTGAGGGCGCGGAATTCGATCACCAGGACATAGGCGGGTACGGCCTGCAGGTGCCGCACCTGTTTGCGCGCCAGCCAGGCGCGCTTCAGCCCGTTTTCGCTCGACAGAACGGCCCGCCACGCCAACAGCTCCGCGGGCGGCAGTCCATGCGGGAGCAGCAGGTCGCCACGCCTCAGCAGGCTGCGCTCGGCAGACGCCGCGCGGCGCTCGTGCGCGGCCTGAGACAGCATGCTGCGGTATCGGTCGCAGCGTGAAAGCTGGTTGCGCGAGTAGAAGTACGTATACAGCAGCTTGGAACCGGGCTCGCGCACCGACTCGTCGAGCTGCATCGCAGTCTCGAGATCGGCGACGCCGCGCTCTTCGTCCTCGTCGAGGAGGATGCGCCCGCGCGCATAGTAGGCGAGGGCGTGCGCTGGCGCGCGTGCGAGCAGCGCGTCGAGCAGCGGCAGAGCCGCTCGGCCGCCCTGCAACACCTCGACCGAGCAGGCGTAGTCCCAGTGCTCCTCTTCACTCAACTCCCGCTCTGCCTGCGCGGACTCGTAACGCCCGAGCTTGGAGCGGGCTTGCACGAGATAGTGGTGCCGTTCATGCCAAGGTCCAGCGAGGGACTCGCGCCAGAGCTGATCGAATTCCTGCATCAAGGGCTGGCGTTTGTTGCGCAGGAGGGTGTGCGCGGCCGATAGCTGGAAGCTTGGCGGGACGCTCGGTTTCGAGCGCAACGCCGCGAGTCTGTCTTTCAGCGACGGATGAGTGTCGCTCAGCCCGGTTTCGCGCGTCAGCGCGCCGGCGAGCGCCGCGTGCGCCTGATCCATCGGCACGCTGCGCAGCGCGGCGACATATTCCGAGAATGCCTCGGGCGGAGGCTCCGGCTGACCTTCGGCACGGCCGTAGAACTCGCTCCAAAAGCGCGATTCGATGTACTCGCTCTTGGCATAGACGGCGACAAGGGCATCGGCGGCATCTTCCTGGCTGGTCACCCTTGCGCTTTCGCGGTCGGCCTCGTACTCGTTGGCCCGGGCCAAGGCGAAGCTGTAAGCGTTGAAGTACGGCGCGTACCAGCGGAAGAAGCCCGTCAACCAGGCGCAGAGCGTGCCGTGCCGAGGCTCGAGCGCATCCAGGATCCGGTACCAGGTTTCCCGGATGCGATAGATCCAGTTGCCGAAGCTGGCGTGGTTGCGGGCGAGGTGCGCAAACTCGTGCGCCAGCACGGCGCGGAACTGATACGGCGGCAGACTGGCGAGCAGCGGCAGCCCGATGACCAGATAGCGCTTGGGCCAGCCCAGCATGCCGAGGCGAGGGGTTTGCACGACGGCGGCGTTGAAGCTGGGCGTGAGCAGCACTTCTTGCACGGGCTTGGCACGTACGCTGCGGCGCACGTGCTCGATTTCGCGGAACAGCGCGGGGACCTCGTCCGGGCTCATTCGCCGACCTTGCGGCGCGGGCAGCCGAAACCAAAGCGTGCGACCCACGACGTAAGCGAGGCCGAGCGGCAGCAGCGCGACCTTGACCAGCAGGATACTCTTGGACACCACGATCAGGCCGATCACGAACAGCGCGGACGCCGCGGCGAGGGACGCCAGCAGTCCGACGTAGCCGATGCCCAGCGCGGCAAACAGGCCTAGCTGCAACCTGTACCGGAGCGGATGGGCGGCAGCGGTCAACTCCGCCTGGGCAACCAGATCGCGGTATTGCTCGAGACTACGCATGGGTTGAAGTGAGCCGCGTGCAGGTTTCATGCCTGTGCTGCCGCGCTCGCTCGGCGAGCAAGTCTATTACCCGCGGACTATGCCGAAAGTGCAATGGAACGCACCATGCGCCTCGCGCAGAATCGCGCCACGCACCGCAGCACCGCCTTTAAATGTTGCGGGCTCTCAACCGGCTCCGCGGATGGAGTTTCGCCGGCAGCGAAATTTCCGCAGCGGGACTCGCGAAGCGACGGCGGAGAGCCAGCCGAAACGGTGCGAGGGCGGACCCTCTGAAAGGAGGTCCGCGGGTAGGGTGAAGTCGCCCAAAATCAGTCAGCAGGAGATCGTCATGACGATGAAGTCGAATCTGAAGGTTCAGGTAGCTGTGGCCGCCGTGCTCGGCGCGCTCTCGGTCGGTTCAGCCGTTGCCGGCAGCGATATCCTCAAGAGTGGCAATGTCGAACAGATGAGCCAGTGGTATGGCAACGCCGGCGGGCTGCAGGGCACCGACCGCGTGATGGTGCTGGGCAAATCCACTTCGGAAGGCAAGGAGGTCGGCATCGCGTATGACAAGGACGTTGCGGAGCGCACCAACATGCCACGTCACGAGGCGCCGAGCACGACCGCTGGGATCGCTTACGACAAGGACGTTGCCGAGCGCACCAACCTGCCGCGCGGCCAGAAATCGACGCCGATCCAGGAAGCCGGCGTGACCAACAAGTAGATCTCCCCTTACAGGGTCTCCTCCCTGAGTGAGGTTTCGCCCCGCTGACGCGGGGCATTTTTTTGGTTCTTCATCGATTTGCGGGTTATGAAGGCGGCCGAACGGTCGTCGCTGCTATCTTGGTGTTGCGACACATCAAGGGGCAGGAGGGCGACCGTTGGCCTACCAAGAGTGTATTGCCCGGCTAGGT
>Ga0335077_10004265_pt1 | contig 17437 bp, 8 predicted proteins | sample Lox_Sample_31_FD_207151 | JGI IMG/M metagenome (GOLD analysis project Ga0335077, IMG submission 207151) | Soil microbial communities from Loxahatchee National Wildlife Refuge, Florida, United States - Lox_Sample_3.1 | ecosystem: Environmental > Terrestrial > Soil > Wetlands | place: USA: Florida... | reverse complement strand
GCGCACGTGGCAGACGGTGTTCTACGTGTGGAAAAGCTCCAGGGGAAACTCGCGGGCGGCGACCTGCGCGCCTCGGCCACGGCGCCGCTGCATCTGCTCGCAGCCCAGTTCGACCCACCGGCCGAGAACCCTAGCCAGCCGATCCGATGGTCCGTTGAAACCGAGCGGATTCACCTTCAGCGAAGTGCCCAGGAGGACGCCGGCGTGACCTTCAACCTCCGGGCTGCCGGCGAGGCGGCTCGGCTTTCCCTGGCGGACGTGAAGAGTACCGTCGAACTGAGTGACCTCAGTGTGCACGCAGAACGCGCCGACCTGAAACAGGCGCAGCCTGCTCGAATCACGATCGACAGCTCCGCGGCGCAACTTGAGCCCCTGGAATTGCGCGGCACCGATTCCACCTTGCGAATCTCCGGCAGGTCCACCATCAGCGCCAACCCGGCCATGGACATTCAGGTTACCGGCGAGACGGATGCCTCGGTCTTGGCGCTGGTGGGCAAGAACCTCGAAGCGGCGGGCGAGGTCACGTTGGATCTGCGCCTCAAGGGAAGCCTGCAAAATCCGGCGGGCTCCGGGTCTGTCAGTTTGAACCATGCCAGTCTGACTCTCCGCGATATGCCGGTTCGCGCGGAGGAAGTCACCGGCCGCCTGGATCTGGTCGACAACCGACTCGTCCTGCGAAGCCTTACCGGGATGCTCAACGGCGGCAAATTCAGCGGCGACGGACAAGCCGGACTGCGCGATGGAAAGCCGACCGACGTTGCAGTCAGACTCGAGGCCGAAAATGTGTTCCTGAACTACCCAACCGGCCTGGAATCCAACAACAACCTGCATCTCCTGCTTCGTTCGGACGAACGAGGCCTCATCCTGGGCGGTCAGGTCGATGTGCGCGAGGGCATCTTCCGCGCCGCACTCGATCCTCGCCTGAACAACACGGCTATCTCGGCCGTGCCTGGAGGCTCCAAGCTTACTTCGAACCCCATCGCTCTCGATATCGCGGTCGCCACATCGCAGCCCGTGGAGATGGACAACAACATCGGCCGTCTCGCGGCCGCAGGCAGCCTGCGCGTGCGCGGCGACGTGGACAACCCGATTCTGAGCGGCGAGATCAGGCTGGAGGAAGGAGGGCGGCTGTACTTCGGCGACCGAAGGTACGACCTCGAGCGCGGCAGTATCCGTCTTGACCCCGCAAACCCGTCAGATCCACAGGTTAACCTGCTAGCCATCACCAACGTCAGCAGTTTCGAAATCCGCCTTGCTCTGTCCGGCACCGCAAGAAATCTGACCACCACGTTCACATCAGATCCGCCCCTCTCCAGGAACGACATCATCTCGGTCCTGCTGAGCGGCAAAACGGTCGCGGAGAATCGCGGAGTCGACATACGCAAGTTGGAGGCGTACTCACTGCTCTCGGGCGCGCTGAACGCAACCGTGGGCGGCTCCATGGGCCGGAAGCTCGGCATCAGCCAGGTCTCGGTTCAGCCAAGTATGATCGCCGCCGAATCCGATGCCCAGACGCGGTTGAGCATTACCGAAGATTTCACCCGGGCTCTGCGCCTGGTCTACTCGATGAATCTCTCCGATAGCGGAGACCAGATCTGGGTTGTTGAGTATGACCTGACCCGGCGCCTCCATACCCGCGCGGTCAAAGAGAGCGATAACTCATACCGCGCCGAGGTGCGCCACGAGATCCGCTTCGGGGGGGTGGGCACGACCGGCACGCTTGGATCCCCAACCGTGAAGCGCAAAATCGGTCAGGTGCGCTTCGTAGGCGGAGACCCGTTTGGTGAGAGGGAATTGGCCCGGCAGTTCGGGATCAAGCCCGAACAGATCTACCGGCCGATCACCGTCCGCGCCGCCGCCGAACGCTTGCAGGGCTTCTTTCAGCAGCAGGGGTACCTGGAGTCCCGGGTCCATCTGAATCGCGATGAGGGTGGCGACCTCGTCGCGCTTACAGCTGAGATCAACCTCGGACCTCAGGTGTCGCTTCGGTTCACAGGGGACTCCGTTCCGCGGCAACTGCAGAAGCGGATTCGTCAGGTTTGGCAGAATGGGTACACCGATAAGCAGCGTAGTGAGGCCGCCAGCCAGGTGCTACAAGGGCATTTTGGGCAGGCCGGTTTTCTTCATGCTGCGACGGTCAGCCGGATCGACGTGTCGGCCGCCGGCCACAAGAGTGTTGCCTTCGATCTGCAACGCGGCAGGCGCTATTCCGGCGTTCACCTGGCTCTCGATGGAGTTTCCCGACAACACGCTCAGGAGATTCTCGCCTTGATTCGCACAGCCCAACTGGAGGAAGCGGTCTATTCCGAGCCGCGCCGGGTGAGCGATGCGATTGTCCGGTATTACCAGCAGCGGGGTTACCTGGCGGCGGAAGTCGGACTGCCGCGACCGGTGATCGACGAGCGGGCGGCTACCGGCCGAATCGTCATCAGCGTGACGGAGGGGCCGGCCTTCCGGGTGGGTGAGGTCGAGTTCACCGGCAATCGGGCTCTCGCAAAAGAGGCGCTGCTTGCGAACCTCCAATTGGATGCCGGTGCGCAATTTGAACCGGCCCGTTTGAGCGCCGCGGTCACGACGCTGCGAAGAAAGTACGAGTCGCAAGGCTACCTTGACGTAGTGATCGATTACGGCCTGAAACAGGACGCCGCCAAGGGCGTGCTGGACGTGTCCTTTCACATTCAGGAGAAGGATCAGCGCATCGTTCAGTCGGTCCGGATCGAAGGTAACCGCCAGACCAGCGATAAGTTCGTGCGCAGTCAGTTGACCGTATCGGAGGGCCAGCCGGAGGCGGTCTCCCAGGAAAGCCAGTCCATTCAGAACCTCTCGCGCACCGGCGCATTTGCGACTGTCGATATCGAGAGCCATCCCTCGGGTGGAGACAGCCTCCCGAACGCCAACGGCGCCGACCTGCTGGTCAAGGTCCGGGAGGCTCAACCCTTCCGGGTGCTGTATGGCGGCCTCTACAGCACATCGAGCGGGGTGGGCTTCATCGCCGACGTCGAGAACCGCAACTCACTCGGCAGCGCGCGCATTGTGGGCCTGCGCACGCGGTATGACGGCGACCTGCAGGAGGTTCGTCTCTATCTCACCCAACCTGTCTGGGGGCGCCTACCCCTCTCGACAACCTTCGCAACGTACGGCACGCGGCAGACCATCGCGGAAGGAGTCCAGCAGACCAAACTGGGAGCCAGCCTTCAGCAGGACTGGCCGTTCCGTCCCATGTATCTGTTTTCCTACGGATATCGATACGAACAGGTGCGCCTGAAAGAACAACTGGCGGACACCCGGTCTTTACCACCCGATCAGGTGGTAACCGCGCCTGTCTATTTCACGGGCTCCCGCGATTCGCGCGACTCGTTCCTCGACGCTACCCACGGATCGTTCGCCACACTCGGTCTGGAGTATGCGCCAGGATGGCTTGGCAGCGAGTACGGCTACATCCGTTGGACCGGCCAGTTCTCAAAATACTTCCCGCTGATGAAGCCCGCGCCTGTGCCCTTCGGCGAGGAACCCCGGAAATCGCGCTTGGTATTCGCAACCCAGATCCGCATGGGTTTGGAGTCCGCCCTTAACCCCGAAGGCCTCGTGCTGACCGACCGGTTCTTCACCGGAGGCGGGACTACCATTCGCGGATATCCCCAGGACGGTGTGGGACCGCAAACCGCAAGCGGCGAGCCGCTGGGAGGCAGCGCCATGATCGTTTTGAACAACGAATTGCGTTTCCCGCTTTTCAAGTTTTTCGATGGTGTCGCATTCGTCGATATGGGCAATGTGTACCCGACGATCTCGGACTTCCGCCTGTCGGAACTGCGCAAGTCAGCCGGCTTCGGTCTGCGAGTGAGGAATCCGTTTGTGATTCTGCGCTTCGACTTTGGAGCGAAGATAGGCCGCCGACCCGGCGAGAGCTTCGGCGGATTCTTCTTCAGCATTGGGCAGGCGTTCTAGCCGAGTTGCGAACTTAGTCCCGGTGCCGCGCCTGCGAACAGGCATTCCGAATCAGAGCCGTGATTTCACCGATTCGATACGGTTTCCGGACATAGAGCCAAGGCTCCTGTCCGCCCAGGGATTCCAGAGCCGTATCGTGGCTGTAGGCTGTCGTGATGATGACGTTCACGTCGGGCCGCATTCTTCGCACTTCGTTCAATACCTCCCGGCCCGTCATTCCGGGCAGGGTCAGATCCAGCAAAACGACGTCGAACTCGCGCTGCCTGGCCCGAAACAACTCCACCCCTTCGGATCCATCGCCCGACTCCACAACGGAAAAGCCCGCCTTGCGGAGCATCTTGCAGACGGAAATACGGAGATCGGCTTCATCCTCTACAACCAGAATCGTTCCATCGACGCTTCCGGCATGATTCACGGAGCCGGGTGCCGGGATGGCGGCAGTCGTGGTCGCCGGCTGAGTGATGCACGGCAGCAGAATTTCAAATTGCGATCCCATGCCGGGCGCGGTGGTGACGTTGATGGTGCCGCCGTGGACGCGAACGATTCCCTGCACGGCGGCCAACCCTAAGCCGCGCCCGGTGAATTTGGTAGTGAAGAACGGGTCGAAGATCTTCGCCTGAATCTCCTGGGTCATACCGCTGCCGGAATCGCTGACACTAAACTGGAGGTGATCGTTTTGGATCACCTTGGGCGTCCCGTCGGCAAACGGCCCAGGGCCTGCCTTGACGCGCGCCAGCACGATTGAGATCACTCCTCCTTCTTCACCAAGCGCCTCGGAGGCGTTGGTGATCAGGTTCATGACGACCTGCCGGATCTGTCCAGCGTTTCCCAGAATGGGGGGCAGGGAATCGGGCAGATCAACCGTCAGTTGGGCGCGTTTGGATATCGAGACCTTGAGTAACTCGAGCATCTCGGTGACCAGGCGGGAAAGATCGAGCGGCTCGAATGCCGCATCTTCCTGTCCCGCGTAGGACAACATCTGGCGCACAATCCCGGCGGCGCGGTCCGCCACATTCCTGATAGACTCGACCCCGCCGGAAGCAGGTGAAGCATCGGGAAGCTCCGACAGCACGAGTTCCGAAGTCGTCACGATACTGCCCAGCAGATTATTGAAGTCATGAGCGATGCCACGGGACACTACGCCCAGACTTTCCAGCTTTTGGCTGGCGAGCGCTTCTTCCTGGGCCTGCTTCACTTCCGTAGTGTCGGTACACGATCCCACAAAACCGGCGAACACGCCGCCCGATTCGAACCGGGGCGAGCCCACCGCCAGCACCCATCGATACTCTCCGTCCGCCCGCTGCAGACGGCACTCGGTCTGAAAGCTGCGGCGGGCGTCGAACGCCGCCTCGTAGTTTCTCCGGCAACGCTCCCGATCCTCCGGATGTACCCTCTCGGACCAACCGTTGCCCAAGGCCTGCTCCATGGTAACGCCCGCGAAGTTCAGCCATCCCTGGTTGAAAAAAGTGCAGAGCTTGTCGGGACCGGCAACCCAGATCATCGCCGGGACCGTGTCGGCCATACTCCGAAAACGCGCTTCGCTTTCCCGCAGAGCGGCTTCGTCCCGCTTGCGCTGCGTGATGTCCTCGACCACGGCAACCAGGTATTTCGGAGCGCTGTCCGATCCGCGCACCGCCGACTTGTAGAGTGTCGCCCAAGCGACATCGCCGTCTTTGCGAACCCACCGCATCTCCAAGGAATACGATGGGATCTCTCCGGAGAGCAACAGGAGCCCTTTGGCCAGCATCGCCGCGCAGTCGTCCGGGTGCGCCTTCGCCACCAATTCGGTTCCCAGTAACTCGTCCCGCGGGTAGCCAAGCACTTCGCAGTACCGGTCGTTCACCATGGTTAATTTCCCGTCGAGGCTGACTTGGGCTACGCCTACCGCCGCTTGCTGAAAGATTGCACGGAAACGTTCTTCGCTTACGCGCAGCGCGGCCTCCGACCGCTTGCGCTGGCGCAGAAAGGACCATTGCCAGAGGGTCAAAGCTAGAACTATCCCTAGAGCGCCGACGCCCCATGCAACCCAGCGTTCACGCTCCGCGGTCTCCATCAACTCGTAGCTCATCCACGAATTGTCCAGTCCGTAATACGAGTACTTGGCCATCGTGGAGGCCAGCGTCCCGTCCCGAAACAGATTGCCGATTTCCGCGCGGAGCTTATCGGCAGCGCCCGCGGCCTCGAAGGTGGAACCGATTCCAAGCTGGACGGTCAACTCGGGGAGCACCCTGGAGCGGAGTGGCACCGAAGCACACTCGGCAGGTTTGTCCCGTAATTCGGTCAGCGCCGCGCGGTCCTCCATGAACCCCGCGGAAACAGTGCCCTTGCACAATTCCTTTACGACAAGCCTCATTTCCGGCAACTGAACCAACTGAGCTGTCGGAAATTCCTGGCCCACCAGGCGAACGTGAAGCGGTATCTTGAAAATTGCGATTCGGCCAGTAAAGCTGCGGCCCAAGGGCTCAGAATCGGCTCGCATCAGCAGCGAGTGGCTGGTGTGCAGCCATGGGCGGCTGATGTGAACTCGTTTCCGGCGCTCGGGCAGGTCGGCCATGATGGGCCAAAGGTCCACCAGGCCGCGCTGAAACGCCTCATCGGAACTCGTCCCCGTCTCGACCCACTGCAGCGACAGGCCGGCGCGCTTCGCTGCTTCGTTTACGGTCTCCACCGCGAGCCCGGAGGGGCCGTTGTCGGTCCGGATCTGGACCGGTGGAACATCCTCGAAACCGATGCGCAAAGTGCGTTGGGGGATTGGTGGTGTGCGGATCGCGAAGTACCAAAACGTCAGGATGGAGGCGAGACCGCTAGCAACGACGACCAAGGCTGCTCGCCTTGGCGCAGGCGAATTCAACAGCAATCCCTCCAACTGCCGGGTACAGCGTCCAGCGATATCCTCCAGATCCGTGCTGACGGTCTTTTGGGAGTATACAACAGAGCCGCGCTCCGGCGTTTCTCACGTGTGGCCATCGCCAAAGCTCTTTCCGGCGCGTTCGATCATGGCGACAGCGACGCTGGCCGACACCGTCGGTTACGTTTTGGGTCCGGAACCACGATCTATTTCGCAACGGCGTCTGGCGAACCGTCTTGGCCTTACGGCACCCTTGTCTTATGAACTGCGTCGATTGCCGGTTGCAGGTTTTGGACGATTTGGGCTTCGATCAGATGAGGACCCTTGGTGCTCATCGCGGCTGCAAACTGCTGATGGAACTCCTCTGCCGTGCTTGCCCGGGTGGCCGGCATGCCCTGTCCCTCGGCAATCTTGACCCAGTCCAGCGAGGGATTGTCGAGGTGCATCATCGAGAGCATTTTTTGGTTGGGGTCGCCCTCGCGGACTCGTGCCAATTCGATATTCAGGATCCCGTAACTTTCGTTCTTGACCAGGACGACGGTGATATCGGCTTTCTCCCGAGCCATGCTCCAGAGCGCTTGGACCGAATACATGCCGCTACCGTCGCCCTCGAACACAACGGTCTTCCGATCCGGGCACGCCACTGCGGCTCCCAATCCCACTGGCAATCCCCCGCCGATGGCCCCGCCGCATTCCCCGAACAAATAGTCGTGTGCCCGGGCTCCTTCGGTCCAATGATAAAGTGCCGCTTCCGTCGTGGGCGAATCGGTTACTAAGATTGCGTTCTCCGGCAGCAACAGGCCGATGCTCTGTCCAACCGTATCGTCCGTCAGAACACCTGACGGCGGCGCGACTTCCGCTCGCATCCGGCGTGCGGCAGGTTGGGGTGGGGTCCTGACCGCCTCGGCGAGATCGCCCAGCGCGGACCATATATCGTGGTCCACGGTCGCAAGCGCTGTCACCAGGCAGTCTGGAGGAACTTTGATGACTGGCTTGCCCTTGTAGGCGAAGGTGGTCACCGGCAGAAGCGCGCCTACGAGGATGAGCTGCGCATACTTTTGAAAGAACGGGACCGCTTGCTCGGGCAGATAGGGAACCTTTTCCACCGGAACACGGCCCTCTCCCCGCGCGAGGCGGGACGGAGTGGTTTCGCATAGCAAGTCAGCCCCGGTCTTTGCGGCGATGCACCCGGCGAACTCCAACCCGTCGCCATACGTCGCATGGCTGCCCAGCAGGATTGCCGTCTTCTTGCCGTTGCTCAGCAGCGCAACCACTTCCTGAATGGTCTGTGGCGAGACTTTGGGTGTCTCCATCGGCGGGGCCGGCACCGGCGGTGCGACAGCCGGATCCCAGTGGCAATTGGTGGGAGCAATGACGGTGCAAACCTTCCCGGCGCCGATCCGCGAATACCGTGCAGCCAGAGCGCCCATGACAGCCAGGTCGCTGGCCGATTTAGCCTGGTGAACCCAGTGCGAGACGACGCGTGCCAAGTCTACGAGGTTACCGTTGATCAGCTCATGCTCCGGGAAATTGGGCTGGTGGTAGGTCGCGTTGGCGCCCACCACGTTGACGATCGGCGTGTTGGCCCGACCCGCATTGTGGAGATTGGCGATGCCATTGGCGAAGCCGCTGCCCACATGCAGCAGTGTAAATGCGGGCTTGCCCGCCATGCGGGCATATCCGTCGGCCGCGCCGGTCACCGTTTTCTCTTCGAGACAGAGAATGGCGCGTGTGTCTTTGGTCCGCCCCATCTCATAAACAAGTTGCATCTCGGATGTGCCGGGATTGGCGAAACACGTATCGAGTCCTGCGTCGGTCAGTGCCTTGAATAACGCTTGTGCTCCGTTCACTGTTGTGGTCTCCTCTTGCCTCGTGCAGGATTCATCGGGATGCAGTACCCTGTTTTCAGTCGATCAGAACACGAGCCCCAGCCTCAGACCGAGGACGACGGCATTGTTGATCGGCTTGGGGGCAACCCCTCCCTGGAGGGCGGCAATCAGGTTCTGCGTCTGAGCTCCATGGACGATTTGAAGGTCAGGCGACAGGTGGGCCCATGGCGTGAGCGCGAGGCTGTAATATGCCTCAAGGGTCTTTTCGTTCCGGAGGAATTGCTGAGCGCCCGCCGGTGTCGTCAGTGTGGGGTGGCTGACATCGATGTAGTAGCCTCCGAAGCCGTACGAGTCATTGGGCCGTTTCGCGCCGACGCCCTTGCCGCCAACACCCAGACTGTAGAAATAGTGGATGAAGTTGGGATTGCCGTCCGAGGCTGCGAAGCGGCCGAAGAGACCAAACCCCTTGCCTTCCGTGGGCTCCCACAGATACTGGTCGAAGTTGAAGGAAATCATCCAGGACCCCCCCTTCGTCGCGAGCTGTTGAGTTCCCGGATCGAGACTCAGTCTCTGATCGATTGAAGTCTTTTGCTCGTTGGAGTGCAAGAAGATAACGTCCTGGTGACCGGTCTTTTTTGAAAAATGGCTCCGCCGGCGGGCCTCGATGTAAACGGACAGGTCGTCGTGCGAAAAGGTGGAAAAATCAGCCTTGTAGGCCGAACCTGACGACGCGTATACAAGGGCTTTCACTATGACGTCCGCAGGGTTCTTGGTAGGCAGGACCACCAAACCGGCGCCAACCGGTGTATAAGGGGTGGTGAACAAGGCGGAAGGAACGAGATTGAGCCCAGTGTTCATGAATTGGGTATCGCCTTTAGCGTATTTGCCGTGGGCGAACTCGTTGTCATCGGCTGCCGTGACATTGTACTTGCCCATCGTTACACCAAAGTAGGGTGAGAGGAATTGGGTGAACGTCACCGCAGGAATAGCGCCGCTGCCAACCTTACCGGGTACCGGGAAGACCTGGTTCGTGTTCACCGGAAGGAGGGCGCCGGTATTCAGGTTGGCCCCATTGCCCCAATTCGTTTCTCCCTCGATCGTGAAGAAACCGCCAGGCCAGAGCCCAGCCTTGCCCGTGTCCAAATTAAAATAGAAGTCGCCGCGGCCGCCATATTCAGACGCTGAGTTCAGACCCCCTCTAACCACCCCCACCTCAGTCTGGGTCACAGAGAAATCGAAGGTCATTCCCTTCTTGGCAAGGTCAGTACGCAATCCTCCCCAGTCGCCGGTCATCGTCGCCCGCTTCAGGAAAATGGCGGAGTAGTCTGGTTCGGGTCCTTGGGCGTAGGCGGTTACCACTGCCGTCGCCAGCATGACGAGCAAAACAGGCATCCGGAAGTTAGTCATCGTTTTCGTGATTATCATGGCTATCCTCTTTACATTGCGTCGTGGTTCGCTTCACTCTTCCCCATCGTGATGCTTTCCTGCCGATATTCAGCCTCCCGTCAGACGGCGAGCTGCAGCAGTTTCTTTAAAGAACCTGATTGACGTTTCTTTTGCCGCGGAGACCAACAAACGAACTTGACGATTGCCCTGAATCGCTCGTCAGACGAAGGCCGAGCGGCAAGCGGCGCCAGTGTTTCCGTAATTTGATTCCGGCCTTCGTGAAAACGCCCGTCAGTGGCAGAGCCCCCCATTGAGAACCAGGGGGTTCACCAAACTGGGATTTCCATTCGGGGCCTCCTACCGGGGTTGACGATGTCTTTCGGGCCAGCGAGACTCAATTTTTCTTGAGGAATCCGCTTTCGCTCCGGTCAAATGGCGATCTCTCCTGCCAGCCTCACCGCCGCCGCGGCTCTACAAACGCAGAAAACGAACACAATTCCCGCGGATGGGCAGGGTGGACGCTTGCGGATCTCCCTGATGATCGCGTGGGGTCAAGCGCGTGACGGCAGCTTTAGGGGATTAACTCTTTAAGTGTGGTGGTATAGCGTCTCTAGAGCTTATAACGGCCGGAACTCCAGCGCTTCGAACCAACCTACGGATGGCTCGGATTCCCCGTCGCCTGCCGTGTTTTCACGAAGAGGTCCTGCAGGTCGTCCAGCGCCGCCGCATCGCCCTTCGCCAGCGCCGCAGTCACCTTGTCACGAGACGCTAGGAGACCCTCCAGGGCCTTTCTGTTGGTCGCGTCTTGCGCTTGGTTTGTCATTTCGCGCGCACGGCCAAAGAACTGGCTGCTGGTCTCGGCCGCGAGGCCGAAGTTCTTTTGGATCGCCTGAAAATAGGCCATGCTGATCAGTTCGCGAAGTTGGGATCCGGATTTCTCCTGCAGCGATTGTCGCAGTTCATCTTCCAGCCGGTTCACTTTCAGAAACTGCGGGACGAATCCAATGAGGAATACGGCGACGACTACGACTGCCGCTGCAACGATCTTGTTCTTCATCTGCACCCCATGGACGCTCCGAACCGCCGGGCCGATCCTGCCGTGAACTTCAATCGCGGGGCCAAGCCGACTCCCGGCGATCGGAAGAAAGCGCCCCTTCTCATTGAAATCTGCCGGGGCAAACGATGAAGACTCCTGGCAGGAGACTCAAAATATCTTCGGAGGCTCACGCCCAGGTGTCATGGCGGCTCCAAAGTGCCAAAGGGCATCGGACGCCAGTCTCGGTACACTTCTTTCCCCGTGATGCCGCTGACAGGAGTTCGGCTGGATTTCCAGGACGGCTCCGCGCCGCCACTCTTTAGGCATTTCGGACGTGGGGGGAGAGGAATGTTTTGAGCCCGCTGGTGGAGTGAAGCATCAGGTTTGATCCTGAACGGTATTCCTCATGACACGCCGAACAGTCTGGCTCGTCCTGCTGTGTGCGCTTCACGCAGCCGGGCAAGGCCCCGACTCAATCCATGCCGGAGGTACGGACCCCCGCCTCCCGCAGCCCGAGTCTCGGGCGGACGCTCTCTCGGGCGGCCCACAATTCACCGCGCAGGATTCGGAAGAGGTGAAACACCGCCAGTTCACGACGCCCGGCGTCCCGCAAACTCTGGAGAGATTCACCAGTTACAAGGGAGAATACTTCTCGATCCGGTTTGGCCTCGCCGTGATTGCTGACTACAACGCCTTCTTTCAGGATGCGGACAGCAAGAAACAGGTGGGACGACAGATCGATCAATGGGATGACCGCTCCGTGCGCTTTATGCTTTCTGGAGATATGGGGCCGAGTTCGTACAAGGTGCATTATTTTGCATCTTATGCCTGGAATGGCTTTGACGCTCCGGAGAACAAGAAGAAAACCTGGGACTTTTCCGATCTGAATGTGACTTTCCCCGCCTGGAAGCTGGGCGCGGTTACGGTCGGCAAGAACAAGGAGTCATTTGTCTACGAAATGGCCGGCGACGCCGCGTTTCTCCCTTCACTGGAGCGTGTCCTCAACCCGTTCTTCACAACGCGGAATATGGGCGTCACTCTCAGCAATCAGGCTTTCGACAAACGGATGACTTATTCCGGCGGTTGGGCCAACGACTGGTGGATCACGGGGCAGAATTTCGATGGCTCCAGCAACCACTACACAAGCCGGCTTACCGGACTGATTTCGACTAACCAGGAGGGCTCCCGGTATCTGCACGCGGGTGTGAGTGGACGGTACACCGGAGCGGTCAACGGAGCGATCGAGCTCAAGGGCAGGCCCGAATCGGCTGTGTCCACCTATTACGTCGATACAGGCAAAATTGCAGCGTCGAATCAGAAGGAACTGGCGCTTGAAACTCTGTGGACCCGTGACGGCTATGCGGTACTGGCCGAGTACGTTCGCTCGTGGGTAAATGCAACCCATGTGGCCAACCCCTCGTTCTATGGATTCTATATCACGGGCTCCTGGATGATTACGGGCGAGCACCGGCCATACGATCGTAACGTCGGCTTCGCCCGCCGGCCGATCCCACAACATCACGCGGGCGCCGTGGAACTGATCGCCCGATACTCGCACCTGGACCTGGACGACAAGTCCGTTCACGGCGGGCTGCTGGACAAAGGTGTTCTTGGGGTGAACTGGTACCTGAATCGTTATTGGAAAATGGGGGTGGACGGCGGTCTTGCCGATCTCAACCGGCGCGGCCTCAACGGCCTGACCTCCATCCTACAGACGCGCCTGCAGTTTGTCCATTGAAGACCGGCTGGGCCGCGACAAGATCGATGACACGCAGGGGTTGAACTGATGGACGCGGCAAATCATCACTGAGGCAATCATCGCGACGCAGTGGTGCTGCGGGAATCCTTCGCAGGCTTCGGAGCGAATCGGGACATCACACCGGACCACGCCAAAAAGAGGTCCCGCGGGGTGCAGATGGTGTATTCGATCCCATGCCAGAACCGAACGACCGAACTCAGCAGGTCGCGCCAGGGATTGGTTTGGGCATCGAGGCTGTAGTTCAGGTAGAATACGGGGCAAGCTGGATCCGGTAGCTGCTTCAGGAAACCTCGCACTGAGCTTTCGTCAGGCTCGCTCCGGGGTCCAACAATCAGCAAAAGATCCGGTTTCTGGCCGTCCATTTCTTCGGTCAACAGATTGGTCAGGAAGCGGGTTCCACCTTGTTTGTCGGCCAGAGCCTGGATGGGCATGGTACCGAGATGCAGATCCTTGAGTGCAGTGCCAAGGGCAGGAAATGGGATGCCATCAGCGTCTTTTTCGCGGAATATCACAGCTCGCCTGTCGATATTGAAGACCGTGATGGAGAATCTTGCGAACCGTGGTTCACGGGCAATGTGCCGCAGAATAGCAACGATCGCCTCCGTTTCGGCGGGCCCCATCGCCGCGGCTCCAACTGATTGCGAAGTCGCATGGAGCAGCACCTGAACGGTGAGAGGCCGCTCGCCGTTTCGTTGTACCCGCCCTTCTTCCCGGAAGAGATCCTTGGTAAGCGGCCCGACCGTGCCAGGGGCGGCATGCAGAGTGACGTCCCGGTCCTTGCCTCGTCTTAGAGTGGAGACTTGCCAGAAAGAGGCGCAAAAGTGTTCCGCCCGATCCCGCATCAGCCATGCGATCTGGTAAATGCCCTCACCCAAGACAATCGTTCCCTGCATGGATACGTCGCCTCGCACACTATCTTCTATGGGTGGAACGGTCCACTTTTGGGAGAAATAGACTGAATCCTCTCTACCCTCTGGCGTCACCTGAAGGATCGAAGTCAGAGTGTCCCCGCTACCCGCCAACGCCTGGAACGGGATTGTAATCTGGTACCCCGCATGATAGCTAAGATCGTATTCGAGTGTGGGGCTTGTCGGTTTCACCTCACATGGCAGGTCTGTTCGCGGCTGGCGGCCTTCGAGAATGGCGGCGTCGGAGGGTAGTAATCGTATGGGTTCGCCTGGACGCGAAGGTCGCATCAGAAGCTGGCCGGGCGCCAAACTGAAACCAAACAACATTAGGCATGAGACCTTGCTAAGTGTCATAGGGCTCCTTTGCGTGTACTCCTGATGAGAAAGCTCGTATCCGCGGCTCATGATTTTGCGTGAAGAAAGTCGCCCTATGTCAGAGCGCCTGTTGGCACCGGACCCAACTCACTCCGTGCCTTTGTCACGGTGAGCGTCTGGAGCATATGTTGAGCATCAGAACGGGTCGATCACCGTGACCGATTCGCAACAGCGGATCAGAATTGGAATGTATCCCGGTGGTTTTCCCGAGTAATAGGATCGATTGGCTGATTCAGCCCACTCAAACTCGATGCTTAGATATTGAGTGAGGTGGCGAATTAGATACACTTGTTGTTATCAGAAGCCAGTAAGGCGAAGCCAGGCCTCAACTGCAAATCCCATCACTACGCCGAAGCAGGCAGCTAGGGTCCAAGCTTTTTCGGAACCACGGTCCAGGAATTCAATAAACCGGATCGATCTTGGATTTTTGTCGTTCATCGCAGCAACAACCCCAATCTAATAGTTATTCGGTGTCTTTGTGGTAGACCGCCAATCGCGGCTCGATGACTGCGTTTCGCCAGGTGATTGCCGGCCCTGAACGCTCTTCCGAACCCCCTCCGAAGGGAACCAGATACCGGTTGTTCTGGAAGTCGAACACCATAACTCCACTCGACCTGACCGCACGGGCCTCAAGAAAAACGATTAACTACTTCGCAAGGCGCAGCATCGGTGCCGGCCCGATGGCAGTCTCTTGCGACTCCGGCAGTTCGAGCCGGCTACGAAGCACTTTTGATGCGTGTCAGTTTTTCTCGAAGGCGAACACACAATTCCAATCGCTCTTCATGCTGACGAGTGTCCAGCCACGCTTTGGAGCTTCATCCAGGCCGCGGTCCAGTTTGCCGGAGGAGGACTTGCGGTCGTAGGAGAACTCGCGCTCGGCGTCGTCGTGGTGGACGATCAGGCCGAAACGCGGCCCTGGGCCCGCTGTGACCCACTGGAGCATCGCAAAATCGCCATCCGAGTTGCCGAATGCGGCGATGGGACGGCGCCCGATGTACTTCTGGATGCCTACTGGCTTGCCTTCGCGATCGTCAATGAAGTCCAGCTTGGGCTGTCGGACCAACACGGGCTGACCTTCCTGAATTTCGAATTTCGTCACGATGCTGCTGCCCACCACTTGTTCGGGAGGAACACGGTAGCTTTTTTCGCTGAAGGCACGCACAAACTCCACACCGCCTCCTGAGACGATATAGGTCTTGAACCCGTTCGCCCGGAGAAAGTCCAGCAGTTCCACCATCGGTTGATACACCAGATCGGTATAGGGCCGGTTGAATTTCGGATGCCGGGCCGTGGCAAGCCAGTCTTTCGCGATCCGGTCGAATTCTTCCGTAGTGATGCCTGCGTGTGCGGCCATCGCCATCTCCATGATGCCAGCGTCGCCGGCCGCGGCCAGAGTCTCCATGTCGTTCTCCAGCACGGCCCGGAACGGCTGTCTGCTCTTCCACTCAGGATGCTGAGGCGCCAGCGCGCGGACCTGGTCAAAGACAAACTGCACCTGGTTATAGAGGGGCTGTTCCGACCAGAGAGTTCCGTCGTTGTCGAAAACCGCGATCCTTTCGGCGACCGGCACAAAGTCGGGGCCGCCTTCGGTGGTTACGCGCTGCACGAAACTGACTATGGACTTTTTCGCCCCACCATCGTTCCAGGAAGCCAGGGGCTCCGTCGCCGGGCTCCGCCAGAGCTCCTTTGAGGCGGTGCCGAAGTTCCCCAACTGGAAGATCGCAACATCTTTCGGCGTGAATGAAAAGGCCTCGAATGGCTCGGCCTTCAATTGTTTGCCGAAGGCTTCCGTGGTGACTCCCACGGTGATGTGCGGCATGTAGTTCGCCCCGGTCGATTTGGGCACGAATGCCGCGACATAACCCACAATGTCGGCATTGGGCGGCGTATCGATAAAGGCTGCCGCCGTTCCTCCGCTCACCGAGAAGGGCGACACCGCGTCCACAACCTTCTGTTCCAGGCGCACCAACTGAGGCGTGCGTTCGATGATCACGGCGTTGAGGGCGACGCCGTCCCAAAGTTCGGATGCCAGGGATTTCGCCGTCAATTGCATTGAGCCGAGAGGTTCCGCGGCGAGAACTTTCGTGATTGCAGCAGTCACCGCATCGAAGTCTTTCTCCCGCACGAAGCGCTGTACCAGCGTGACGTGCGGTGCGTGGGTGGCGTCCAGGGAATAGCCCTCGGGGTAGTTGGCCCGCAGCCGGGCATTGATCGCGTTGGCGCGCGCCACGCCGGTCTGATCCGGTTGCAAAAGCACGTCAATCGCGATGATCTTGTCGCCCCCTGCCCCGGCAGTTTGTTGTTGGCCTGCTGCCGGCAGCGCGGCGGCTATGCTTAGCAGAAGACCTAATGCGGCGCGTCTGGTTTGCATTCTCATTCGTATACTCCTGTAGAACTGATATCTGGCCACCCTTGATCCGGGGTCGACGAGCCGCCGTCCCGAGGCTTCCCCGACCCTTCGTGAGCCAAGTCGCGAGACTAAGCCTTTTTCGGCCATTGCCACTTAATGCCCATATACAACTGAAGAACGGGTTGTCCCGCTCCTTTGTGATAGACCGTGAATTGCGGCTCGATGAATGCGTTGACCATGTGGTTCCCGGCCCTGAACGCTCTGCCGAACCCGGCTCCAAAGGGAACCAGATACCGGTTGTTCTGGAAGTCGAACACCATGACTCCACTCGACCTGACGTAGAAACCGCCGCCGATACTGTAAGTGGCGAAAGGCTGCATGGTAGACACCTGGGTCTTTGTCCGGTCTTGGTTGCCGGCAAATGAGTGCTGCCAGGTCGCGAGCACACCTGCTATGGACCCGCCACCGAGCGGGAAGATCCCCACGGCGGCGGCGCCTCCCTGCCACTTGCCTGAACCGAGCGCAGTGTTGGTAGCCGTCGGGGCCACGAAAAGAGGACCTACGGCGTATTCATTCCGCGACCCCTCCTTCGAGATTATGATCGCGTCAAAGATAGCGAAATCTCCCAGCCCCGATTTGTATTGCCCCCCCGACACAGGCGTGGTCTGAACGGGTAAGGTTGCCCGGATGATCTGCCGCCCGGAGACAATCACCGCGCGCAGATCGAGGGTGTTCGCATTTACGCCCGAAACACCGTAGAGGGTCGGGTCGTAGTAGTTCTCGAAAGTCACAGCGGTCACGTCAGCCAGCGGATTGTTTAACCGCGCCACATCCGCTGCGGAAACCGCCCCGGATGCGGGGGGGGCCGGCTTTACTGGCTCGACTGCTGGCGACCCGGCTGCAGCTGAAGGCGTCCCGGCTGCGGCTGAGTCGGCGGCGGGCGCTTTTGCTACTGGCTCCTGCGCGACCAGCACGAGCGCCGTTGAAAAGGCGGCAAGCAC
>Ga0335077_10004264_pt1 | contig 17437 bp, 12 predicted proteins | sample Lox_Sample_31_FD_207151 | JGI IMG/M metagenome (GOLD analysis project Ga0335077, IMG submission 207151) | Soil microbial communities from Loxahatchee National Wildlife Refuge, Florida, United States - Lox_Sample_3.1 | ecosystem: Environmental > Terrestrial > Soil > Wetlands | place: USA... | reverse complement strand
CGAGAAGCATTAGCGCTAACGGCCGCAGCCCCTTAGGCGTGAAGCGACTGCGCCCGACTGGTCGCGACGCACGGCGAAGCACCGGTGGCAACCGAGACCTGCTCCACGAAACCGACGAGTATCTCAGGGGTGACGCCCAGTTCCCTCCATTGCGCGGCAAGCGCGACTCGGCGGTGCTCTGGGACATCGCGGCGCGCGCCGAGCCCGCGACGGTCTCGGAATCCGCGCATTCCGCGTCTCTTGTGAGCGCGCCCTCGGTGCTCGTCGAGAGGTGAACGCAACTTCTGCAACCGGCCGACCTGGAGCAGCGCGCTCCGTCAAATCGGAGCGCCTGCGACTTCTGCAGGTTCGTAAGAGGAGCAGCGACCCTCCCCACGGCGACGCGAGCCCAGTCGCGCAGGCTGGCGCTCCAAGCGCCGGCACCGCCCGGATCAGCTAGACGTACACTTGCGACGATAAGTAAGCGATGCTAGCCTATTGGCTAATGATCCTTACCAACACGTCGACTGAGTCAGTCGGGACACCGCGGTCGGGCCCTCGCGCGCATGCGGGCGCCGGCTGTTTCCCTGCTCGACCCCAAGAAGGAGGACATCGATGGCTTCCAACCGTGAACTCGCTGAGCGCTTCGCGCAGACCCTCACCGACCACGATCTCGCAGGATTTGCTGAGCTGCTGCACCCCGACTACGTCAACCACAACCGGTTCGCGCAGCCCGGCAAGGACGGTTCCGTTGCCGTCTTTGCGGCGTTCCTGGACGCGTTCGAGGGGTTTCGAGTCGACACCGACGACGTACTCGAGGTCGGCGACAGCCTCGTCGGGCGCTACACATACCGTGGCCGCCACACCGGCGAGTTCCTCGGCATCCGACCGAGCGGGGCAGAGATCGAGATGCACTCGATCGACATCTGGCGCGTTTCCGACGGCCAGCTGGTCGAGCATTGGGACGAGCTCAACACCCTCGAGTTCTTCCAGCAGATCGGCGCCGTACCCGCCCTCGCCTAGTTCGACGCCTGACCGCCCAGCGGCGCGCGATCTGCTCTCGTCGGCCGGATCGCGGACGGCCGCTCCCGCCCACCACCGGATGGCGAGACGATGCCGCGCGCCGGGCTGAGCCACCAGCGCGTGGTCGCCGAAGCGGCCGCGGTGGCGGACGAGTTCGGGCTGGAGCAGCTGACTCTCGCCGCAGTGGCCGACCGCTTCGGTGTCACCGTGCCGAGCCTCTACAAACACATCAACGGGCTGGAGGCGCTCAAGCGCGATCTCGCCGTGCTGGCGGTTCGCGAGCTGGCCGTGGTGATGTCGACCGCGGCAGTGGGCCGAGCGGGCCGCGACGCTGTGCACGCGATTGCCAACGCTATCCGCGACTACGCCCACTCCCACCCTGGCCTGTACGCCGCCAGCGTGCGCGGCCCGGGTCCCGAAGACGCCGAGCTCATCGCCGCAAATGAAGCTGCGCTGGTTATCTTCATGGCCGCCCTACGCGGGTACGGGATTACGGACTACTCGAGCCAGTTCGGTCAACTACTGGACCGCACAGCGCCCCCTGCTCCGCAGGACGAGCGCTCCCTACAAGACGCTATCGACGCGATCCGCTCGCTGCGCGCGGTAATTCACGGCTTTGTGACCCTCGAAGCGACGGGCGGGTTCGGCCTACCCCGCTCCCTGGACGCAACCTACACGCGTCTGATCGATTCTCTGGACACCGCCTTTAGGACCTGGCCCGCCGCGGGGGACGCCACCGACCACCCCGACAGTGCGCCACCGACATGACGCTCTCCACCTCAGTGCACCAAACCCCATCAAAGGAGCATTCGTGCAACCTGCCGCAGACAATCCGATCCTGACCATCCCCGACGGCCCTATGTTCAGCGAGGGTGACGAGCTCTACGACCAGCGGTTCCGCGAGCGATACGTGGTGCTCAAGACGGCACGAGCTAGCGGCGGAGAGCTAGTGAGGGTCGAAGACACCGCCGCCCCCGGGCCGAGCCGACGCCCAACGAGCGCCCATCCAAGCCAGCGCGAGCGGTTCGAGGTGCTCGCCGGGGCCTTGGAGCTGACCGTCGACGGTGAGCAACACCTGCTCGGACCGGGGGACTCGTTCACGGTCGCGCCAGGCGCGAGACATCTACCGCGTAACGCCGGCGACGGCGAGCTCAGGTTCGTCGCGGAGATGCGCCCGGCCGGTCGCTTTGAGGAGTTCCTCGCTCAGATCACGGCGGTCAACAACTCCGGACGTGAGGGTCTGCGCTACCTACTGACCGTCGCCCGCGTGCTCAATCGATTCCCGGACGTCGAACACCCGACGCCGTTACCGCGCTGGCTGGACCGAGCGCTGTTCGCGATCCTGGCCGCCGGCGGCAAGCTACTGGGCCTGAGAATCCCGCCGAGTACGCGCCCTCAGCTTGAAGAGTGAGCGGCGCCACCAACCGTCTGAGCGGCCGTCGCGCAGCCGGCCACAGCTTGCGATCCCGCAGCACCGCTGACCGACTCGGCGGGCGCTCGCCGGCAAGGCAATGCGTCGATGAAGGACCCCTCGCAACCCGGGCAAGATTGAGGTGTCACCAATTGTTCGACTGGACGCACCCGGCCGGGTTGCGTGCTGAGTTGGCGACGGTGGTGATTTAGCAGGCGGGGTGCGCGCGGACCGTGGCTGGGCAGCCGGTGACCTTGAGGTTCTCGCCGACCGCGACGGCGTGGGCGGCGGCGAGGTTGTCACGTAGCCGGGTCTCGGTGGCCGCGGAGCCGGCCATGGCCAGGTTCCGTACCGTCCCGACTTGGATGACCTGGAGGCGGACGAGCACGGTCGCGGAGTGTCCTGCGGTGATCGTGCCGAGCCGACAGATGAGCGGCAGTCCACCGCCGCAGGTTCCCTGGCTTGGGTGTGCCGAGTACAGCTGGGGGTGACCGGCTGGCGCGTCGATGAGCATCACGTTGGGCGCGTCGACCTGGCCGGTGTTGCGCACGGTGATCGTGTAGTTGACGATGTCGCCGACCTTCGCGGTTGTGCGGTCGGCGTGTTTGGTCACGACCAGGTTCGCGGTCGGGCCGCCGGGCACGCCGGGTGTCAGGCCGGGCGGTGAGGTCGGTGGGATCACGACTCCGGGTGGGGCGGTGGTGCCGGGTGGGGGAGGTGTCGTCGGGGTTGGGATCGGGGGGAAGGTCGGGAGCAGCGGCACTACGACCCCCAGATTGCGCGAGAGGACGTTGGTGAACGTGCAGACGACACGGGGGCGTTGGGGGTTGATCCGCACGAGCGCGATTCCCTGCGCGAACGGGACGAGCTTCCCTCCGCATGAGACGCTCTCGAGCAGCCATGTGCCGGATGCCGAGGAGCGCGGTTGGGTCTGGACGATCGTGTAGAGCCCGTACGGGATTCCGGTCGTGACCTGTCCGACCGCGGTCGCGGGGGTGTTCTCGGCCTTGGTCCTGGCGATCTTCTTGTACTGGACGGGCGTGGGGCGCGACCCGTCGGAGTTCAGCCGCGGCGAGATGCCGTAGCCCGCGATCGCGACCCCGCCGCGGGTAACCTCGCGCACCTGAATCGCGCCGGGCGGCGTGAACGTGTTGGTGAACGTGCAGACCGCGCCGCGGGCGGCCGAGATCGTGACCGTCCCGCCGCTCGTCTTGCCGTTGCACACCAGGCCGGTCTGCTTCCACGACATGCCGCCACTGGCGGGGTTACCTTCGGTGATGTTGTAGGTGCCGGCCTTTAGCTTGATCGGGGTCGAGGCGACGGCGACGCCCGCGGTCTTGGTCGTGATCGAGCGGGTCACGCCGGATCCGCCGCCCGTCGGGCTAATCGTCAAGGGGAACGTCCCGACGCCGCCCTGGGTGATCTTCCGCAGGATCACCGCGCCCGCGGTCGGCGCGGGCGCGTTGGTGTACGTGCACGTCACGGTGTCCCCGGCGGCGAGGTCGATCGTCGCCTTCCCGGCCGCCCGGTCGATCGTGACCGTGCTCGCACCATGCGTACAGCCCAGATCAAGGAGCGCCCACCCACTGGTCGGCTGCTCTTGCACCGTCCACGGCGGCGCACCGCCGGACGTGTCGGCGCGGAAGAACGTCTCCGACGCCGGCTGGCCGTTGCTGACGTGCAGGCTGAACGTGCCGCTCGGGTCATAGGAGATGTTGCCGCCCATCACGAACGACTCGCTCGCGTTCGGAGCGTTGCGCACTTCCTTGCGGATGATCAGCGTGCCACTGCTCGGCGGCGGGATCACGTAATACGCGTAACAGAACACATGCCGCGAACCGGTCGGGAAAGCGACCGTCTCGACGTTATCCCCGTTCAGGTTGTCGACCGCACAACGCAGCGCGCCAAACCCGTACGTCCCCGGGTACAGCTTGTCGAGCACCGGATCATCGACCGTCCCGCCCTGGATCCACAGATTGTGCTGCGCCGCCGCCTGCTGCTCGTCGGAGTTGAGCTCAATCGTGACCGCGCCGGCGATCGACTGGCCCGAAACGGTCTGGCCCTGGTCGTCGAGCATCGGCGTCGAGGGCTGCGTCACCACGCTCGTCGAGAACGGGTGGCTGACGAACGACAGCGACCCCCACGTCCCCTTAACCGCTCCACCAATCCCCGTACCCAGCGTGAAAACCCAGTTACTGATCGGCGAGCAGTTCGGCTGGCTGTCAGCCTCTTTGACCGGATTGATCGGCTCACCCGAAACGTACGGCGTGTCCGGACCCAGATCCCGCAGGCTCTCCTGGATGTCGTTACGCGCCAGGTTCCCCGTGATATCCGTGTAGCTCGGACAGCTCCGCGCCGCCACCGTCACCAACAGACCACCCCCGCCACCGTTCCCGTGGCTGTTCGCAACCGCGACGCCGCTCCCAAGCGCGGCGATCAACGCGCAGCTAGCGACCAGCCAACCCACCAACCGGAAGCCCGCGACAGCGCGCCTCATAGCGGGTTGCCGATCGCCCGCAGAGCGTTGCTCGTGAACGCCTCAAGATGACGACCCTAGGCGGTCGCTCAGCCGCTCACCGCTGCGCATACAATCGTCCGCCGGTCCTTCCCCGCGATCAAACTCAGCAGGGTTAACACCCACTCCAGCCTACCTCTCGTTCGGCTCTGCAGACACGTTCATACCGCCCGCCGCATCCGCTGTCAACCATTGACCTAACATTCCCCGCAGCGCCGGATTTCAGTCAAACGGCACGCTGAATCTCCCTGAAGGCGGTTGAATGTCGGCCCCGGCGACGCAGCCCTAACCGCTGTCGCGCACGCGCGCGGAGATCGAACCGACGCCCCCGCGCGTCTAGACCCCTGATCGCCGGCTCCGCGGCGGCGCGTGTCCGAACACCAAAGCAGATCGCGTTACGACGGAACCGAGAGACCTCAGATTCGCCGGATCCGCGTCTCTGATGTCTCCGATACTGCTCGCGAGATTCTGTTGCGCCACTGAGACCTGCCGTCCGCGCAAAGCTGGTCTCGACCCGAGGTGCCGAGATATCCGTGCGATGACAAGAGCAGGTCCCGACAAACACGGTCGTCGGACTCCTCTGGCCGCTTTACGCAGGGCAGCACGCTCTACGACCTCACCGTCAACGGCAAATGACCCCGAGATAACTTGGATTGGGAGCCGGGCGCGTCCGCCTCCCGCCATCTAGGCGCGCGAAGCCTTGAGCCGTCATGACGGGCTTGAGGCGCGGCGGAAACGCCGTCGTCGCCCCGATGGCGCCGGTGGCCGCTGCTGCATTCTGCACGGCTCGATCGACGCTCGACGGCGTGGCGGCTTGCGCGGCGCGGGGGACGGGGGTACGGTGGGCTATCTGGTCATGCCCGGGTGACCTGTGGCCCTGCCAACGGCGAAAGGGGGAGCTTATGAATAGCGTGGCGGTCAGTTCGTCGGCCCGGACCGCGATTGGTTCGTTTGGGCGCAGCCTGGTCGATGTCCCACCGAGCGAGCTTGGCGCGACCGCGGCGCGGGCGGCGATTGCGCGCGCGGGTTTAGAGCCTGAGAGCGTGGAGCAGGTGGTGTTCGGCAACGTTATCCATACGGCGGCGGAGGACATGTACCTCGGCCGGGTGGTGGGGATGAAGGCCGGTATCCCGAAAGAGGCCCCGGCGTTGACGCTGAACCGGCTGTGCGGTAGCGGCCTGCAGGCGATCCTGACGGCGGCGCAGGTCATCCAAACGGGGGATGCGGAGGTCGCGGTGGCCGGCGGCGCGGAGTCGATGAGCCGCGGCGCGTACTGGATGCAGAATGCGCGTTGGGGGGCACGGATGGGCGATGCCTCGATGGTCGACGCGGTCGTGGGCTGTCTCACCGACCCGTTCAATGACGTCCACATGGGGGTGACGGCAGAGAATCTCGCCGAGTCGCATGGGATCTCCCGCGAGGTCCAGGACGAGTTCGCGCTGGAGTCTCATCGCCGCGCGGTGGCGGCGCGGGATGCGGGGAAGTTCGTCGATGAGATCGTGCCGGTCGAGATCAAGTCGCGCAAGAAGACCGGCGAGTTCACGGTCGATGAGCATCCCCGCTCGGACGTGTCGATGGAGGGCTTGGCGAAGTTGCGGCCCGCGTTTAGCAAGGAGGGGTCGGTGACCGCGGGCAACGCGTCGGGGGTCAACGACGCCGCGTCAGCGGTTGTGGTGATGTCGGCCGATCGGGCGCGTGAGCTGGGTGCGCCGGTGCTGGCGAGGATCAGTTCGTATGCGGTGTGCGGGGTTGAGCCCAGGACGATGGGGATCGGGCCGGTTCCCGCAATCCGCAAGGTCCTCGAGCGGGCGGGCAAGTCGTTGGACGATGTCGAGGTGATCGAGCTGAACGAGGCGTTTGCCGCTCAGTCGCTGGCGGTGCTGATGGACCTCGGTCTCGAGGGTGACGCGCGGGTGAACCCGAATGGGGGAGCGATCGCGCTAGGTCATCCGATCGCAGCCTCGGGGGCGATCCTAGTGACCAAGCTACTTCACGAGATGGAACGCGAGGACCACAAGCTCGGGCTCGTCAGCCTGTGCATCGGGGGCGGCCAGGGGATCGCAATGCTGTTCGAGCGCGATTGAGACGTATCCCGTCGCGCATCCAGCTTAGGCACGATTCCAACATACATCGGTCGATGGTCACGGTTGCGGGTCGGCGTGGCGACCGTCGGTGGGTCACGTCCGGAGGCGTGTCGTCGGTGGCCGCGCGAACCGACCACGGTGCGCGCTTTGCCTACCGGAGCGGTCACCCGCATATTCACTCGCTGCCGCTGACCGCCGCGAGATACGGGGGGCATCCCGGTTGGGCGCAGCGCTCCGTCCCCATGACATCGGTCTCACGGTTCGGGAGGGATGACCATCCAGTGGCTGGGTGAGGGCGCGAGCGTTCCTGACGCGTCTATTCGCAAAGTGGTCGAGCCGCCGTGATCAACGTTGGCCCTTGCTCAGCTCACTGGATGCGACGTTCATTGAAGCCGTTTCGCAGGCCTGCGTCATCCGTGTTTCCCCCGCGATGGAGATGGGTGGTTTCACACGCGATCGCGGACCGGCGTTGCCGGCGTTGCCGCGGCCGGCTTGACGATGGGGTTAGGTCTCAAATGCTAGGAACCGGTATGCCCAACCGTCGAGGGTGACACGCAAGCCCTCGTTAGCCAGTTCGTCGCCCGAGACTGTGAAGCGCTCCTCGCTCAGCTGGTCGGCGAGCCCCCAGGTTCGTCCGGCGAGATCGCGCCACGGCAGTCGCACCCGGCCCTCGGCGTCGGCGGGTGAGAGGTTGACCACCACCAGATGGCGCGCCTGCGGATTCGACCAGCACCACGCGACGAGCTGGGGGTGTGGATCCTCCGAGCCGGTTGTGCAGTCGCATAGGCGCCAATCGCCGCAGGCACCCCGCTCCCCGGCGGTGGCGCGGAGCAGCCGCCCGTAGAAGCTGCGCAGGTCGGGGTCCGATTGCTCGTCCGGCTGGCGTCCGAGCTGTATCGGGAGGTACGTCCGGAATCCTTCCAGTTGCCCGTCGTGGTAGAGGCGCGCTCCTTGTAGCGTGGACATCACGACCGCGGCGGTGCGCCCTCGTGCAGACCCGAAGGTGGGCGCCGCCCGCGGTTCGTCGTGGTTCTCGATGAATCGGATCAGACGCTGCTGGTAGGCACCGTCGGCCTGGAGGTGGCCGCGCACCGAGGCGGGCTCGTCGTGTACGAGCCGGTCGTATAGCCGCTTGTCGTAGCAGAGGTCAAAGCCGTGCTGTTGCAGGGTCCACTCCATGTCCCAATAGACCTCGGCCATGAACAGGAAATCGGCGTGCGCCTGTCGGCAGCGTGCGATCAGCGTGGGCCAGAAGTCCGCTTCGGGGGCGGCGCCAGCGCGCTCGCCCCACGTGCGGGCGAACACCTCGTTGGTCATCAGCATCGCCATGTCGCAGCGCACTCCGTCGCATTGATCTCCAATCGCGGCCACGGTGTCGGCGGCTGCTTCGCGCAGCGCCGGCGAGAACGCGTTCAGCTGAAGCACGTCCTGCCAAGGCTCAAAGTACGGGTCGCGCCCCTTCGCGAAGACCCCGCCCTCGGTCTCCATGAACTCCTCCGGATGCGCCGCGAGCTCCGCGTCGCTGCCGGCGAGGAAGTAGTCCCGGCGATCCATGGCCCAGGGATGGTCCGCCGCGACGTGGTTTGGCACGTAATCGAGGATCAGCGCAACGTCCCGTTCCGCAAGTTCCTGCCGCGCCGCCGCCAGCCCGTCCCGCCCACCGAACCGCTCGTCGACCGCATAGTCGCGCACGCAGTACGGCGAGCCCAGCACATCGTCATCTTGCACATCCGATAGCGCAGAACGGTACGCCGCGCGCAGCTGCGACATGCCGAGAGCGACCGCGCGGCCGATCGGACTGCGCTGCCAGACACCCATCAGCCAAACCGCGTCGACCGGCAGCGCCGCCAGCGCGTCCCACTCGGATCCCGGCACGTCCCCCAACCCAACCGGGCGCCCGTACCTGGCGCCCAGCCGTTGCAACCAGGCTGCCGTGTTGATCTCGTAGATCGTCGCGCCGGCCCGAACACGCATCGCTCGAACTGCTACCCCGCGACGCCCGGGCTTAGGCTCGCCCGGACGCGATCGAGCACACCACCAAAGCAGCTCACGTCAAGCGTCTCGTCGGCGCGTAGATCCGCTCGACGTAGTCCTCGAGCATGCGTCCCGCAGAAAATGCAGGAGCCAGCGTGCGCAGCGACGCGCGGACGCGAGCCAGCCACGCCCGCGGCAACCCTTCCGCGTCGCGGTCGTAGAAGGCCGGCACGACCTCCTGCTCAAGCAACCGGTACAGGCTGCCGGCGTCGCGCGCGTCCTGCGTCGCGGAGTCAGGTTGCACGTCACCGGGGAGGGCCCAGCCGTTCGTCCCGTCATACGCCTCGGCCCACCAGCCATCGAGCACGCTCAGATTCAAGCCGCCGTTGATCACCGCCTTCATGCCGCTCGTGCCGCTGGCCTCCAGCGGCGGCCGCGGCAGGTTCAGCCAAAGATCGCAGCCCCGCACGAGCAGTTTGCCCACAGCCAGGTCGTAGTCGTGCAGGTAGACGACATGCTCGGCGACCTGGGGCACGTCCTTGACCCGATACAGGTCCTGGACGACGCGCTTGGCCTCCTCGTCGCTTGGATGCGCCTTGCCGGCCAGCACGAGCTGAATCGGCTCAGGCCCCGAGAGCAGCCCGATCGCCCGCCCGGGATCCTGGACGAGCAGCCCGAGTCGCTTGTACGTCGCGTTGCGCCGTGCGAACCCGACCGTCAACACGTCGGGGTCAAATGCGCGCGCTGCCGCCTCGATCCCGGCGCGCGGCTGGCGCTCGGCGAGCCGGTCGATCCCGCTGCGCTCTTTGACGAACGCCACCAACTCCGCGCGCTGTTCACACCGGGCCTCCCACAGCTCGGCGTCCGACACGCCGTCGAGCGCCTCCCAGATCGCGACGTCGCTCGCCCGCCGCCACCAATCCTCACCAAGATGGCGGTCGAGCAGACGATGCATCGCCGGCCCCACCCAGGTCGCAAGATGCACCCCGTTCGTGACGTGCGTGATCGGCACGGCCTCCAAAGCCCGCTCCGGCCACAGCCCCCACCACATTTCCCGCGCCACGCTCTCATGCCGGCGGCTGACGGCATTCGCCGCCTGGCTCATCCGCAGGCTGAACTGAGTCACACCGAACGGCTCCGCACTGTCCGGGGGATGTTGACGGCCGAGCCGCACGATCACCTCCGGATCTGCGCCCAGCTCCGCGATCACCCCCCCGAGCGTGGCGATCACGTCCTCCCGCGAGTACGTCTCATTGCCCGCCCCAACCGGCGTGTGCGTCGTGAACACCGTCCGCGCTCGCGCCGCCGCGAGCGCCTCCTCGATCGGGGCCCCGCGCGCCGCCTCCTCCCGCGCCAGCTCGAGCACAGCAAACGCGGCATGCCCCTCGTTCAGATGCACCAGCGCCGGCTCGATACCCATCGCCCCCAGCGCCCGCATACCCCCGACGCCTAACAGCGCGTACTGCGAGAGACGAGTGACCGGATCCGCCACATACAGCTGCGAGGTGATCCACCGCTCCAACAGGCCGTTCTCGGGCCGATCAGCATCCAGCAAGAACAACGGCACCCGGCCAACCGCAACCCGCCATATCTGCGCACTTACCTCGCTCCCACGGATCGGAACCGTGATCGTCAGCGGCCCTCCATCCGGGCCCTGCACCAGCGCCATCGGCAGCCGCTCGGGATCATTGTCGATCCAGTACTCCTGCTGCCACCCCGAGGCATCCAGACGCTGGCGAAAATACCCCTGGCGGTACAGCAGGCCCACCGCCACCAGCGGAAGCGCCTCATCTGACGCCTCCTTAACCAGATCGCCGGCCAGAGCACCCAGCCCGCCCGAGTACACCGGCAGCGAATGATGCACGCCGAACTCCGCGCACAGGAACGCCACCGGTCGCTCCGGAACGACCGGCCCCACCGACGGACGCCGAAGGTCCGCCGCGAACGCGTCCTCGAGCTCCACGGCGCGGGCAATCAGGCCAGCATCACCCGCGGCCCGAGCAAGCGCCTCACTCGACACCTCCTGAAGCAGGCGGACAGGATTCTCGTCGCAAATCTGCCAGCGGCGCGCGTCGATCGCGCGAAACACCTCCTTGCCACGCGGATACCACGCCCACCGATAGTTGAAGGCGATTCCGGCCAGCGGCGCGAGAGCCTCCGGCAGCCGCCCCGCCAGATCAGCGGCACGGGCCGACAGCTCCTCATCACCCGACGTCATTGCAGTGATCATCCCACGTCCCGCGCCGACGCCGTGAGCGAGGAAACCGACCGATCGAGGGCCCGCCAGCCCTGGAATCCCATACCGCCGAGCACACGGCCCCAACACACACGATACGCACGGTCTCACTGCCGCATTCGGCCGGGACAAGGCGGCTGCGACCTCGCTGGTCAAGCCGGATGAGCGACACGTCCGAGGGCGGCCCGTGTCCCTCCTTAGGGCGGTAGGGAGCCGGCACCGCTTGGGCCGTCCGATAGCGACGTTCTTTCAGCGCTGCGCTCCTCTCGCAGCGAGCTCGGGATGGCGCCGACGGTCCGCGCTTGGAGCGCAGCCCCGCCGGGCAGGGGTCAAGCTGATCCGGCGTCGGTTCGGATGGTCGACCGCCGCGCTCGAGCATGCTGGAATCGCCCTTTCGCCGACGATGTAACGTGGTCGTGGCGACTTCTTTCTTTTCTCCAACGGCCGTCGTGTCGGCCATAGAGTCGGTCCACCGCTCACCGCGATCCGGATTAGGAGATGGGACGCTATGAAAGCGCTTGTGTATCACGCTCCCGGCGAGAAGAGCTGGCAGGACATGCCTGAGCCGCGAATCCAGAGGCCGGCGGACGCCATCGTCAGGATCGACACGACGACGATCTGCGGCACCGACCTACACATCATGAAGGGGGACGTCCCGGCCGTGACGCCGGGCCGGATCCTTGGCCACGAGGGCGTCGGGGAGATCGTCGAGCTCGGCAGCGAGGTGACTCGGTTCGCGGTCGGCGACAAGGTGATCATCTCGTGCATCAAGTCGTGCGGTCGCTGCAGCTTCTGCCAGCAGGGCATCTTCGCGCACTGCCTCGGTAACGAGGGTGCGTCGGGGATCGGCTGGGTGTTCGGTCACCTGATCGACGGCACCCAGGCCGAGTTCGTACGCGTGCCGTACGCCGAGACGTCGCTGTATAAGGTGCCCGACACGGTCAGCAACGCTCAGGGCGTGATGCTGTCGGACATCCTCCCGACCGGGTTTGAGATCGGGGTCCAGTACGGTGGCGTCAAGCCCGGTGACGTGGTCGCGGTCGTCGGCGCCGGGCCGGTCGGACTGTCGGTGATCACGACGGCGGGCCTGTACGGCGCGTCGCGGATCATCGCGATCGACCTCGACGCCAACCGGGTGCAGGAGGCCAAGAAGTTCGGGGCGACCGACGGGGTGGATCCGGCCGATGCCAACTGGAAGGATCAGGTGCTGGCGCTGACCGACGGTTGGGGGGTGGACGTCGCGGTCGAGGCGGTGGGGGTCCCGGACACGTTTCAGATGTGCACGCAGATCGTGCGGCCGGGGGGGCGTGTGGCCAATGTCGGCGTGCACGGCAAGCCGGTTGAGCTGCAACTGCAGGATTTGTGGATCCACAACATCACGATCTCGATGGGGCTCGTCAACGCGAACACGACGCCGATGCTGCTCAAGCTGGTCGCCAGCGGCAAGCTGAATGTCGACAACTTCGCGACTCACCACTTCAAACTCGATGAGATGTTGGACGCGTATGACACGTTCGGGCGAGCCGCGGAGACCAAGGCACTGAAAGTCGTGATCGACCGTTAACGCTGTCGGTAGCAAACGGCGCCCAGACGCGGCACCCGTACGACACGGCTGGGTGATCGCGCCTGCCGCCACAACCAGAATCCACCACCGACCCATACCGGCCGTCCCGACGAACTCCTGGGCCGAGGAAACGTGGACGCCGGCGCGCTTAGAATCGCCCTGAGGAGCGACCCTTGTGCGGGTATTCAGCGAGCCAGATGCTCCCAAGACTTGAAAACGAGCGGTTTCGGCGGGTGATCGTGAGAGGCGCGTGTGGCCTGCGGCGGGGCAGCAGCCTGGCCGCAGGTTCCCGCTACCGCCGGGCGGGGGCTGCCGGCGCGCGTCCGGATCCGCGCGGCGCGCAGACCCGAGTCGGTTATCTGTGCGGTGCCTGCGATGGGTGAGAGCGAGCGCCCGGCGGTGGCCGGAGGGCTTGGCGTTCTGGATGTCGCGCGTGATGTCCTGTCCGATCTTGATCTTGATGTGGTGCTGGAGCGGGTGGTCGAGGCAGCGCGGGAGCTGTCGGGGGCCAAGTACGGGGCGCTGGGCGTGCTCGACCGGTCCAGGACCGAGCTTGAGCGGTTCATCACCGTCGGCGTCGATGAGCTGACCCGGCAACGGATCGGGCCGCTGCCGACCGGGAAAGGGGTGCTGGGCGAGCTGATCGAGAATCCGGTGCCGTTGCGGCTGGCTGATGTCGGTGCGCACCCGCACTCTTATGGGTTCCCGGCTGAGCATCCGCCGATGAGGACGTTCCTAGGCTTGCCGGTGATGGTGGGCGGCGAGCCGTTCGGGAACCTTTATTTGACCGACAAGGCCGGCGAGGAGGAGTTCTCCGAGGATGATGAGACGGCCATCGTGCGATTCGCTGATCTTGCGGGGGTGGCGATCGACCATGCGCGCCGCTACACCAGGGTGGAGTCGCAGCGGGCGGAGCTCAGGCGGACGGTGGACGCGCTTGACGCGACGGTTCAGATCGCGCGGGCGTTGGGTGGCGAGATGGATCTGGACAGGATCTTGGGTCTGGTGGCCAAGCGCGGGCGGGCGCTGGTGTCGGCCAGGGCGCTGGTGATCGAGTACGAGCGGACGGGCGGGATGATGATCGCCGCGGCGGCCGGCGAGGTTCCCGAGGGTCTGGTTGGGCGGCACGTGGACTTGCACGACAGTCTCGCGGCGGCTGCGCTCCGAACCCGGAGGGCGTTGCGGGTGGAGGATGCGCCCAACCGGGCGCGATTCGAGCGCCACGGGCTCGGGACGCTGGGGGTGAACGCCGATGCCGGGCTGGTGGTCCCTCTGCTGTTCCGTGGGCAGGGGCATGGGGTGCTCGTCGTGGTGGACCGGCTCACCGACGGTCCGGCGTTCACGGGGGAGGATCAACGCCTCCTGGAGGCGTTTGCGGCCAGCGCGGCGACGGCGATCGCCACCGCGGAGACGGTCGAGGCGGACCGGCGCAGGCAAACCATGGCAGCGGCCGAGCAGGAACGTACGCGCTGGGCGCGTGAGCTACATGACGAGACGCTGCAGAGCCTTGCCTCGCTGCGGATCGGACTCGCGGCGCCACTCCGTCGCGCCTCGCCGGGTCCGCTGGCCGATGCTGTCGCAGAGGCGGTCGCGCAGCTCGACGTCGATATCGGCAACCTCCGCTCGCTGATCACCGAGCTTCGACCCGCCTTGCTTGATGACCTTGGCACCCAGGCCGCGATCGGAGACCTGGCTGACCGCGCCCATAGCCGCGGGCTCGAGGTCGAAGTGAAGATCGACCTCGCCTACGAGAGCGGTCGAGCCTCCGACCGGCACACCAGCGAGCTTGAAACCGTGATCTACCGCATCGTCCAGGAAAGCCTCACCAACATCAGCAAGCACGGCCAAGCGCATCGCGCAACCGTGACCGTCGAAGAGGACGAAACCACGATCCGGATCACCGTCCAAGACGACGGCCGTGGCTTTAACACCACCGCCAAGAGCAGCGGGTTTGGGCTGCTCGGCATGCGCGAACGAGCGGAGCTGCTGGATGGGACGCTCGAGATCCAGTCTGCGTGGGGACAGGGCACCACAGTTAGGGCAGCGTTGCCGGCCCAGCGGCGCAGCGCGCAGGCCGCTTGACAACAGAAGCGGATCGCGAACTTCGCGTGAGACCAGGTTCGGCGGCGCAGGGCTCTGAGCGTCTGTGGCGCCGACGAGCTCTGCCGGCTAGCGGCTGTCGGTCGGCGGGCAGCGATCCCGGTTACCAACGACGGCGTAGGCGAAGAAGTTCTTGCCCGTAGCCAGCGACTGCTACTGGTGACATGAGCAGCTGGTATGCGAGGATGAAGAGGAGGAACCCGAGCTTGGCGCGGCGGATGCCGAGTCCTTGGGCGCGGAAGGCCTCTTGGGCGCGTAGGTACATGATGGTCGCGAGGAGTCCGTTCAAGGGGAGCACGGCGAGGGTCATCGGTCCCACGATGGCGAAGATCCCGAAGCAGGCGAGCACGATGCCGGCTGGGAACGCCAGCGTGTAGACGAGGTCGAGGTAGGGGAGGGCGAAGTCGGCCGCGATCGATTGGGTGAACGCCAGTCCGCTTCCTAACAGCCGGATGCCGTGGGCGCGCAGGCCCTCGATCATCCCGCGGGCCCAGCGCCGGCGCTGTCGGACTAGCCGCACGATCAGAATGGCGATTCGCGGCGGCCACCCACAACCTGCTGAAGCTCTACAGCAACCGCACCGCCACCACCGAAGCCTGAAAAGGCCCTCGATCCGGCCCCAGGCGCCGGGCTCGCGGCCGGCCGGGGCTACGCTCGCGCCCGGGCGGAACGCCCCGCCGCGCCGCGACCCCTCCGCGCCAGCCGCCCGGTCAAACCGTTTTCCCGACGACCACCCAGAGAGCAGAACTGAGCTTTTGCTTACCCAACGCTGAGAATCGGACTGTCGCCGCTGGATTGGGCGAGCCATGTGACCACGCGATGCGGAGTCCGCTGAGCGAAGGCCGACCGCACGCGCGCCGGCTCCTTTCGAGAGTCGGCCCGTTTTCAGATGTTTAGGAGTCGCCAGTCGTCGGGCTGGCCGTCACTTCCGGAGCGTTCGCGGCCCTGCCGTCCGTGCCGGGGAGACGGTAGCCACGGTCGGCCTTGACGACCTCGCCGGTCTAGAGAGCTTTGACAGAGTCGTGCTGACCGTCCCTCGTGCGACCCCGGTCGCCTTCGCCACCTCGCCGGCGGTCAACGCCTGACCGCTCGATAGTGCTGCGAGCACCTTCGCCTTTGTCTGACCTGGCGCCGTCCGCGTCGAGCCGCTTGCGCCGTTCCCCGTAGTGGCAGTGCGTGTTCGGGTCCGCGCCGAAGGCCGCTTCGGAGCGTCGGGCGTTTTCGAAGCCGGCTGCGTCCTCGTTGGTCTCGGCTTCGACGTCGAGCGCTCGCGCGGGTCGAGCGCGGCGAGCGCGTGACGCAGCCTCTGGCCTCGGCGAGCAACTGGTCGAGTCGTTGCTGGATGTCGTGACGAATGCGATCGATCAAGTTGGTGGGCCTCCTGGTCTTAGATTGCCGGGCGCCCGAACGACACCCGGTCAGCATCGTGCCAGAGCTCGTTGGCAGGGGCAATTGGCGGTTCTAGAAACGACGGTCATCGCGGCACGACATGTCGCGGGGCTGGCTCACAGCCGCCCGCGACCAGCGCCCCCTGAGTCTCGCGATAAGCCCGTTGCGCCTCTGCCCCGGCGTCCGGCCGGGAAGGACGATCGGACGCCTGCTTGCCAGAAGACCCGGCGTGCCTCGAGGCTCGGAGCGACCCCGTTCGTGCGTCCGTCAGCGCCAGGAGGCCTGACCGGCGCGATCAGCTTGCGGCGGGACGGGTCCCCTTAGGTACGTAATCAAAGAAGCGGTGCGTCACGCCGGCTGATGTCCACTCGGACCTCAGCCGGGTCTTTCGATGCGCGGCTCGTAGCGTTGAGAGGAGCATCCGATTCAGGTCTCGCGCGCTCGAGCCGTGCATCTCCGCTTCGATGTGAAAGCCGTCGGCGAGCCGTGTGATCTGGCCTTGCACGTGCTCCCGCAGAACTTGCTCGATCGCGGCTGGATCGTCGGAGCTCACATCGGCCACCAGGTGGAAGGACTCCCCATTCATCGATTGCCATGATTGTCACGGTTGGGCCATTTTCGTCAACGCCATGACGTCCGACCCGGTGTGCGGCATGGAACCGGAAACCCATGGGCCGGCCTTGCCGCTCGCTCACCCGCGAGCCGTTCTAGAGACCAGGCCTCCTCAGTCGGGATCAGATCCGCGACCGTGGCGGTCAGACCCTAGGATCGCAGGGCGAAAGCACGGAAACGATAGGCCAACGGCTTCGGTCGAGAGGAGAAATCGCAATGGAAGCGACGGCGTTTGGGGAGCAGCCTCAGCAGACGAAAACGCGGCTGGATCCGCTGCGATACCACAAGCATTATCAGCAGGGCAATTCGCCGTACGCCGGTGGCTCGAGCTTTATGGAGCGGGTGGCCGAAGCCGTGGCTAGCGGCATGGGAACGGTGTTGTTCATCATCGTCTCGTCGCTGCTGATCCTGGCGTGGGTGTTCACCAACGGCGCTGTCCACTACATCTCGTCCACGATCACGAACATCGGGGACGGCAAACAGTTCGATCCCGAGCCCTGGATCCTGCTGAACCTGAGCCCAGACCAGGACCGATAAGGCCAACGAGGAG
>Ga0335077_10004261_pt1 | contig 17439 bp, 13 predicted proteins | sample Lox_Sample_31_FD_207151 | JGI IMG/M metagenome (GOLD analysis project Ga0335077, IMG submission 207151) | Soil microbial communities from Loxahatchee National Wildlife Refuge, Florida, United States - Lox_Sample_3.1 | ecosystem: Environmental > Terrestrial > Soil > Wetlands | place: USA... | reverse complement strand
TCACGATGTACTGCAACCAGATCTATCTCGGCTCGGGGAACTACGGCTTTGAGGCGGCGTCCGAATACTATTTCAGCAAGCCGGTGGGCCAGCTGAATCTCGCCGAGGCCGCGACGCTCGCGGCCATCATCCGCGGGCCGATCTATTCTCCGATCACGCATCCGGAGCGCGCGCTGGCTCGGCGCAACCTGGTGCTTTCGCTGATGGCGCACGCCGGGAAGATCACGCAGGCGCAGGCCGACGCCACCACCAAGCAGCCGCTCGGACTGCACATCCAGTCTCTGCGCAACGATCTGGCGCCGTATTTCGTGGAAGAGATCCGCCAGTATCTCGAGCACACCTACGGCACGGCGGCGGTCCACGAGCAGGGCCTGCGCGCATACACCACGTTGAACGTGGCGATGCAGAAGGCGGCGGACCAGGCCGTGCGCGACGGGCTGCACGCCTACGATCGCCGCCACGGATGGCGCGGCAATCTTCCCAACATCATCGACGACAATCTCGGCACGCTTGACACCTATCAGAACGACGACTGGAAAGGGCCGATTCAGAAGGGCGACTACCTGACCGGGCTGGTTACGTCCGTGCAGCCGACCTTCGCGTGGATCAAGATCGGGCCGTACCGCGCGATGCTCACGCCGGCGGATTTCTCGTGGACCGCGCACAAGTCGGCCGCGGAGTTGCTGAAGCCGGGCGATCTCGTGATGGTGCACATCCGCGAAATTGCCGGCACGGCGGCGCAGGTGGACCTCGAGCAGGAGCCGGCGGCGCAGGCGGCGCTGATCGCGATCGACAACGCCACGGGCGAGATCAAGGCCATGGTCGGAGGCTACGATTTCGAGGAATCGAAATTCGACCGCGCGACGCAGGCCCAGCGCCAGACGGGCAGCTCGTTCAAGGTGTACGTGTACGCCGAAGCGCTCGCGCAGGGCGCGTCGCCCTTCGACACGGTTGTGGACTCGCCCGTCACGTACACGAGCGGCGGCCAGGACTACACGCCGCGCAACTACGACGAAAAGTTTGAAGGGCGCATCACGCTGCGCCGCGCGCTCGCCGATTCGCGGAACATTCCCGCGGTGCGCCTGCTCGACAAAGTCGGAATCGAAAATACGGTGGCCCTGGCGCGCAAGTTCGGCATCGAAAGCCCGCTGCCGCCGTATCTGCCGCTCGCTCTCGGCGCCGCCGACCTGAATCTGATGGAGCACACCTCGGCGTTCACCGTGTTCCCCGACGACGGCATCCACATCGAGCCGCACTACCTGCGCCGCGTGAATACGTACGACGGCGCGGTGCTCGAAGAATCGCGCGCCAACGTGACCGACGTGATCCCGCCGGACGTGGCGCGAACGATGGTCGCGATGCTGGAAGACGTGGTGAAGTTCGGCACCGGCGTCCGCGCGAAGGAGATCGGCCGGCCCTCGGCCGGCAAGACCGGAACGACCAACGATTTCACCGACGCGTGGTACATCGGATTCACGCCGCAGATTACGACCGGAGTTTGGGTGGGCAACGACGACAAGCGGGTTTCGCTCGGCAAGAAGGAAACGGGCGCGCGCGCCGCGCTGCCCATCTGGATCGAGTTCATGCAGCAGGCGATGCAAGGGATGCCGACAGAGGATTTTCCCAACGTGGTGCCGCTCGAGAAGATTGCGCCTACGAAAATGGTTCAGGTGGATACGCCGGACACGGCGCCGCCCGCGGACGCCGCCGAACAGGGTTTGACGGAAACCGCCGCGCCCGCGCTGGAGCCGACGCCAGCGAAGCCGCCGGAAAAACCGGCAGCGCCTCCTCCGCCTGCACGCCCGGAAGGTTCGGGCGTGAGTCCATCCCAGTAGAAGATTTCAACCGGCTATTTCTTGCGGAAGGGATCCCAGCCGCCCGAGACGAGGCGCGTGGCGCGGCCGTTTGCCCCGACGAGCGTGACCTGATTGTCGCGTTCAATTTCGCCGATTGCCGTCAGGTCTGCAAAGTCGGGCGCATTCCGCAATTGCTTCACTTTTCTGCGCGGGACGGTGAAGACCAGCTCGTAATCGTCGCCACCGTGCAGCGCCAATTGCAGCGGGTCGAGCTTCAGCCGCTCAAGCAAGCCGGCTTGTGCTTCCGGCAGCTTCACACGGGGGATTCGCTCGGCCCAGATGCGCGCTCCCACACCGCTCGCGGCGCAGAGGCGGCCCAGGTCTGTTGAAAGGCCGTCCGAAATGTCCATCATCGCCGACGGAATCCTGTGCGCGGCGAGCCACGCGCCGAGCTTCATGCGAATCCGCGGGTAGAGGTGCTGCTTGAGAAGCGAGATTTCGCTCCCAGCACCCGGCTTGCCTCGCTTCAGCACGCCGCTTTTGACCATCCGCAAGCCCAGCTCCGCGCAGCCCAATTTCCCGCTGACATAAACAATGTCGCCGAGGCGCGCGCCCGCCCGCGTGACGGCCCGGCCGCGCGCGATTTCGCCAAGCACAGTGATGCTGATCGCAACCGATGCATGGCGCTTCGTGTCGCCGCCGATCAAGCGAATCCCAAGCTGGCGGGAGGCTCGCGCCATGCCCTGAAGGAAGCCGTCGAGCCACTCGCCCGTGCGGCGGAGCGGCAGGGCCATCGTCAGCAGGAAGTAGCGCGGGGCGGCGCCCATCGCCGCCAGATCGCTGGTGGCCCGGGCGAGCGACTTGAAGCCCACGGAATCCGCCGGATGGCGGTCCGCCAGGAAGTGGACGCCTTCGAGGAAAGCGTCGCAGCTCAGGACCCATTCCGTGCGGCCACTGGGCGCCAGCACCGCTCCGTCGTTGCCGATCCCGAGACGCAGCCCGCCGGTTGGCCGCCCGCCTTTTCCGGCGCCCGATTCCGACGGAATCGCCCGGGCTATCCTCTGGATCAGCTTGGTTTCCGCGTCCATCCTGTCCTTCTGTACAGTTGTTCCGCGCTCGCCGGGTGGGGTAGACTTCCCATACGGCGATCCCCGGGATTATAGAGTGCCTCTGAGCGAGAAGCGAGGATAGGAGCTCTATGCGAAATGGAAGATCGGGGTTGACGCAAGCGGCTGTACTCATTACAATTTGGCGGGTTTCGGACCAGGGCTCTCGGTCCAGACTCCGATCGAAGTCCTGAGGAAACCGGCAGGCCGCGGCAAGGGGCGAGCGGATTCAAGCCGGCCGACGTAAAGTTCATTCGGAAAAGCTGAGGCGATGAAACACAAGTATTCCTATACGTTTTTCATTGCATCCAACGCCTCCGGCGGCATGCGGCGGGTGCGCGTGCCGTGGTACGTCTTGCATGTGCTGGCAATTCTGGCGGTTGTGGGCGGCATCACGATCGCCGCGGGAATGGGTTCGTATTCGCGGATGCTCTGGAAGGCGACGAACTACAACTCCCTGCGCCGCGAGCAAGACAGCCTGAAGCAGCAGTACGTCCAGCTTCAATCCCAGGTGGTCGACACCAACCAGCGCCTGAACTCCCTGCAATCGCTGGCGGGCGAAGTGGCCATGGCGTACGGAATCACGCGGTTCCGCCAGACGCCGTTCGGGCTGACGGACGCCGCTCCCGAGCCGGATGCCGATTTTCAGGAATCGGTGTACGAGTTCAGCTACTTGCAGAAGAACGTGACGGCTGTCGCGATGTCGAGCGGCGGAATGCGGCTCCTGCCGGTCAACCAGCTGAGTAGCCTCGGGATCGTTCCCTCGCTTTGGCCTGTGGTCGGCCGGATTACGGGGCACTTTGGGGAGCGGCTCGATCCGTTCAGCGGTGAGGGCGCGTTTCATGCCGGCCTGGACATCGCATCGCACTACGGAGACGAGGTACGGGCCACCGCCGACGGCGTCGTTGAGGAAGTTGACAAGCGCGCGGGCTACGGCAAGCTGGTCGTGATCGACCACGGATTCGGAGTCACGACGTGGTACGGGCATCTTTCCGGCTTCAACGTGCAGGACGGGATGCGCGTGAAGTCGGGCGACGTGATCGGCTACGAAGGCGACAGCGGCCGCTCCACCGGCCCGCACCTTCACTACGAAGTACGCATCTACAACACGCCTGTAAACCCCTGGCGCTACCTGCGGTCCATTTCACCCGCCGCAACCTCCACCGGCGATTGATTCTTCGCAGTTCCCTTCCCAGCGATTCAGCTTAATCATCGAAGATATAGAGGCGCGGAAGCTCGCTTGAAGAAGGCGTGGAAGATCGCTCAGCTATCGGGGCTGAGGGAATCGGGGCTGGCGGCGGCTGTCCTGCTTGGCCGCCGCCGGATCCAGAAGGCGCCGATTGTCACGAGCAGTGCCGGTAGCAGAAACCTGAAGCCGTCGCGCATCAAAGCCGCAGGGCCCACCTCTTCGGGCGGCCCGATTCCGCACCCGCAGTCGATCTTCAAACCACGAAAATAGGCGGACGTGATGGCGATCATGAATCCGCAAATCGCCAGGCTGGCCAGGAGAGACGAAAAGCGCCGTCCGATGCCGCTGACCAGCCACAGCCCAAGGAAGAGCTCAGCAAAGGGCAACAAATGAGCGACGGTATTCGCAGCACGGGGCGAAAGCACTTGATACGACTCCACCTGGATCGCGAAAAACGAAATCGATGTCCGAATCGACGCCCATGACCATGGGAAACCGGGCAGCGGCTTCATTTTGCCGTAGGCAGCGGCAAGAAATATAGCCCCGACCACTATGCAGCCAAAGATCAGGAGAATTCGTACCACCGCGCGGCGCTTGCGAGGGTCTCGTACACAAAGGGTCACAACCAACCCGGCAAGGACAAATTCGTAGCCGTGCTCTGCTATCCATGCCAGCACTGAACCCAGCGTGTTCATTGAGGATTCTTCGGCGACGGGCCGGTTATTGGCTCAGAAGCGAATCGAAAAATTGCTTCAGGATCGGCCAGCTGACCACACCCGACCCGGGAGGAAGCCGCTGCCCCTTGAATGTGATCACGTACGTGGGCGTGGCATGCACGGGAACTCTCTCGCCGAGCGCCCTGTCCTGCTCGATGTAGCTGTCCATCGCACAACCGGCGCTTGCCTGCGCCACGTTCACGAGACCGGCGGGCCTGTTTTCGGCGGTGGTTCCGGTTCCGCAGCCCTGCATCAGTTTCTGAACTCGCTTGAATGAACCCGGCGGCATTGCTCCGGCGATGTACTTGCTGATGTTGCCGTCGGCGGCCCAGGCCTCTTGATTGTCATAGAGCGCTGCTTCGGCGTTTTGAAATTCGCCCACGCGCGCCGACGCATTCAGCCAGCGCGCTGCCTCATAGCCGTACTTGTGCATCGGGAGTGGATAATCACGGTGAACGAGATACACCTTTCCGGAGGCCACGTAGTCGGGAATCATCTGCCGTAGAGTCGTCTCGAACAACGTGCGGCAGACGGGGCATTCGTAATCGCTGAAAACTTCCATCGTGATCGGAGCACTGCTCGAGCCGTAAGCCTTCACCGGCGCAGCGGCGGAGGCCGTCCGAGGAGGAGCGGTAGCGGGCTTGGCCGCCGTGCCGGCGGGCTTCGCCGTCTTCGCGGGAGTGCTCGTTTTAGGCTGCGCCGAAGTCGTTTGCGAGTACGCCGGCGAGCCGATGACGAGCGCCAGCACGGATGCCGCGATCGATGCGGCTGCCTTCCTGCGCCACCCGGCACATACGTATGAACGTTCTGCGGACAACGATCGATGGAATTCCGGGTTCAATTCTGCCTCCCCCACGCGCGAATCGAAAACATCGAGGTCATTGTAGCGCGAATCGCGGCCGCAGTCGCCACGCCTTGAATGCGGCACGCCAAAACTGCAACACGGGAAGTAGGATGCGGGGAGCAAGAGCCGGGTTCGCCGCGAATTATCTGAAACGACCCCAAAACCGCAGGGTAGACGACACCTGCGACAAAAGGCCCGTTTCGAAGCCATAAAGCCCTACAGTTCAACATAATACAGACACACAAGAAACTTGACAATACTACGCTCAACATGTATTCTGGTCCCGTTTCAGCGGTGATTCCTCCCCGCTGATCCAGTCGGACGCCAATAGGAGCGGACTCCATGAGCAAGATTATCGGAATTGACTTGGGCACGACCAACTCGGTCGTAGCCGTGATGCAAGGCGGCGAACCCGTCGTCATCCCCAACCAGGAAGGCGCGCGCACCACGCCGTCGGTTGTGGGCATCACGAAGAGCGGGGAGCGCCTGGTGGGCCAGGTGGCCAAGCGGCAGGCGATCACCAACCCGGAAAACACGGTGTACTCGATCAAGCGGTTTATGGGGCGCCGCTACGACGAAGTGCAGGAAGAAGCGAAGCGCGTGCCCTACAAGGTGGTCAAAGGACCGCACGACGACGCGCGCGTCGAGATCTCGGGTAAGAGCTACAGCCCGCCCGAAGTTTCGGCCATGATCCTTCAGAAGCTGAAGGCTGCCGCAGAGGATTTTCTCGGTGAAAAGGTCACCAAGGCGGTGATCACCGTCCCGGCGTATTTCAACGACAGCCAGCGCCAGGCGACCAAGCAAGCGGGCGAAATCGCCGGCCTCGAAGTCCTGCGAATCATCAACGAGCCGACGGCTGCGGCGCTTGCCTACGGACTCGATAAGAAGAAGGAAGAGACGATCGCCGTGTACGACCTCGGCGGTGGCACGTTTGATATTTCCGACCTGGAAGTGGGCGAGGGCGTGGTCGAGGTGAAGTCCACGAACGGCGACACGCACCTGGGCGGCGACGACATCGACCAGCGCATCGTCGAATGGATGACCACGGAGTTCAAGCGCGATCAGGGCATCGACGTCAGCAAGGATCGCATGGCCATCCAGCGCCTGAAGGAAGCGGCAGAAAAGGCCAAGATCGAGCTTTCGCAGTTGCAGGAGACCGAAATCAATCTGCCGTTCTTGACGGCGGACGCTTCCGGTCCGAAGCACATGCAGCTCAAGCTCACCCGCGCGAAGCTCGAGCAGTTGATGGAAGACCTGCTCCAGCGCACCGTCGGCCCCGTGAAGCAAGCCCTCACCGACGCCGGGCTTACGCCGGACAAGATCGACGAGGTGGTGCTGGTCGGCGGATCGACGCGCATTCCGCGCGTGGTGGATATCGTCAAGGGCCTATTTAACGGGAAAGAGCCTCACAAGGGCGTCAATCCCGACGAAGTCGTTGCGGTCGGGGCCGCGATTCAAGGCGGCGTGCTCGGCGGCGAGGTGAAGGACATCCTGCTGCTCGACGTGACGCCTCTTTCGCTCGGCGTCGAAACGCTCGGCGGCGTGATGACCGTGCTCATCCCGCGCAACACGACGATTCCGACACGCAAGTCGGAAGTGTTTTCAACCGCGGCGGACAGCCAGACGTCGGTCGAGATCCACGTGCTGCAAGGGGAACGCCCCGTGGCGAGCGGCAATCGTTCGCTCGGCAAGTTCCACCTGATCGGAATCGCACCGGCGCCGCGCGGCATGCCGCAAATCGAGGTGACGTTCGATATCGACGCGAACGGCATCCTCAACGTCTCGGCGAAGGACACCGCGACGAACAAGGAACAGAAGATCACGATCACCGCTTCGACCGGCCTGAGCAAGGAAGAAGCCGAGCGCATGAAGAAGGAAGCGGACTCGCACGCTTCGGAGGACAAGCAGCGGCTCTCCGAAGTCGAGGCCCGCAACAAGCTCGACAACCTGATCTATCAGGGCGAGAAGCTGATCAAGGAAAACCGCGAGAAGCTTGCGGACGCCGACGTGAAGGCGGCCGAGGCTGCGATCGAAGAAGCGCGGCGCGCGTTGACCGACGGCGGTCTCGAAAAGCTGAACGCGGCTTCGGAAGCCTTGACCAAGGCGCTCCACCAGATCGGCGAATCGCTCTACAAGGCGCAAAGCGCTGCGGGAGCGGCCGGCGGAGCAGGCGCACCGGGCGGCCAGGCTCCTCCAAGCGGCGACGGAAGCCAACCCGGCCATGGCGGACAAGGCGAAGTGGTGGACGCCGAGTTCGTGGACGTGGACGAGTCGAAGAAGCCGAATTGAAATCCCGCAAGGCGGGATTTCATCCTGAGAGCCGAGGGTGTCGGCTCGAAGGATCTAGGTGCAAGCGTGCATTGACTGTAGGGGCGGGTCCCGATTGAATCGGGACGCAAGAAACGCGTTTGAAACCCGCCCCTACGGTCTGGCCGTTCAGCGGAGCACTCACATAGAGGTGGCCGCTACATAAGACAAACCCCTTCATGCCAACCACGACAAAAACCGACTATTACGAACTTCTGGGAGTTCCGCGCAAGGCTCCCGTCAAAGAAATTCGCGCGGCGTATCGCAAGCTCGCGCGCAAATACCATCCCGATCTCAATCCCGGCGACAAATCCGCTGAAGAAAAGTTCAAGCAGATCCAGGAAGCCTACGAAGTCCTTTCCGACGCGAAGAAGCGGCAGATGTACGACCAGTTTGGCTTCAACGCCCCGGGAGCGGGCGGCGCGCCCGGACCCGGCGCGGGCTATGGCGGCGTCTCTCCCGAAGACATTCACTTCGATTTCGGCGGATTCGATTTCGGCGGTGGGGGTCAGGGAGCTGCGGGCGGCGGCACGAGTTTTCGCGATCTCTTCAGCCAATTCTTCCGCGGCGCAACGGCCGCGCAGGCAGGCCAGGAACGCGAGCCGGGCACCGACCTCGAATATCAGATCGACATCACGTTCGCCGAAGCGATGCGCGGCACGGTGAAGAAACTGAATTTCACCCGGCTCGACGTCTGCAACGTGTGCCACGGCACCGGCGCGCAGCCGGGCGATGAGAAAGTGTGCCCCACGTGCGGCGGCTCGGGCCAGACGACGCAGGTGAGCGGCAAGATGCGATTTCAAATCACGTGCCCGCGCTGCGGAGGCCGCGGGCGCCTGCAAACGATGTGCCGCAATTGCGGCGGCGAGGGGCGCGTGCAGCGCGTTGAAACGCTCGACGTGCGCATTCCTCCGGGCGCGCAGACGGGATCGCGCGTGCGCGTCGCCGGGCGCGGCAACGCGGGCATGCACGGCGGCCCGCCGGGCGATCTCTACATCATCATGAAGGTCGAGCCGCATCCGTTTTTCGAGCGGCGCGGCGACGATCTCTACACCGTGGTCCCGGTGACGGTCACGGAAGCCTCGCTCGGTGCGAAGGTGGAAGTGCCGACGATCGACGGCCGCGCGCAGGTGCGCATTCCGCCGGCCACGAACAGCGGAAAGCGGCTCCGCCTGCGCGAAAAGGGGGCGCCTTCGGCTCGCCACGCGGGCAAGCGCGGCGACCAGATCGTCGAGGTGCAGGTGGTGGTGCCCAAGCCGGAAGACGAGCGCGTGCGCAACCTGCTCAAGGAACTCGGCAAGATCGATCAGGAAGATCCGCGGCGAGAGATTTTCTCGCGCGCGACGGTCTGAGGAATCGCGGGGAGACGACGATGGCAACGCGGCCCAGGAAGAAAGCGAAAGCCGGCTACATGATCAGCGCCGTCGCCGAGCTGTACCAGCTTCACCCGCAGACGCTGCGCCTATACGAACGCGTCGGGCTGCTGAAGCCTTCGCGCTCGGAGGGCAACACGCGGCTCTACACGGACTCCGACCTCGAGCGCCTGGAAGTGATCCTGAATCTGACGCGCGAACTGGGCGTCAATCTCGCCGGAATCGAAATTATCCTCAACATGCGGGACAAAATGGGCGAGATGCAATCGCAGATGGAAGCCTTCATCAAATTCGTGCGCAGCGAGATCGCGCACGATTTCATCGCCGCCAACGAGCGCAAGACGCGCCACGCCATCGTTCGCGCCATGCCCCGCCACGCCTTCCGCGTGGAGAAGTGACGACCCGACGAGGGTCGTCATCCTGAGGCCGATGATTTTGGCTTTGATCGGCCGAAGGATCTCTCTTCGCATCTCAATCGTCGAATTCCACAGCCTCTCCAATTTGCACAGCCTCGCTCTGCTTGCGCTCGCCGCGCGGCCCGCTTATGCTGACTTCATGGCGCGACCGGATTGCCCAATTTGCGGAGGCAGCGGCTGGAAAGTCGTCGAGCACACGACGGAAGGCGCGCAGGCGCTTGCCGCAGACCGGGCGGGCTCCGCGGCGGGCGAGCCGAAAATGGTGTGGGCCATTCCCTGCGATTGCACGATGGGCGATCGCACCGATCGCGTGCTCGCAAAGGCCCGCGTGCCCGAGCGTTATCGCCACTGCGATTTCGACAACTACGAGACGGACAACGAGATCGAGACTGCCTCGCGCGCGCAGCAGGAAGCGTGGAACCGCAGCCTCGCGCAGGCCAAGCTCATTGTCGAGCGCTTCGCTTCGGAATTTCCGGTCGGCAATGAGAACGGCCTGCTGCTGATGGGCCCCTGCGGCGTGGGGAAAACGCATCTCGCGGTCGCGGCGCTGAAGGAAATCGTCCTGCGCGGGCACAGCGGGCTCTTCTACGACTACCGCGAGCTGCTGAAGGAAATCCAGGACAGCTACAACTCCGAAAGCCAGGCCACCGAAATGGGCGTGCTCGAGCCCGTGCTCAAGGCTGAAATTCTGGTGCTCGACGATCTCGGCTCGAGCAAGCCATCGCTCTGGGCGCTCGAGACCGTCGGCCACATCCTGAACACGCGCTACAACGAAAAGCGCGTCACGCTGCTGACCACGAATTTCCTCGATTCCGATTCGGCGCTGAATGCCGGGTCTCCGCCGCCCGCGCGCGTGGCCGGGATGCGCGCGCCAACGATCGAAGACTCTCTGACGGACCGAGTGGGCAAGCGCATTCGCTCCCGCCTTTATGAAATGTGCCGCACGGTTGAAATCTCCGCCCCGGATTACCGCAAGGAGATCCGCAACATCAGCCGGTCAGCCGGCAGCGCCCCTTAGCTATTGCTTTTATTCGCATATAGTTAGCGTAACGTATCGGCTATATCCGTTCATGATGTGCGATTTGCTTCCTTCCGAGCGCAAAAGGTAGAATCCTCCTCGAGTTCTCCGACCTCCAAGGCCTAAAGGAGAGACATCCGAAGGCCCGGAGGCGACGTCCCGAGGTTTCGGGACCGAGGGTTCGGGTGGAAACGCCCGTGCCTCCCTGTGGTGAGGCCGCGTTATGCGGCCGAATCCACCGTGCTTGGAAAGGGGAATGCTCGGCTGGCGCAAACCATGCCGGGCGTGTAGCCCAAGTCCAAACGCGGATTTGGGCTTTTTTTGTTGGCACAAGGGATAAGGCATGTCGCTGACTGACAAATTCGGAAGGCAGATCACCGACCTGCGCGTCTCGGTGACAGACCGCTGCAACTTCCGCTGCGTCTATTGCCGCTCGGCCAATCCGGAAACGCACATGCCCTCAAACCATCTGCTCGAATGGGAGGAGTACGAGCGGCTGGTGCGAATTCTGGTCGCAATGGGAATTCGCAAGGTGCGCGTCACGGGCGGCGAGCCGATGGTGCGCCCCGGCGTCGAGGATTTCATCGCGCGGCTCAAGGCGCTCGGCGTGCAAGATCTTTCGATGACCACGAACGGCCAGATGCTCGCGGAGCGCTGCGACCGGCTGGTGGCCGCGGGCATGAACAGGATCAACATCAGCCTCGATTCGCTCGACCGGGAGCGCTTCGAGCGCATCACGCGCACCAGGACGTTCGACCAGGTGATCGCCGGAATCGACGCGGCGCAGGCTTCGGCGCTGCGCCCGGTGAAAGTCAACGCGGTGCTCGTCCGCGGCATCAATGATGACGAAGTCGAGGCATTCGCCGCCTTCGCCCGCGACCGCGACCTGATCATGCGCTTCATCGAATTCATGCCGCTCGACGCGGACCGCTCCTGGACGCGCGACATGGTGGTCACCGGCGCGGAAGTGCACGCGCGCATTTCGGCGCGCTGGCCGCTGGTGCCGGTGGTCCACGAGCGGAGCGAAACCGCGCGCAAATTCCGCTTCGCCGACGGCCGCGGCGAAATCGGCCTGATCTCTCCCGTTTCCCAGCCCTTCTGCGGACACTGCTCGCGCATCCGCCTCACGGCCGATGGTAAACTCCGGACGTGCCTTTTCAGCAAGGAGGATCACGACCTGCGATACCTCCTGCGCGGCGGGGCGAGCGACCGGGAAATCGGCGACGAAATTATCGCGATCGTCGCGCAAAAGGAAAAAGGGCACCGCATCAACGAGCCGGGCTTTGCGCCGCCCTCGCGCACGATGGTATCGATCGGCGGCTAGCGCTTCCCAGCGCCGCTCGGCTTCCATGAAGCCACTTGGAAAACGATCACCATGGCCGATGAAGAATCCAAACTTTTTTCCCTGCGCGAGGCGGAGCGCCTGCGCACCCAGATCGAGCCGATCCTGATCGAAGCGATCGATTTGCGCCGGAAGCTGGCGGAGCTGGAAGAAATTCTCGGCGCGCTTGCCGAGCGCATCCAGCGCTCCGGCGGGCTGATCGTCCCTTACGAGAAGGTGGCGCGGCAGCGGATCGAGCGCAATCGCCTGGCGGAAGCCATCCAGACGGCTCTCGAACAGATTCATTCCACCGGCTGCATCGTCAAGGACCTCGAAGTCGGATTGCTCGATTTCCCCGCGCGCATCGACGGCGAGGAAGTCTATCTCTGCTGGAAGCTCGGCGAGGATCGCATCCGCTTCTACCACCGCCAGGACGAAGGCTTTTCGGGCCGCAAGCCGATCGACCCGCGCGACGCCGATTACCGGAATCCCATTCAGTAGTGCTGGAATTTTGCCCCGCTCATCCCGTATTCTTGTGCGGCACAAGTAGGGGGAAACATGTCCGCTGAAACCGCTGCCGCTCCGATTCGCATCACCGACGCCGCATGGCAGGCGATCGAGGGCGGCTACGACTTGCAGGTCCACGTCGCGCCGGACGTCATCGCGCGGCGCATCGACGATCTCGATCTCGCCAAGGAATTCCTGTCGCGCAAGCTCAAGGGATTCGTTTTGAAGTCGCACTACGTGCCCACGTACGAGCGCGCCAAGGTGGTCACGAAGGCGTGTCCGGGCATCACGGCATATGGCGCGATCACTCTCAATCACAGCGTGGGCGGCCTCAATCCCGTGGCTCTCGAAATCGCGGGCCGCTCCGGCAACAAAATCGTGTGGATGCCCACGGTGGACGCGGCGAACGAAACGGCGGGCCGATCGGACGGTCCGACGGACAAGCTTCCTTTCTGGGCGAAGATTCAGCGCGAGCTTTCGGCGACGGGCATCTCGCCCCCGCCTCTTACGGTGGTCGACGCGAGCGGCAAGGTCACCGAGCCGGCTCGCCGCTGCCTCGAATTGATCGGCAAGCACGACATGATTCTCGCCACCGGCCACCTGAGCAAAAAAGAGATTCACGCGCTCGTCAAGACGGCGAAGGAAATGGGGTTGAAGCGGGTCCTCGTCACGCACGCGGAGTTTCCGTCGCAGAATATGACGGCGGCGGAGCAACTCGAGGTGGCGGATCTCGGCGCGCAGATCGAGCACTGCTTCACCACGATGTACACGAACAAAGCGCCGTGGGACGCCTATTTCGACAGCGTCCGCAAAGTGGGCCCGGCGCGCGTCGTCCTCTCGACGGACCTGGGACAGACGATCAATCCTCCCGTGGCGGAAGGCTTTGCGATGTTCGCGCAGAAGATGCTCGATGCAGGCTTTTCACCGGCCGACGTTCACCGGATGTGCGTCACAAATCCCACGGCGCTGATCTCGTAAGGCCTCGGCTTTTAGTCGACCCGTTTGGCGTGCTGATCGAAGCCGTTTTGGTGCAGGATCAACTCGGTCGCGCGGCCGTTGGCGTCGGTCACGAACGTAATCTGCGCGTCGACGACCTTATAGAAGAAGTCTCGCTCTCCCTCCGGAAAAATCTCGAAATTCGCCTGCCCAGTCAATTGCACGAACAGGTGGGCTCCGTCGCGCGTAATCGTGAAATCGACGTTGGGCACGAGCTCGTAGCGCCCGACATAACTGTCGAACAATTTGGGATCGACCGTGATCTCTTTGTGTTCTTTCGCTGGCTTCATCAACGGGACGCTTGGATCAAGCAAGTGCCGGCCAATGTCGTCAACTCCCGCCGCAGTGAACGCATTCGAGAGCGCCGCCACGCCGATCCGAGTCTTTGAGTCGAAGCCCATGAAGGCGCGGTAACCGCCGGTGCCGCCGTTGTGCCAGATGATCTCCTTGCCGTTGGCCGTGAAGATGTGCCAGCCAAGGGCCACTTCTAATGTCGGCCGGCCTGTGGGCCGGCGAACCTTCAGCATCGCGGCCATCGCCGGCGCGAGCGGCGAATTCGTGTAGCCCAAATTCGCCGCGAGGAAAGTGAGCAGATCGTTTGCGGTGGAGCGGAGAGCGCCGGCTCCCGCGAGTGTCGGGAGATCCCAGTTGGCAACGGTATCCAGGGCCTGGTTGTGCCCTGCGGCGAGCCGCGCCTTCATTTCTGGCGTGAGCGTGATCCGCGTGCTTTTCATGCCCAGTGGATCGCATATGCGCGACCGCACCAGCGCCTCATAATCCATTCCGGCGCGCCGCGCCAGCACATGGCCGAGCAGCCCGCCCCCGAGATTCGAATACTCGTATTGCGAGCCGATGTCGCGTGGCAGTTGGTAGGTCGAAAGAAATTGGTAGAGCTGCTCGACCGAATAGTCCGCGTAGGGATTGGCCGGATCCTTTGGCATGAAGTTCGCCGGCAGGGGCGGCAGGCCGGACGTGTGTGTGGATAGATCGACAAGTGTGATCGAGCGCCCGTTGCGCTCCGGCATCTTCACGCCTGCCGGCAGGTACTTGGCGACGGGATCGTCGAGCGACACTTCGCCGCGCTGCACCATGTCGGCCAGCAGCAGCGACGTGAACACTTTCGTCATGGACCCGATTTCGAAAACAGTGTCGCCGTTGAGCGGGCGCGAGTCGCCCTTCTCGAGATGCCCGTAGGAGATGATCCGGCGGCCCTCGGGACCGATCACGCCCACGACAATGCCGACGCTCTGGTGTTGCACGTCGATCCGGTCGACGAGGATCTGCCGGATGTCCGCATCGGACGGAAGCGCAGACTGCGGAGCCGATTGGGCTGCTGTACTAGCGGCCAACGCGATGGCCGCAAGCACCCACGGGAAAATCGCGTGCGTCATGATTTGCCTCCCTGAAAACCTTCGCTGCCCGTGTTTGCAAACTACCACAGCCCCGCGCGGCACGCTCGATCTCCCGCCTTCCGTCACCGCCCGTGGCCTTTCATTTTCAAAACATCCTGCTAATGTGGTCCCATGTCAATTGAGAATCGCCTGAAGAATTCCGCGAGCCCGTATCTCCGCTCGGCTGCGCATCAGCCCATCGACTGGCACGAGTGGGGCGAAGAAGCGTTTCAGAAGGCGCGCGCGGAAGCAAAGCCGGTGCTGCTCGATATCGGCGCCGTGTGGTGCCACTGGTGCCACGTGATCGACCGCGAGAGCTACGAGAATCCCGAGATCGCGGCGATGATCAACAAGCTCTACATCCCCGTGAAGGTGGATCGCGACGAGCGCCCCGACGTGGACGCGCGGTATCAGTCCGCGGTCAGCGCGATTTCGGGACAGGGCGGCTGGCCGCTCACGGCGTTTCTCACGCCGGACGGCAAACCGTTCTTCGGGGGCACGTATTTTCCTCCCGACGACGCCGGCGGGCGCCCCGGCTTCAAGCGCATCCTGGTGGCGATTTCCGAGGCGTTCAAGACGCGCCGCACCGAAGTGGACAACTCCGCGAAAGCTCTGGCGGAGGCCGTGGCGAAGGCGGAGGTTTTTCAGGATGCGCGCGGAGCGTTTGACGCCCGCGTGGTCGATGCGGTGATCGAATCGGCGGTGCGCCAATTCGACGAGCGCCATGGCGGCTTCGGGCACCTCCCGAAATTCCCGCATTCGTCCGCAATCGATCTCCTGCTCGAGCGCGCGAAATGGCCGGGCGGGGCGGAGCTTCAGAAAATCGCGGAGAAGACTCTGAACGGAATGGCGGCGGGCGGCTTCCACGACCAGATCGGCGGCGGATTCCACCGCTACTCGGTGGACGAGCGCTGGTGCGTGCCGCACTTCGAGAAAATGTCGTACGACAATTCCGACCTGCTGAAAAACTACCTGCACGGCTACCAGGTGCTTCGGCTCCCGCATTACCGGCGCGTGGCCGAGGGATTGATCGACTGGGTCGGCGAAGTGCTTTCCGATCGCGCACGCGGCGGCTTCTATTCGAGCCAGGACGCAGACCAGACGCTCGACGACGACGGCGACTATTTCACGTGGACCGTCGCGGAAGCGCGCGAAAAGCTCTCGCCGGAAGAGTGGCGCGTGGCCGAGCTCTACTACGACATCGGGCCGCACGGCGAAATGCACCACAACCCCGAAAAGAACGTCCTGTGGATCGCGGAGACGATCGAAGGGATCTGCCACAAGCTGAAGTTGAGCGAAGACGAGGCCACGCTGCTTCTCGCGCGCGCCAAAGGCAAGCTGCTGGCGGCGCGGCGCGAGCGGCGGCCCACGCCGATGGTGGATGAAACGCTCTACGTCGGCTGGAACGCGATGTTCGTGTCCGCGTATCTCGAGGCCTCGCGCGTGCTCGACCGCGCCGACTGCCGCGAATTCGCGCTGAAGACGCTCGAGCGCATCCTCGCCGAGGCCTGGGACGAATCGAAAGGCTTTCTGCATCGCGTCGGCGGCCCGCGACTGGAAGGCTCGCTCGACGATCAGGTGTTTGCTGCGGCGGCGCTGCTGGACGCGTACGAGACGACGCTCGATCGGCGCTACTTCGATATCGCGGAGCGCGCGATGCGCCTCGCCGTCGAGCGATTCGGCGATGCGGACGGCGGCGGATTCTTCGATCGCGCACAGGACGCCACGCCGATGGGCGGCCTCGACGTCCGCCGCAAGCCGCTACAGGATTCGCCCACGCCGGGAGCGAATTCCGCAGCCGCGATCGTCCTCGACCGGCTCTGCAGCTTTACCGGCGAGCGCCTCTATCACGACTGGGCGGAGAAGACGCTGGAGGCTTTCGCCGGGCTGATTCCGCAGTACGGGCTCTTCGCCGCAACGTACGGGCTCGCGGTGCTGCTGCACGCGCGGCATCCGCTGCAAGTGGTCGTCACCGGCGCGGCCGGCGACCCGAAAGCCGCGGAGCTCGAAAAAGCTGTGCACGAAATCTACCGCTTCGGGAAGGCGGTGCTGCGCGTCACGCCGGAGCAACTGGCGAAAGCCGCGCTCCCCGCCGCGCTCCGTGAAACCCTGCCGCACCTCGACGCCGGTGTGCCGCAAGCGCTCGTCTGCGTGGAAACAACATGCCATCCGCCCGTCGCCGAACCGGCAAAGCTTTCCGCACTTCTGGGCGAAGTCGGCACAGGAACTCAAGCAGCGGCGCAGTAGGCGACATGTCCAAACTAATGCACTGGAAGAGTCTTCTACCTGTGTTCGTCTTATTCGTATGCGCGCTGCCCGGCACGTATGCGACAGAGTGTAGCGCGCCCGCGAAAGAGGTAAGCCTTGACCTAGGGTCAACGCGGTCGCTGGCATCCCCAGACCACAGGTGGCGTTTCATCAGTATCGGTTCTCAGTCTTCCAATGAAGGCGGGACCTGG
>Ga0335077_10004259_pt1 | contig 17441 bp, 8 predicted proteins | sample Lox_Sample_31_FD_207151 | JGI IMG/M metagenome (GOLD analysis project Ga0335077, IMG submission 207151) | Soil microbial communities from Loxahatchee National Wildlife Refuge, Florida, United States - Lox_Sample_3.1 | ecosystem: Environmental > Terrestrial > Soil > Wetlands | place: USA: Florida... | reverse complement strand
AGGGCTACGACGAGCTGGCGGAGCCCCTGCGGGCGCTCCTCTCCACCGCTCCCTTCCGCACCTTCGCCTCGGTACCGCTCCGCATCCGCTCCCACCTGGTGGGCGTGATGCACGCCGCCTACGACCGCACCCTGGACGCGGGCGGGGCGCGCCTCCACCTGCTCGAGGTGTTCGCCGGCCCCGTCGCCGCCACGGTGGAGTCCCATCGGCTCCTCGAGGACGCGCGGCGGCGGGTCCTGGAGCTCGAGCTCCTGAACGACATCGCGCGCGCCTCGGCAGCGGTGGACCCGCGCGCGCTCCTCACCGCCGCCCTCCCCCGGGTCTTCGAGACGGTGCGCGCCGACGTGGGGGCCGCCTTCCTGCTCGACAAGGACGTGCTCTTTCGGCAGGTGGCCATCGGGATCTCCGACGAGACGCGCGGCGCCTTTCCCTCGCGCATGCCGGTGGCGGGTGCGCTCGCCGAGGCGCTGCGCACCGGACGCGCGGTGGTGGTGCCGGAGATGTCGACCGGCTCCTGGCAGGCTCAGCTCCTGCGGGAGCGGGAGGGGGTGCTGACGGCGGCGATCGTCCCCCTCACCGTGAAAGGGGAGTCCCTGGGGATCCTCACCGTCGGCCGGAGGAGGCGCGAGGTCTTCGGGGAGCGGGAGCTCGGCCTGCTCGGGGCGGTGGCGGCGCAGCTCGGCGTGGCGGTGGAGAATGCCCGGCTGCTGCGAGAAACCCGCCGCCAGGTGGCCGGCCTGGAGGCGGTGAATGCGGTGGCGCTCTCGGCCTTCGACGCCGCCCCCGCCGCGGGTCCCGGCCTGGAGGCGGCGGCGGCGGAGAACGTGGCCAAGGCGCTGGGCGCGAGCGCGGCGATGCTCCTGATGCTCGACGGGCGGGGGGCGATGCGGGCCGTGGCCACCTTCGGCTCCCCCGTCTCCCCGGGCACCGGCTTCGCGGTGCCGGTGGAGCGGGCCTGGCTGTCGCGGGAGGTCCTCGGCACCCAGCGCCCGGCGCAGTGCGAGGACGTGAAGAGCGATCCGCGCTGCGCCATGGCCGGCGTGGCCGGCGGCCCGAGCTTCTCCATGCTGCTCGTGCCGGTGAGCTCCCGGCGAGCGGCGCGCGGGGTGCTGGCCGTGGTGGGGGAGCGGGGGCGTCGGTACTCCGACTCCGAGGTGGCCCTGGCCTTCGCCATGGGGACCACGGTGGCGATGGCGCTCGAGAACGCGGAGCTGCAGGAGGAGACGCGCCGGCGCGCGGACGAGCTCGCCCTGACGGACGAGGTGGGCCGGCACATCGCCGCCTCCCTCGACCTGGCCGAGGTGCTGCGCCAGGGGGCGGAGGCCACCCTCCGCCTGGTGGAGGCGTCCCAGTGCCTCGTCACGCTCGTCGACCGGGACCGCAAGGAGCTCCGGCTCGCCGCGAGCACCGGGGACGTCGGGCGAGTGGCCGAGTACCACCAGGCGCTCGACGGCGACGGCCTCTCCGCCACCACCGTGCGCCGGAAGGAGCCGGTGCAGTGGGCGGAGGCGGAACTCGCCCTGGGCTCGAACGCCTGGGTCTCCGGGGAGCTGGGGGTGAAATCGGCCCTGGGCGTGCCGCTCATACGCGGCGGGAACGCGGTGGGGGCGCTGGTGGTCGTCCAGCGCCAGGCGCGCGTGTTCACCCCGGCAGAGGTGAAGCGGGTGGTGGCGGTCGCGAACCCGCTGGCGGTGGCGGTGGAGAACGCCCGTCTCTTCGAGGAGCTGCGCCGCAGCTACGCCGACCTCTCCCGCACCCAGAAGCGGCTGGTGGAGCAGGAGCGGCTCGCGGCCCTGGGCGAGCTCTCGGCGGTCGTGGCCCACGAGGTCCGCAACCCGCTCGCCGCCATCTTCAACTCGGTCGGCTCGCTGCGGCGGATGCTCGAGCCCACCGGGGACGCGGAGCTGCTCCTCGGGGTCATCGACGAGGAGGCCGACCGCCTGAACCGCACCGTGGGCGACCTCCTCGACTTCGCGCGCCCGGCGCAGCCGAGCCTGAGGCCCGAGGCGCTCGACCGCCTGGTCGAGGAGACCCTGGCCGTCGCTCTGGCCCGCGAGGGCGGGATCCAGGTGACGCGCGACTACGCCCCGGTGCCGCCCGTCCCGCTCGACGCCCGCCAGGTGCGGCAGGCGCTCCTGAACCTCGTGGTGAACGCCGTCCAGGCCATGCCGCGCGGCGGGAGGCTCCACGTGCGCAGCCGGGTCGACGGCGCCTACGCCCGGCTCGAGATCGGCGATTCCGGGCCGGGCATCCCCACCGAGATGCGGAAGAAGGTGTTCGAGCCCTTCTTCACCACCAAGGCCACCGGGACCGGCCTCGGCCTGGCGGTGGTGCGCCGCATCGTCGAGAGCCACGGAGGGACGGTGGAGGCTCTCGACGCAGCCGGCGCCGGCGCCCTCTTCGCATTGCGCTTTCCCCTCGTCCCCCCCTCCGACGTTGAAACCCTGGGACCGTTCCAGTGAGATCGACACCCATGCCGAGCGCCAGCCGGGAAGCGAAGGTCGCCGCCGCGGGCCGGATCCTGGTGGTGGACGACCAGCGAAACATGCGGGTCACCACCGCCTTCGTGCTCCGGCAGGCGGGCTACGAGGTGGCCGAGGCGGAGGACGGCGCCGCCGCCATCCAGCGCGTGGCGGGCGAGCCCTTCGACGTGGTGCTCACCGACCTGCGCATGGGCGAGGTGGACGGGATGGAGGTGCTCCGGAGCGTGGTGGAGCTCTCGCCCCTCTCGCAGGTCATCGTCATGACCGCCTACGGCAGCATCGACTCGGCGGTGGAGGCGATGCGACTCGGCGCCTACGACTACATCTCGAAGCCCTTCAAGGAGGAGGAGCTCCGGGTGCGGGTGGAGAGGGCGCTCGAGAAGCGGCGCCTGCTCGGGCAGGTGAGCCTCCTCGCCGGCGACTTCCGCGACCGCTACGGGCTCGAGAACATCGTGGGGCGCTCCCAGGTCCTGCGCGAGACCCTGGACCGCGCCGTGCGCATCGCCCCCACCGACGCCACCGTGCTCCTCACCGGCGAGTCCGGCACCGGCAAGGAGCTGGTGGCGCGGGCCATCCACGCCGGCAGCCGGCGCAGCGACCGCCCCTTCGTCCCGGTGAACTGCGCCGCCATCACCGAGACGCTGCTCGAGTCGGAGCTCTTCGGCCATGCCCGGGGGTCCTTCACCGGCGCCACCCGGGCGCGCCGCGGCCTCTTCGAGGAGGCGAGCGGCGGCACCCTCTTCATCGACGAGGTGAGCGAGACCGCGCTCGGCTTCCAGGCCAAGCTCCTGCGCGCCATCCAGGACGGGGAGATCCGGCGGGTGGGCGAGTCGACGTCGGTGCGGGTGGACGTGCGCATCATCGCCGCCACCAACCAGGACCTGAAGCGCGCCATCGCCGAGAAGCGCTTCCGCGAGGACCTCTTCTACCGGCTCAACGTGCTGCCGCTGCGCATTCCGCCTCTGCGGGAGCGGCGCGAAGACATCCCGCTCCTCGCCGCCCACTTCCTCGACCGCTTCAACCGCCGCGGCGCCACGTCGAAGAGCCTCTCCCCGGAGGCGCTCGCGAAGATGATGGCCCACGACTGGCCCGGCAACGTCCGCGAGCTCGAGAACATGGTGGAGCAGGCGGCGGCCCTCTCGGAGACCGCCGTCATCCGGCCGTCCGACGTCGCCTTCGCCTCCGACCCGGGGCGGGAGGAGGTCGGCTCCGGGACGCTCGCCGAGGCGGTGGCCGCCGCAGAGCGGCACGCCATCGAGGCGGCGCTCCTGCGCTGCCGCGGAGATCTGGGGCTGGTGGCGAGGGAGCTCGGCGTCTCCGCCACCACGCTCTGGCGCCGGATGAAGCGGCACGGGATCCGCCCCGGGCCGGTCCCGGAGGGGAAGGGCTCCTAGGAGGCGCGAAAGGCTACAGCCGCGTCGCCGCCGCCCGCGCCAGCGTGGCGATGGACTCGGGCCCCACCCCGAGCGCCACCACCGCCAGGGCGGCGAGCGCGATGGCCACCGCCATGGGAACGGGCGCGTGCTCCGCCTCCTCGCCGTCCCGGGCCGGACCCATGTACATGGCCACCACCACCCGCAGGTAGTAGTAGGCGCCGAGGACGCTCGTCAGGACGCCGACCACGGCCAGGCCGTAGGCCCGCGCCGAGACGGCCGCCTGGAAGACGGCGAACTTGGCGACGAACCCGGCGGTCGGGGGCACCCCGGCGAGCGAGAACATGAAGATCGCCATGGCGAAGGCCAGCCCGGGCCGGCTCTTGGCGAGGCCGGCGAAGCGCGAGAGGTCCCAGGGGTTCGCCGCCTCCACGTCCGGCGAGGGCGTGACGCGCTCGAGCGCCGTCACCACCGCGAAGGCTCCGATGACGGTGACCGCATAGGCGGCGAGGTAGAAGAGCACCGCCGAGATCCCGGACTGCCGGGAGGGCTGCGAGCCGGCGGCGAGAACACCCACGAGCAGGTAGCCGGCGTGGGCGATGGACGAGTAGGCGAGCATCCGTTTCACGTTCCGCTGCGGGAGCGCGAAGAGGTTGCCGACCACCATGGAGAGCACCGCCAGCAGGCCCAGGACCCCGCCCAGCTGAGCGCCGGTGCCGACGGAGGTCCCGGCCACCATGGCGAGGAAGCCGCGGGCGAGGAGCGCGAAGGCAGCGGCCTTGACGCCCGCGGCCATGAAGGCGGTCACCGGGGTGGGCGCGCCCTCGTAGACATCCGGGGTCCAGGCGTGGAAGGGGACGGCCGCCACCTTGAAGGCCAGGCCGGCGAGGACGAGCGCCAGGCCGGTGGCGAGGAGCGCGCCGCCGCCCCGGCCGATGCCGGAGAAGAGGGTGGTGCCGGTCGCCCCGTACACGAGCGCCGAGCCGTAGAGGAACAGGGCCGATGCGAAGGAGCCGATGATGAAGTACTTGAAGGCCGCCTCGGAGGGGCGCTGGCCGCGGCGGGGATAGGCGGCGAGCGCGTAGACGGCGAGGCTCATCACCTCGATGGCGATGAAGGCGAGGAGGAGATCGGTCGCCATCCCCAGCAGCGCCATGCCGCTCGTCCCGAAGAGAGCCAGGGCGTAGTACTCGCCTCGCTCGATCCCGCGCCGCTCGAGCCAGCCGCGCCCGAGGAGCACCGAGAGCGCCAGGCCGGCGCACACCACGCAGATCACGAAGGACGAGAACCCGTCCGAGACTGCCTGGCCGCCGGGGAGCGTGCGCTCCGGGGCCACCGCCGCCGCCAGCCCGGCGGCCACGGCGACCAGGAAGGCGAGGCCCGACTGGTAGGCCCGCCTCCCGGAGGTGAGGTACACCTCGGAGAGCATCAAGGTGAGCGCGCCGGCGCCGAGGAGGATGACGGGCAGGAGCGCCTGCAGGTCCAGGGTGGACATGATGTCAGTTGCTCCCGTGCGGAGAAGGTGCGGGTTCGGGGGCAGGGCCGGGCGCCGGCTCGGCCGGGGGCCGCGCCATCGCCACCGCCGGCGGCTCGGTACCGACGAGCGGCCGGAGCCCCGGCTCCGCCTGCCGCAGGCGCAGCTCCGCCGCCTGCATCCGCCCGAGGAGCCGGTCCACCGAGGGCCGCGCCGTCTCCAGGAACGGCTGGGGCAAGAGCCCCATGACGACGATGAGGACGAGGATGGGGACCATGACGAACGCCTCGCGCAGCGACAGGTCCGGGATCTTCCGGTTCTCCGGGTTGTCGAGCTTGCCGAAGAAGACGCGCTGCACGAGCGTCAGCATGTAGACGGCGCCCAGGATGACGCCGACGGCGCCCAGGGCGGCGTACCAGGCGGGCGACTTCAGGCGGCTGAGCCAGGTGCCGGAGAGGATGAGGAACTCGCCCACGAACCCGTTCGTCCCCGGGAGCCCGATGGAGGAGAGGGTGACGATCACGAAGATGGTGGCGATCCACGGGACCTGCTTTGCGATCCCGCCGTAGTCGGCGATGAGCCGGGTGTGGCGGCGCTCCTTGAGGAGGCCGACGAGGAGGAAGAGCCCGCCGGTGGAGACGCCGTGGTTGAGCATCTGGTAGACGGATCCGGTGACCCCCTCGGCGGTGATGGCCATCATCCCCAGCATGACGAAGCCGAGGTGGGAGACCGAGGAGTAGGCGACGAGGCGCTTCATGTCGGTCTGCACCATCGACATGAGCGCTCCGTAGATGATCCCCACCACCGCCAGCGCCGCCACCAGCCCGCGGAACTGCAGCGCCGCCTCGGGGAAGAGCGGGAGCGCGTAGCGGAGGAAGCCGAAAGTCCCCATCTTGAGGAGGACGCCCGCCAGGATCACCGAGCCGGCGGTGGGCGCCTCGGTGTGGGCGTCGGGCAGCCAGGTGTGCAGCGGGAACATCGGCACCTTGACCGCGAAGGCGAGCGCGAAGGCGGCGAAGAGCCAGACCGCCGCGTCCCGGGTGACCGACAGGGACTGGCGCGCGGCCACGTAGTCGAAGGTGCCGCCGTCGTGGAAGTAGACGTAGAGGATGGCGACGAGCATCAGCACGCTGGCGGCGAAGGTGTAGACGAAGAACTTCACCGTGGCGTAGATGCGGTTCTCCGAGCCCCAGATGCCGATGAGGAGGTACATCGGCACCAGGATGGCCTCGTAGAAGACGTAGAAGAGGACGAGGTCCAGCGCCGCGAAGGTCCCGATCATCGCCGTCTCCAGGAAGAGGATGGCGATGAAGAACTCCTTCACCCGCTCCTGCACGTCCTTCCAGGCGGCCAGGACGACGATGGGGGTGAGGGCGGTGGTGAGCATGACGAGGAGCAGCGCCACCCCGTCGAGCCCGACGTGGTAGCCGATGCCCAGGGCCGAGATCCAGGGGACGTGCGTCTCGAACTGGAACTCCGGGCCGGAGCGCGCGCCGTCGAAGTTGAACCAGAGGCCGAGCGAGAGGAAGAAGGTGACCAGGCTGACGAGGAGCGCCCAGCTCTTGTGCTGGGCCGCCTCGCCGCGGGGGAGGAGCGCCGCGGCCAGGGCGCCGAAGAGCGGCAGGAAGAGGACGACGTTGAGGAGGATGGCCATGGGCTAGTGCCCTCCCACGCCGCTCAGGAGGAACAGGATGCCGGCGGCGGCGATGGCGATGGCCGCCGCGTACCGCTGCAGGTTGCCGTTCTGCCAGGAGCGCAGGGTGTCCCCGATGGCGTACACCGCCTTCGGCACCCCGTTCACGAAGATGCCCTCGATGGCGAAGACGTCCACCACCTTCCAGAGCACCGTCGCTCCCACCTGGATGGGGCGAAGGATGACCGCCTGGTAGAGCTCGTCGACGCGGAACTTGTCGGCCACCAGGCGGTAGAAGGCCGGGAAGGAGGCGACGAACCGGGCCGGGAAGCCCTGCAGGCGGCCGGCGTACATCATCCAGGCGAGGCCGCCCGGGACGATGGCCAGGAGCCAGGCCACCGCGAACGGCCAGAGCGCCTCGCTCTCCTCCACGTGGAGGACGCGGTAGGCCTGGGCGAAGACCGGGTGGGTGAACTGCCGGAAGAGCTCGCCGGCGTGCTCGCCGAAGACGGCGGTCGGCAGGCCCAGGCCGGCCGCCACCACCGAGAAGAAGGCCAGGATCCACAACGGCACCGTCATCGAGGCCGGCGATTCGTGGGCGTGCGCGGCGGTCTTCGTCCGCGGCTTGCCGGCGAAGGCGAGCGCGAACGCCCGCACCATGTAGAAGGAGGTGCCGGCGGCGGCGATGGAGCCGAGCGCGTAGGCGATGGGCCCCACCGCCGGCCAGGCGTGGTTGTGGCTCGCGAGCGCCGCGGAGAGGATGCCGTCCTTCGAGAAGAAGCCCGAGAGCGGGACGATGCCGGTGATGGCGAGCGTGGCGACGAGGAAGGTGAAGGCCGTCGAGGGCATCTTCTTCCACAGGCCGCCCATGTTCCTCACGTCGATGTCGTCGTGCATCGCGTGCATGACGCTGCCGGCACCCAGGAACAGGCAGGCCTTGAAGAAGGCATGGGTGACGAGGTGGAAGATGCCGTCGGAATAGTCCCCCACCCCCACCCCGATGAACATGAAGCCGAGCTGGCTCACGGTGGAGTAGGCAAGGATCCGCTTCAGGTCGTACTGGGCGAAGGCGATGACGGCGCTGAAGAGCGCGGTGAGCGCTCCCACGAGCGTCACCGTGGCCATGGAGGCCGGCGCCAGGGCGAAGAGGAAGCTGGTGCGGGCGACGAGGTACACGCCGGCGGTGACCATGGTGGCCGCGTGGATGAGCGCCGACACCGGCGTCGGGCCGGCCATGGCGTCGGGGAGCCACACGTAGAGTGGCAGCTGCGCGCTCTTGCCGGCCGCGCCCACGAACAGGCCCAGGGTGGCGAAGGTGAGCGCCCCCCGCAGCGTCCAGCCGGCGAAGACCCCGGTGGTGAGGGTCCAGTCGGGATGCACCCCTTGGGCCAGGGACGAGAGGCGGCCGTAGTCGACGGTCCCGAAGATGGAGAGCAGCGAGAAGACGCCGAGGAGGAAGCCGAAGTCGCCGATGCGGTTGGTGACGAACGCCTTGCGCCCGGCGTAGGCCTTCGCCGGGTCGGTGTACCAGAAGCCGATGAGCAGGTAGCTCGCCAGCCCCACCCCCTCCCATCCCACGAAGGTGAGCACCAGGCTGTCGCCCAGCACGAGCACCAGCATCGCGGCGATGAAGAGGTTCAAGTAGGTGAAGAACCGGGCGAACCCCATGTCGTCCTCGTGCGACATGTACCCGGTCGAGTAGATGTGGATGAGGAACCCCACTCCGGTGACGACCAGGATCATCGTCCCGGAGAGGCGGTCGACGAGGAGCCCCCAGGGGACGTAGATCGCGAGGGCGCGGAACCAGGTGTCGCCCGTGAAACGGAGCGTGTAGCCGCTCGCCGCCCAGCTGAAAGCGATGAGCGACAGCGCGAACGACCCGCCGACCATGGCGAGCGCGATGAACGCCGCGTTTCCCCGCCCGAGTCGCCGGCCGAAGAGCCCGTTCACCAGGGCTCCCGCGAGGGGCAGGAGGATGATGGCCCAAAGGTAGCTCTGGGCCGCCGCCGGATTGTCCAGGAGCGAGGGCATAGGGAGGCGAAAGGATTACCTTTTCCAAGCAGGGGTGGCAACCGGGATCTGCTCCGGGTTTCGGCCGGAACTCGGCCCCTTCGAGCTCCCCGCGGGCCCCGGCTCCGGGGCGGAAGGTGACCGGCCCCGGTGGGGAAGGGGAGGAAGGCGAGGGAGCGGCGATTGGGGGCTATGATGGCCCGGTGAGCGAGCGAGCGGACATCGCCGCCGAGGCCCGGAAGCTCCCCAAGGCCGACCGGCTCCTCGCGGCCGCGCTGCGCGCCGGCCTCACCGACCGGCTCGGGCACGCCCCGGTCATCGAGGCGGTGCGGGAGACGCTCGACGGGCTGCGGGAGACGATCCTGAACGGCGCCCCCTGCCCTCCCCCGGAGGAGATCGAGTCGAGGCTCCTTTCCCGCCTCGCCGGAGCGGCCCGCGGATCGCTGCGCCGCGTCGTCAACGCCACCGGCGTCGTCATCCACACCAACCTAGGGCGAGCTCCGCTCTCCCAGGCCGCCATCTCGGCCATGAGCGAGGTCGCCGGCGGCTACGCGAACCTGGAGTTCGACCTCGAGCGCGGAGAGCGCGGAGACCGCTACGGCCACGCCTCCGCCGCCCTGTGCCGTCTCTCCGGAGCCGAGGCGGCGCTCGTCGTCAACAACTGCGCCTCGGCGGTGCTGCTCGGCCTGTCGGCGCTCTCCGAGCGCCTGCCGGCGCGCCGCGCCCACTCCGGCCCGCCTCCGCCGCCGCTCTCGCCCGAGGTCCGCCCGGAGGTGGTGGTCTCCCGCGGACAGCTCGTCGAGATCGGGGGAGGGTTCCGGATCCCGGACGTCCTGCGCCGGTCCGGCGCGCGGCTCCGCGAGGTTGGGACTACGAACCGCACCTACCTGCGCGACTTCGAGGAGGCGCTCTGCGATCGCAGCCGGATGCTGCTCTCCGTGCACCGCTCCAACTTCCGGCTAGAGGGCTTCGTCCACGACGTCGAGCTCGCCGAGTTGGTGGAGCTCGGCCGGCGCGCCGGCGTCTGGGTGGTCGACGACCTGGGATCCGGAGCCCTGCTCTCTCCGGCGCGCTTCGGCCTGGGCGCCGAGCCCACCGTCGCCGAGCGCGTGCGGGCGGGGCCCGACCTCGTCGCCTTCTCCGGGGACAAGCTCCTCGGCGGCCCGCAGGCCGGCGTCCTGGTGGGGAGCGCCGAGGCGATCGGCCTCTGCCTCGCCCATCCCCTGCTCCGGGCGGTGCGGGTCGACAAGGTCACGCTCGCCGGGCTCACCGCCACCCTGGCGCACTACGAGCGCGGGGAGGCGGAGGCGGAGATTCCCGTCTGGCGCGCCATCGCCGCGAGCGCGGATGCGCTCCGGGACCGGGCCCGCGCCTGGCGGGAGGCGCTCGGCCCTCTCGCCGCCGGCGCCGAGATCCGCCCGGCGCTCTCCGCGGTGGGCGGCGGGACCCTGCCGGAGGTGACGCTCCCCACCTTCGTCCTGGCGCTGCCCGGGGAGGGCGCGGACGCGCTCGCCGAGCGCCTCCGCCGGGGCGATCCCCCGGTGGTGGGGCGCATCGAGGAGGGGCGCGTGGTCCTCGACCCGCGCACCGTGCTGCCCGGCGAGGACGAGGCGCTCCTCGGCTCCCTCCGGCGGGCGCTCGGCACTACGGGTTGAAGCGGTAACCGACGCCCCGGACGGTCTCCAGGTGGCGCGGGCGCTCGGCGTCCTCGCCGAGGTGGGCCCGCAGCCGGACCACGAAGTTGTCGACGGTGCGCTCGGTGCCGAGGTAGAGCGAGCCCCAGACGGCGCGGGTGAGCTGCTCGCGGGTGAACACCCGGCCCGGGTGAGCCACGAGGAAGGCGAGGAGGTCGAACTCGCGGGCGGTCATCTCTACCGGCTCCCCGCTCACCCTCACCTTGCGCTCGCCCAGATCGATCTCCACGGCGCCGAACCGCTTCAGCTGGCGACTCGGACCGGCCTCGCCCTTCGAGCGGCTGCGGCGCAGGGCGGCGTCGATGCGCGCCAAGAGCTCCTTCAGGCCGAAGGGCTTCACCACGTAGTCGTCCGCGCCGAGCGCCAGCCCCGCCACCTTGTCCGCCTCCTGCCCCTTGGCGGAGAGGATGAGGATGGGGACGTCCGGGTCCTCCTTGCGGAGCTCGCGGATGAGCTCGAGCCCGGACAGCTTGGGCATCATCAGGTCGACGATGAGGAGGTCGGGGCGCTCGGTCCGGGCGATGCGCAGCCCCTCCTCGCCGTCCGGGGCGGTCCGGACCTTGTACCCCTCCATCCCCAGGTTGAGATCGAGCCCGCGCTGGATCGAGGGGTCGTCCTCCACCACCAGGATGCGCTCCCCGCTCATGTCAGCCTTCCTCCGCGGCGGGGAGCAGGATGGTGAAGGTCGAGCCCTTTCCGAGCTCGCTTGCCACGCCTACCCGGCCCCCGTGTGCCTCGACGACGTGCTTCACCATGGCGAGGCCGAGCCCGCTCCCCTCGATGGTGCGGTCGAGCGGGTCCTTTCCCCGATAGAACTTCTCGAAGATCCGCTTCTGGTCGGCCCCCTGGATGCCCGGGCCGTTGTCCGAGACCGAGAGGACCACCGTCGGGCCGACCTTGCGGGCGGCCACGGCGATGCGCTTCTCGGGGCCGGTGTACTTGAAGGCGTTCTGCAAGAGGTCGACGAGGGCGTCGACGAGCGCGTCCCGGTCCGCGCGCACGCTGGGGAGTCCGGGCGGCAGGTCACGCGAGAGCTGGGCGCCGGATTGCAATCGCTGCGGGTCGATGGCCCGCAGCGCCGCCTCGACGATGGGCTCGATGCGCTCGGTGCGGAACTCGTAGGTGCGCTTGCCCGACTCCATCCGCGCCCAGTCGAGGAGGCGGGCGATGAGGGCCGAGAGCCGGGTGGTCTCGGCGGCGATGATCTCGAGCGCCTCGCGCTGCCGCTCCGGCTCCGGGAGCCTCCCGAGCTGCAGGGTCTCCACGAACATGCGGATGCTGGTGAGGGGGGTGCGGAGATCGTGCGAGACCTTGTTCACGAAGTCGGTCTGCAGCCGGGCCACCGTGGCCTCGCGGTAGAGGACCACGAGCGTCGCCACCACGCCGATGAAGGTGGTCCCGACGAGCGCCAGGATGAGGGTGCCGAAGAGGTAGTCCCGGGCCTGGGATCCGAAGACCAGGATGAGGATCCCGATCGTCAGCATCAGCGTCGCCGGGACGAGGACGAAGCCGATGAAGAGCGGGTAGACGCGGCGGAGCTTCACGGGGGCGATTCTAGCGTCTGGCTGCCCCGGGCGCGTGGCGGAACGAACCGCCTCACCGCGGCCGGGTTCCGGAGAGCGTTAGGGGGACGGGCATCGGGGGGCCCCGCGACGAAGCCGCGAGCGGAGCTACCGGCTCACGGGGAGACGTCGTGATTGCGTCGGGTCCACCAAGGAGTCGGCGCTTGGGCACGACGTGCAGGCTTCGTCGGTCGCTGCGCCCGGCGTCCCCGCGTCGTGTCCGTTCGCGTGGCGAGGCGGGCGCCGCCCACCGCAATATACAGTCGCGCGAGTCGCTCCATGGTGACCCCGGCGCGAAAGCACAGTCGCCTGGGTGTCCGATCGATCGGCCCCCTCAGCGCACCAGGTCTGGGTGGTCACGCGGTTCGCGATGCTGATGTCATCGGCGGCCGGGGCGGGCAGCTTCGAAGGACCTTCCGCTCCACGGCGGCTACAAGCCTCGGGCCCGCAACCGCTCGGAGGCGGCTGCGGGCCCGAACCTTCGGGACCCGGCGGTCCCCTACCTCAGGACGGCGCTAGTACGGGATCTGGCAGTTCCCGACGACACACTGTCCGTTGTTCGTGACCGGCGGGGCCTGGAGCGCGGAAAGGCTGGAGGCCAGCACGTCGAAGACGAACGTCGGGTTGTGGATGGCTATCGCCGACGGGTCCGTCGAGATGGAACTCACGAGGGTGTCGTTCCAGAGCACCCGGGCGAGAACACCGTTCGGCATGAACACCTGCGGGCCGAGGGTGGTCGCCGTCGCCTGCGTGAGCGAGATGTTCGCCAGGCTGATGCTGCTGATGGTGGTGACGCCGGTGGACGAGCCGACCGTGACCGGAGTGCCGAGCGTGAAGGTGAAGCTGCCGCCCTGCGGGACGATCGAGATCGCCGTCGGGATCTGGGTCAGGTTCACGATGCACGGCGCGGCGGAGGTGCAGTTGAATCCGCTCGTGAGCTTGATGAAGTAGTTCGGCGAGGAGCCGAGCACGAGCGAGAAGTAGGCCGGCATGGCGTTGAAGAGGTTCTGCTGTGCCAGCTTGAACTGCCCCTCCACCTGGGCGAGGCTCGTCTCGGCGCTGTGGCAGTTCGCGCAGATCGTCCCGTCGGCGATGAAGGTGTGGTTCGTATTGGCGCCGGTGATCTGCGAGTTGAGGCTCGTCGGGTGCATGAGCACGTGACAGCCGACGCAGGTGTCGGCGACCGTGGTGTGCTTCGAGGGGATTCCCGTCGTGACGAAGTAGGCGTTCTGCCCCAGGAAGACGTCGGCCTCGCGGCCGTCGTGCGGGGTGGCGATGTTCAGGACCGTCACGGTGCCCGAGGGGAGCCCGATGGAGGTGACCGGCGTGCAGAAGGGCGAGGCGCCCGACGAGCTACCGGAGGAGATCCCGACGGCACAGGGCTGGACGTTGTCGCCGCGCTGGAAGTTCCTGCTGTTGTGGCAGACCATGCAGGTGCTGCCCTTGCCCACGTTCTCCACGATGAAGCCGGCCGGGGTGGTGTACGACTGGCTCGGGTTCACGCGCAGCCCGGTGGTGTGCGGATCGTGGCAGGCCTGGCAGGTCTGCGGCATCGCGCCCTCCGGCGTGCTGGTCGCGGTGTTGGCGGGGGGCAGGAAGGTGCCGAGCCCGGCGTCGACATAGGCCGCGAACCCCTGGGCGGTGTGGCAGCGCACGCAGGAGCCCCCCACGCCACCCTCGTTGATGGCGACCTGGTAGTTCGCGTGCTTGGACTGCGACCAGAGCGACACGGCGGCGTGGGTCGGGGCCTCGTCGTGGCAGACGGCGCAGGCGGTGGTGTTCCAGACGGCGAGCGGCTTCGTCGCGGCCGGCTGGGACGGGTGCATGCTGATGGGTCCGTGGCAGCTCTCGCACTGGATGCCCGCCAGGTTCTGCAGGTTCGCCGGCACCGCGTTGTAGCGGTTGTAGTCGAGGGTGCTGTTGTTCGGGAAGGTCCAGCCGTCGGTGGCGGCGACGTCGCTGAAGCCGCCGTTGTTCAGGTTCGGGAGCGCCTCGGGGTTCTTGTACCCGTCGGTGTGGCACATGACGCAGCTCAGGCCGTAGTGGTTACCGAGGATGCCGTCGACGCCCTGCGAGAACAGGGTGAGCGCGCCGGGCACGGTCGGGACCTGAATCGTGCCGACCGTCGGGAATCCAGCCGCGCCGTTGATGGTGATTGTCTCGAGCGGGATGGCGGCCGGAGGAGGACCGGTGAGGGTCTCCGTCGTGTACCAGTAGTTGGTGGGATCCCAGTAGTAGTTGGCGTGCGCGGACTGCGACCACTTCCCCCAGGCGACGTCGGGGCTCAGGGTGTCGGTCTCGCCGGTCGGAGGGCTGACGCCGCCCGGCGCCGAGCCCGGCGGGTGGCAGGCGCCGCAGGTGGTGTAGCTGCTCGGCAGCGAGCCGAGGCCGATGTAGTTCGCCGTCCGGAAGTGGAGCGTGGTGCTGGTGGCGGAGTTGGTGAGCGCCCAGAATCCGACCGCGTTGGTGGTGAAGACCGGGTTCTTGGCGGTCGGGTTCTTGATGAGGGAGCTCTCGTTCGTGCCGGCCGCGACCGTTGGATCGGTGGCGCTGTAGGAGAGGCTCCAGTTGTAGGAGGCACCGACCACGTCGTTCGCGATGAGCGTCACGTTGGCGGCGTTGTAGGGGGTGCCTGGGCTCGTGCCGATCGGGTAGACCGAGATCGAGTTCGTCTGCGTGTAGGTGCCGTCGCTCACCTTCAGGGTGACCGTGTAGTTGAGGCCCTCCGCCTCGATGCTCGGGCTGATGCCGAGGAGCGCGGCGCGGTTCGGGATGATGAGGCTCGTGCCGGCCAGCTGGACCGGGCCGGTGGCGGAGGTGGTCCCGGTCACGCTGATGGGAACGGGCACGAAGTTGTAGTCGGTGAAGAGGTTGGTGGTGAAGCTCGCCGTCGTCCCCGAGGGGGAGAGGACCGGGACCGTGGCCGCGGGGGACAGTCCGCCCGGCTTGGTGAGGCTCCAGCTGTAGGTGAGCGGTCCGGTGGCGCCGGTCACGTTAGCGGTCACCGTTGCCGTCCCGCCGAAGCCCGCGGCGGTGTTGGTGTTGAGGGTGATGGCGATGGGAGAGTAGGGAGCGCTCGCGTTCACCGTGGCGGTCTCGCCGCCGACCACGGAGACGCCGGTGACGGTGGTGGTGGAGATGCCGGTGCCGCTGAACACGATCGAGTAGACGCCGATCGGCAGGTTGGAGAGCGTGTAGGTGCCGGTCGAGCTCGTCGTCGCGGTGACCTGCACGTTGGGAACGGTGGAGACCGTGATGCCGGGGATGCCGCCGCTGCCGCCAGTGGCGGTCAGCGCGCCGCTGACGTTGCCCGTGCCGGTTCCGGCGGGCCCGGTGGGCCCCACAGGGCCCTGCGGACCGGTGGAGCCGGTACAGGCCGCCACGCCGAGGGCGGCGAGAACCGCTACCGCGCTGTGCCTAAACGCTCGCATGTATTCTCCTTGGGAGGGGATTGCACTGGGAGGCTACACCTTTCCCACATGCGCGCTACTTCCCGATCCAGCGCGCCAATACAGCGAGATCGCATGAGGTTTTACACCTACAACGGCGCCAATTGACGCATATCAAGCACTTGCGAGTGTATAGGACTGAGCGTCGAACGCACCACGCCGCGATACCGCATGAAAATCCTGGGCTTCTGTCGAGCGGGCAAGGTGCGCTCCCGACTTGTCGCACAGATACCCACCGCCGACCGAAACGCGGCCTAGAGATGAAAAAGATCTTCATCGCCAACCCGAGAAGGGGGCGCCCGTTCTGGCTCATGGAAGGGGGCGCTCGAGGCGGAAATGACCCCCTTGGGTCAGGGTTTTGCAGTCACTAATCGTGAAGTGCCCGGCTGTGGGGCCTTCGCTCTCGACGAACGCCCGCCCGACCATGCTCGCTAATGGTGACTTCCTCGCCTCGAGCCGTTCGCCTGGCGGCGGTCTCCGGCTTTCCACGCGACCTCGCTGGCGCGCATCTGCCCTTCCCGCGGCCGGCGGGGCGGTCGCGCCGCGTTCGGCTGCGGTGCCGCTTCTTCCGGCGGTCCTTCGCTGTTCCCGGCCGGGTCGCGCCAGCACCCGCCCCAATGGAGAGCCGGCCCGGAGTGTCGCCACCCCGGGCCGGCTCGGGTACTGACCGTTTCCGGGGCGGGGAGGAGACCCCGCGCCGGCTTTCGAGACATCTAGAAGTTCATGTGAACCGTGTAGATGTCGGCGACGGCACCGGTACCGTGGCACACCAGGCACTGCTCGACGTTATTGGTGATCGGCGAGGTGACGGTGGTGACGAGGAAGCCGGTGGTGGTGGAAGCCGCGGCCGTGACGACGGCGGACCGCGGGTCGAATAGCCTGCCACCGTTGGTGGTGATGTGGGCCTGGGTCGCCGGGCTGTCGTGGCAGGCGAAGCAAGCTGCCGAGATCGGCGAGCTGACGAGCGTGGTCGGGTCGGCCTCGAGGGTCGCGCCGGCTGCGACGGAGCCCGAGATACCGCCGGTGGAAGGCCAGGTCTTGGCGGCGGCGGCAGTGCCGGTGTTCCCGTAGAAGACGCTGCCGTAGTTGGTGCCGTAGGCCAGGTACGGCGAGATGTTGGCGCCGCTGTTGCCGGCCTGGGCGGCCGCGAGGTTGGCGGGAGTGGTCCCGGCCCCGACGGTGTCCCAGAGCAGGTTCGGCAGGGCCGCGGCGCTGGCGGAGGCGGAGAAGTCATAGGTCCCGGACAGGTGGCAGGCTTCGCAGTTGTTCACGATGCCCGGGTACCCGATCTCCCACATGGTGTCGCCAGCGAGCCAGGTGTATTGCTGGGTCCGGAAGCTGGCCGAGTGGATGGCGTGGACGATCTCCTTCTCGTTGTAGTTCCAGAAGGACCCGTCGTTGTTGTCGAACCCGTTGGCGGTGTGGCAGAAGGTGCAGGCCGACCCATCGTTCCGCTGACCGGAGTGGAAGGTCTTCGCCACAGCCGGGTTGGTGAACAGGCCCAGAAGCTGGTGGCAGGCCTGGCACTTGCTGTTAGCCACGATGGCGCGACGCGTGTCCTTGGCACTCACCGGCAGGGTGACCACCGGGGCCGGCACCGCCAGGCCGCCCTGGAAGGTGGTGGCGCTGAACGCGTAGGGCGCGGGCACGTTGGTCTGCGTGAGCGGCAGGGAGTCGGTGAGGCTGCCCACCTGGGCGATGCTCCCGCTCGCGACGCCGGCCTGGCTCGTGGTGGAGACGACGCCATAGTTGAAGCCGATGCC
>Ga0335077_10004258_pt1 | contig 17441 bp, 13 predicted proteins | sample Lox_Sample_31_FD_207151 | JGI IMG/M metagenome (GOLD analysis project Ga0335077, IMG submission 207151) | Soil microbial communities from Loxahatchee National Wildlife Refuge, Florida, United States - Lox_Sample_3.1 | ecosystem: Environmental > Terrestrial > Soil > Wetlands | place: USA... | reverse complement strand
CAGTTCCAGCACACGGCAGGTTGGGGGTGCGGCGGTAGCCATGCCGAAAATGCGCCCCATGGCGGCCAGATGGTCGGGGTGCGTGGTGCGTTTGGGATGGGTGGGGTAGGCGACTTCGTCGTAGGCCGTCATGGGTTCAGAGTAGCGCGGGTGTTATTCTCTGGACATGCATCCCGCACCCGCCGCCGAACATCCGCTGCACAGGCTGCTGCCGCGGCTCGGAAGCGATGAGGAGTTCAAGGCCCTTGGCAGCGTGCTGGAGTGCTGCCGGTATGACCGGGATTCCATCTGCCGCCGGCTGGAGATTCCGGAGATCTGGGATTACCGCAGCATCCGGCAGCATCGGGAGGCGGGAACCGCGACCGAGGAGCCGCTGGACGTGCTGATCCGGCTTTTCCTGGACAACGAGTTCGTAGCACAGGACGAGATCGACGCACTGCTGCCGGCGGCCGCCGTGCCGGTTATGGAGGGTCTGGGTCTTCTCGAGCGGGACACCAAGCGGCGCGAGCTGCGCTTTGCCACGGTCACGCTGTACCCGGCGATGGGATTTCTGGTCGCCAGCGACCGAGCCACGGCGCCCGACCCCGGCGCAGACTATTGGCTGCCGGCCGATGTGGTGTACCCCGCCGTGGTCGAGAATACGCGGACGTTTCTGGAAACCATGCCTGACATGGCCTGCGATGCCTTTCTCGACCTGGGTACAGGCACCGGAATCGCGGCCCTGCTGGCCTCCCGGTTTGCCGGGCGCGCGTGGGCGACGGATATCACGCCCCGGGCGGCCCGTTTCGCGGAGTTCAACCGCCGTCTGAACGGCGCTGACCAGGTCGAGGTTGTGGAGGGCGATCTTTACGCGCCCGTCGAGGGATTCACCTTCGACCGCATCGTCACGCACCCGCCTTATGTCCCGACGCTGCGGCCGCGCTTCGTCTTCCGGGATGGCGGCGACGACGGCGAGCAGATCATCCGCCGCGTGATCGAAGGGCTGCCGCGATTTCTCCGTCCGGGCGGCCTGTTTTACTCGCTGGTGTTAGGGGCCGATTGCGATGGGGAGCAGTTCGAGGAGCGAATTCGCAAATGGCTGGGCGAGGCGCGCCAGGAATTCGATGTGATCCTGGTTTCCCACAGCCTGCGAACCCCGAAGGAGTTCCTCAGCAGCGCGATTATCAAGAAGACCACCAACTACGAGGAACTGTACTTCTGGCAGGAGATGTGGGAGCGCCGCAAGACGGATTTCCTCTTCTACGGCAACGTTGTCCTTCGCCGCCATGATGCCCGCCGCACGGCAACTGTGACCCGGTTGCAAAGGGGCAGCGGGTTTTCCGGCAAGCACTTCGGCTGGATGCTGGACTGGCAGGCGGACGCGCATGACCCGGCATCCGCGGGACGGCTGATGGAATACCGGCCGGAGATCTCGCCGGATTGCCAACTGAAGGTGCTGAGCCGGGTGCGCGACAGGCGGTTCGTGCCGGAGGCGTTCGCCATGGAAACCGAAAGTCCGTTCACCGCCGAATGCCGCTGCCAGGAATGGATGGTCCGGCTGGTGGCGGCGTGCGACGGCCGGAAGAGCTGGCGGGAGCATTTCGACGCGGCGAAAGCCGCCGGTACCATCCCCGCGGAGGCCACGGAACGTGAATTCGCGTCGATTCTCGAGGCCATGGTGACCAACGGGATCCTCCGCCTGCCCGAGCGACCGATGCCTGGCGGGGGAGCCTGACGGCCCCCGGGACTCACTGGGCTTATGGTACTCTCTCGGGGCGCGGCCAGTGTCATTAGAGACAGAGCGGCGTATAATCTCAACCGGGCCATGCTCGCCGGATGGATGACGGCGCGGTTTTCTGGTAAAGTGATTCTGCTCCGCTGGTGCGTACAGGCACAACAGGGGGCCAAGGTGAATTTGGGGGAGTAAACGATGGCAAGACAGAGTACGCAACACAAACTGGATCGCGTGAGACCGCCCCGTGTCCAGATCACGTACGACGTTGAGGTAGGCGACGCTATCGAGGTCAAGGAGTTGCCGTTCGTAATGGGAGTCCTGGGCGACTTCACCGGCCAGCCCGTCGAACCGCTGGCGCGCCTCAAGGATCGGAAGTTCGTCGAGATCAACCCGGACAATTTCGATACCGTGCTGGAAAGTATGAAACCGCACCTCAGCTTTTCGGTCGAGAACAAGCTGAGCGAGGATCCCGGAAGCAACCTCAAGGTGGACCTGAACTTCAAGTCGATGGACGACTTTTCTCCGGACAAAGTGGCTCGGCAGGTGAAACCCCTGCGCGAGCTTTTGGAACTCCGCGACCGGCTGTCCGACCTGAGGGGCAGCATGCAGGGTAACGACAAGCTCGAGGAGGCCCTGCGCGACGCGGTGACCGACAAGGACAAGTTGGCCAAGCTTCGCACCGAGCTGGGAGTGAAGGAGGGTGGCAATGAGTGATCCCCAGAAAGCTGCAGCGGCGCCATCCGGCGCGGAGCAGACGGTAGAAACGAGTCTGCTCGACCAGATCGTGGAGGAAGGGCGGCTGGCGCGGGATCCAGCGGCCAAGGAGCGGGGGAAAAACCTGATTAAGGACTTCGTGACCCAGGTGCTCGAGGGGGCGATGACGGTCTCCAAGGACGCCGAGGCCATGATCAACGCGCGCATCGCGCAGATCGATCACCTGGTGTCCCTGCAACTCAACGAAGTCCTGCATCACCAGGATTTCCAGAAGCTCGAGGGCAGTTGGCGGGGCCTGAGATATCTGATGGACCAGAGCGAAACCAGCGACAAGCTGAAGATCAAGGTCCTTAACGTTACCAAGAAAGAACTCTTGAGGGATCTGCAGCGCGCCCCGGAATTCGATCAAAGCGCGTTGTTCAAGAAGGTGTACGAAGAGGAGTATGGGGTATTCGGCGGCGCTCCGTTTGCGGCCCTGATCGGCGACTACGAATTCAGCAAAGGGCCCGAAGACGTGGAGTGCCTGGAGAAGGTGGCCCAAGTGGCATCCGCCGCTCATGCTCCGTTCCTCTCGGCCGCTTCGCCCGAGATGTTCAACCAGGACAGCTTTACAACGATCGACGCCGCGCGCGACATGGCGAAGATTTTCGACAGCTCGGAATACGCCAAGTGGAAGAGCTTCCGGCAGAGTGAAGATTCGCGTTACGTGGGCTTGTGCCTGCCGCACGTGCTGGCGCGCCTTCCCTACGGGAAGAATGGAGCTTCGGTGGACTCCTTCAACTATGAAGAGGGCGTCGACGGCACCGATCACTCCAAGTACCTGTGGGGCAACGCGGCATATGCGCTGGCGGCGCGGCTGACCCAGGCGTTTGCCAACTACGGCTGGTGCGCGGCCATTCGCGGAGTGGAAGGCGGCGGCCTTGTGGAGGGGCTGCCGACTCACACGTTCACCACCGACGAAGGCGATGTCGCTCTGAAGTGTCCGACGGAGGCCCCAATCACGGACCGCCGCGAAAAGGAACTTGCCGATCTCGGTTTCGTGCCGCTGGTCCACTGCAAGGGCACGGACTACGCCGCGTTCTTCAGCGTGCAATCCGCGCAGAAGCCCAAGATGTACGACAAAGAAGCGGCCAACGCGAACGCGCGGCTGTCGGCGCAACTGCCCTACATCCTGGCGATCTCCAGGTTCGCGCATTACATGAAGGCCATGATGCGCGACAAGATCGGAGCCTTCATGTCGCGCAAGGAATGCGAGACGTTCCTGAACACCTGGATTCTCCAATATGTGGTCGGCAACGACGAGGTGTCGGCCGAGGTCAAAGCGCGCCGCCCGCTGCGTGACGCCAGAATCGAGGTAGTGGAAGTGGCCGGCAAGCCCGGCGTTTACCGGGCGGTCGCCTTTCTGAAACCCCATTTCCAACTGGACGAGCTCTCGGTGTCGCTGCGCCTGGTGGCGGACTTGCCGCAAAGTTCCAAGTAGCAGTTGAAGCGGATAGGCCCGCGGCTTGCCGGGCGCGGGCAGCAGTTCAAAAAGTGAATATGGAGGATACTAGATGGCTTTCGATGCCTTTCTAAAGCTCGATGGAATCAAGGGAGAATCGACCGACTCGAAACACAAGGACGAGGTCGACGTTCTTTCGTTCAGTTGGGGCGCCCACCAAACCAGTTCGCATGCAACGGGCACGGGATCAGGCTCGGGCAAGGTCGACGTGCAGCCGTTCAGCTTTGTGCACAAGATCGACAAGTCGAGCCCGATTCTATTCCAGAAGTGTTGCACGGGGGAGCACATCGCGAGCGGCTTGTTCACGGTCCGCAAGGCCGGTGGAACGCAACTGGAATACCTGAAAATCAAGCTTTCCGACGTTCTGATTTCATCGATTCGTCCGGGCGGGTCGTCGCACGGAGCAGATGACATTCCGCTGGAGGAGGTGTCGCTGACCTTCGACAAGGTAGAGGTCGATTACCAGCCGCAGGGCCCGAAGGGCGATGCCCAAGGCGGTCCGGTGCATGGCGGGTGGGACTTGAAGCAGAATGTGAAGGCTTAACACCGAATCGATAGGGCTCCGGGCGGCCGTGTCCGCCGGAGCCCTATGAGCGCGGCCCACCGGCTGTAAGTCCGGCTGCTCCGTGAAGGTTTCATGACACCCAAAGAACTTTACCAGGCTGGGCGACTGAGCGCGGCGATACAGGCATTGGGCGCCGAGTTGCGCGACAACCCGGCGGATGTCCGGCGGCGCACGTTCCTTTTCGAACTGTTGTGTTTCGCAGGGGAATACGACCGCGCGGAGAAGCACCTCGACGTGCTTGCCCAACAGGGGCCGGATTCCGCCACCGGCGCGCTGATGTATCGCGGAGCGCTCAACGGCGAGCGCATGCGGCAGGACCTGTTCATCCGAAAGGAGTTCCCGGCCACAGACGCGGGGGGCCCGGCGCAAATGCCGCTGCGCGGTTCATTGAACGGAAAGGCGTTCGAAAGCCTGGAGGATGCCGACCCGCGGATCGGTTCACGGCTGGAGATTTTTGCCGCAGGACAATATATGTGGCTGCCGCTGGCTCATATCGCGTCTATCGAAGTTTCTCCGCCCAAGCGGTTGCGCGATCTGCTCTGGATGCCCGCGCTGGTGCGTACCGGGCCGGCTTTCAAAGGGACGGATCTGGGCGAAGTGCTCGTGCCGGCAATTTCGCCCCTCAGTTTCCGCCACGCCGACGAGGCTGTCAAGCTCGGACGCTCCACGGTGTGGGAAGAGCAGGAGAACGGTGACGTAGTGCCGTTCGGGCAAAAAACGCTCCTGGTAGACGGCGAGGATCTCGCCATGCTGGAACTTCGCCAATTGGAGATCGCCGCGCCCGAGGCCGAACAACATGCCTCTGCGCAATGATCTGCTGAATCCGATTTCGGCCGATAAGCCCGCCGGCGACAACCTCAGGTACGCTCCGGTCTACGACAAGATCAAGGACGCCCGCCGGGAGGACGACGATGCCCCGCAGGGCGAGTGGAAGCATGAACGGAAGGTCGCGGACTGGCCACTGACGATCAAGCTCGTCAGCGAGGCTCTCGCGACAAAGACAAAAGACCTCCAGCTCGCGGCGTGGCTGGCCGAAGCCATGCTGATTCGCGAGGGCGTAGCCGGCTTGCGCGAAGTGCTCGACCTGATCCGGGGATACCTGGAGAGCTATTGGGAGGGCCTGTATCCGGAACTGGAGGACGGCGACGCGGAGTACCGGGCTGCCCCGCTGGAGTGGATCGGCGACCGGCTGGAGATGCCTGTGAAACGCGTGCCGCTGACGCGCAAGGGCTTGAACTGGCTCCAGTACAAGGAATCGCGCGCCATCGGCAGCGAGGAATCGGCGGATACGGACGAAAAACGGCAGGCGCGACTGGATGCGATAGCCGACGGGAAGATTCCGCAGGAACAGTTCGACAAGGATTTCGACGAGACGCCGAAGAAATTCTATGTAGGCCTGCTCGAGTCCTTCGATGCCGCGATGGAAAGTGTTGCCGCGCTCGGACAGGTGTGCGACGAGAAGTTCGGCGACGTGACACCGTCCTTCGGCACCCTGAAACGTGCTCTGGAGGAAGTGCGCCAGACGGTCTACATCCTGCTGCAAGCCAAACGCGAGAAGGAGCCGGATGAACCGGTCGGCGCAGCCGCGGAGCCTGAAGCAGCCGTGCAAGAAGCCCCCGCCGAGTCCACTGCCGGGGCCGCGGCAGCTCCGGCGCCGGCGCGCGCGCAGCGGCCCGGTCCGCTTAGTGCCGAACCAGCCGATCGCGACGATGCCATCGCGCGGGTGGTGAGCGCCGCCAAGTATTTGCGGCAGCAGGACCCGTATAGTCCCGCGCCGTACCTCATGCTTCGCGGCTTGCGATGGGGAGAGTTACGCGCAGCCGGCGGCACGATTGACCAGACCGCGCTGGCCGCGCCCTCATCGGAACACCGGCAGACACTCAAGCGCATGTTGCTGGATGCCAACTGGACGGAGCTGCTGGAGACCGCCGAGAGGGCGATGGGGATGGAATGCGGCCGCGGCTGGCTGGATCTACAAAGGTACGTAGGCCGGGCCTGTTACGAAATGGGTAGTTACTACGACCCGATCCGCAACGCGGTAATCTCCGAGCTGCGGGCGCTGCTGTCGGACTACCCGCAATTGCCCGAGCTGACGATGATGGACGACACCGCGACCGCCAACGCGGAGACGCTCGCATGGCTTAAGGAGAACGTTACCCTGGCGCCCGCTCAGGGAACGTCCTATGCTCCAACGGCATTCGAGCACGATGTGGAGCCGGAGCCCGGGACGCCGGCACCACCCGACACCTTCGAACTGGCCATGCAGGCGGCCCGCTCCGGTCGGGCGCAGGAAGGAATCGAGATGCTGATGCGGGAAATGGTGCAGGAGCGAAGCGGGCGCGCCCGGTTTCATCGCAAGGTGCAACTCACGCAGCTTTGCGTCTCCACGGGCCACCAGGCGGTCGCCTTCCCGATTCTGCAGGAGCTGGCCGCGGAGATCGAGCGCCGCAAGCTGGAGGATTGGGAATCGCCCGAATTGCTCGCGCAGCCCCTGGCGCTCCTCTACGGCTGCCTCGCCCGCGGCGATGGAAGTCCGGAGGAGCGGCAGAAACTGTATTCCTGGATCTGCCGCCTGGATCCGCTGCAAGCCATGAGCATTGCCAAATAACCTATGCCGCAATGGGAACCGGAACAGACGGTCACGCAGTCGGTACTGGAGCGGTTGATCGACCGCGACCCGGATACGGCGTCCGAGCCTCCGCCCACGCGCTCGCAATCCGTCCGGCAGTTGAAATCTTCTCTGCGGCGGGATCTCGAGTGGCTGTTGAACACGCGGCGGACGCCTGAAGCAGCCGGCCGCGAGTACGGAGAGCTGGAGCGATCCCTGTATAACTATGGCGTGCCGGACCTGACCGCGATCAACCGCGAGTCCGCGCACGACCGCGACCGGCTGACGCGGACTATCGAGCAGACGGTGTCCGCGTTCGAGCCGCGCCTGAAGCGGATCAAGGTGCGCCCAATTCCCGCCGCCGCCGGCGCGCAACACATTCTCCGCTTCGAAATCGAAGGCCTGCTCGACATGGATCCGGCTCCCGAGCTGATCTCGTTCGATACCGTGCTGCAGCTTTCCAGCGGCGAGTACCAGGTCAAGGGGGACCCCGGTGCGGGATGACCTGCTGTTGTATTACGAGCGCGAGCTGACGTTCCTGCGCGACATGGGTGCGGAGTTCGCGCAGAAGTACCCCAAGATCGCCTCCCGCCTGGTGATGGAGGCCGACAAGTGCGAAGACCCGCACGTGGAGCGGATGCTGGAAGGCTTTGCGTTCCTGGCCGCGCGGGTCCATCTCAAGATCGACGACGAGTTCCCGGAGATCACCGAGGCGCTGCTGAACATTCTCTATCCGCACTACATGCGGCCGGTGCCATCGATGTCGATCGTGGAGTTCCAGGTGGATTCCGAGCAGGTGAATCCGGAGACGGGGCTCCGGATCGAGCGCGATTCGGTACTCAACTCGCGCAGCGTCGGCGGGGCGCCGTGCAAGTTCCGCACCTGTTTCGACACCACCTTCTGGCCGGTGAGCGTGGCCGCCGCCGAGTGGACCACGGCGGACCGCCTGCGCCCGCCACTCAAGACGGCGGATTCCGTAGCCGCCATCCGTCTGGAGCTAAAGTGCGCCGGCGACGCGACCTTCTCGAAGCTGGCCATGAGCTCGCTGCGCCTGCACCTGAGCGGCGAGAGTAATCTTACCCACTCGCTTTACGAGTTGCTCTGCAACAATTGCGCGCGCATCGTCATTCGCGACCTGGCGCCGAAAAGCAAGATCGCGCCCGTAGTACTCGACAGCGCGTCTCTACGGGCAGCCGGCTTCGCCGAAAACGAGAGCATGCTGCCCTTCAGCCGCCGGTCTTTCGCGGGGTATCGGCTGATGATGGAGTACTTCTGTTTTCCCCAGAAGTTCTTCTTCTTCGACCTGTCGGGGTTCGATCGGCTGCGCAGCGCGGGCTTCGGCGGCCGGGCCGAGGTCATCATCCTCATTTCGCCGTTCGAGCGCGCCGAGCGAAGGGAAACGCTGGAAACCGGAGTCACGGCAAAGACATTCCGCACCGACTGCGCGCCGGTGGTGAACCTCTTCCGGCATACCGCGGAACCGATTCTGCTGGATCAGAAGCGGTACGAGTACCAGGTGGTTCCCGATGTCAGCCGGCGCAGCGCGATGGAAGTCTTCTCGATCGAAGAAGTGGTGAGCGTTACGCCCGGCTCGGAAGAGGTGATCCGGTTCGAACCGTTCTATTCCTTCCGGCACGCCGCGCGGCGAGACCGCCAGCAGGCTTTCTGGCACGCGGTGCGCAGGGCCTCCGGCCGCCGCGGCGACGAAGGCACCGAAATGTACCTCTCCCTGGTGGATCTCTCGGGCCGGCCGGCCTATCCCGATGCCGAGGCGCTCACCGTGCGAACCATCTGCACCAACCGCGATTTGCCGTCGCGTCTGCCGTTTGGAAACGAGAGCGGCGATTTCGAGCTGGAAGGAGCGGCGCCGATCAAACGGATTGTGGCTCTCGTGAAACCGACCGATACACTGCGGCCTCCGCTGCAGAAACACGCGCTGTGGCGGCTCATTTCCGCGCTGTCGTTGAACTATCTGTCGCTGGTGGAAGGCGGCGCGGAAGCGATGCAGGAGATCCTGCGGCTGTACAATTTCACCGGCTCGGCATTCGCGGAGAAACAGATCCAGGGCCTGGCCGCCGTTTCCAGCAAGCGCCATTTCGCGCGGCTGGTCTCGGAGCAGGGCGTGGCATTCGCCCGCGGCACCCTGGTGGATCTGACCTTCAACGAGGAGCAGTTCGCCGGAGGCGGCGTATTTCTGTTTGCCGCCGTGCTGGAATATTTCCTGGGGCTGTACACCGGCATGAACAGCTTCAGCCAACTGGTAGCGCGCTCGCTCCAGAGAAAGGAGGCAATCCGCCGATGGCCCCCGCGGGCGGGACACAAGGTGCTGATCTAGAAGCTTCGGCCGACTTTCATCCGGCGCCGGTGGAGCGTCTCTGGGAGCAGCCCTGCGAGTTCGATTTCTTTCAGGCGGTGCGCCTGTTGGAGCGCAGTTCGCCGGATCGAAAGCCCGTGGGCAGGTTCGCGCGGCCCGCGGCCGAAGTGGCGCGATTCGGCGCGCATCCATCGCTGGTATTTCCGGCGAGCCAGATTCAGTCGCTCCAGCGGCGGCCGGGCAAACCGCCGTTCGTCGAAGTGAATTTCATGGGGCTGACGGGGCCGCTCGGCGTTCTGCCGAACGCGTACACCGAGCTCCTGGTGGAACGAATCCGCCAGAAGGATACCGCCCTCCGCGACTTCCTGGACCTCTTCCATCACCGCATCATTTCGCTGTTCTATCAGGCCTGGGAGAAGTACCGTTTTGCCATCGCATACGAGCGCGGGGAGCGCGACCGCTTCTCGCATCATCTGCTCGATCTTATCGGGCTGGGGACGTCCGGCCTGCAGGACCGGCAGGAAGTCGCCGACGATTCCCTGATTTATTACTCCGGCCTGCTGGGCCTGAACGCGCGGTCCGCGGCCGCGCTCGAGCAGATCCTGGCCGACTATTTCGAAGTGCCCGTCGCGATCGAGCAGTTCGTGGGCGCGTGGTACTCTATGGACGACGAAAACCAGTGCCACCTCGGCGAGGAGTCGGGGTGGAGCGAGCAACTGGGTTGGGGGGCTGTCGCGGGAGACGAGATCTGGGACGAGCAGTCACGGATTCGAATCCGCCTCGGTCCACTCAGCTTCGGCCAATATCGGGACTTTCTGCCCGGGCAAGGCGCTTGGCGGGAATTGAGCGCCCTGGCGCGATTTTTCACGCGTGGCGAGTTCGACATCGAATTGCAGCTTGTGCTGGCGCGCGAGGAAGTGCCGTTCTGCGAGCTTCGTGACGAGGACGACGGCGCGCTGCAACTGGGGTGGACAACGTGGACGAAATCCGCGCCCATGAATCGTCATCCCGACGAGGCGGTTTTGTTATTGGAATAAGGGTGAGGCGGGCTTCGGGCCTGCCGGGAGTGAGAACGCTGTGAATTTGAAATCATTGATCGCCAAAGTGAACGAAACGACGCGCGGCGCGCTGGAGGCCGCCGCGGGATTGTGCCTTGCCCGGACGCACTACGATATCGAAATCGAACACTACCTGTTGAAGCTGATGGACGTATCGGATGGAGATTTCGCAGCCATCCTGAAGGCATTTGCCGTGGACAAGGCGCGCCTTGCCGCGGAGATCGGCCGCAGCCTGGACAAGTTGAAAACCGGCAACGCGCGCACGCCGGCCTTCAGCCCGTCGCTGGTGAGCATGATTCGCGAGGCGTGGGTGATCGCGTCGCTGGAGTTCGGCGCCGCCGATATCCGCTCGGGATTCACGGTGCTGGCACTGCTCACGCACGAGGACCTGGCGCGCATCGCGCGCGAGATCGGCCGGGAGCTGGAGAAGATCGACGCGGAAAAACTCCGCAAGGATTTCGCCGACATCGTGGCGGCATCCCGGGAGCGCGCCGCGATCGCGGGACCGGCCGCCACTTCCGGCGCGCCGGGAGCGCCGCGCACGGCGGGCGGCAAGACGCAAAACCTGGACCAGTTTACTGTCGATCTCACCGCCAATGCGAAGGCGGGCAAGATCGACCCCGTACTGGGACGCGACTTCGAAATCCGGCAGATCGTGGATATTCTCACGCGGCGCAGGCAGAACAATCCGATCCTTACCGGCGAGGCGGGAGTCGGCAAGACCGCGGTGGTGGAGGGCTTCGCGCTGCGCGTGGCCAACGGCGACGTGCCGCCGGTATTGCGAAACGTGGCTATCCGCTCGCTTGACCTGGCCCTGCTCCAGGCCGGCGCAGGCATCAAGGGCGAATTCGAAAACCGGCTGAAGGGCCTGATCGAGGAAGTCAAGAACTCGCCCACACCGATCATCCTGTTCATCGACGAGGCCCACACGATGATCGGCGCGGGCGGCCAGGCCGGCCAAAACGACGCGGCGAACCTGCTGAAGCCGGCGCTGGCGCGCGGCGAACTGCGCACCATCGCGGCCACCACGTGGTCGGAGTACAAGAAATATTTCGAGAAGGACCCCGCGCTGGCGCGCCGCTTCCAGGTGATCAAGGTGGAGGAGCCCACCGAGGAGAAGTGCCGGGTGATGCTGCGCGGCGTGGTTCCGGCGCTGGAGCGCCATCACAACGTCCGCATCCTGGACGAGGGTCTCGCCGCAGCAGTGAAGCTATCGCACCGTTACCTGCCCGACCGGCAACTGCCCGACAAGGCGGTCAGCGTTCTGGACACCGCCTGCGCGCGGCTGGCGCTCGGGCAGAACACGACGCCCGCGGCCATCGAAGACGCCCTGCGCCAGATCGACGATTTCGCAGTGCAGACGCGCGTCCTCGAGCGCGAGAACGCCTTGGGCGCCGAGCACGGCGAGCGCCTCGAAGCGATCGCGGCCCAGAAACAGAAGGTGGAGGCGCAGCTTGCCGGGCTGAATGCGCGATGGGAGAAAGAGCGCGACCTTGTGAACCGCATCCGCGAGATCCGGGGCAAGCTCGAAGAGACGGCATCGGCCGCCGCAGCTGCGACCGCAGGCGACGGAGCGCCGGCCGCGGCTGCCGCCGCCCCCGACGGTTTACGCGCCGACCTGGGAAAGCTGAACACCGAGCTCGAGACGCTGCAAGGGGAATCGCCCCTGATTCGTGTCTGCGTCGATTCGCACATCGTGGGAGATGTGGTCTCGGCCTGGACCGGAATCCCGATCGGCAAGATGATGCGCGACGAGATCACCACAGTCCTGGCTCTCGATCAGCATCTCGGCAAGCGAGTCATCGGGCAGTCTCATGCGCTGGGAGGGATCGCAGAGCGCATCCGGACATCGAAAGCGGCCCTCGAGGATCCCTCCAAGCCGATCGGTGTCTTTCTCCTCGTCGGGCCGAGCGGCGTGGGAAAAACGGAGACCGCGCTGGCGCTTTCCGACATGCTGTACGGCGGTGAGCGGAACCTGATCACGATCAACATGTCGGAGTTCCAGGAGGCGCACACCGTATCCACGCTCAAGGGCTCGCCTCCGGGCTACGTCGGATACGGGGAAGGCGGCGTGCTCACCGAGGCCGTGCGGCGCAGGCCATACTCGGTGGTGCTGCTCGACGAAGTCGAGAAGGCGCACCCCGACGTTCTGGAGCTGTTCTTCCAGGTGTTCGACAAGGGGATGATGGAAGACGGCGAGGGCCGCGAAATCGACTTCAAGAACACGATCATCATTCTGACTTCCAACGCGTGCACCGACACGCTGATGAGGCTAACCGCGGATCCCGAGACCATGCCCAGTCCCGAGGGCCTGGTGAAGGCACTCAAGCCGGAGCTGAACAAGATCTTCAAGCCGGCGTTTCTCGGGCGGATGGTGATCATTCCGTACTTCCCCATTCGCGACGAGGCATTAAAACACATCATCGTGCTGAAGCTCGGGAAGATCCAGCGCAGACTGCAGGAGACTCACCGGGTGGCGCTGACATACGACGACGGGCTCATCGACGAAGTCGCGCGCCGCTGCACGGAGGTAGAGAGCGGCGCCCGCAACGTGGACAACATTTTGACCAATACTCTGCTGCCCGAGGTGTCGCGGCAGATTCTCAGCCGCATGGCGGAGCGCCAGGGCCTGGCGCCGATCCATGTGAGCGTCGGCGAAGGCGGGTCGTTCGTCTACTCGTAGGAGGAATCATGCCAGCGTTCACGCAGGCCGGCCGGCCGCTGTCGGTGACCACTCCGCTAGGCGCGGACAAGCTGTTGCTGGTCGGTCTGCGCGCGTTCGAAGGCATTTCGGCGCTCTTCCGCTTCGAGCTCGACCTGCTGGCAGAAAACGGCACGGCGGTTCCCTTCGACGCGCTGCTAGGGCAGAGGGTCACCGCCGCACTGCAGACGTCGAGCCGCGAATCGCGGTACTTCTCGGGATTTGTCGCGCGCGTCTCGCAGGGGTCGCGCGACCAGACGTTTACCACCTACTCGATGGAGGTCGTCCCGCAGTTCTGGCTGCTTACCCGCAGGCGGAGGAGCCGCATTTTTCAGTACCTCTCCGTGCCGGACATTCTTCGCCAGGTACTGGCGGGGATGGATGTGGATTACGAGCTCCAGGGGACGTTCGAACCGCGCGAGTATTGCGTCCAGTATCGCGAGACGGACTTCGAATTCGCTTCCCGGCTGATGGAGGACGAAGGGATTTACTACTATTTCACGCACACTGCCGGCGGCCACAGGATGCTGCTGGCTAACACGCCGCAATCGCACAAGGACTGCAGGCCGGCGAATGCGATCTACGAAGAGATCACCGGCGGCACCCGTCCGGAGCAGCGCATTTACAGTTGGCAGAAGACGCAGAGCCTGCGGTCGGGCGAATGCACGTTGTGGGATGCCAGTTTCGAGCTGCCGGGCAAGAACCTGGAGGCCAAAAGGCCCATTGTGGAGAACATTCAGGCTGGAACGGTCACGCACAAGTTCAAGGTGGGCGGCAACGACCAGATGGAGGTCTACGACTTCCCCGGCGGGTATGCGAACCGCTTTGACGGCGTGAACCGCGGCGGAGGCGAGAACCCGAGCGAGCTGCAAAAGATCTTCGCCGACGGCAGCCGGACAGTCGAGATCCGGATGCAGCAGGAGGCGGCCCTCGGGCTGGAGATTCGCGCTTCTTCGACGTGCCCGCAGTTCACCGCGGGATACCGGTTCGACATGGAGCGGCACTTCAATGCCGACGGCACTTACGTTCTCACGGCGATCGAGCATCGCGCGACGCTTCCGGGCGAATACCGGAGCGCCGCGGCGGACATGCCGCTGACCTACGACAATTCGTTCACCTGCATCCCGCTGGCTCTGCCGTTCCGGCCGGCGCGAGTGACCGAGATTCCGCGAGTCTACGGAGCGCAAACGGCGCTGGTGGTCGGCCCGTCGGGCGAGGAGATCTTCACCGACAAGTACGGCCGCATCAAAGTCCAATTCTACTGGGACCGCGAAGGCAAGAAGGACGGGGACAGTTCCTGCTGGGTTCGTGTGGCCACGCCGTGGGCCGGAAAGCAGTGGGGCATGGTTCACATTCCCCGTATGGGACAGGAGGTGGTGGTCGAATTCGTCGACGGCGACGTGGACCATCCGCTGGTGGTAGGCAGCGTGTATAACGCCGAGCAAATGCCGCCGTACACCCTGCCGGCGAACAAGACCCAGAGCGGCGTCAAGAGCCGCAGCAGCCTGAACGGCACGCCGACGAACTTCAACGAGATCCGGTTCGAGGACAAGAAGGGAAGCGAGCAGCTCTTCATTCACGCCGAGAAGAACCAGGACATCGAAGTGGAGAACGACGAGACGCACTGGGTGGGCCATGACCGGACCAAAACCATCGACCACGATGAGACCACCCACGTGAAGCACGACCGGACGGAAACCGTCGATAACAACGAGACGATCACCATTCACGGCAATCGCACCGAGACCGTGGACAAGGATGAAACCATCACGATCCACAAGAACCGGACCGAGACCGTGGACAAGAACGAATCGATTACCATCTCGGGCGGCCGCACGGAGTCCGTCAGCAAGGACGAAAGCATCACGATCGGAAAGAGTCAGACTATCAGCGTGGGCACGGACATTTCGATCACCGCGGGCAAGTCGATTACGCTTACCTGCGGAGAGAGCACGATCAAGATGGATCCGGCCGGCATCTCCATCAGCTCGGTGAAGATCGACATCAACGGCGATGCCAAGATCAGCGTCGCGGCGCCCATGACGCAGGTTAACGCAAGCGGCATCCTGACTCTGAACGGGGGCCTAACGAAGATCAACTGAGATGACACCCGCAACTCCCACCGCCGCGCAGATCTGCTCCGTCGCCGGACTCGGAGAGCAGGCGCTGGCTCTCTTGCAGCAGGACCACGCACAGCAACCCTATCTGGCGGTCCTGATGGAAAACGGCCTCTTCAAAGACGCGATCAAGTTTCTGGCGTATTCGCTGCCGAAGCGGGAGGCGGTCTGGTGGGCATGGGTATGCGCCCGCCGTGCTGCGGGAGCGGCGCCGGCCCCGAAGATCAAGGCGTCGCTGGACGCTACGGAAAAGTGGATCGCGCAGCCGACGGACGAGAATCGCCGGGCGGCGATGGCTGCGGCCGAGGCAGCCGACGAGGCGACCGCAGCGGGTTCCGCGGGCCTGGCAGCGTTCTTCAGCACCGGGAGCATCGCGCCCCCGGATGTGCCTCCGGTGCCGCCAGGACCGTATCTCACGGCCAAGTCGGTCTCCACGGCTGTCGTGGTGGCGGCACTGACCGGAGAGCCCGAGAAGGCCGCCGAGAGGTTCCGGGCGTTCGTGGATCAAGGCGTGGAAGTGGCGAAACGCATCAAACTCTGGGAGAGGGAGAACCGGTGATATGGGACAACCCGCCGCTCGCGTAGGCGACATGCACACTTGCCCGATGCAGACGCCCGGCGTGCCGCCGATTCCTCACGTCGGCGGACCGATCCTGCCGCCATGCGCGGTGACGGTTCTGACCGGCAGCATCCCGCAGGCCCGGGTAGGTGATATGGCAACCTGTGTCGGCCCACCCGATGCGATCGTCAAGGGTTCCATGACCGTGCTGGTCTGCGGTATGCCCGCTGCACGCCTGGGTGACATGACCGCCCACGGCGGTTCGATTGTGATCGGATTGCCGACGGTTCTGATCGGCGGGTGACCCGGCATTGCCTGGGTCTCACGTCCCGAAGTAGAGGGCAGCAGACACCGGGGCCATTTCGAGGGCGCTGGAGGTGCCTTCGCCGATCCTGGCGGCCGGCGGCGCGCAGGGCGGTCCATAGCGCGCGTCGCCGCTCCACATGCGCAGCGACCACGGCACTCCGTGAAATGGAACCTCGACCGCTTGGGGCGCGTCCGCGAAATTGCATACCAGCATCGCTGCCGCACCGGATGGATCGCCGCGTTCCAACACCAGCCACCGGTATCGGCTGTCCCATTCCGTGCGCACCAGGTCCTTGCGGCAGTTGGCAAGCGCAGCATGTCCCTTCCTGGCCGCGGTACAGTCCCGGTACCACGCAAGAATGCCGGAATGGGGCGCCCTACAGTGGAGATCCCATTTCAGCTTCGACCTCGCGAATGTGGCTGCGTGCTGCGGATCCAGAAACTCGACCCCGGGGAGGAACGCGCCGACCTCGCTTCTCCGGCCCTCGCGCACGGCCTGGACCAACGCGGCATCGCCGTGCTCGGTGAAGTAATAGAATCCCGCAGTCTCGCCATATTCCTGCCCCATGAACAAAAGCGGGATGTACGGAGCAAAGAGAAGCACGGCGGCCGCGAGTTTCTGCCGAGAGAGCGAAGACTCCTCCGCTGGACGGATGCCGCCTCGTGCATTGCCGATCTGATCGTGATTCTGCGTGAACGCCACGAACTGCCGGCCTGGGCAGTCGCGGGAAGAAGAGCCGTGACGCCGGCCGCGATAGACCGAGTGTTGGCCTTCGTAGACGAACCCGTTCTGCAACGCTTTGCCCAGGCTGCGCAGGCCCTCGAAATCCGCGAAATATCCGCGCGCATCCGGGGCAAAGGCAGTGTACAGCGAATGGTGAAAATCGTCGAGCCACTGCGCGTCGACGCCATAGCCGCCCAGATCCCGAGGCCGGATCACGCGCGCGTCGTTGAGATCGCTTTCCGCGATCAGGAAGGCACGCCGGCCCAACTCCTCCGCTTGCGCGTGGAACGCGCTCGCCATTTCCTGGAGAATGTGGCAGGCGCTGAAATCGAAGATCCCGTGTATGGCGTCGAGGCGAAGCGCGTCGACATGGTACTCGGTCAACCAGTAGAGGGCATTCTCGACGAAGAAGCGGCGCACGCCGTCGCTCCCCGCGCCGTCATAGTTGATCGCCTGTCCCCACGGGGTGCGGTACGAGTCCGTGAAGTAGGGACCGAATTCCGCGAGGTAATTGCCTTCGGGACCCAGGTGGTTGTAGACGACGTCGAGCACTACCGCGA
>Ga0335077_10004256_pt1 | contig 17449 bp, 18 predicted proteins | sample Lox_Sample_31_FD_207151 | JGI IMG/M metagenome (GOLD analysis project Ga0335077, IMG submission 207151) | Soil microbial communities from Loxahatchee National Wildlife Refuge, Florida, United States - Lox_Sample_3.1 | ecosystem: Environmental > Terrestrial > Soil > Wetlands | place: USA... | reverse complement strand
GCTGCCTCCTTCAGCGACCGTCCCGTTGCCGCAGAACGTGCCGCACTTCGTTGAACCAAGACGATCTAGCGGGCAGAACGTAGAACGGCCCTGCCTGCCGGCCGTCCCACGAAAGGGGGATCTCAAACGGGGGATATTCCGCCGGCACGGGCTTGCGCGAGCGCAGACGAAAGGGGCCGGTCATACTGCACCGGCCCCCGGGAATCGATCGTCTGTGCGAGCTAGCCCCAGCTCGCTCCGAGCCACTCGTCGCCGGACCAGCTGTTGCCGCTCCAGCTCGAGCCGCTCCACGAGCTGCCGCTCCAGGAACTGCCCGACCAGCTCGAGCCGCTCCACGAGTTGCCGCTCCAGGAGTTGCCCGACCAGCTCGAGCCGCTCCACGAGCTGCCGCTCCAGGAGATGCCCGACCAGCTCGAGCCGCTCCACGAGCTACCGCTCCAGGAATTGCCCGTCCACTGCGAGCCGTTCCACATGCCGCTCGACCAGCTCGACCCGTTCGCCTCGAGGGCGGCCATCCCGCTCGCGTTGAACGGCTTGCCGAAGATGTCCTGCTCACCCTGGAGGACGACGCCGTTCATCGACAGATGGTTCGTGCCGCGCGAGGCCTCGAGCGAGCCGCTCCCCGTCGACGGGACGCAGGAGCTCGATCCGGAGGAGCTCCACCCGTAGGCACTCTGACCGCCGGATCCCGACAGGCTGCAACTCGAGGCGTAGGAGTAGCTGGGCAGAGAGATCGACAGCAGTGCGTTCATGTCGAGCTCGCCCTGGCCCTGCCAGAGGGACGAGAACCCGCGCAGCCAGTCGGCGCTCGACTCGAGCATGCTCTTGACCTGCCCAGGCGTCGCCTGCGGGTACTTCTGGAGCAGGAGCGCGACGGCGCCGGTGACGTAGGCCGCCGCCTCCGAGCTGCCGCTGCCGCGGAAGTACTGCGTGCCGAGCACCGCGCTCGGATTGTTCTGGTCGATGTACGAGCCCGGGTCCCGCAGGCCCTGCATGTGGGCGCCCGGCGCGAGCAGGTCGGGCGCGCGGCAGGAGCTGCAGCTCGCGCCCGCCGAGAACCCGGCCACCTGGTCGTCGCCCGTCCACGGCGTCCCCATCGTGTCGGCGGCGCCGACTGCGATCACCCACGGGTCGTAGGCGGGGTCTTCCAACCCGGAACCGAAGCCGGTGTTACCGGCTGCCGTGACGACGACGATGCCGGCCTTCCAGGCCTGCTCGACGGCGTAGGCGAGCGGGTCGATGTTGAACGGCTGCGAGGAGTTCGTCCCGTACGAGAGGTTGATGACCCGGATGTTCATCCCGTTGTCGTAGCGGTGCTGGACGACCCAGTCGATCGCCGCGATCACCTGGCTCACGTCGACGCCGCCGTCGGCGTCACCGACCTTGACCGAGAGGATCCGGGAGTCGGGCGCCACACCGCGATAGCCGCCGGGCTGCCCGTCGTTGCCGCCGATGATCCCCGCCATGAACGTGCCGTGCCCGTTCGTGTCGAGATACCGCAACCTCGGGTTCTGCGACTCGAGCGAGAGATCGGGGCCGTTGACGATCTTGCCCTGGGTGCTCAGCCCGGGAACCGGCGCGACGCCGGTGTCGATCAGCGCCACGTCCACGCCCTTGCCCGTGTAGCCGGCGTTCCACCACGACTGCACGCCGTCGGCCTGGGTGACGTTCTGCATCGAGTACGGATCGGCGGACGGGTCGTAGGCGGAGGAACCCCAGGAAGCGCCCGCGTGGACGCAACCGCAGGCCGCGGCCACGATCGCCACGATGGCGATCCGCGCCGCATGGCGCCGCCGCGGCGTCATGCCATCCCTTGTCGTGAGGATCGCCCTCACAGCTGCCTCCTTCAGCGACCGTCCCGTTGCCGCAGAACGCGCCGCGCGTCGATATCAAGACGATCTAGCGAGTGGAACGTAGAACGGCCCCGCCGGCCGGCCGTCCCACGGAAGGGGGAGATGCCTGCATCCCGAACGAGGGATCTTTGCGCGCGCCTGCCGTTAGAGTCGCGCCGTGTCGCACCCGTCGGGGCGCATGCGATCCGTGCTCGAGTCGACGCCTCCGTGCTATACGGCGGGGCAGGCGGCGCGGATCGCCGCGGAGGCATTCGGCATCGACGGCCGGACGGAGGACCTCGGCAGCGAGCGCGACCAGACGTTCCTGATCGACGACGGCGCCGCGGGCGCCGTCCTGAAGATCTCGAACAGTGCCGAGGATCCGGCGGTGCTCGACCTCGAGGCGGCCGCGATCGCGCACGTCCTGACCGTCGATCCGGGGTTGCCGGTCGCCCGTCCGCTCGCGCCGCCCGCCTCGTTCGACGGTCACCACGTACGCCTGTTCGAGCGGCTGCGAGGCCGCAAGGGAGGAGCCGAGCTCACGGACGCCGCGGTGAGCGCGTACGGCGAGACGCACGCGAGGCTCAACCTCGCGCTCCGCTCGTTCTTCCATCCCGCGGCCGGGCGCGACCTGCTCTGGGACGTGCGGCAGACGCCGCGGCTGCGGCCGCTGCTGGACGCGATCGAGGACGGCGCGCGGCGCGCTCTCGTCGCTCGCACGATCGATCGCTTCGAGGAGCGGGTGCTGCCGCGCTGGCCCGAATTGCGTGCGCACGTCGTCCACGGCGACCTCAACCTCGACAACGTCCTGCTCGACGGCGAGGGGCGCGTGTCCGGGATCGTCGACTTCGGCGACTGCTCGTTCACCGCACACGCCGGCGACCTCGCCGTCGGCGTCGCCTCGCTCCTGCGCGGACGCCCCCCGGACGACGTGTTCCGCGTGGCGCGGCTCGCGCTCGACGGCTACCAGCGGCGGCTGCCGCTCGAGCCGCTCGAGCTCGAGCTGCTCGGAGACCTCGTGACGGCGCGCTTCGCGGCGATCGTCGCGATCAGCGCGTGGCGCGCGAGACGCTATCCGGCGAACGCGGAGTACATCCGCGCTTGGGACGGCGACTCGTGGCCGCTGCTCGCCCTGCTCGGCGAGCTGGACCCCGAGCGTGTCGCGGCGGAGCTCGGCGCCGAGCCGCCCCGTGCGCCGACGGCGAAGCTCGCCGAGCGGCGCCGCCGGGCGACGGGAGCGATCCTCACGCCTCTGACCTACAAGCGTCCCGTGCACGCGGTCCGCGGCGAGGGGACATGGCTCTACGAGGCGGACGGCGCACGCCTGCTCGACGCGTACAACAACGTTCCCGTCGTCGGGCACTGTCACCCGCGCGTGGCGGAAGCAGTCGCGCGGCAGACACGGCTGCTCAACACGCACGCGCGGTATCTCTACGAGCCGCTCGTCGAGCTCGCCGAGCGGCTGGTCGCGAGCTTTCCCGCGGAGGCGGGGCTCGACACCGTCGTGCTCCTCAACTCGGGGAGCGAGGCGAACGACCTCGCCGTCCGGCTCGCGCGCGGTGTGACGGGGAACGCAGGCCTGCTCGTCACCGAGCATGCGTACCACGGCGTCACGGCGGCCGCGAGCGACCTTTCGCCGGAGGAGTGGGACGAGACGGCATCGGCGCCGCCTCACGTAGGACGGATCCCGCCGCCGCTCGCAGGCTCGGGCTTCGGGCGGGCACTCGACGCGGCGCTCGAGCGGCTCGACGGCGGGCTTGCGGCGACGTTCCTCGACGGCTCGCTGATGAGCGACGGCATCCACGTACCCGGCAGCGAGGAGCTGCGTCTTCTCCTCGAGCGCACCCACGCCACCGGCGGCCTCTACGTCGCAGACGAGGTGCAGGCGGGCCACGGCCGCACGGGCGAGCTCTGGTCGTTCGCGCGGCACGGCATCGCACCCGACGTCGTCACTCTCGGCAAGCCGATGGGGAACGGCTATCCGGTAGCGGCGGTCGTCACGCGGCGTGACCTCGCGGAGCGCTTCGCGTACGCCGGCCGCACGTTCAGCACGTTCGGAGGCAACCCGGTTGCCGCTCGCGCGGCGCTCGCGGTGCTCGACGTGCTCGCGGACGAGCGACTGCCCGAACGGGCCGCGGCCGTCGGCGAGCGGCTGCGTCGCACGATCGCCGGGCTCGGCGCGGACGAGGTCCTCGACGTCCGCGGCCTCGGCCTGCTCGCGGGCGTCCAGCTCGGCGACGCCGCCCGCGCCGCGGAGGTCGTCGACCGGCTGCGCGAGCGAGGCGTCCTCGTCGGCAGGACGGGCAGCCACGGAGACGTGCTGAAGATCCGCCCGCCGCTCGTCTTCGGAGACGAGCACGCCGACCTGCTCGTCGCCGCGCTCGAGCGCGCGCTTTCCTGACGCAAACTCGTAACAATCGTCCTCACGTCGTATCTTCCGTCCATGGCCGCGACCGAGCAGAGCGACGCGCAGCTCGTAGCCCGTTGCCGCGAGGGCGACTCCGCCGCGTGGAGCGAGTTCGTCGAGCGCTTCTCGCGCTACGTCTACGCCATCTGCGGCCGCGGCTTCCGGCTCCCGCACCACGACGCGGAGGACGTCTTCCAGGAGGTCTTCGCGCGCGCATACGAGCGGCTGCCGGAGCTGCGGAGCGACGATGCCGTCAGGCCGTGGCTCGCGCAGCTCACCCGCCGCCTGTGCATCGACCGGCTTCGCCTGCTCGCGCGCGACGCGCCGACCGAGCAGGAGCCGGACGAGCGCGAGGTCGACGAGCTGCTCTCGACGCTCGACGAGGCGATGACCGTGCGGGCGGCGCTCGAGGCGGTCGGCGACCCGTGCAGCGACCTCCTCGACCGCTTCTTCTGCCGCGACGAGAGCTACCGCACGATCGGCGACGCGCTCGAGCTCCCCGCCGGCACGATCGCGAGCCGCATCTCGCGCTGCCTCGAGAAGGTTCGTGCGCAAATCGATGGAAGGAGTCGGGCCTCTCGCCCGTCATGAGGTGTGAGATGAACGTTTACGACGAGGAGCGGATCGGCCGGTTGCTACGCCTGTTGCCGCCTGCCCCCCAGGGGTGGGTGAAGGCGGCGCAGGAGCTGCCCGCCGCCCGCGCGACGCTCGACGAGCTCGTCGCGCGGGTCGAGCAGGACGCGGCCTTCCGCAAGGCGCTCGAGGCGGACCTCGAGCGCGCGCTCACCGCCGCCGGATACGAGCCCTCGCCGTTCGTCGTCTCTCGGCTGCGCCGGCTCCTCGAGGCGGTCTGACCTGCCGCCGGGCACGAGTCGGTGAGACACTCCCTCCGTGCTCGCCGATCTCCCCGTTCCCGCGCTGCTCGAGGAGCTGGCCGCGCCCCGTCCCGTGCCGGGGGCGGGATCGGCGCTCGCAGCCGCGCTCGCGACCGCCGCGGCCGTCGTGCAGATGGCTGCGAGGCTGTCGGAGGAGTCCTGGCCCGGCGCCGCCGGGATCGCCGCGCAGGCCGAGTCGCTGCGCGAGCGGGCGACGGAGCTGATCGACGCCGACGCCGACGCCTTCCGCAAGGCGCTCGAGGCGCGCGCGGATCCGGCGGCGGATCCGTCGGCCGAGCGGCGCGACTTCGCGCTGGGACAGGCCACCGCCGCGGCGGCCGAGCCGCCGCTCGCGCTCGCGCGGGTCGCGGTCGATCTCGCCGAGCTGTGCCGCGAGACGGCCGCGCGTGGGGCGCCCGTGGCGCACGCCGACGTCGCCGCCGCGGCCGCGCTCGCGGCCGGCGTGGCGCGCGGCGCGCGGGAGCTCGTGGCCGTCAACCTCACCGCGCTGCCCGGCGATCCGCGCGTGGAGGAGGCTCGAACGCTCGCTGCGGCCGCCGAATCGGCCGCAGCGGCGGCGTCGAGAGCATGAGGAAGGGCCCGGCCGGCGGCCGGGCCCTTCAGGAAGTCGTCTCGTCGGGGAGACTCAGGCCGTGTACTTCGGCGTGACCTTCGGCGTGACCTTGTGGGCCTCGACCTCATCGTCCGTCTCGCCCTCGGCGGTGGGCTCGTCGCTCATCGGGCTCGTCTTGGGCGTCGCCTTGTGGGCCTCGACCTCGGGCTCCTCGTCGTTCCGCTGCTCGTCCGACATTGCTCCTCCTCTTGGAATCTGTGCGCCCGGTCCGGCGCTGTCACCCTTCTAGACGAGCGCCGGAGACGAAATCTTCCCACCGGCTCTTCAAATTCGCAACACGGCCTGCGATCCTGCCCCGGATGGGCCGTCTCGCCGCATCCGTGCGTGCGTTTGCGAGTGTGTTCGCGAACAAGAGTGTCCGGCGTGTCCAGCTCGCGGGCGTCGGATCGACGCTCGGGACGTATGCGTATGCCGTCGCCCTCCCGGTGTACGCCTACCACGCCGGAGGCGCGCGTGCGGTCGGACTGCTCTTCTTCGCTCGTCTCGGGCTCGGCGCGCTGGCCGCGCCCTGGCTCGGCGTCCTCGCCGACCGCGGCTCGCGGCGCCGCGTGATGCTGACCGCCGATCTCGTCCGGGTCGGGATCTTCGCCGGGATGACGGCGGTCGCGAGCGCGGGTACCAGCGCGTATTGGGTCTACGTCCTCGCGGTCAGCTCGACGGTCATCTCGGGCTCGTACCCGCCGGCCCAGGCCGCGCTCCTTCCTTCGCTCGTCGAGTCGCCGGAGGAGCTGACCGCGGCGAACCTCGTCGGCAACACCGTCGCGAGCGTGGGCATGTTCGTCGGGCCGGCGATCGGAGGCGTGCTCCTGGCCCTGAGCGGGCCTGCCGCCGTGTTCGCGCTCACCGGCGCCACCTTCCTCTGGTCGGCGGTGTTCGTCCTCGGCGTTCCCCGGGACGAGCCTCCCGAGCGGGCCGAGCGGGCCCGGTTCCTGCCGGAGCTGGCCGCCGGTTTCTCCGCCGTCCTGCGCCGGCCCGCCACTCGCGCCCTCGTCGGGCTCGCCGGCGCGCAGGCGCTCGTGGAAGGCGCCGTCTACGTCTTGATCGTCGTGCTCGCGCTGCGGCTCCTGCACAGCGGCAACGCCGGCGTCGGCTGGCTGACGACGGCGCTCGGGATCGGCAGTCTCGCCGGCGCGGCGGTCGTCGCCGCTCTCGCGAGGCGCAGACGGCTGGCCGGCGGCTTCGTGGCCGGAATCCTGCTCTGGGGGTTCCCGATCGCGGCGACCGCGGCTCTGTCGAGCCTCGCGCCCGCGCTCGTCCTGCTCGCCCTCGTCGGGACCGGCGGGATCCTCGTCGAGGTGAACGGGATGACGCTCCTGCAGCGCCTGACCGAGAACGAGCTGCTCGGCCGCATCTTCGCCGTGCTCCAGAGCCTGATTCTCGGAGCGATGGCGCTCGGCTCGATCGCCGCGCCCGGCCTCGTCAGCTGGCTCGGCCCGCGCGGCGCCCTGCTGGCAACGGGCGCCTTCCTGCCGGTCGTGCTCGTGCCGCTCTGGCCCACGTTGCGGCGGCTCGACGCCGAGGCGGTGCTGCCCGAGGAGCCGCTCGCGCTGCTGCGCCGGATCGAGATCTTCGCGACGCTGCTCGAGCCGGTGCTCGAGCGCCTCGCCGCGGGCGCGACGACGGTGGAGACGGCGGCCGGGCAGCCGGTCGTCTCGCAGGGCGAGACGGGCCGCAACTTCTACGTCATCGCAAGCGGACGAGCCGCGGTCGAGGTCGCCGACGGCCCCCCGCGCGAGCTCGGCCCGGGTGACTTCTTCGGCGAGATCGCGCTCCTGCGCGACGTGCCGCGCACGGCGACCGTGCGGGCGCTGGAGCCGCTTCGCCTGTACGCGATCGCCCGCGACGACTTCGTCGGCGCGGTGACGGGACACGCGCCGGCGCTCGCAGCAGCGGAGACGGTGATGGCCGGGCGCCTGCCCGAGGGCGCCCTTCTGGGCTAGCGGAGCAGCTTCTCGAGCGCCTGCAGCAGCTCGAGCGCGGCGCCGCGCTCCTCCTCCTCGAGCCGGCGCGCGATCCGCGCGAGCGGAGCCAGCCGGCCCTCACCCGCGAGCGCCTCCCGCGCGCGCCGCGCCTTCTGCAGCAGGTCGAGCGCGATCGCCGCCTGGTTCGCGAAGAGGCCGAGCAGGTCGACCTCGGCGAGCTTGAGGCGCGACTCCGGCGGCCGGTCGAGCACCTCGAGCACGCCGAGCGCGCGCTCCTCGACGAGGAGCGGGACGGCCATGATGCTCTTCGGGACATAGCCCGTCGACTCCGCCGCACCGCGGGAGAAGCGCGTGTCGGCGCTCAGGTCGTCGACGACGAGCGGCTCGGCCGTGGTGAGCACCCAGCCGGCGATGCCGGTGCCCGAGGGGAACCGCATGCCCACGAGCTCGCCGGCTCCCTCGCCGGCAACCGCCTCGAAGACGAGCTCGTCGGCCACCTCGTCGAGCAGGAACACCGACGCCGCCTTGGCGCCGAAGATCGCGCGCGCCACCTCGACCGTCGCCTGCAGCAGCGACCGGTGGGCTTCGTCCGCGCCCAGCACTCCTGCGGCGACTGCCGCCTCGAGATCGCTCACCGCTCGCCTCCCGCGTTCGTGGCAGTCTGGTAGAGGACGCTCTTCAGCTGGAACGGCGTCAGCTCTGGATGCTTGCCGAGCACGAGCGCGCAGATGCCCGCAACGTGCGGCGTGGCGAAGCTGTTGCCGGTGCAGCGAAGCGTCGAGCCCCCGAGCCAGGCGACGTCGAGGTCGAGCCCGCGCGCGAAGAACTCGACCGGCGGCGAGGGGTTGTAGAAGAAGGTGAACGGGTCGGGCTCCTCGTGGCTGCCGACCGAGATCACGCTCGCGAAGCGCCACGGGAAGCTCTCGACCGGCATGTTGTGCGCCGAGGCGACGAGGAGGACGCGCCGGAAATAGGCGCGATCGGCGAGCTCGTGCAGCCGTTCGACGTACTTCGTGCGCGTCGTCGAGAGGCTCATGTTCACGACCTGGAAGCCCTGCTCGATCGCCCAACGGAGGCCGGCGAGCATGGTCTCGCCGCCCCCGGTGTAACCCGCGCCGAGCACGCGGACGCTCGCCAGCTCGCATTCGGGCGCGAGCGAGCGCACGATGCCTGCGCACGCGGTGCCGTGGCCGCAGAGGTCTCCTTCCTCGTCCTCGACGACCTCGAGCTCGCCGTCCTCCCGACGCAGCACGGCGACCGACCGGGCGATCGCTCCGACGAGGGGGTGGCCGAGCTCGACTCCGCTGTCGAGGATGCACACGCGCACGCCGGCGCCGGTCGAGCCTCCCCACGCCCACTCGCGCGTGACCTGATCGGGGAGCGCGACCGGGACGCGGATCCGGTCGACGGCCTCCGCCGGCAGGCTCCAGGCGGGAAGCTCCTCCTCTTCGGAGTGCGACTCGTGCGGCACGACACTCATGGGCTCCGATCATCTCACCTGCCGGACCGAGCGCCCAGCGGCTCGCGCATACTCCGTTCGTGCGCGTGCGCGACCTCAACTGGCTCCAGCTCGAGGAATACCTGGCCCGCGACGACCGGATCGTGCTGCCGATCGGCTCGACCGAGCAGCACGCGTACCTGTCGCTCGAGACCGACAACATCCTCGCCGAACGTGTCGCGGCCGAGGCGGCCGAGCCGCTCGGCGTGCCCGTCCTGCCGGTGCTCGCCTACGGGCTCACGCCGAGCTTCGGCGCGTACCCGGGCTCGCCGACGCTGCGCGCCGGGACGCTGACGGCCGTCGTGCAGGACCTGCTCGACTCGCTGCGCAGCCAGGGGTTCCGGCGCATCCTGATCGTGAACGGCCACGGGGGTAACGCGCCCGCCGACGCCGCGCGGCGCGAGTGGGGCGCGGCGCACGAGGACACCGAGACGATCTTCCACAACTGGTGGATCGGCGCCCGCGTCTGGGCCCTCGTCCAGGAGCTCGACCCCGGCGCGAGCCACGCCTCGTGGATGGAGAACTTCCCGTGGACGCGCCTGCCGGGCGTCGAGCTGCCCGCCGAGCGGAAGGAGCCGCTCGCTCAGCCGCTGCCCGCGGGACGGCAGGCGATGCGGCAGGCGGCCGGCGACGGCCAGTACGGCGGCTTCTACGCACTGCCCGACGAGGATGTCCTCCGCGTCTGGACAGCCGGCGTCGAGGAGACCCGCGGGCTGCTCGAGCACGGCTGGCGCATGGCATCTCCGGCGCAGGAGCGCTAGCCTCCAGTCATGCCGATGCTGCACGGCTGCGCCTTTCCGGGCTGCTCGACGCTAACGCTCAGCACCTACTGCGTCGAGCACGAGCTCCTCATCAGAGCCGCCAAGCAGTCGGAGCGCCACCCGGACCCCGAGCCGCCCGCGGAGACCGCCCTCGAGACGAGGGCCGATGCAGCCGCCGACGCCGAAACGCAAGAGCCGGCGGCGCGCTAGGACTACGCGAACAGGACAGGCCCGCGCGTCACGACGGTCGGCGCGAGAGTCGACATGACGTAGCTGCGGGGCGCGCACCAGGCGCACACCGTGCTCGAGCGCGCCCCGGCAGCCGCCTCGGGCGTCCGGTTGCCGGGCACCGCGACGACGAGCGCCGCGAGCGCGGCGGCCGCCATCGACGCCACGGCGGCGCCACGCACGAGCACCCGGGCGCCGCCCCGGCGGAGCGGCGAGAGATCGACCGCCCGGGTCGGCTGCTCGAGCGCCGAGGAGCGCACGGCCGTCGTCAGCGCGCGCAGCTCGGCGGCGAACCGGGCGCAGTCGCCGCAGGCCCGCAGGTGCCGGTACAGCCGGCTCCGCTCGAGCTCGACGAGCTCGCCGTCCAGATCGTAGGAGGCAAGCTCGCGCCAATTGCTACATACGTCGTAAAGACGGGTCACACCGCTACAGACGGTACCCGCTGGCCGAAAGTTAGTGCTTCGTATCGACGGCGATCCCGATCGGAAGCAGCAGGATGCCGATCGCGACGAACAGCGCGGGCACGTTCATCGCCTCTCGGTGCTCCTGGCTCGTCGCCCAGCGGACGCCGCCGCTGAAGCGAGCGCCGCGCGCCCGCACGGGCGGTCGGCTGCCGAGCAGGATCCCGAACGCGGCGAGACCGGCGCCCGTGATGTAGAAGCCGACGGCCAATCCGCGCCGGAAGCTCTCGTGGCCGGCCGCCGCGACGAACAGCCCTACGAGCGCCGCCGCCGCCGCCGCCGCGACGAAGAAGACGAGAAAGCGCCGCAGAGCCGCGAGCAGGAACGCGGCGGACGGCGGGGTCGGACGGCGCACCTACGCTTCCGGAGCCGAGGCGGAGGCGGCGCGGTCGAGCCGCATGCCCTCGTCGCCGAGCGGCCAGCGCTCGAGCGGGAAGTGGCAGCGCACCGCGTGCGTCGGACTCAGGTTCTCGCGCGTGACGAGCTCGGGCAGCTCGACGTCGCACTTGCCCTCGACGAAGCGCGGGCAGCGCGTATGGAAGCGGCATCCGCTCGGCGGGTTGAGCGGGCTCGGGACGTCGCCCTCGAGCACCACGCGCCGGCGGCTGCGCCCGAGCTCCGGGTCGGGAATCGGAACCGCCGACAGGAGCGCGCCCGTGTAGGGGTGCTTCGGCGACTCGTACAGCTCGCTCCGCACGCCCGACTCCATGATCTGTCCGAGGTACATCACGAACACGCGGTCGGAGATGTGCCTGACGACGTTCAGGTCGTGGGCGATGAAGATGTACGTGAGGTTGAAGTCCCGCTGCAGGTCCTTGAGGAGGTTGAGGATCTGCGCCTGCACCGAGACGTCGAGCGCCGAGACCGGCTCGTCGCAGATGATCAGCTTCGGGTTGATGGCGAGGGCGCGGGCGATCCCGATCCGCTGTCGCTGGCCCCCGGAGAACTCGTGCGGGAAGCGGTTGTAGTGCTCCGGGTTGAGGCCGACCACCTCGAGCAGCTCCTGCACGCGCTGCTTGATCGATGCCGGCGTCCCCACCTTGTGCACCTGGAGCGCCTCCGCGACGATGAAGCCGACGCGCTTGCGCGGGTTCAGCGACGCGTACGGGTCCTGGAAGATCATCATCATCTCGCGCCGGTACGGGCGCAGCTCGGCGCGCGACAGCTTCGTGATGTCCTTGCCGCCGAAGACGATCCGGCCCGACGTCGAGTCGAGCAGGCGGACGATGCAACGGGCCATGGTCGACTTGCCGCAGCCCGACTCGCCGACGATGCCGATCGTCTCGCCCTCGTTCACGGCGAACGAGACGCCGTCGACGGCCTGAACGGCGGCGACCTGGTGCTGGAAGACGATCCCGCGCGTCACCGGGAAGTACTTCTTCAGGTTCTCGACGACGAGGAGCTCGTCGCCGCGCAGCTCGAGCTGCGCCTCCGGCTCGGCCGTGACCGTCGTCATCAGGAAGCCGAAGCCTCCGTGGCGAAGGCGCCGAGCAGGCGCTCTGCCTCGCGCGTCTTCGTCTCCGCGTCGAGATGGCACGCCTGGAGGTGGTCCGGCTCGCCGGGGACGGGAGCAAGCACGGGATCGACGGTACGGCAGACGTCCATGGCGTAGGCGCAGCGTGGATGGAACCGGCAGCCCTTCGGCGGCCGGAGCAGCGACGGCGGCTGCCCTTCGATCTGCACGAGCCGCTCGACGTCGGCGTTGAGCCGCGGCAGCGACCCCATCAGCCCCCACGTGTAGGGATGCCGCGGGTTGTTGAAGATGCGGTCGACGTGGCCGCGCTCGGCGATCTCGGCCGCATACATCACGATCACCTCGTCCGCGATCTCCGCAACGACGCCGAGGTCGTGCGTGATCATGATCACCGCGCTGCCGTACTCCTGCTGGAGCTTCACGATCAGGTCGAGGATCTGCGCCTGCGTCGTCACGTCGAGCGCCGTCGTGGGCTCGTCGGCGATCAGGAGGTCCGGGTTGTTGATCAGCGCCATCGCGATCATCACCCGCTGGCGCATCCCGCCCGAGAACTGGTGCGGGTAGTCGTCGATTCGGCCCTCGGCCCGCGGGATTCCGACCTGCTTCAGGAGCTCGAGCGCCCGCGCGCGCGCCTGTTGCTTCGGCACGTCGTTGTGGAGCAGGACGGCCTCCATCAGCTGGTGCCCGATCGTGTGCACGGGGTTCAGGCTCGTCATCGGGTCCTGGAAGATCATGGCGATGTCGTTGCCGCGGATCTCGCGCAGCTGCTGCTGGCTCGTCTTGAGCAGGTCCTTTCCCTTGAAGAAGGCCTCCCCGGAGGAGATCGTGTTGCGCTTCGGGTTGAGGCCCATGATCGTGAGGCAGGTGACGCTCTTGCCGGAGCCCGACTCGCCGACGATCCCGAGCGTCTGGCCCGGATCGATGCTGAAGCTGACGCCGTCGACGGCCTTGACGATGCCGTCGCCGGTCGCGAAATAGGTTTTGAGGTCCTTGACTTCGAGCAGGGCCATCGGACGCAGCGGTTCCTTCCTCGGCGGCCTAGGCGAGCCGGATGCGTGGGTCGATCCAAGCGTAAAGGAGATCGACGAAGAGGTTGAAGACGATGATCATCGTCGTCGCGAAAACGAGGACGCCGAGCACCGTCGGGCTATCGAAGTTGTTCAACCCCCAGATCGTCCACCAGCCGAGGCCGTGAAGCCCGTAGATCGACTCCGTGAAGACGGCCCCGCCGAGAGCGACGCCGATGTCCATCCCGAGCATGGTCACCACGGGCAGAAGCGCGTTGCGGAGGATGTGCGAGCGCATCACGAGGCTCTCGGGCGCGCCCTTGGCGCGCGCGGTGCGCACGTAGTCCTCGTTCATCGTCTCCATCACGTTCGCACGGATCATCCGGACGTAGATCGCCATGAAGAGGACGGCAAACGTGAACCAGGGCAGGATGAGGTGGTACGCCCACTGCAACGGACCGCTCGGCTCGCCGTAGGCGGGATGCCAGAAGTTGGCGTAGCCGCCGATCGGGAACCAGTGCAGCTTGTTCGTGAAGAAGTAGAGGAGGACGAGCCCCAAGAAGAGCGGGTGCGTAGAGACCCCGATCAGAACGCCGGTCATCGTGGTTCGGTCGAGCAGCGAGCGTGGTCGCAAGGCGCTCAGGATTCCGACCGGCAGGGCGATGAGCATCCAGAGGACGACGCCGCCGAGGACGAGCGAGGCGGTCTCCGGCGCGGCGTTGACGACGATCCGGTTCACCGTCTGGTTCGAGACGAACGACTTGCCGAGGTTCGGCGTCTTGAAGTGCGGGCCGCCGTGGAAGCTGACCGGCATCAGGCGGCCGACGAAGCGCACGTACTGGATGTACCACGGCCGGTCGGTGCCGAGGTAATGGGCGACTCTCGCGATCATCTCCGGTGTGCACGCCTTGCCGCACGCCTGCTTCGCGGGGTTGGCCGGCACGAGATAGAAGAGGACGAAGCCGATCATCGTCACCACGAGCAGGAGGGCGACTGCCCAGATCAGGCGGCGAATGAGGTACTGGATCATCGGATCTTCGTCGCTTTCGAGTCCTTGGAACGAGCGTGGGTGCCGGCCCGAGGGCCGGCACCCGTGCTCTGTCTGTCTTCTAGCTCCTGGGCGATCTTCCTAGCTCTGGTAGAAGTCGCCGAGGTCGATCGAGCCGAACGGCCCGTCGAAAACGTACCCCTTCGCGTTCGGCGCGAGGTAGTCGACGACGTTCGTGTTCTCGATCGGGGCCCAGGGGGCGTAGTTCTTCATCACCCACTGGTCGAGTTGGCCCCACGCCTTCGCACGGGCCGCGCCGCTGAGGGCATTGGCCTTGTCGAGCTTCTGGTCGAAGGTCTTGTTGCTGAAGTACGCGAGGTTGTTGTTGTTGTTCTTCGTGATCGTGCGACCGTCGAGCAGGATGTGCATGAAGTCGTACCCGTCCGGGTAGTCGTCCACCCAGCCGGCGGTCATGATGTCCATCGAGGTGCCCTTGACACCGCCCTCGACGTACCGGGCATAGCCCGCCGTCGGGACGCTGTTCACGCTGCACCCCATCTGCCTGAGGTCGTAGCTGATCACGGCCGCGGTCTCAATCGCCGGCGCGCTGTTGCCGTGCCAGAAGTTGAGGTGCGAGCCGTGCGCGACTCCGCAGTCCTTGGAGAGCTTCTTCGCCGAGGAGAAGCGAGCCTTCCCAGGTGCGGTGATCGGGTAGAGCTTCGTGCTGTACACGCCACCGGTCAACGGCTTCGGCAGGACCTGGACGGTCGGGCTACCGGAGTCGTAGCCGCCGATCTTGATCACGCTCGGCCGGTTGAGCGCGACGTTCACGGCCTTGCGGACGTTCACGTTCTTGAACGCCTTGCGGGTCGTGTTCATCGCGAGGTAGGTCGTCTCCAGCTCGGAGTGGATCCAGAAGCGGCCCTTGTCCACGCCGTACTGCTTCGACAGCGCGTAGTTCTGAGCCGGGTTCGGGTTCCCGTTCAGGTCGGCCGCGTACGTGCCGTTCGAGATGCCGTTGTAGGCACCCGCCGAGCTCGTGTTCATGTCGATCAGGATCGTCGACGCGCGAGCAGGCCGCGGGCCGCTGTAGTGCGGGTTCTTCTTGAGGACGATGTCCGTCCCGACGTCACGCTGGGCGATGTAGTACGGGCCCGGCGCCGGATACGGCGACGTGACCTCGGTGTCGACCCAGGCGCCGTTCACGTAGAAGGGCGGAGCCTTCTCGATCGGGCAGAAGAACGGCATCGCGAGCTTCGGCATGAGGCTGCCGTCGGGCGCCGACAGGTTGATCGTCAGCTTGTTGCCGCTGACGGTCACGCCGCTGACACCGTTGGCCCCGTTCGTCGCCGCCGTCCAGCCGACGACGCCGGCCATGAAGCCGCTGACCGGCGAGACGAGCGTCTTGCTCGCGTCGCGGTCGATCGCGTACTTGTAGTTCGCCGCGGTCAGTGGGGTTCCGTCGCTGAAGTGGAACCCGCTCTTGACGGTGAACACGTACGTCTTGCCGCTGTTCTTGATCACCGGCATCCCGGTCGCGCCGATCGGCGTCACGGCCGAGTCGACCGCCTTGCCGCCGACATCCGAGTAGCCGACGAGGGGCACACACGTCTCGTACTCGATCTGCCACGACAGCACGCCGTACGCCAGCCCGGGATCGCTGTGGTCGACGTCCGTGTTGTCGGCCGTCACGTGCAGCGTCGAGCTGATCTTGGCGTGCCTGGTGCCCGCCGCTGCCGACCCGGCGAGCACGGCGACAGCCGCGACCGCGAGCAGGCAGACAGGCACCGAGTACCACAGCCTCTTACGCATTCCGCTCCTTTCCCTCCGTCATGACCCCTCCCCGGGGCCTCTTGCTGCCAGATAAGACGCTTGCCCGGTCGGTTGGTTAGGGCGCAACAACATCAGTTCGCCGTTCGCGGGTCGAACGCGTCTCGGAGGCCGTCCCCGAGCAGGTTGAACGACATCGTGGTGATGAGGATCATCAGACCCGGCCAGAGCACGAGCCACGGGTCCTGGAGGTAGTACTGCGGCGCCTCCTCGAGCAGCGTGCCCCAGCTCGAGATCGGGTCCTGGATGCCGATCCCGAGGAAGGAGAGGCCCGCCTCGGCGAGGACGTTGCCGCCCACCGCCAGGGTCGAGATGACGATCATCGGCGCGACGAGGTGCGGCAGCAGGTGCGAGCGGATGATCCGCCAGTCGCTCGCGCCCACCATCCGCGCCGCCTCGACGAACTCCTTCTCGCGCAGCGACAGCACCTGCGCGCGCGCGATTCTCGCCGGGTAGAACCAGCCGAAGACCGAAAGCACCACCGTCAGCGTGAACACCCCATTCGGCAGGAACCCGAGGGTGATGGCGTTCAGCTGCGGTCCCGCGACCGCCGAGAGGGCGATGATGAACAGGAGCACCGGGAAGGCCATGATCAGCTCGGTCAACCGCGAGATGATCATGTCGATCGGGCCGCCGAAGTAGCCCGCGGTCGCGCCCATCAGCAGCCCGAAGGTGACCGAGATGAGGGTCGCGAAGATCGCGATCTCGAGCGAGGTCTGGCCGCCGTAGAGCAGGCGCAGGAACTCGTCCCGGCCGACGCCGCTGTCCGCGCCGAGCGGGAACAGCACGCTCTTGAAATGACCGGGCGCCCCCGGATACGGCGCCGTGCTCACGTGCGACCACGGCCCGACCGGGATCCCGCCGATGTTGACCGCGTCGTTGAAGAGCTCGTCGGGGCCGTGACCGAGCGCGTGCGCGAAGGCCGGCCCGCCGATGAAGCACGCGAGGATCAGCAGCACGATCGTGACCCCGCCGCCGATCGCCACCTTGTCGCGCTTGAAGACCCGCCAGACCGACTGCCAGTAGCTGAGCGCCTCGATCTGGAGGATGTCGTCCTCGAGCGCCGGCGGGGCCCCGGGCGCCACGACCGGCGGCTCCACCACACCTTGCTGCTGATAGCTCATGCCCTCACCGATCCTCGGAGACAGACTCTCGCGGACGGCGAGACTATAGGGGGCGGTGAAGACCTTGTAAAAGAGGAGAGCCGCCGCAGTTGCATGGTTTCGCTCAGTTCGTCGGTATCGGCGGGGTCCACCGAGGCACCCAGTTGTCGATCAGCCAGCGGCCGTCGCGCTTGGCGAGGTAGACGAAGAACGTGTTCGTCTCCTGCCTCTCCGTCAGCTTCTGCTCGTCCGGGGTGACGACGTGCACCTGCACGCGCGCCCGCTTCGCGTACGAATAGTCGGGCTTCTCGTAGGCCAGGGTCGTCTTCGCATCGACGGGATACGGAATGACGGTCGTCTCGCCCTTGCGCCACTGCGCCAGGGTCAACCCCTGGCGGAAGTGCGGCGTGACCAGACGGTACGACACCG
>Ga0335077_10004255_pt1 | contig 17449 bp, 17 predicted proteins | sample Lox_Sample_31_FD_207151 | JGI IMG/M metagenome (GOLD analysis project Ga0335077, IMG submission 207151) | Soil microbial communities from Loxahatchee National Wildlife Refuge, Florida, United States - Lox_Sample_3.1 | ecosystem: Environmental > Terrestrial > Soil > Wetlands | place: USA... | reverse complement strand
CCGTCCGCGCGAGAAGAGAGCCAGTTGAACACGGGAATCTCGAAGTACGGCCTGGCGCCCGGTGGCACCTCGCCGCGTCGATCGGTCGCGAGCGGCTCGAACAGGCATGCGGCGAGATCGGGCCGGCGGGCGCGCATCTCGTTGTAGAGCGTGGCGGAGGACACGAGCGCCGACGCGCCCCCGGCGCGCGCCGTTTGCAGGCAGAGCAGCCCGACGAGGTCGGCCGAGTCGGTGTGAAAGGTCTGGCGCTCGCGCGTCTGGTAGATGCGCACGTTGGGATCGTGCGACGACAGGCCCAGGTCGCGCACGTGCCCCAGCACGTGGCCTTGCGCGTTCTGCGAGACCGGGTTGCCGAGATGCAGGCCGAGGCCATAGAAGGCGACCGCGCTGCGGCGCCGGCCCCAGAGATCCACGGGCAGGCCGCGCCAGAGGACGAAGCCGCGGCCCTCGAGCAGGTCGTTCAGCGTGCCTTCGACGCGTCGCGCGAGCAAGGGCAGCGGGAATCGCTCCCTGGTCAACGCAACGAGATCGGTGCGCTCGTCCACCCACGGTTCGCTCGCGCAGCGCAGTTCTTCGATCTCGCGTTCGCTCAGCGTTTCGATCCAGTCGGAGCGCGCGGCCATTGCCGGGCCGTACCAGGCGGAAGGATCGTCGATGCGTCCGGGCACACCCGGCGGGAAAGGCGGCGGTAATCGTTCGCTCATGGGGCGGCGTGCCGGCGGAATCGTGTTTCGCGGCCGCCACGTTAACCCGCCGCCCGCGGGTCAGGAAGTGCTGCCGACCGCGCTACGGCCTCTTGCCCAGGAACTCGCCGGTCGTGCGGTAGTGCGCATCGTCGCCGGGGCGGAAGTTGTTGAAGTCGTGCGCGACCTTGCCGGTCTCGACGTTGCGTGCGACCACTTCGAACCAGTTCCCGTTCGCGTTTTCGGCAATCGGGTTGGCCGAATCGTTGAAGTTGCCGTCCGCATCGCGCAGCGGCTGGTCCTTCTCGACCTTGTCCATGTCGACGATCTTGAGCTGTGGGAAGCTCTGCTTGATCACCTCGGCACGAGAGACGTCGTTGGTGCCGCGATAGAACACGATCTCCTTGACGGCCTTGCCGTTGGCCGTCTTGCCGTAGTCGCGGATGTAGTTCTCCGCAATGTGCGGATGCTTGTCATCGCCGCTTCTGAAGTGATAGACGCAGTCGTAGAGGTCGATGCGGTCCGCCTTGAGCAGCTTGCCGCTCGGATCGGCGCGCATGAGGTTCACGAGCGCCATGCCGCCTCCTGAATGGAACGAGACCGTGGTTTCCTTGACGTCCTTCTCGGCCACGTTCACGGCGGCGAGCGCGTCCTGCGTCGTCTTCACCTCGTCCTTCACCTGCGACCAGTCGGCCGGGTAGTGGCTGTCGTTGTGGGGCGAATCGGGCTCCGGCTTCGAGTTGCTGCACTCGGGCAGCACGAACACCGCGTGCTTGTCTTCGCCGAGGATCACGGCGCGGATGCGCGCGTTCTGCCCCGCCTTCGAGCCGAGCGGATCGGCGACCGTGGCATTGTCGCCGTGATAGTGCGTGTGGACGTGGGCGTCCTTGCCGGCTTCCGGCCCGCGGATGACGAGCACCGGGTTGCCGCCGTTTCCGGCGCTGGTGGTGACCACGATCTTCACCTTCGGGTTCTTGGCCAGCAGGTCGCCGTACGAACCCTGCGCGTTTTCGATCGTGTTGGCCAGGCGGTCCTCGCCTTGCCTGCGCAGATCCGCGATCGTCTCGCGCGACGTGGTGGCGATGTCGAAGACCCGCGGTGCGGCGGGCGGGGGCGATGCGACCTTGGGCTGGTCGGCGCCCTTCGTGCCTTGCGAGCCGCCGGCTTTCCGGGTCGTTCCGTTGCCGCCCGAACCGTTCGGGTCGGCGTAGAAGCTCTGTACCTGCGGCGCGGCACCGAAGAGTGCCTTGAACTTGGCGACCGGATCGGCGTTGCCAGCGCCGGCCGCCGCGACCGACGTGTCAGCTGCCGGCGGCTCGGTTCCCGCGGTTGGCGCACCTTCGCCTGCCGGAACCGTGCCCGGAGTCATCGGTCGTTGCGAAACCTGGATCATGGCCTTCTCCCGTGTACACGCGTTGACGAGCCGCCTCCGGTGCCAAGGGCGGCAACCCGTAGAGGGAATATCGGCTTTCAGCTGAGTAGTACGAAACGGGTCAAAGGTTCGGACGCGCTGAATATTCACGCACGAGCGTCATCCGAGCGGTGTTGCCCGCGCACCGGCTCGAGATCCCTTGCCTGGCGGCTCGGGATGACAGCGAGGGACTATCAACGCAAAAGGCGAGACGCCGATTACGCGGATAAGGCAAAGAATGAAATCCACGTCGATCCCCGTAGATCCGCGTCCGGCATTTTCCTGACGCGCGATGCTTCGCCTGACCGCGCACGATGCGTTCGATGAAGCGGTGTGCCCGGTGCTCGTCCCACGCAATCGCACGCAGCGGTTCGTGCCGTGCGGGGTCGAACAGCATGGCGGTTCAGCGCTGGGCGATACCGTTCAGTTCCGCCCAGCCGGTCCAGGCGATTTCGATGCCGATGCACAGGAGCACGAAGGCCATCAGGCGCATCATCACCAGCGTACCGACCTCGCCCAGGCGTGCCATCAGGCGGCCGGCGTTGCGGTAGACGAGGTAGATCACGGCCACCGTCAACGTCGCGCCCAGCAGGGCGACGAAAGCGCCGAGGACGTAGAGAGTCGGCTGGCGCGGCAGGCCCGCGCCGAGCGCGATCGACGCGGCAATCGTCCCGGGCCCGGTCGTGAGCGGGAACGTGATGGGGAAGAAGCTGCGCTTGACGATTTCTGCGTGCGTGAGGTCGCTGCGCTGGGAGCGCCGCACTGCGCTCTTGACGTCGTCCTCGTCGGTTCGATTGAGCATGCGCCAGCCGGAGGTGGCGACCAGCAGGCCGCCGCCGATGCGCACGATCGGAATCGAGATCCCGAACAACTCGAGTACGTAGGTGCCGACCAGCAGCGATCCGACCAGGACGAACCAGCAGTTGAGGGTGACCTGCCATGCGAGCCGGCGCGTCGTCACCGGATCGTCGCCGGCCATCATGGTGAACACCGGCGCCCCGGAGAGCGGATTGATGATCGGCAACAGCGTCACCGGTACCAGCAGCAGCGCTTGCAGGAACTCGCTCGGCGAGGGCATCGGCATGGCGGCGGACGTCGGGCGGAGACAGTGAGAGCGGAGGACGCCCCGGCGCCCCTCAAAGGGTCGGGTCGAGGGTCCGCCTGAACAGGCTGAACAGCCGCTCCCAGTGCCGCTCCGCGGCGGTCTGGTTGTAGACGCCGACGCGCGTCGGGAACACGAATCCGTGCTCGACGCCGGGATACCACTCGATGCGATGCGCGGTGCCGGCTTCCTGCAATGCGCTTTGCAGCTTCTCGATATCGGCGGGGGAGGCCCACTTGTCGGTTTCGGCGCAGGCGAAGTAGCACTCGCAGTGGATGCGCGGCGCCATGCGGTGCGGCGAGTCGGGCGCCTCGGTTGCCATCCTGGCGCCATGGATCGAAGCGATGCAGCGAATGCGGTCGGGGAAATCCGCCGCCGCCCACATCACGAACGGCCCGCTCATGCAGTAGCCGACCGCTCCGATGCACGCGGGCTCCGCGTACGGCTGCGCATCCACGAAACGCAGCATCGCTTCCGTGTCGCAGCGGGTGGTGGCGGCGTCGAGCGTCCGCATCAGCTCGAACATCTCCGCCATCGCCGGCTCGGTGCGCTCCTTCAGCCGGTAGTCGCGCGAGTGCCGGTAGTACAGGTTCGGCAGCACCACGTAGTAACCCACGGCGGCGATACGGCGCGCCATGTCGTGCAGTTCTTCACGCTTGCCCGGTGCGTCCATGTAGAACAGCACCACGGGAAACGGCTCACCTTCCTCCGGATGCACGACGAACGTGTTCATCGCGCCGTCGGCCGTCGGGATGTCGATGTGGTGTTCGATCATGGCGGCTCCTGGCGTCCAGTGTACTGGGCGAGAAGACCGACCTTGCGCCGCGCCCGTGCACACACTTGGTGGCGATCGCATCTTCCCGCGTCGGCCGTTCGTCTGTCCGTCGCCGCGTGCAGGACGGGAGATCAAAGGCTCGAAATCCCCCGGCCTTGGCACTCCCTCGCGTTGCACCGAGTCGATCGTGGGGCCGATACAGTGCTCGTTCAATTTGCACGCAGCGGGAAGGCGGATTCGATGATCTTTGACCGGCGCTAGGACGCGCACCGTGCGACTCGGCGGCGTACTGATGTCTGCAGGCGCGGCGCTGCTGGTGGCGTCGCTGCTGCTGCAGCACGCCCTGCCGGCGCCCGCCGAGCTCCGTCCGGAACTGCGCAACGAGCCGCTGCAGGTGCCGACCCAGGCTGCGCCGTTCGAGACGAAAGTCGGCGCCATCACCTACACGGTCAAGCCGATGGCCGACTACGAGATCTGGGGCTTGGTCGTCAGCCTGCACGACTCCGACACATGGTGGGACTGGATCCACAAGGCGTGGAACGACGAGCTGAACGTGGTCGACCTGTGCGTGGTGTTCGCCGAGAACGTGGCGAGCGGCGGCTACGTCGGCCTCGACTATTCGAGCGGGCAGTTCGTCTGTTACGTCGAGACGCGGTCGAGCGAGAAATGGCGGCGCTTCTCGATGCGTGCACTGTCGAACAATCACCTGCTCGCCGATCGCCCGTCGCTCGTCTCGAGGCTGCGGGGCGTGGAGGTGGGCGACCAGGTGCACATCCGCGGCATGCTGGCCGAGTACTCGCACAACCACGGGTTCGCCTTCAAGCGCGGCACGAGCCTGACGCGCGACGACACCGGCGACGGTGCGTGCGAGACGATCTACGTGTTGGACGCCGAGGTGCTGCGTGCGGGCGGCGGGCCGTGGCGCTGGTCGCGCTGGCCGGCGATCGCGCTGATCGTGGCCGGTTTCATCGTCTGGGCGCGCGCGCCGTTCAAGGTCGCGTGACCGTGTTCCCTGCTCCGCGGGCGGCGGCGCCGGGGCCGGGACAAGCGTCGTTCCGGCCGGCGTTGCCAAATAGGTGGCCCTACACCTATTATCCGGTGGTGGACCCACTCGACCCGGCGCTTGCCTGCACGTGCTTCAAGCTGCGCAACCTCGCGCGCCGCGTCACGACGCTCTACGACGAAGTCCTCGCCAGGTCCGGCATCACGGTCACCCAATACGGCGTGCTGACGGTGCTCACCGCCGCCAGGCGCGCGCGCGAACCGATCGGCGTCACCGAACTCGCCCGCCGGCTGCAGGTGGACCGTACGACGCTCACGCGCGGACTCGATCTCCTGCTCGACGGCGGCCTGATCGCGATCGGTCGCCAGGCCGCCGGCGCCGATGCGCGCGTCAAGACCGTGGCCATCACAGGAGAGGGCGAACGCCGCTGGCGCGCGGCGGCACCGCTGTGGCGCAAGGCGCAGCAGCGCCTGGAAAAACAACTCGGCGCCGCGCTGCATCGCGACCTGCGCAAGCATCTCGATCGGAGTGCCGCCGCAATCGGCGACGAGGCTTCCTGATGGCTGGACCAGAGACCGCCTCGCGGCGTGTTGTCGTGACCGGGCTCGGCGCGGTGGCGCCTGTCGGGCTGTCGGCGGGCGAGTGCTGGTCGGCGGCGCTGCACGCGCGCAGCGGAATCGCGAAGGTCCGGGCGTTCGACCCCACGCCGTTTCCTTCACAGGTCGCGGGCGAGGTGAGGGACTTCGATCCCGGCCGCTACCTGTCGGACAAGGAGGTGCGTCGCGTCGACCGCTTCGTTCAGCTCGGCGTCGCGGCGGCCGTGCAGGCGGTCGAGGATGCCGGCCTCGATGAGCAGGTCGACCAAGCGCGCGTCGGCGTCTACTTCGGCTCCGGCATCGGCGGGCTGGCGACGATCGAAGCCAGCCACCGCACCCTGCTCGAAAACGGCCCGCGCCGCGTCTCGCCGTTCTTCATCCCGGGAACCATCGTCAACATGACGGCGGGCCTGATTTCGATGCGGTTCGGATTCACCGGCCCCAACCTGGCCGTCGCGACGGCGTGCACGACGGGCGCGCACAGCATCGGCGAAGCCGCGGCCTTGATCGCACGCGGCGCCGCCGACGTGATGGTGGCCGGTGGCTCGGAAGCGGCGATCACGCCGCTGGCCTTTGCCGGCTTTTGCGCGGCGCGTGCGATGTCGACCCGCAACGACGATCCGGCCGCGGCGAGTCGCCCCTGGGACCGCGACCGCGACGGTTTCGTGCTCGGTGAAGGCGGTGCGGCACTCGTGCTCGAGAGCCTGGCGAACGCGCAGCGACGCGGAGCACGCATCTACGCCGAGTTGATCGGCTTCGGCATGTCGGCCGACGCCTACCACATGACCCAGCCTCCGGAAGACGGCCGCGGTGCTTTCGCCGCGATGCGGGCCGCGCTCGCGGAGGCGGGCATCGCGCCGGACCGGCTCGACTACATCAATGCCCACGCGACATCGACGCAAGCGGGCGACAGCGCGGAGGCACGCGCGATCGAGCGCCTGCTCGGCGGAGCGGCCAGCTGCGTAGCCGTCAGTTCGACCAAGGGTGTGACGGGTCACCTGCTCGGAGCGGCGGGCGCAATCGAAGCGGTCTTTACCGTGCTTGCGATCCACCAGGGTCGTATCCCGCCGACGGCAAACCTCGCGCATGCCGATCCTGCGTCGGCGTTGGACCTGGTCGCCGGCACCGCACGCGAGCAGCGCCTCGCTTGTGCGATGAGCAATTCGTTCGGCTTCGGCGGCACCAACGCGTCACTGGTGTTCGCGGCGGCGTGAGGGCCGCTCTGCACAGTTGGTCCCGCGGGTTGTCTTGACAGCGCCTCGGCGCACAACATACTGCGGCGCCGGAGCCGCCGCTGCTTTCATCGACCGCCCGAGCAGAGCATGAATCCAACGCTGCATTTCGACGGGCAGGCGCTGCCGGCCGCGGTCTTCCGGGAACGTTGTGCCGCCTCGGCCGCCGCGTTGCTCGAGCTCGGGGTCAGACCGGGCGATGCCGTGGCGCTGATGCTGCACAACGAGCCGCTCCTGCTCGAACTGATGCTGGCGGCACGCTGGATCGGTGCCGACTACTGCACGATCAACTGGCACTTCAAGGCGGGCGAGGTGCAGCACCTGCTCAGCGACAGCAAGGCAGCCGTGCTGGTCGTGCACTCCAATCTCCTGCCCCAGATGCGCGATGGAATCCCCGCGGGCGTGCGCACGTTCGTCGCGCCGCCCCTCGAGGGAACGCGGCGGGCCTTCCGCATGGGTGATGCGGTCGCCGTAGTGACGGGCCGCTTGCAGACGTGGGAATCGTTGCGCGACGAGCAGAAGCGTCCCGCGCCGGCACAGCAGCCGCCGGGCGGCTTGCGCGCGTACACGTCCGGTACGACTGGGCTGCCCAAGGGCGTGTGTCGCCAGAAACCGACGCCGGAGCAGCTGCGGCAGATCGCGCAAACGTGCGCGACCACGCTCGGGATCGAAACGGGCATGCGCGCACTGATGTGCGCACCGATGTACCACTCCGCCCCTGCGAGCTACGTCGTGCAGGCAGCGCAACGGGATGCGGACCTGTGGATCGAGCCGCGCTTCGAGGCGGAGTCGGTCCTGCGGTTGATCGAGGCCGAGCGCATCTCCCACCTTTATATCGTGCCGACGATGATGCGGCGCTTGTTGCAGCTCGCACCGGAGGTGCGCGCGCGCCATGACGTGCGCTCGCTGCGCTTCGCCGCCAGCACCGGTGCACCGTGCGATCCGCAGACCAAGCGGCGCATGATCGAGTGGTGGGGGCCGGTCCTGCACGAGGCGTATGCCGCGAGCGAGCTCGGCTACATCACGCACATCGACAGCCACGAAGCGCTCCGCAAGCCGGGTTCCGCGGGCCGCTCGCTGCCCGAAGCGGCCTTGAAGATCCTGTCCCATGACGGCACCGAACTCGCGACCGGAACGGTCGGCCTCATCTACGCGCGGCACTCCGGCGTGCCCGACTTCACCTACAGCAACAACGACGCCGCGCGGCGTCGCCTGGAGCGGGACGGACTCTGGACTCTGGGCGACATGGGTTATCTCGACGAGGATGGTTACCTCTACCTCGTCGATCGCAGCGTCGACCTGGTCATTTCCGGCGGGGTCAACATCTATCCGGCCGAAATCGAAGCGGTGCTGCTCGCGATGCCGGGCATCGCCGACTGCGCGGTTTTCGGCATCCCCGACGACGACTACGGCGAGTCCCTGCTTGCTGCCGTCCAGGCGGAAGAGGGCGTGACGACCAGCGCGACGGCGGTGCAGGCCTGGCTGCGCGAACGGCTGGCCAACTACAAGGTGCCGCGGACCGTGGTCTTTCACGCACAGTTGCCGCGCGAAGAGACCGGCAAGATCTTCAAGCGAAAACTGCGCGAGCCCTATTGGGCAGGACGGGAGCGGCGCGTATGAGGATCGAACCCGGCATACGATCAGGTTCGCGATCATGCGTCGCCTGTGCGCGCTCTGTTCCTGGCTCGTCCTCGTCGCATCAGAATCGGCTGCGGCAGCGGACGCGCCGGCACCGCCCGCGCAGCCCGATTTTCTGACGTGACCAGTTGTACGCGACGCTGCGCGATCTCAACCAACGCGCCGCCGCTGTGTCCGCGCCGCCCGGCAGCGAGGATCGCAAGCTCGGTGACTTCTGGCGCACGGCGCTCGATGCGCAACCTGCCGAGCGCATGGGCTGCTGCCGCTCGACGTCGACGCGCTGTTCTTGCCGTATGTCGACCGCGACGAGCAGGACAGCGAGACCGTATCGGTCCACGTAGGCGCGCCGCCCGACCGCATTACGATGTCGCCTTGTCCAGTCTCCACCCCGACTCGTGACCCAGCGGTTTCGTGCGGTTGCCGTCGTGGGCGCCGGCGCCGTGGGCAGCTTCTACGGCGCCATGCTCGCGCGCGCGGGCCATCCCGTGACCCTGATCGGGCGGGCCGCGCACGTGCAGGCCATCGAGCGCAATGGCCTGCGCCTCGACATGGCGGGTCGTGTCGAGGCGATTCGTCCGGCGGCGAGCATCGATCTGGCGGCGATGCGCGGCGCGGATCTCGTGCTCTTCTGCGTCAAGTCGACCGACACCGAGGCGGTCGCGCGCGACATGGCAGCCCATCTCGATCCCGATGCGATCGTGCTGAGCCTGCAGAACGGCGTGGAGAACGCGCCGACGATCGCGCGCCACGTGCGACAACTCGTGGTGCCGGCTTGCGTGTACGTCGCGACGGCCATTTCCGAGCCCGGCACGGTCAAGCACTTCGGGCGCGGCGACCTGGTGATCGGTGCCCTGGACGCACGGGCCGGCACGAAAGCAGACGTGGCTGCCATCCTGCGGGACATCGCGCGCTTCTTCGCCACCGCGGGCGTCGCGGTCACGGTCTCCGCCGACGTGATGGCCGAACTGTGGTCGAAGCTGATGGTCAACTGCGCCTACAACGCGATCTCGGCGCTCGCGCAGGCAAGCTATGGGCAACTCGCCGCCATCCCCGAGGTATGCGCGATCCAGCAGGCGGTGGTGCGCGAGGTGGTTGCGCTTTCGGCAGCCGAAGGGGTGCCGTTGAAACTCGAGGCCTCGATGCTGGCGATGGAGCGCATCGCAGCGGCGATGCCGGCGCAGCTTTCGTCGACCGCCCAGGACGTGGCCCGCCGCAAGCCGACCGAGAGCGATCACTTGAACGGCTTCGTGGCGCGCCGCGGGCGCGAGCTCGGCGTGCCCACTCCGGTGAACGAGACGCTGCATGCGCTCGTCAAGCTGGTCGAAGCCGGTTATGCAGAACGATAGGGACGCGGAGGTCCCGGCCGAATTCGCCCAGGCGCTGCGTGAACTCGGTCTCGCCGGCGCGGGGCCGCTCGCGGGCAGGCCGCTCGCCGGCGGCGTGTCCTCGGACATCTGGCGCATCGATACGGATCGCGGCCCGGTCTGTGCCAAACGCGCGCTGTCGAAGCTGCGCGTGGCGGCCGATTGGCGTGCGCCGATCGAACGCAATCTGTACGAGGCGCGCTGGATGCAGGTCGCCGACGCGGCGCAGCCCGGGTGCACGCCGCGGGTGTTGGGCCAGCACCCGGGGCTGGGTGTGCTGGTGATGAGCTATCTGCCTCCGTCCGCGTACCGCCTCTGGAAGACGACGTTGCGCGACGGCGAGGTCGATCTCGGCGTTGCGCGCACGGTCGGCACCGTGCTCGCGCGCATCCACGGCTACTCGGCGGCTCGGCCCGAACTGGCGCAGCGATTCGCCACCGACTCGATCTTCTTCGACATCCGCCTCGAGCCGTACCTGCTCGCGACGGCAAGACGCCACCCGGACCTCGCTCCGGCTTTGCAACGGCTCGTCGACGTGACGCGCGCCCGCACCGTAGCGCTCGTGCACGGCGATGTCAGCCCGAAGAACATCCTGGTCGGGCCACACGGGCCGGTGCTGCTCGACGCCGAGTGCGCGTGGTGGGGCGACCCGGCGTTCGACATCGCCTTCTGCCTCAACCATCTGCTGCTCAAGTGCCTGTGGAACGCAGCGGCCTCGCAAGCGTTCCTGGATGCGTTCGAGGCCCTGGCAGGAACCTATCTCGCGGCCGCGGCGTGGGAGTCGCGCCTCGAGCTCGAGCGGCGCGCGGCCGCGCTCCTGCCGGGTCTTTTCCTGGCGCGCGTCGACGGCAAGTCGCCGGTCGAGTACGTCACCGACGAAGCGCAGCGCAATCGGGTACGCCGCTTCGCGGCCGCATTGCTCCGGGACCCGCCCGCACGATTGCAGTCGGTGCGCGACGCGTGGCGGGACGAGATCGCGTCGAGCTGAGCCAGCAAAGCCCCCGGGTGAAGCGCTCTCCCATCATGGAGTGCTACGGAACGGTTCGACGCCGGTCACGCAAGCTCTCAGAAGCACTCCTTGCCGGGAATCTGCATGCGGCAACTCCACATGAAGATCTGCACCCCGTTCTTCATCGAGCGTCGATACGTGGCCGTTGCCTCGCTGGCGATCGCGTCGGGGAGCGGAACCCCCACGCTCGCCCCGCTGGAGTTCGTGTAGAAGTTCAGAAAGCAGGTTCGTTCGGGTTCGCACAGGCTCGCGATCGCACGCTCGTAGGCGGCCTGGTCGCCCGCCTGCTCGACCGGCACGACGACGAAATGCACGAGGCCCTGCTGCCCGGCGACCGTCCACGCATCGGTGCCCGCGGGCGACGCGGCGCCGGGCCAAAGCGACACCAGCAGGCCGAGAAGGAGCATGCCGGCGACGCGGCCGAACCACGTGCCGTGCAACGACGCCGTGGCGCATTCGAAGAGATTCATCCCGCGATCCGCGCCGGCGCTCACCTCAGAGCAGTCTCCACTTGAGAACGACGGCGGCGAGCGCCGGGGCGCCGAACAGGAGCAGGAGGATGGGGACTTCCTCGGCCGCTGAATAACCGGCCCGGTTCACCCCGACCCACATGTTCGCAGCGGTCACCAGAAACCAGGCGAGGACGAACGCGATCGTGGCCCATGTCGTGGCGGAAGGGTAGTGCTGGGCGAAGAGCCGCGCCAGCACGAGAAAGGCGGCGAGAAGCAGGAAGCCGGCGAGCAGGAAGAGAGCGGTGCGCATGGGTTTCTTGGGCGTCGTATTCGGTCTAAACGCGGCAGCGTAACCGGCGGCGATCAGCACCCGGCCGTGCACTTCCCGGCCGCGTTGAACTCCATCGTCTTGCCGGAGAGCGGGACGTGGACCGGTACCTTGGCCGCCTTGATGAACGTCTCGGTCTTGCTGCCCGGGCGCACCTTGCCGCCCACGGTGCCGACTTCGTTGGCGTGCGAGGCGATCACCGAGGCGGGCTTGACGAGTTCGTTGATGACGTAGGCCGCCTCGACCGGACCCGTCGTGAAGCCGTCGCCGATGTTCATGACGGCGAGTTTCGCGTGGTAGTGGTTGCGCACCACGAACTCCTGGTCGGCGGTGATGCCGGTGTCGCCCGACAGATAGGCGACGAGGCCGTTGCTGAAGCGGAGGACATAGCCGGTCGCCAGGCCGACGTCGCCGGCGATGCCGGCCTCCTTCATCGCCTTGCCGAGCTCGCCGCCGATGAAGTCGGGATCCAGGCCGTTGCTGTGCATCGCGGTGACGGTGGCGATCCGCACGCCGCCGATCGTCACGCTGGCGCCGAAGCGGGCCAGGATCGAGTTGGCCGGGTCGCCGCCGTTCGCCTTGAGCTTCGCGGCGAAGAAGGGGGGCATCTCGCTGCCGGTCACGATCTTCGCGTTCTTGGCGAGCGCGATGTTCACCGCGTTGGAGTTGGGGATGTCGGACACCGACACGTCCGGCCTGTCGCAAGTTCCCGCATTCGGCGCGGCGTTGTGGGCGTTGCCCACGTGGTCGCCATGCATGTGGCTCACCAGGATGATGTCGATCTTGCCCAGCCGCGGATCCTCCGCGCCGGCGACGGTGCGGCCCGGGTCATAGAGGATGCGCGTGCCGTTCGGATCCTCGAACACCAGCGCCCGATCCTGCGGGCAGAACTCGCCGTCGATCCCGCCCAGCGGCGTCACCTTGACGGTTTGCGCAACGACGGGCAAGGCAAGCGCGGCGCCGAGCGCCAGGACCGTCGTGCGGATCGATCGACACATGGGTCACCTCCCTGCTTCCAGGCTAGCCGATCTTCGCTGCGGCGACCTGTCGCGGAACTTGAATATGCGGCATTCCGTGAAGGCCGGTCGCACCGCGATCGACTGTGCCGGACACCGACGCCGCGATCACGCCGCCTGCGCGCCGGGCGCGCGGCGCCGGCGGACGATGGCGAGCGTCATGATCACGACGACCGCGACATTCGCGGCCAGAACGCCAAGGACGAACCAGGAGGGCCTGCGGACGAGGTGTACGACCTCGATCGGGACATAGAGGCCGCCGCTGAGCGCGGCCAGCCACTCGGCCCAGGCGCGTTCCCAGAACAGGCCGTAGGCCTCGATGAGCCGGACCACCGCGTAGGCAGCGGCACCCGCAGCCAGCCAGAGAAGGTGGGTCTGCTGCACATGCGCGGCGGCGTCCAGGAAGATATGCGGAAACCGTGAGGCCGGGTTGAGGTGCGTGTGCGCAATGAGGCGGGCCGCGATGTGGTCCAGGTCCTTGTGCACGAGCGATAGCAAGCCGGTCGCTCCGACCAGGACGACTGCGCCCTTCAATGCCTCGATGAAGGCGACCGCGCGGATGGCGCGCCGTTGGAGGGCGGGCGAAGCGCCTCGAGCCGGAGGAGTCGTCGGCGGCACGAAAGATAGTGGTCGAGCGACGCGATGTGCGCGCCCGAGGCAGGAGCTTACGAACGGGGCGCCAATACGTCCACCGGACCGGCGGTGCGCTCGACCCAGCACCATCAAGGCGATCGCCCAGCGCTGGAAGTTGATCGTCAACCGCGTCACCTCGTCGCGCAGCGCGCGTCCGATGATGGAGTTGCACGACCACAGCAGGGTGGTCAGCGTGAGGGCCGCGTAGGTTGGATCCAACGAAACACCCGTGGCCGGCCGGCGGCGCTTTGCATGATGGGCTCCCGGCCCACGCGCAAATCGCTGGCCTTCCCTCGACAAATCGCAATCCCGCGGACGACGCCAACAGCATGCGAATATTCCCTCATTGCTCCACCGCGCCCGGTGAACCATGAATTCGCGCAGCATCCGATCCATCCATGCGCGCCGCGTATGGGACAGCCGCGGGCGGCCGACGGTCGAGGCCGAGGTCACGTTGCAGGATGGCGCGGTCGGTCGCGCGAGCGTGCCGGCCGGCGCCTCGAAGGGAGCCCGCGAGGCGGTCGAACTGCGCGACGGCGCAGCCGGCGTGTCGGCGCTCTTCGGCGGCCTCGACGTGCTGCGTGCCGTCGAGAATGTCAATGGCGAGATCGCGAGCGAGCTCCTTGGTATGGAAGCCGACGACCAGGCCGCACTCGACGCACGTCTGGTCGCTCTCGACGGCACGCCGGCCAAGGCCCGCCTCGGCGCCAACGCGACCCTTGCAGTGTCGATGGCCGCGGCGCATGCGGCCGCGCGATCGCTGGGCATCGCGCTGTACGAATACCTCGGTGGTGACGCTGCGGTGGTGCTGCCGATGCCGCAGATCCAGATCTTCGGCGGGGGCGCGCACGCCGGCCGCCGCGTCGACATCCAGGACTTCATGATCGTCTGCCCCGCGGCATCGAGTTTTCGCGAAGCGCTGGAATGGACGGCCGAGGTCTATCGCAGCGCGGGCGAACTGATGCGGGCGCGCGGCGCCGACCACGGCGTGGCCGACGAAGGCGGGTGGTGGCCGGACTTCGGCGCCAACGAAGAAGCGCTCGCAACGCTGGTGCAGGCGATCGAGCGGGCGGGCTTCACGCCGGGCGTGCAGATCGCGCTTGCGCTCGACGTCGCCGCCTCGGACTTCGGCCGCTCCGGCCGCTACACGCTCGGACTCGAGGCGCGCACGCTGGACTCGGACGGCATGATCGAAATGCTGCTGCGCTGGATCGACCGGTTCCCCATCGTCTCGATCGAGGACCCCCTCGCGGAGGACGATCCCGAAGGATTCGCGCGCTTCACGCGTGCCGCCGGGCAGCGGCTGCAGATCGTCGGCGACGACTTCCTGGTGTCGCACGCGCCGCTCGTGCGGCAGGCCGCCGCCATCGGCGCGGCCAACGCGGTGCTCCTCAAGCCGAACCAGCGCGGCACGCTCACCGAGACGCTGCAGGCGTGGCGCGCGGCGCAGGCCGCCGGTTATGCCGGAATCGTCTCGGCGCGTTCGGGCGAGACCGAGGACACGACGATCGTGCACCTCGCCATCGGCTGGGCGACGGGACAGCTCAAGGTCGGTTCGTTTGCGCGCGGCGAACGCATGGCCAAGTGGAACGAGGCATTGCGCATCGAAGAGCGCCTCGGGGGGCGCGCGCGTTTTGCCGGCGCCGGCGTGTTCGGGCGGACGCGCGGATAGAAGGGCGCTGGACGCCCGGCGCCTACTTCTTGCGGCCGCGCTCGGCGACCTCGTCCCAGGCGGTTTGCGGCACCGGATACAGGACGGTCTCGAAGTAGTCCTTCAATGCGGCAAGTTCCTCCGCGACCTCGTCCGGCAGGCCGCGCCGGGTGCCGCGCTTGTCGATCAGGATGTCGTCGAGATAGGCGCGGCCGCGGTCGCGATCGATCCAGCGCCGCGCGAGGGCATTGGCGATGCGGGGAAAACGCGCCGGCAGTTCCTCGGGCCGGATTTCCTCGGGCAGCCCCGCCAGCCATTCAATCGTCTCCGTCGCCAGCGCTTCGGCGTCGCGCTGTTCACGCCGCGATGCCGCGTTGTCGTCGAGCTGGTCGAGTGCTTGTCCCACGAGCGCCTCCTGGGGCTACGCCACCAGTACGTTCTTCGGCGCGCTCGCGCAGATCTTTAGCGCGTGCCGGGGCCGCCCGGCGGCCGATCAAGGCGGATGGGCGCCGGTCGTGCCCTGGGTCGTCGCGGAGGAGCCGGCCTTCGAGTGCGTCAGCCGCTCGTGGGCTTTGTCGTACAGCAGCACGAGCACGGCCACGATGACGAATGCGACGCGCACCGCCAGGTCCAGCTTCTGGCGCCGGCTCCTGCAACGGACCCGTGCTTCGGTCGGGGAGGCTGGGTGCGATTCGACTCCGGGCATGGTGTATAGGGCGACGCGGTGTGCTTCAGCGCACAGGATGCACCTCGAAGGGGTGCTACGGCGGCCGCCACCAGGTCTCGACGCTTACGACTTGCTGACGCGACCGCCGGCCCGGTGCGCGGCGGGGTCGCGAAGGAGCGAACCGGACGTGGTCCTGGTTCAGGAAGGTCGTGGTGGCAGTCCCACGGCGCCGCTCAGAACGAATAGCCGACCGAGAGCACCCAGGTTTGAGGTTTGAAGTCGATCGTCGTCTTGCGTACCACGCCGGACGTGTTCGCCTCCAGGTCGCTCTTGACCTTCGCCATGGAGAACGAAGCGTCCAGGGACCAGTTCTGCGGCAGCCGGTAGAAGACACCGATGGTACCGGCCGGTCCCCAGGAGTCGGAAAGCGAGAGCTGCGTCGGGCCGCCCGCCGCGGCGTTTCCGGCGTCCGTCGACGTGCGGTCGTAGAAATGGGTGTAGTTGATGCCGATGCCGACGTACGGACGCAGGGGCGACGACTCGTCGAGGAACTTGTAGTTCAGCAGAACCGTCGGCGAAAACCACTTCGTGGTGGCGATCACTTGGCCGTCATACGGGACCGATCCGACTGTCGGTGGACCTTTGGCGACGGTCTCGGTCTTGGGTGGCCACCCGGCAGCCAACTCGAGATCCAGGCTGGACGATAGACGGCGAATGTAGGCGAGGTAAAGCGTGTTGACGTTCTTCACGTCGAGGTTCAGCCCCGACGGCGTGAACGGACCGGAGAGGTCGTCGGCGTGCACGTGGTACTGGATGATGTAGATCCCGGCACGGACCGTGTTGTCTTGCGCGGCGACCGGTGCGGAGCAGGCCACGCATGCGGACGCGACGATGAGGGAAGCAAGGGTCGGTTTCATAGTGGGGGCTACGGTAGGAATTGGCCGAAAAAGCCGCGCGCTGCAGCGGTGCAGAAGGGCGGTACGAGCGTGCCGTGGTATTCCTCGACCACTGCGGTCTGGCCACCCGCAGCGGCAACGGCCGCTTTAGCCTGCGCGAATCCGGCCTTCGCTGCGGCGAACGGGTCGGTTGGTCCGGTCACCGCCGAGTCGACGTCGAGCACGGTCACCGCACCCGGCGGCAGCCCGGCCCAGAACGCCTGCATGGTCTGGGCGTTCACGCTGAAGAACACGGTCGGGTCGGCGTTGCCGCCACACAAGAGCATCGGCGCGGTCGGAAACCACGCGCTGTTGCGCAGGTCGTTGGTCTTGAAGTCCTTGCGCAGTCCGTACTGGGGCGCGACAGCGACCGGCACGCCCGGCTGCGGTGTCGGCACCGCGCCGTCGGGACTGGCGAGCGCGTCCAGTGCCCACGCGACGCGCACGCTGTTCAGGACCAGGTTGCTGGCGCCGAACCCGGTGGCGAACAAGGGATTGCTCGGCACGGCCAGCGCTGCGTCGAGGGTGGCGTTGCCGGTGACAGGCGTAGTGCTGCTGAACAGCGCCGTCTGCGGCAGCTTGTTCTCCACGAACAGCTGGTCGAGCGGCGTCGTGCTCGGCAGCAGCGTGTCGATGCCGGTGGCGTACGTGGCCTCGTAGACATCGGTGGTCGCGTTGTAGACGTTGCCGTATGCCTTCTGGAAGCTGGTCGTGATCAACGGCGTGAACACCGTCGCTCCGATGTTCACCGAGCCGAAGAAAATCGCGTCGCCCATCGCCTCCATCGCATACGGGCCGGACATGGGGGCCGACGCGGTGACCGTGATCGGCGTCGTCAACCCCTGCATCGCCCGCACGGTGGCCATCGCGACGTGCCCGCCTTGCGAATAACCGGTCACGAACAGCTTGCCGCTGTCGCTGGTGCCGGAAGCGAAGACATTGCCGATCGCCTTG
>Ga0335077_10004251_pt1 | contig 17459 bp, 13 predicted proteins | sample Lox_Sample_31_FD_207151 | JGI IMG/M metagenome (GOLD analysis project Ga0335077, IMG submission 207151) | Soil microbial communities from Loxahatchee National Wildlife Refuge, Florida, United States - Lox_Sample_3.1 | ecosystem: Environmental > Terrestrial > Soil > Wetlands | place: USA... | reverse complement strand
CGTATAGGGGCCATAGCGCTCCGGGATATCCGCCCAGGGCGCTCCCGTGCGCAGCCGCCAGAAGATGCCGTTCAAAACGCGCCGATCGTCGACCCGCTTCACCCCGCGAACCTTGTTCGGCAACAACCGCGCTATTACAGACCACTCGAAATCCGTCAGATCAAACCGGGCCATCCAAACCTCCAGCCTTTGGAAGCTTGAATCACTGTTCGCTAAAAAACGGAATCCCCTTTATGGGTATGTGACCTAGACCGGTGTCAGAGCGCCAGCGTCTTGCGGACCGCGACCGGCCACAGCGCCAGATCGATCCCGTGGGTGGCGAACAGCGCAAGCGTCAGCCGGTCGATACCAAAGGCAACGCAGGCGGTGTGGGCCACCGCGCCGCCCTCGGTGCGCAGGCTCCAGGTCGTGCCGAAATGGTCGCGGTGATAGTTGAAGCTCATGCAGGCGGTCGGCTCCTCGGCGGCGCGGATCGGAACCAGCAGCTCGAACTTGAGCGCCTGCTCGATCTGGTTCGCGGCCATCAGCTTGCCGCCGCGGCCAAAGAACGGATCGCTCGCGGTGTCGATGCGCCACGGCAGCGCCAGTTGCGCGGCGAGCCCTTGCGCCTTGGTCATCCAGGCGCGGCGGAATTCGTCGACCTGTTCGGGCGTGCCGATGCGGACATATTCGCGCATGCGAAACGATTGCAGGCGGTCGAGCATTTTCGACGGCTCGCGCCGGAAGCAGTCGCAGGCGACGTCGAAGGTGAGCCCCTTGGCCGGCACCGCGCCGCGGCTCGCGACCAGCGGATAGACCGGATAGCAGGCGGCGGGGCTGAGCACGAGATCGGCGGCGGCGAGCGAGGAGGTCCAGTCCTCGCCGGCTTCGCTGCGCTCGATCGTGGCGCGCACCTCGGCCTCGTCGCCGCCGAGGCAACTGACGCAGCCGAGGAAGTGCGGAAAGCTTTTCAGATAGCCGGATTTCTCGACCTGCCGGCGGCTCATCACCGGCGGAAAGCGCAGCACTTCCGTGTTCGCTTCACGGTAGCGCGAGATCAGCGTCGAGAGACCACCGGCGACCTGCTCGAAGACGGCGGTGCGCGCATAGACGCCATCGATGCCGGTCGGCAGCAGCAGCGCCTCGGCGATCGAATCGAGCGAGCGGGCCGGCTGGGCCGCTTCCTTGAACGCAACGTTCATTTTGACGCCTTTCGGTATGGTTGTTGTTTTTGTTGCTGTAGTTGCGATTATCTTCAGTCCCGCAGCGATGCCGGCGTGCCGCCGAGCAAGGTTGCCGCCGCGACGTTGGTCATGATGCGGTCGTTCGAGATCATGATCGGCGACGACAGGATGTCGCGAAGCTGCCGGCCGATCGAGAACTCGCTGTCGTTGCGATAGCCGGCAATACCGGCCGCCTGCATCGCGCTCATCACCGTCGCGACCGCAAGCTCGGAGGCGCTGACCTTGTGCATCGCCATGGTGGTCTGGAAATCGATCGCCTCGAGCGCGGCCGGATCGGAGGCCGCCGCCTCGAAGCGTTGCAGCGACGCATTGATCAGACTGCGCAGCGTGCGCAGGCTCGCGTTGGCGCGCGTCAGGTGCGCCGCGCCGGGCGGCATCGCGCCGCTTCCGCCATGGGCCTTGCGGACGAAGGCGCGGGCGCGCTCGACCGCCGACGCCGCGATCCCGGCCCAGGCGCCGCTCCAGCAAAGATGCGCGACCGGCAGCATGGTATGGGCGTGGATCTTGTCGTAGCCGGCCGGCAGGATCTGCTCGGAGCTGCCGGACGCGCCGAGTGCGAAACCCTCGCTGCAGGTGCCGCGCATGCCGAAGGCATCCCAGCCGCTGAGCTTGGTGAGCGTGTAGTCGTCTTTGAGGAACACGACCAGGACCTGATCGGAGCTCGCGGCATCGGCAGCGCGCCGCGCCGTGGTGACGATGCCGTCGGCGGCTTCGCCATAGGAAATGACAGTGGCCTGGCGTTTGAGGGCGATGCGCTGGCCGCGCCGCTCGATCGGCGCCGCGCTGTTGCGCACGTCGCCGCCGGCCTTGCCCTCGGTGGTCGAGGAGGCGAGCAGAAGTTGCTCGTTGCAGAGCCGGCGCAGCATCCGCTGATGCCAGGCGCTCGCCGCGCCGTGCCGCACCACGCACGCGACCTTGGTCTGGTGCATGGCATAGATCATGGCGGTGGAGGCACAGCTGCGGCCGAGCCGGTAGCAGACGTCGACGATGTCGGAGAGACATGCACCCTCGCCGCCGAGATCGGTCGGCACCGCGGCGCTCAACAGCCGCGCGGCGCGCGCGGCGTCGATCGCTTCGCTGGGAAAGCGCGAATTGGAATCGACCGCGGCAGCGTGAGCGGCCGCAACCGCCGCAACCTTCTCGGCGCGGTCCGCGAGCCTTTCAGGAGCAGACGCCTGCAGCTTAGTGGCGGCGGCAATGATGCCGCGCACCGCGTTGCGTGCGACTTGACGGTCTTCCTCGGCCTCTTGGAGCGCCATGGCCTTGACACTCATTGCTACGCTCGCGACAGCACGGCACCGGCACGCACCCGTACGGCGCCTACAAACCCTGAAGTAGCGCCAAACTTCCAATTTCTCGTGGCTTTAAATGAGGTTTGATGCAGTTCTTTGCCATCAAGGTTACCAATCGCAAACACATCGTGTGCTAACCATTCTCCTGTACGGTTTTGCGCAAGAATGTTCCCGTTGCAGCGGGCTTTATGCGCGGCAGTTGGAGGAAAATTCACCGTGCTCGATCGGACGGAACATAAAGCGGCGGAGCGGGTGACGGCGCTGGTGCGTCAGCTCCTCGCCAAACGCAACCTCGACCGGCCGGTCGGCGCCGACGAGAGCCTGACCGCGTGCGGCCTGTCGTCGCTCGACGTGGTCAACTTGATGCTGGCGGTCGAGGGCGAGTTCGCCATCAAGATTCCGGACCGCGACATGACGCCGACGAACTTCCGCTCGATCGCGAGCATCGAGGCGCTGGTCCGGGCGCTCTCGTCCGAGCCCATGCCGGCAAACGGCTGACGCGTCTAATTTCCCACTCCGGCCTCGAGCGCCGTCCGGCGCGCTCGGCCGAGCGTGGCCCCTTCCCCGGTATCAGCCATGTGCCTTCTTGTCGACGCGGCAGCGTGCACCATCTTGGCGTAGCAAGGTTAAACGAGAGAGGGGCGCCGCCATGTCGATCCGGCCCGTGAAGCAAATCGTGACATCGAAGCCGACGCTCGAAGGCGCCGGCGTCAAGCTGCGCCGCGCGTTCGGCTTCGGCGACACGCAGACGACCGATCCGTTCCTGCTGCTCGACGATTTCCGCAACGAGCGGCCGGAGGATTATCGCGCCGGCTTTCCCTGGCATCCGCATCGCGGCATCGAGACGATTACCTACGTGCTTGCCGGCAATGTCGAGCACGGCGACAGCCTCGGCAACCGCGGCAATCTCGGCTCGGGCGACGTGCAATGGATGACGGCCGGCCGCGGCATCCTGCATCAGGAAATGCCGCACGGCGACGCGCAGGGCCGCATGCACGGCTTCCAGCTCTGGGCCAATCTGCCGTCGTCGCTGAAGATGACGGCGCCGCGCTACCAGGACGTCAAGGCTGCCGCGATTCCGGAGGTGATCGACGACGACGGCACCCGCGTGCGGGTAGTCTGCGGCGACTTCTGGGGCAAGCGCGGCCCGATCGAAGGCGTCGCCGCCGATCCGCGCTACCTCGACATCGCCGTGCCGCCCGGCAAGCGCAAAGTGCTGCCGGTCGAGACCGAGCGTCACGGCTTTGCCTATGTGTTCGAAGGCTCCGGCAACTTTCGCGCCGCCTCCGAGCCGTTCGGCGTGCTGACCGAGCAGACCGATGGCGCAACCGAGACGCTCGTCCGCGAGCAGACCGGCAACCGGTCGCTGGTGCTGTTCGACTCCGGCGACGAGGTCGTCGTGCAGGCCGGCGATGAAGGCATCCGCTTCCTGCTCGTCTCCGGCAAGCCGATCAAGGAGCCGGTCGCCTGGTACGGGCCGGTCGTGATGAACACCGAAACCGAGCTGCAACAGGCGTTCACCGAGCTGCGCAACGGCACCTTCATCCGCTAGCGCGCAATCGCTTCAGTTGGAATCGATTGGCGCTCTAGCATTTTGCTGAAGCATGATCTTTTCGGAAAGCCGGTATCCACTTTTCCGGATCATGCTCTAACATACGCGCCTCGTAGCAAAGCCGCGCCGGCAAACGGCGCGGGGGGAGGACGCGTGAACGACGACGTGCTTCTGGTCGGCAGTATCCCGCTCGATACCGCCGAGGAGGTTTTCCGCAGTTTTGGCGCAACGCTCGGTCCGTCGCTCAAGGCCATGCCGGACGGCGAAATCGGGCCTCGCAAGCACTGGATCAGCCGGGTCCACTATCAGGTGCTGGCCGGCCACCCTGAGCTCGAAGCGGTGCGGCACCCGGCGCCGGAGAACGGCGTCGAGCGGCTCAATCCGCGCAACGCCGGCGACTCCTGGCTGTTCAAGGTCAAGGACAGCGTCGAGCGCGTGCGCTTCGGCGATCCCGGCTGGCGGCTCGGCTATGCGCGCGAGGCGCTCAACTCGTATTTTGTGTTCAAGACGCTGCGCGAGCAGGGCGTGCTGGCGCAGCACCTGCGCTTCCAGGTGTCGCTGCCGTCGGTCAACAGCGCGCTGCCGCCGCGGATTTTTCCGAACAGCGCGGACATCGCCAAGATCCGGCCAGGCTACACCGACGCGCTCGCCGCCGAGATCGGCACCATCACGCAGAAGATTCCGAATGCGGATTTGGCGATCCAATGGGATTGCGCAACCGAGGTGCAGGATGCCTACGGCTCCGCATCAGGCTCGTCGGGCGAAGCGCGGATCGAGCGCAATCTCGATCAGTTCCGCCGTCTGTCGCCGCTGATCCCGGAAGCCGCGCTGCTCGGCTATCACTTTTGCTTTGGTACGCTCGGCGGCTGGCCGCGCTTTGCGCCGCCCGATCTCTCCGCAACCGTCGCGCTCGCCAATGCCGTCGTGGAAGCGTCCGGGCGCCGCGTCGACTGGGTCCATATCCCGGTGCTGCCCGATGCGGACGACGCTTTTCTGGCGCCGCTGAAGAATTTGCGGCCGCGTGGCGCGCGCGTCTATCTCGGCGTCGTCCACCACATGGACGGCTTCGATCAACGCCTCGCCGCGGCGCGCAAATACCTGCCGGAGTTCGGGGTTGCCGGCTATTGCGGCTTCGGCCGCGTGCCGCCGAACGAGATCCCAGCGGTGCTTGACGACCACGTCCGCGCCATCAAGGCTGCCGGCTGAACTCAGGCCGGGGAGGATTTTATGGCCGTTTGCCTTCGACACATGGCGGCCGCGGCTTTGGCCGCCGCACTGTGCGCGCGGGCGACCATCGCCGGCGCCGAGGACTTTCCCGATCGCGCCATCAAGATCATCGTGCCGACGTCGCCCGGCGGCTCGATGGACACCACCGCGCGCGTCATCGGCGAGAAGCTGCAGGAGAAATGGGGCAAGCCGGTCGTGATCGAGAACCGGCCGGGCGCGTCCATGCAAGTCGGCACCGAGGCCGTGGCGAAAGCGCCGCCGGACGGCTACACGCTGCTGGTCGCCCATGACGGCACCATGGCGATCAATCCGCTGGTCTATCCGAACTTGCGTTACGATCCGCAGAAGAGCTTCGTGCCGCTCGGCCTCGTCGTGTCGATCCCCGAAGCCGTCATGGTCAATGTCGGCGTGCCGGCGAACTCGCTTGCCGCGCTGATCGCGCTTGCCAAGAAACAGCCGGGCCAGCTCACCCACGCCACCGGCGGCTCGGCGACGCTGTTGTCCCTCGAGCTCTTCAACGCGATGGCCGGAACCGACATCCGCAGCATCCAGTATCGCGGCGCCGCGCCGTCGGTGACGGCGGGCATTGCCGGCGAAACCTCCATCGTCATCGCCGACCTGGTCAGCGCCGCGCCCGCGCTGCACTCTGACCGCATCCGGCCGCTCGCCGTGACCAGTCTGACGCGCGCGAAGCTTTATCCGGAGCTTGGCACCGTCAACGAGCTCGGCGTTGCGGGCTACGAGGTCAACACCTGGTCCGGCGTGTTCGCGCCGGTCGGAACGCCGAAGGACGTGACCGCCAAGATCGAGGGCGCCATCAAGGAAGCCGTCGGCATGCCCGATGTGCGCGCACGCTTCGAGTCGACCGGCGGCGTCGTGCGCAGCGGCACCGCCGACGAGCTGAGGCAGACGATCGCGATCGACGCCGCCAAATGGGCAACGCTGGTGCAGGAGCGGCACTTGACCTTCGAGCAGCAGTGAGGACCATGGCCAAGACGATCTATTACGCCAGCATCGGCCCCGAGCTCTTCGCTCACGACATCGACGTCGATGGCGCGGCGCTGACAAAGCGCGGCGCGGTGAGCGTGCCCGCCAATATCCAATATGTCTGGCCGCACCCCACGCGCCGCACCCTCTATGTCGTGTCGAGCAACGGCGGGCCCGGTGGGTTGGTCGGCGACACCCATCGCGCCAATGCATTGACCGTCGATCCGTCGACAGGCGCGCTACATCACCACGGCACAGCCGCGGTGCTGCCGTCGCGGCCGATTCACACGAGCGTCGACGGCAGCGGCCGGTTCCTGCTGACGGCTTACAACAGCCCGAGCCACATCACCGTGCACCGGCTCAACGCCGACGGCAGCATTGGCGCCGAAGTGGCGCAGCCGGAGAAGCTCGATGCCGGCATTTACGCGCACCAAGTCCTCGCCGCACCGGGCAACGCCATCGTGCTGCTGGTGACCCGCGGCAACGATGCCAAGCCCGGCCAGCCGGAGGACCCGGGCGCCATCAAAACCTATCGGTTCGAGAATGGCGTGCTGCGCAATCTCGCCTCGATCGCGCCCGGCAACGGGCTCGGCTTCGGGCCGCGCCATCTCGACTTTCATCCGACGACGCCGTGGGTCTATGTCTCGATCGAGCGGCAGAACAAACTTTACGTCTATGCGCGCGACGACAAGACCGGGCTGTCCCGCGAGCCGCTCTTCGTCAAGGACACGCTGGCGAACCCGCAACCGAGGGTGCGCCAGGCCGCCGGCGCGATCCATGTGCATCCGAACGGCAAGTTCGTCTATGTGACCAACCGCGCCTCCGACCTGGTCGCCGGCGCCGACGGCAGCAAGGCCTTCACCGGCGGCGAGAACAATGTCGCGGTATTTGCCATCGATCCGGCGAGCGGCGAGCCGACCTTGATCCAGAATGCCGGTGCCCAGGCGATCGAGCTTCGCACCTTCGGCATCGAGCCGTCCGGTCGCCTGCTGGTAGCGGCGAGCATCCGGCCGCTACCGTTCCGCGACGCCAGCGACATCCGCACGGTTCCGGCGCGGCAGTCGGTTTATGCCATCGGTGCCGACGGTCGGCTTGCGTTCAAGCGGCAATACGACATCGAGACCGGCAGCGTGCACCAGTTCTGGAGCGGGATGGTGACACTGGCATAGCCGTTTCGCGGCGCCAGGACGTGCACCTTGGCTAACGGATTCCTAACGACGCCCTCAGTTTACTGAAAGGCAAGGCCGATCTGCTTTTATGCAACCGCCGAAGCCGTCGCGACAACTGTAAGTGCTCCGGCCGGCGTTGTTGGTATATGCAGTCCCCTGCCCGCAGGAAACACTCGCCGCGACGGTTGCGCTGGCTGATCGCCAGCACCGCGCTGATCATTGCCGCGATCGTCGGAGCCAATGCGCTCATTCTCGCGCAACTGCATCGCAGCACGCTGCGCGAGGTGCAGGACAATCTGCTGCGACAGAGCCTCGACCTGTCGGAACTGACCGAGCGCGCGCTGCAGGCGGCCGATCTGGTGCTGATCAGCATTGCCGACAAAGTCAGCACCATCGCCGTGACGCCGGACGGCACGAAGGCGCTCCAAGGCAAGGATATCTACGATCTGCTCAACGAAAAGATCTCAGGCCTGCCGCAGTTGCACACGCTCGGCATCCTCGACCGTGACGGCAACCGATTGAACACATCGTGGACCTGGCCGACGCCCCCGGGCAATTACGCGGAACGCGAATACTTCCGCGCGCTGAAAAGCAATCCGAACGCCGCACCGTCGCTCGACGCGCCGGTGCGCGGCGCAATGACCGGAACGTGGATCATCATCATCGCGCGCCCGCTGCTGACGAAGGACCGCCAGTTCGCGGGCGTGGTCTTCGCCGCGACCGACATCGAATATTTCCGCGAGATGTTCCGCGCCACCTCGCTGGGCAACGGCTATGCGGCCACGCTGCTTCGCGAGGACGGCACGCTGCTGGCGCGCTATCCGGCCGCTGGCGAGGTCGGAACCAAGGTGCCGGCGTCGGTTCTGAGCGAGCTTGAGCATTCGCGCTCCGGCGTTTCGCGCTCGATCAGTCCGCTCGACCGCGAACCGCGGATCGCGGCGGCGTATCGGCTGCACAACTACCCGTTCGTCGTCGCCGTGACGCGAAGCGAACAGGCCGCATTCGCCGCCTGGCGCACGATGGCGCTGACCGTCGGACTGATCACCGCCATGATGATCGTCGTGGTCGTCATTGCCGGCTGGTCGATCGCGCGCTCCTGGCGGCAGCAGGAGCGCCTCAACGCGGCGCGCGCGGAAATCATCGAGTCCGAAAAGACTCGCGCTCTTGCCGAGGTCGAATTGCGGCGGCAACGCGAGCGCGCGGAACAGAGCATGCGGTTCAACGCCGCCTTGGAGAACATGACGCATGGGCTCTGCATGTTCGACAAGGACAAGCGCCTCGTCGTCTGCAATGAGCGCTACGCCAAGATGTACGACGTTCCGGAAGAGCTCACCGTACCGGGTACGCCGTTCGACGCCATTCTCGACTATCGCTACAAGCACGGTTACCTGAAAGGCGGCAACGTGGCCGCAGCGCTGGAAAAGCAGCTGAATGTTCTGTCGGCGCTTAAGCCGGAGCAAAAGACGACGCGCGTCGACGAACATCAGAACGGCCGGCTGGTGCGGATCACCCGTCAGCCGCTGCCCGACGGCGGCTGGGTGGCGACCCACGACGACATCACCGAGCAACATCGCGCCCAGCAGGAGCTGAACGAAACCAAGCAGTTTCTCGATTCGATCATCGACAACATCCCGGTCGCGGTGGTCGTCAAGGATGCCAGCACGCGCAAGTTCGTCCTCGTCAATCGCGCTTTTCAGTCGATGCGAGGACTGGACAGCAGCGTCCTCGTCGGCCGGACGGTGTTCGATTTCTACAGCAAAAAGACCGCCGAATTCATCGACCGTATCGACTGTCAGGTGCTCGACGGTGCGTCCGACGGGAAATACCTCGAATACGAGGTCGACACGTCGGATGGAACGTGCATTTACGGCACCAGCCGCATCGTGGTCCCTGACGTCAAAGGCACGGCAAAGTTTCTCATCGTCGTCATCAACGACATCACCGAGCGGAAGAAATCGGAGCAGCGCATCGCCTTCATGGCGCATAACGATGCCCTTACGGGGCTCGCCAACCGGGCCGCCGTAACCCTGAAGATCGAGGAGGCCGCCGCGCGGCAGCGCCGCTGGGGCGAGCCGTTCACCGTGCTGCTGCTCGACCTCGACCGCTTCAAGCACGTCAACGACACGCTCGGCCACTCCGCCGGCGATACCCTGTTGCGGCAGGCGGCGGCCCGCCTCAAGCCGCTGCTCCGCGAGACCGACGTGCTGGCGCGGATCGGCGGCGACGAGTTTGCCGTCATCCAAAGCGGCGAGGCCGACCAGCGCGCGGCGGCGAGCAGGCTGGCCGACCGGATCATCGACATCATCAGCGCGCCGTTCGGCATTGACGGCAACGAGGTCAATATCGGTACCAGCATCGGTATCGCGCTCGCTCCGGAGCACGGCATCAATCCCGACAATATTCTCAAAATGGCCGACATGGCGCTCTACAGCGCCAAAGCAGCCGGCCGCAACGGCTACCGCTTTTTCGATCCGGACATGGGCGCGGCCGCGGACGCGCGTCTGGCCCTGGAAAACGAGCTGCGCCGCGCGATCCAACAGAACGAGCTGAAGCTGTACTACCAGCCAATCGTCGACACCAAAACGCGGCGGATCTGCAGCGCCGAAGCGCTGATCCGCTGGCAGCACCCGACCAAGGGTTTGATCACGCCCGACGACTTCATCCCGCTTGCCGAGGATACCGGCGTGATCGGTCAGATCGGCGTCTGGGTGCTGAACACCGCATGCGCCGACGCCGCACGCTGGCCGGCCAACGTCAAGGTGGCGGTGAATCTTTCGCCGGTGCAATTCCGCAGGATGAACCTGTCCGACGTGGTGATGAACGCGCTTGCCATAGCTGGGTTACCGCCCGAGCGGCTCGAGGTCGAGATCACCGAAACGGCGCTGATCGAATCGGCATCGGAATGTCTGCCGGCCTTGCACCGGTTCAAGAATGCCGGCATCGCCATCGCATTGGACGATTTCGGCACCGGATATTCGTCGCTCAGCCAGCTGACGATGTTTCCGTTCGACAGGATCAAGATCGACAAATCGTTCACGCAAAATCTGACGAAGCGCGCCGAATGCGCCGCGATCATTTCGGCGACGCTCACGCTTGCCCACAATCTCGATATCGCGACGACGGCCGAAGGCGTCGAAACCAAGGAGCAGTACGAGCTGTTGCGGTTGGCCGGCGTGACGTCGCTGCAGGGTTATCTTTTCAAACGCCCCTGCCCGGTCGAGGACATCGACTTCGACGTCACCTTCGACGGTCTGGCGCCGGTCGCCGAAGTCGCCTAGCGGCTTGGGCCGCCGCGCAGCGGCGCCGGCTGCTCCTTGAGCATCGACTGGATCGCAAGCCGCGTCGTCTGCGGGTCGAGCCCGTGCGCTTCGACGAGATCGCGACAATCGGCCAGGATCGCGTCGGCATCCTGCATCATCTTCAGCCGCTTGAACTGATCGTCGCGGTGCAGGCCCATGCTTAAACCGACGATCTCGTAGATGTTCATGATGCGGAACGGCCAGTCGCGCTCGTGAGCGCACAGCGCGCGATGGTCGGAGTGGTAGACCGCGACCAGCGCATCGACGCCCGCCTTTTCGGCGGCAGACAGTTCGGCGAGATCGAGCTCGCGGCGGTAGTTCGGAAGAACTTTGAGATTGTTGCTTTGCAACCCGACGACCGGCTGGTGCAGGTCGACGATCTCGATGCCCGGCACCGCGCGCAAGATGTCCTCGGCCGCTTCGACCACGCCCTTAATGCCGGGATGCCGGTGCAGCGCGATCCGCATCGGCACGCGCTCGCGCAACATCGGCCGCAGTCGGTCGAGATGCTGGCGCAGGTAGAGGGTGAACGGCGTCATCTCGAACGGCTTTGAGCCGCGCATCTTCTCCAGCGTCGGCAGCGTCGTCTCGCTGAACTGCACCTGACACGACGGGCACCACGACACCACCTGCTTCGACTTGCTTTGCGCAAGCTTGTCGATCGAGCTCTCGCCGAAGCGGCCCGAGGTGGCGACGTCGCCGGTGCGCATCTGCACCACGCCGCAGCAATGGGTCGGGCCGCCCATGACCTCGTAGCTGGCGCCGAGCGCATCCATGATGTCGAGCGCGAGCAGCGCGATATGCGGCGTCTTGAGCACGTTGCAGCCGGTGTAGAACACGAAGTCGGGCGGCTCGCCGGCCGCGGGCCGCGCCGCGCCCTGCCCGAGCCGCGCCAGCAGCGCATCGTCGAGCTGCAGCTGCGAAAGGTGCTTCACCTCGACCGCGACTTTGCGGAAATCCTCGACGCCGCCGCGGCGCTGCGCCTTCTCGTCAAGCTTGGCGCGCGCCATGGCGACGCGCGTCATGTGCAGGAGGAAGCGCGGATTGACGCCGTAATCGCAAGCCTTGATGCATTCGCCGGAAAGAAGGCACCCGGCAGCCCATTTGCGCGCCGCCTCGTTGCCTTCGCCGTCGCGCAGGATCTCGATGACGCCGCCGATGACCTCGACGGGGTTTTGCCGCTGCTCGGCGCTCAGTCCGGCGGGCGTCGTCGCCGGGCAAACCTCGACGCATTTGCCGCAACGCGTACAAGCGTCCACCATGGCGTCGGTGCGCGCTTTCAGCGCCGCTTCGAAGGTCTCGATCTTCGCCAACTCGGTCATCGGCGTGAAGGTAGCGCCGAGTCGGGCCCGATTGAAGGCCCCGCCGTCCGGATGTTAGCTTTTGCCAGATGCCCGGCCGTAAGCCGGGCATGCCTATGATAGAGGATGCAAATGGGTGAATTTGCCATCGGCCAGCCGGTTCCGCGCTTCGAAGACCCCAGACTGGTGAAAGGCCACGGCCGCTATGTCGCCGACATGACGTTTCCCGGTATGGCGTTCGGCTATGTGCTGCGCTCGCCCCATGCCCATGCCCGCATCCGCAAGATCGACACGGCAAAGGCCAAGGCCGCGCCCGGCGTGCTCGCGGTCATTACCGGCGCCGACTACAGGGCCGCGGGCTTCGGCGACCTGCCCGTACCGGGCGGCCTCAAGCGCCGCGGCGACACGCCCGGCTACCGGCCGCGCTATCCGGCGCTGGTCGAAGACCGCGTCCGCATGATCGGCGACTATGTCGCCTTCGTCGTCGCCGACACGTATTTCCAGGCCGTCGATGCGGCCGAGCTGATCGACGTGGACTACGAGGCGCTGCCGGCGATCGTCTCGACCGGCGACGCGGTCAAGCCCGGCGTGCCGCTCGTCTGGGAGGACTGCCCGAACAATATCGGCTTCATCCAGGTCGAAGGCAGCAAGGAAGTGACCGACGCCGCGTTCGCCAAGGCCGCCCACGTGGTCAAGCACCATTTCGTGGTCAACCGCGTCACCGCGGCGACCATGGAGCCGCGCGGCTGCATCGGCCTGTTCGAGCCGACCGACGGCCGTTACACGATCTACACCACGCTGCAGCGCACGAACGTATTTCAGACCGAGCTGTCGCAATTCGTCCTGAAAGTTCCAGACAACAAGATTCGCGTGGTGTGCGGCGACATCGGCGGCAGCTTCGGCATGAAGTCCGCCGTCTACAACGAAGTGGCGCTGGTGCTGCTCGCCGCGAAGCTCACCGGCCGGCCCGTGAAATGGGTGGCGACACGTTCGGAGTCCTTCCTCTGCGATGCGCAAGCGCGCGATAACGTGACCGAGGCCGAGCTCGCGCTCGACAAGGACGGCAACTTCTTGGGCTTCCGCGCTAAGATCATCGCCGCCATCGGCGCCTACCTGCAGGTCGGCATGCCGGCGTTCACCGGCAATCTCGGCACGCTCGCCGGCGTGTACAAGACGCCAGCGTCGCATATCGACGTCACCGCAGTCTTCACCCACACCCAGCCGGTGCGGCCCTATCGCGGCAACGGCCGTCCCGAGGCGGGTTACATCATCGAACGCATGGTCGACCTTGCCGCCGACCACCTCGGTGTCGATCCGGCGGAATTGCGCCGGCGCAACACCATTCCGACCAGCGCGATGCCATACAAGACATCCGTCACCTTCACCTACGACTGCGGCGAGTTCGAAAAGAACATGGACATGGCGCTCGATGCCGCCGACAAGCGCGGCTTCGAGAAGCGCCGCGCCGAATCGCGCAGGAACGGCAAGCTGCGGGGCTTGGGCTTCTCCAACACCATCGAGCGCTCGGCTGCCGCCGGCCTCGAAGGCGCCGAGATCCGCTTCGATCGCACCGGCTCGGTGTCGATCTTCTCCGGCAGCATCAACCAGGGCCAGGGCCACGAGACCGCTTTCAAGCAGATCGTCTGCGACCGCCTCGGTCTCGATCCGAACGAAGTCACCTACATCCAGGGCGACACCGACCAGGTGTTCTTCGCCGAAGGCACCGGCGGCTCACGCTCGGCGGCGTTCTCGGGCTCGGCCTTCACCATGGCGGCCGAGAAGGTCGAGACCAAGGGCAAGGCGATCGCCGCCCATATCCTGAAAGTCGACCTGGCCGACGTCAAATTCGCCGACGGCGTCTTCTCAAGCCAAAAGACCAACCAGACGCTGACCATCAAAGAAGTCGCCAAGGCCTCGCTCGATCCGAAGAACCTGCCGTCGGGCTTCGAGCCGGGCTTGATCGAGAAGGCGATCTACACCGGCAAGGTGGCGAGCTATCCGAACGGCGTGCACGTGTGCGAACTCGAGATCGACGAGGCGACCGGCGTCGTCGAAATCCTGCACTACAACGTGGTCGACGACGTCGGCACCGTGATCAATCCGCTCTTGCTGCACGGCCAGGTCGACGGCGGCATCGCCATGGGCGTCGGTCAGATCTTGATGGAAGACATCAAGTTCGACGCCCAGGGCCAAATCCTCACCGGCTCATTCATGGACTACGCCATGCCGCGCGCCTCCGACCTCACCGGCTTCCACGTCGATTCCAATCCGGTGCCGACCAAGACCAACCCGCTCGGCGTCAAGGGCGCCGGCGAAGCCGGCTGTGTCGGCGCCATGCCGGCGGTCGCGAACGCCCTGGTCGATGCGCTCTCGGTGCTCGGCATCAGGCACGTCGAGATGCCGGCGACACCCGAAGTGCTGTGGCGAGCGATTCACGCGGCGAAGGGCGGAAGCGCCTAAGCCGGCACCACCGCGACGCACTGAATCTCGATCATCATCTCCGGCTGGGCGAAGCCCTGCACGGTGATGGCGGCGCTGGCGGGAAAATCCTTGCCGAGGATTTCGGTGCGCAGCTCCGTCATGCGCGTGGTGTAGCGCGCGTCGATCAGGAACACCGTCATGGTGACGAGGTCGGCAAGCTTGGCGCCAGCCTCGGCCAGCGTCTTCTCGATGTTGCGAAAGGTCTGCCGGCATTGCGCGTCGAAGTCGCCGGCGAGCGATTTGCCGGCATCGTCCACGGCGCCGGTGTGGCCAGCGACCCAAATGGTCTTGGCTGCGCCTTCGGTGATGACGGCAGGCGAATAGGCGCGCTTTGCCGTGCGCGCTGCGCCGACGAACGACTTTTTCATGGCTCCTCCCGTTTCGTCATGCCTGCGCCTGTCGCGGGCATCCACGACTGTACGACATACCGGCAAAGACGTGGATGGCCGGGACAACGGGGGTCCCCGCGACGCTAGCGTCGCGGGGCTCCCCGTCCCGGCCATGACGGATTACATTACGGCAATGGCCGGGCCTTCCCCACATGGTAACGGCGCGCTGCCCCTTGCCGGCGTGCGCGTGCTCGAATTCTGCCACGCCATCATGGGCCCGACCGCGGGCCTGATCCTCGCCGACCTCGGCGCCGACGTGATCAAGGTCGAGCCGGCCGACGGCGATTCCACCCGCCGGCTGGTCGGCTTTGCGGCGGGCTTCTTTCCCACCTTCAACCGCAACAAGCGGAGCTTCGCCGTCGATCTGAAATCGAAGGAAGGGCTGGCGCTATTGCACCGCCTCGCCAAGTCTGCCGACGCCGTGGTGGAGAATTACGCGCCCGGCACCATGGACCGGCTCGGCTGCGGCTACGCGGATTTGTCGAAGACCAATCCGCGGCTGATCTACTGCGCGCTGAAGGGCTTTCTCAGCGGCCCCTACGAGCACCGTCCGGCGCTCGACGAGGTCGTGCAGTTTATGGGCGGCCTCGCCTACATGACCGGCCCGCCAGGCCAGCCGCTGCGCGCCGGCTCATCGGTGGTCGACATCGTCGGTGGCATGTTCGCGGTGATCGGCATCCAGGCGGCGCTGCGCGAGCGCGAGCGCACCGGCCGCGGCCAGATGATCAAATCGGCGCTGTTCGAGTCCACCGCGTTCTTGATGGCGCAGCACATGGCCGGCCAGGCCGTCACCGGCCGCGCGCCGCCGCCGATGCCAGCGCGCGAAGGCGCCTGGGGCATCTACGATCCGTTTTCGACCAAGGACGGCGAGCAGATTTTCGTCGGCATCACCAGCGACCGGCAGTGGCGGCGCTTCTGCGAGCATTTTCAGCGGCCGGATTTGCTCGACAATCCCGCCTACAAGACCAACGAGGACCGCGTCCGGGCGCGGCCGGTGCTGCGGCCCTTGATCGGCGACATCGTCGCGCGTCATGCGCTTGCGGAGCTGACCGAACTGTTCGACCGTATCGACATTCCGTTTGCGCCGGTCGCCAAGCCCGGCGACCTGTTCGAGGATCCGCAGCTCAATGCCGACGGTCGCATGCTCGACGTCGCCCTGCCAGCCGGCGGCACCACCAAGCTGCCGCGGCTGCCGGTCGAAATAGGCGATCACGACTTCAATCTGCGCCGCCAGGCGCCGCGGATTGGCGAGCACACCGCGGAAATTCTCGCCGAGCTCGGCGTGGCCCGCGCCGAAGTGGCGGATTTGGACAAACGTCACATCGTCGCCGTCGCCGCGGCGGACAAAGTCGGAGCTTGACCATGAGCGACCTGCCGAAACGCGTGCATATCAGCGAGGAAGGCCCGCGCGAGGGCTTTCAGTTCGAGAAGGGCGCGATCCCGACGGCGCGCAAGATCGCTCTGATCGACGCGCTGTCGCACACCGGCCTCGACCAGATCCAGATCGTGTCCTTCGTCAATCCGAAGGCGGTGCCGGGCATGGCCGACGCCGAGGACGTGGTGCACGGCATCAGGCCCAATCCCGACGTCGCCTACACTGCCCTGTGGCTCAACGACAAAGGCTTCGAGCGCGCGATGCGCGAGAAGCGCTTGACGGTGAAGGGCACCATCCAGCTCGGCGCGTCGGATAAATTCCTGCTGCGTAATCAGAACCGCACCATGGCGCAGCAGCTCGCCAGCCAGCGCACGATTGTCGAAATGTACAAGGCGGCGGGCGTGCCGGTCGAGCGCGCCTCGATCATGGCGGCGTTCGGCTGCAACTTCGAGGGCGACGTGCCGGTCGTGCGCGTCGTGACGCTGGTCGAGCAGATCCTCGACGTCGCAAAGGAGCACGGCGTCACGCTGACCTACATCACGCTCGCCGACACCATGGCCTGGGCGACGCCACTTGCGATCAAGCGCGTCATCGGCGCGTTGCGCGCGCGCTGGCCCGACATCGATTTCGCGCTGCACCTGCACGATACCCGCGGCATGGCGATCGCCAACGCCTATGCGGGCCTTGAAATGGGCGTGACGCGCTTCGACTCCTCCGTCGCCGGCCTCGGCGGCTGCCCGTTCGCCGGCCACAAGGGCGCCGCCGGCAATGTCTGCACCGAGGACTTGGTGTTCATGTGCAACGAACTCGGCATCGAGACCGGCATCGACCTGCACGCCATGATCGAATGCGCGAAATTGGCCGAAGACGTGGTCGGCCATCCGCTGCCGGGCTCGGTGATGAAGGGCGGCGATCTCGCGCAGTATCGCCAGTAGCTGCTACTCGTCCAAAATCTTCCAGATGCCGTCGGCCGAGACGACGATGCGGCCCTCGACGAACATTTTGACTTCCATGAACACCACCGAGCGCGTGGTGCGCACCACTTTTGCTTCCGCCTCGACGAACTGGCCGAGCCGCACCGCGCCGATGAACTGGGTGTTGAGCTGGATGGTAGCGTGGCGCTTGCCGCCGATCGCCCGGCGCGCGGTCATCGCCATGGACTGG
>Ga0335077_10004250_pt1 | contig 17460 bp, 14 predicted proteins | sample Lox_Sample_31_FD_207151 | JGI IMG/M metagenome (GOLD analysis project Ga0335077, IMG submission 207151) | Soil microbial communities from Loxahatchee National Wildlife Refuge, Florida, United States - Lox_Sample_3.1 | ecosystem: Environmental > Terrestrial > Soil > Wetlands | place: USA... | reverse complement strand
GGGCAGGTGCCCGCCCAGGCGGACAGCCGGCCGATGGTCAAGGAGGAGGTCGGGCCCGACGACGTCGCCGACGTGGTGTCCGCCTGGACCGGCATCCCGGCCGGGCGGCTGCTTGAGGGCGAGACCGGCAAGCTGCTGCGGATGGAGTCCGAGCTTGGCCACCGGATCGTCGGCCAGGCCAGGGCGGTCAAGGCGGTCTCCGACGCGGTCCGCCGCTCCAGGGCCGGCATCGCCGACCCTGACCGGCCGTCCGGGTCGTTCCTCTTCCTCGGCCCGACCGGGGTGGGCAAGACCGAGCTGGCCAAGGCGCTCGCCGAGTTCCTGTTCGACGACGAGCGGGCGATGATCAGGATCGACATGAGCGAGTACTCCGAGCGGCACTCGGTGGCCAGGCTGGTCGGCGCGCCGCCCGGGTACGTCGGCTACGAGGAGGGCGGCCAGCTCACCGAGGCGGTGCGGCGCCGGCCGTACTGCGTGGTGCTGCTCGACGAGGTGGAGAAGGCCCATCCCGAGGTCTTCGACATACTCCTGCAGGTACTCGACGACGGCAGGCTGACCGACGGCCAGGGGCGGACGGTCGACTTCAGGAACACGATCCTGATCCTGACCTCGAACCTCGGGTCCGCCTACATCGCCGACCCGGCCCTGGACGAGGCGGCCAAGAAGGATGCTGTCATGGCCGTAGTCCGGGCCACATTCAAGCCGGAGTTCCTCAACCGGCTGGACGACGTCATCCTCTTCGACTCGCTCAACACCGAGGAGCTGACCCAGATCGTCGACCTGCAGATCGAAAGGCTGGCGCGGCGCCTCGCCGACCGGCGACTGACGCTGTCGGTGACCCCGGCGGCGAAGGAGTGGCTGGCGCTGACCGGCTTCGACCCGGTGTACGGGGCGCGCCCGCTGCGGCGACTTATCCAGTCGGCGATCGGTGACGAGCTCGCGCGCAAGCTGCTGGCCGGCGAGATCGGCGACGGTGACGAGGTGCTCGTCGACCTCGACGGCGACAAGGACGCACTCACCGTCACCGCGGCGCGCGGCCAGCCGGTCAGGCGCTAACCGGCGGCCGGGCTCCGGCGGTCCGATGCCCACTGGGCATCGGCGCTCCTGGGCTCAGGCGGGCTGGCCGTCAGGCCGTGAGCATGCGGTCGTACTCGTCCTCGGGCAGCCGCAGGTCGTTGCGGATCCGGTAGCGCAGCCTGAGCAGCTCGTTGAGCCCGGCGTAGGACTCGTCGTGACCGTTGGAGCCGCCGGCCGCGCCGCCGGAGCGTGACCCGCCGCCCTGCAGGATGAGCTCCACGCCGGCGGTCGCCCAGTCCAGTGCGCCGTCCAGGTCCGACTGCTCGACGAGCAGCTCGGTGATGACCTCGCAGGCACGCGGGTCCGATCGTCCCCGCGCCTTCACCTCATCGATGATCGCGCGCGCCTCGTCGCCGCGGCCCATCTGGAACAGCGCGCGGCACAGCAGCGCCCGCGGGACGACATCCACCGGGCCCCCGTCGGCCATCGCCATCCGAAAGGCATTCGCCGCGGCATCCGGATTGTCGGCGAGCAGCCATTGCTCGCCCGCCCGCACATAGGCTTCGGCTTTCGGCATCGAATCGGTGCCCGTGCCGTTCTGCGCGAGCACGGTCATCCGCCGCGCGGCCGCGAGGTGATCGCCCGAGATTGCCGCGTCGAATTCGATCGCGTCGAATTCTTCACGACTCAGGGCTGCCACGTCACCAACGTACCCATCGGCTGCCGGTTCCAACACGCGGGCGCGACCTCCAGCCGCCGCGCTACCTGCGAGCGCTTTCCAGCGCGTCCCAGAAACCGCGCCGCAGGGAATGGCGCACCTCGTCGTGCAACAGCGAGTCGATCGGCAGCGCCGAACCCTGGAGCAGCCGGGCCTCAAGGTCCGACGGCATTCTCGGCTTGCGCGCAATCACGGCCTCCAGCCAGAGCCCAGGGGCGTCCCTTCCCACGGACTCGCCGAAGCTGTAGCCCTCGGCGTGGGCCGCCTTGACCGCCTCGGGCAGCGAGATCGCGACCGGCTGCGGTGCGCGCACCGCAGGAACCGAGGCGACGACCTGCTGGCCGGGGTAGTACCCGCCGTCCTGCGGACCGTAGGGCACCTGGTGAATCGACGTCGGCGCCGCGGCGAAGCCGGTGCCGACGGCGGGCATCCCCTGGCCGCGCTGATCGCCGGGCGGGTACGAGCCCGAGTAGGTGCCGTTCTGCCCGGAGCCATTGAGGTACCCGCCGGACGGCATGCCGTTCTGCGCGGAGCCCTGGGGATAGCCGCCGGTCATCATTCCGGCTGATGGTGCGCCGCCAGGTGCCAGATCACCGGGGCCGCCTGGGTATCCGCCGGATGTCAGGCCGGGCTGGCTTGAGCCGCCCTGTGTCAGGCCGCCCTGTGGGATGCCATTCTGCGGCAGTCCGCTCTGGGCCAGGCCATTCTGGACCGGGCCATTCCGGGCCGGGCCATTGCTGGCTGGCCCGCTTCGTGCCATGCCGTTCTGCCCGGGGCTATTCGGCACTGAGGTGTTCTGGCCCATGCCGTTCTGGCCCATGCCGTTCTGGCCCATGCCGTTCTGGCCCATGTTGCTCTGGCCCATGTTGCTCTGGCCCATGCCGCTCTGGACCATGCCGCTCTGGACCATGCCGCTTAGGCCCATGCTGTTCTGGACAGAGCCGTTCTGACTGGGTCCATTCGCGGCGGCGCCCGCGTGGTAGCCGCCTAGCTGATACGCCCCGGACGGCGTTCCCGCGCCCTGAGCCTGGCCCGACTGGACGCCGCCGATCTGGGCGCCCCCGCCGTAGCTGGCGCTGTTCTGGCCGGCGTCGCCGCGCATGGCGGCGTTCTGTCCGCTGTTCGCCAGGCCGCCCGCCGGCATGCCGCCGGTAGAACGCGGCCCGCTCTGCCCTCCGGCAGCCGACATGCCGAGATCCTGCACGCCGGGGCCCTGCATGCCTGGACTCTGCACGCCGAGGCCCTGCGTGCCAAGACCCTGCGCGCCAGGACCCTGCGCGCCGGGACCCTGCGCGCCGGCGCTCTGCGGGCCGCCAACGGGACCTGAGCCGGGCTGCTGGCCGTCGTTCTGCATGCCGCCGAAGCCGGCTCCGTTCTGGTACCCGGCCGGCCCGGCACCGCCCTGGTAGCCACCCGCCGGCCCGAACACCGCCTGCTGCCCACTCTGGTAACCGTTCTGCTGCCCGCCGCCCTGGCCGACCGGACCTGACGCCGCAGCGGGAAGGCTGCCGTTGCGGTATCCGGCTTGGCTGCCCTGATAGCCAGGCTGGCCGCCGCCGTGGGGCATCGGGCCCTGGTAGACGCCGCTCTGGCCGGTGCCCCTCTGCGAGGAGTCCGCCTGGCCGAGGCCGACCTGGCCGTCACGGGCAAGGTCGGCCTCGGCGGCGGGTCCGCCCGCGTGCGCCGGCCGGTGCAGCGACGTCCCGCCGCCCGGCACCCCGTCGGAACCGGCGAGGTGCGGCAGCGAGGACTCCTGCTGGCCGCCGACCTGAGAGGCATGGTAGGCGGCCTGGGCCCCGGGCTGGCTGACACCTTGCTGGCCGACACCATGCTGGCCGGCACCGAGTTGGCCGACACCATGCTGGACGATACCGGGCTGGCCGATACCGGGCTGGCCGGCACCGTGCTGGCCGGCACCGGGCTGCCCGGCCTCGTGCTGCCCGGCCGCATGCTGGCCGACCACGTGCTGCCCGGCCATATGCTGGCCAGCCACATGCTGGCCGACCCCGCCCTGGCCGACCCCGCCCTGATAAGACTGGGTGCCCGCCCGGTAGTCCGATCCAACCGGCGCCGAAAAGACGGCGCCGGGAGCGGGCAGCGCTGCGGCCGGTAGCCCCTGGTGAGTCAGTGCGCCGACCAGCGTCGCAGCGCCGTCGGCGACCGAGCGCGACCCGAAGGCCGCGTCGGCGTACTGCTCCTCGGGCGTGACCGGTTCGGCGCCGCGGACGAGCTCGACGAAGGGACGCAGGTGCACGCCGGATATCTCGACGATGTCGTCGCATTCCTGCCTGAGTGACGCCGGGATGGTCCAGCCGCCGTCCGAGGCGATGTGCAGGACCACCACGCGCAGGCCGAGGTCCTGCACCTCGGCCACGATGCCGGCCAGGTTCTCGTCGCCGCTGGCGATGAACGCGTCGGTGATTGCGCCGCTCTTGGCCAGGGTGACCAGGTCGCGCCGCAACTGGCTCTCGATGCCCTCGCGCCTGCCGGGCCTGGTATCGGCGAGCCGCAGCTTGAGCCCCGGCATCTCGGCGAGTGAGTCGTGCTCGGCAGTGCGGCCGCCCTCAGCGGTCTCGTACCAGTAGCAACGCAGAACCGGCAGGCCAGTGCGGTCACGCGCGAGCCCGGCGAGTAGCTTGAGCAGGCCAGCGTGGTCCCAGGAGACGGAGTCGCGGCGGCGCGTGCCATGGACGGCCATGGCGCCATCTGCGAGGGCATAGCCTGCATCAATGAACAGGGCACAGCGATCCACGCGACACCGTCCTTTCCCCTGACGCGAGACGTTACCAGCGCCTAGCGGCCTTCGTGACCGATAGCGCAGATCACAGGCCCAGCCGGCCGCTCTGGCCAAGGCGACATCTTCGGTGTTCAAACGGCGATTCCGCCGGGGCAGCCGCGTCCGCCGACGCCGCGCTGCCAACCGCCCAGCGGCCATCCACGGGCGGAGCCGATTTCGACCTGAATATTCCGTATATGAAGTTGCTAAGTCGGAGCCGACGCGAGACCCGGTGTACGATGCCGGGCCGCTGCGGCCGGATGGCGGCGGTGCTGACGATAGGCTCGGACCCGTGACCGACCGGACCGAGCTGCTCGACGAGATCAAGGCGAAGGCGGTCGTCCACGGGACCGTGACGCTGTCCTCAGGCCAGCAGGCCGACTGGTACGTCGACCTGCGGCGGGTGCTGCTCGACGGGAAGGCAGCCCGCCTGGCAGGCCGGGTGATGCTGGACCTCACCAGCGGCCTCGACTACTCGGCCGTCGGCGGCCTGACCCTTGGCGCCGACCCGGTGGCTGGCGCGATGATGCATGCGGCGTCGGAGCAGGGGCGGGCGCTGAACTCGTTCATCGTGCGCAAGGAGGGCAAGGCGCACGGCCTGCAGCGCAGGATCGAGGGTCCTGACGTCGCCGGCCAGCGGGTGCTGGCCGTGGAAGACACCTCGACCACCGGCGACTCCGTGCTCGCCGCCGTCGACGCGCTTGAGGAAGCCGGCGCCGAGGTGGTTGGCGTTGCCGTGGTTGTGGACCGTGGCGCGAGGGCCGCGGTGGAGCAGCGCGGCCTGCCATACCTGGCCGCCTACCAGCTATCCGACCTCGGCCTGAGCTGACCGCCCGCACCTGAGTCCCTCCCCGACCCGTGCCCCACCGGCCCCGTGCGTGCCCCACCGGCCCCGTGCGTGACCCGCCGGCCCCGTGCCCGACCCGCCGGACCGCGCCCCTGACCCCTCCGAGGCCGGCGAACGACCGGCCCGCGCGCCCAGGCTCCTGCGCGCAGGCCGGCCGCATCGGCGGCGGCACTGACTTTGCATCCGCTGGCGTCTCGCAAAGCAGGTCAAAAAGGACGTGATCATGACGCTACCGGGTGATAAGTGGCCGCAGGGGGTGAGAAGTGGCGCTGGAGGATGAGAAGTGGTCGCCGTCCGTGGACGCGAGAAGCCGGTGACGAACCGGGGAGGCGATCGACGACGCGCTTGAGCGGGGATGACCCGACCGGCCGAACCGCGCCCCGGACCCATCCGAGCCTGTCAGCGACCGGCCCGTGCCCAACCGGCCGGCCCCAGCCGCGACCGGCGGCTCCTGCCGATAGCGACCGGCATGGCCGACCGTATGGCGGTGCGCGACATGGTTGGCGCCGCGCACGGCAAGCCGCGCCCGTTCGACCTGGTCTTCCACGGCGGGTCGGGGTCCGCGCTCGAGGACATCAGGGAGGCCATCTCATACGGCGTGGTCAAGATGAACGTCGACACCGACACCCAGTACGCGTTCACCCGACCGGTGGCTGGCCACATGTTCACCAACTACGACGGAGTACTGAAGGTGGACGGCGAGGTCGGCAACAAGAAGGTCTACGACCCGCGCTCGTGGGGCAAGGCCGCCGAGGCCGCCATGGCCGCGCGCGTGGTGGAGGCCTGCGAGGACCTGCTCTCGGCCGGCAAGCAACTCACCTGAGCGACGGCTGGGCCGCGGTCGCGGGTCGCCGGGCTGAAGGTCGCCGGGCCGGGGCCGCGGTCGCCGGGCCGGCCAGGCCGGGTAGGGCTGCGGACGCAGGTCGCCGGGCCGGTGATCGGGCGGGCCGCGGTCGCGGAGCCAGGCCGAAGATCGCCGGGGCCGGGCCGCGGTCGCCGGTCGCGCGGCCGCAGGCCGGGGCCGCGGTCTCGGGGCGCCGGGCTGAAGTCATCCGTCGGGCTGAAGATCGCTGAACGGGCCGGTCAGCCGGTGGCGCGGCCGCGGTCGGCCGAGCCGAGCAGGGCAGCACGGCGGAACGCGGCTCTGATCGAGCTGATGACCTGCTCGGGCGCCGTCATCAGCTCCGCCCAGGTGAAGTGGACCACCTCGAACCCCGCCTCTCGTAACCGGGCATCCCGGCGTAGCTGCCGCCGGGCGCGCTCGGGGTCCGCGTACTTCAGCGCGCCGTCCGCCTCGGCCACTGTCCCGTGCCGACGCCACAGGAAGTCCACCCGACCGATCTGTCCGGCATCGTCACCGACCCAGACCTGGAGTTCGGGCGGCGGGAGGCCTCCGTCGCGGAACGCGACCCTCGCGATCGACTCGAACGGCGACTCCGACCGCCGGTCAGCGAACTCCACCACCTCCCGCGCGCGGCTGACTCCTGGCCAGCGTTCGCACGCGGCGATCACGGCGCCGAGTTCGGGCTTGGATGCCCGGCCGCTATGCAGCGCCGAGTCGGCGACGACCACACCAGACCTGAACGGCATCGTCCTGGCCAGGTCGACCACCGTCCGCGAGACGGTCGTCACCGGCACTCCGGCGACCACTGCCACGTGACTCGCGGGAAGCCCGGCCAGGTAGAGCTTGATGCCGGGCATGGGTCGGCGGCTTCCCGGCGAGTCAGGCGGCCGACTGATCGCGATCACGTCATCGGGCGGCTTATCGAGCAGGGCCAGGCCATGAAGCAGCGCAGCATCGTGGTGGCTGCCAACCGCGCGCGGACCCGCGGCCGTCACGGCCGCTGCCACCCGCAGGGCTCGCTCGCCAAGCTGGCTTCCCGCGAGCTGCCTGGCCCGACCTGCCTTGGCGTAGATGCCGCGCCTGACGGGCCTGAGAATGTCATTCCTGACCAGCACGCGGACCTGCTCACCACTGAAGCCTGCGCAGGCGAGCTCGGCCGCCGTCACTAGCCCGCCCAGCCTCCCGAGTTCTGGTAATCGAGCGCTACTCACCCGACCAGACTCCCACGCACTCCTGACATCCTTTCCGGGCTTCGCGGGCTTGCCGCTTCGCGGCCTTTCCGCGCGTCGCGGCATCCGCGACTCGCCGCTGACCTCATCGCGCTCATGCGCGGCATGGGCTCATCCCGCTCAAGCGCATCGTCGCTCGCCTCCCGGGCTCGTCACCGGCTTCTCGCGTCCACGGACGGCGACCACTTCTCATCCTCCAGCGCCACTTCTCACCCCCTGCGGCCACTTATCACCCGGTAGCGTCATGATCACGTCCTTTTTGACCTGCTTTGCGAGACGCCAGCGGATGCAAAGTCAGTGCCGCCGCCGATGCGGCGGGCCCGCGCGCGGGACCTTGGGCACGCGGAACCGGGATCTGGGCGCGCGGGCCGAGACCCGTGTTTCGACAGAGTCCCGTGGGACTGGTGGCGCCAGTGGGAGCAAGGCCGCGAGGCCGCCGGGACCGGGGGTCGCGGGGCCGACCAGAATCGCGTGGCCCCCACCGGGGTGGCCGCCGGGACCGGGGGTCGCGTGGCCGGGACCGGGGGTCGCGTGGCCGGGACCGGGGGTCGCGTGGCCGGGAGCGGGGGTCGCGTGGCCGACGGGAGCGAGGCGGGCACGCGGAGCGGGGTAGTGAGGCCCGGCGGGCTACTTGAGCGCCGACATGGCGGCGTACTGGGCATCGGTGAGCTGGACCGACGCGGCGGCCGCGTTCTCCTCGAGGTGCGCGATCGAGTTGGTGCCAGGGATCGGCAGCATCACCGGCGATCTGCGCAGCAGCCACGCGAGCGCGAGCTGCGCGGGGGTTGCGCCGGTCTCGGCGGCGAGGGCGACCAGCCGACCGCCTGGCCTGGCCAGGTCGCCGGTAGCGACCGGGAACCAGGGGATGAACCCGAGTCCCTCCCGCTCGCAGTACTCCACGACGGGCTCCGACCGGCGGTCTACGACGTTGTAGAGGTTCTGAACCGACGCGATCGGAGCGGTGAGCCTGGCCTCGGCCACTTCGTCGGCCGACACCTGCGACAGTCCGATCAGCGCGATCTTGCCCTCCCTCCGCATGTCGTCGAGTACTCCGACCTGGTCGGGGAACGGCACCTCCGGGTCGAACCTGTGCAGCTGGTATAGCGGGATCGTCTCCATCGAGAGCCGCCGCAGGCTCATCTCCACGCACTGCCTGAGGTAGGCGGGTCGACCGACGGGGTGCCACTGGTTCGGGCCGGTCCTGACCAGCCCTCCCTTGGTGGCGATCGTGATGCCCTGGTAGGGGTGGAGCGCCTGCCTGATCAGGTCCTCGCTGACGAACGGGCCGTAGGAGTCTGCGGTGTCGATGAAGTCGACGCCGAGCTCGACCGCCCTGCGCAGTACCTTGATCGACTCGCTGCGGTCGGGCGGGTCGCCCCAGATGCCAGAGCCGGTGATGCGCATCGCGCCGTAGCCGAGCCTGGTGACCGGAGTCGTGCCGCCGAGTGAGAACACGCCGCTTGCCGTCGCCGGGGTACTGACGTCAGTCATGGGCCAAATCTACTGACGGCCGACTCGCCGCGGCCCGGCAGGGACCGAGGGCTCGCCGCGGCCCGGCAGACTCGGGGGCCGCCCCGCGGTCTAGCAGGAACCGGAAGCACGCGGGGCCCGGCAGGGACCGGGAGCACGCCCGGCCCGGCAGGGACGGGTCCGCGGCGCCGCCCGGCAGGGACGGCCGCGGGAGCCTACGGACCCGAGAGCACGCACACCGGCCGGGGCGGCAGGATAGAGCCATGACGCACGAGAACCTGCTGGCCGGGCCCACCCCTCCGGCGACCTACCTCCCGGAGAACGCCGAGGCGGCAGCGGCCCTGCGCGCCGGCGCCGATCCCGCCTCGGTGGCGGCCAGGTTCCCCTCCTGCTGCGCAGCCTGGGCCGACCTGGCCGAGCGGTCGCTCGGGGCCGACCCGGTGGCGGCGTACGCGTACGCGAGGACGGGTTACCACCGCGGCCTCGACCAGCTCAGGCGCGCGGGGTGGCGCGGGCACGGCCCGATCCCCTGGGAGCACGAGCCGAACCGTGGCTTCCTCCGCTCGCTGTACCTGCTCGGCGCCGCCGCGGCGGCGATCGGCGAGGAGGACGAGGTCAGGCGGATCGATGAGTTCCTCGGCGAGTCGAGCCCGGCCGCCGTCGCCGCCCTGACCGGGCACTGAGCGCTCCCGCGCGCCCAGGTCCGCGGCCAGCCCGACCCTCCCGCCCGGCCCTTCCGGCTCGCCCGCACGGCCCTCCCGCCAGGCACGCCCGCCCGGCACGCCTGCCCGGCCCATGTCGGGTCGGCCGCTAGCCTGATCTCATGCCCGCCATCGTGATCGTCGGCGCCCAGTGGGGCGACGAGGGCAAGGGCAAGGCGACCGACCTGCTCGGCGACAGCGTCGACTACGTGGTCAGGTATCAGGGCGGCAACAACGCCGGGCACACCGTGGTGATCGGGGACGAGAGCTACGCGCTGCACCTGCTGCCGTCCGGGGTGCTGTCCGAGCACGCCATCCCGGTGATCGGCAACGGCGTGGTGGTCGATCCCGCGGTGCTCATCTCCGAGATGGAGGGGATCGAGGCCCGCGGGGTGTCCTGCGAGCGGCTGCTGATCTCGGCTAGCGCGCACCTGATCATGCCGCACCAGGTAGCACTCGACAAGGTGACCGAACGCTATCTCGGCAAGGCCAGGATCGGCACCACCGGTCGCGGCATCGGGCCGGCCTACAGCGACAAGGCCGCGAGGATGGGCATCAGGGTGCAGGACCTGTTCGACCCCGCGATCCTGCGCGAGAAGCTCGACCTGGTGCTGCGCGAGAAGAACCAGGTCCTTGCCAAGGTCTACAACCGGCGCGGCATCGACGCGGCCGCGGTCGCCGACGAGTACATCGGCTACGGCGAGCGGCTGGCCAGATACGTCGCCGACACCGGCCTGGTGCTCAACAAGGCGCTTGACGACGGCAAGGTAGTCCTGCTCGAGGGCGCCCAGGCGACCCTGCTCGACGTGGACCACGGCACCTACCCGTTCGTGACCTCGTCGTCGCCGACCGCGGGCGGCGCCTGCGTCGGGTCGGGCATCGGCCCGACCAGGATCACCACGGTGATCGGCATTCTCAAGGCCTACACGACCAGGGTGGGGGCCGGCCCGTTCCCGACCGAGCTGACCGACGCCCGTGGCGAGTGGCTGCGCAAGACCGGCGGCGAGTACGGCGTCACCACCGGGCGGGCTCGCCGCACCGGCTGGTTCGACGCGGTGATCGCTCGCTATGCCACGCGCGTGAACGGAATCACAGATTTTTTTATAACGAAACTCGACGTGCTGTCTGGCCTCGACAAGGTTCCTGTCTGCGTCGGCTACTCGATCGACGGGACCGTGCACGCGGAAGTGCCGATGACCCAGACCGAGTTCCATCACGCCGAACCCGTCTACGAGTACCTCGACGGCTGGTGGGAGGACATATCGGAGGCGAAGTCGCTGTCCGACCTGCCCGCCCGTGCTCGCGACTACGTGCTCGCCCTGCAGGACATGATCGGCGCGCCGATCGCCGCCGTGGGCGTCGGCCCGCGGCGCGACCAGACCATATCGCTGCGCCCGCTGATCTGAGGGCGGCGCCGGCGGCTCCCGCCGGCCCTCCGAAGGCGGGCCGGCTCCCAGCCCACGACCGCACCGGCGCTCGGGCCCGGCGCGCTCGGGCTGGCCAGGAGGCGAGCTAGGCTCGCGGGGTGCGGGTTCTGCTGCTTGGCTCGGGTGGGCGCGAGCACGCGCTGGCCCGTGCGCTGACCGCCGATCCGGCGGTCAGCGCACTGCACGCCGCCCCGGGCAACCCGGGCATCGGCGAGCTCGCCGACCTGCACGACGTCACGATCACCGACGGCCAGGCCGTGACCGGCCTCGCCGCCCGCCTCGGCGCGGACCTGGTGGTGGTCGGCCCCGAGGCGCCGCTGATGGCCGGCGTCGCCGGGGCGCTGCGCGCCGCAGGGATCCGGTGCTTCGGCCCCGACCGGGGCGCGGCGATGATCGAGGGGTCCAAGTCGTTCGCCAAGGACGTCATGACCTCGGCCGGGATCGCGACCGCGGCGTCACGGTACTGCCAGACCGACGCCGAGGCCGACGCCGCGCTCGACGAGTTCGGGCAGCCGTACGTGGTCAAGGCCGACGGCCTCGCCGCCGGCAAAGGCGTGGTCGTCACCAGCAACCGGCGCGCCGCGCTCGATCACGCGAGGAACTGCGGCCAGGTGGTGATCGAGGAGTACCTGGCCGGCCCGGAGGTCTCGGTGTTCGCGCTGGCCGACGGCGCGGACGCGGTCGCGCTGCTGCCCGCGCAGGACTACAAGCGGGCGGGCGACGGCGACACCGGTCCCAACACCGGCGGGATGGGCGCCTACGCGCCGCTGCCGTGGGCGCCCGCCGACCTCGCCGAGCGCACCGTCGCCGAGGTGGTCAGGCCGGCCCTGGCCGAGCTCGCGGCCCGCGGAACGCCGTACCGCGGGCTGCTCTACGCCGGGCTGGCGCTGACCAGGGCGGGGATCGCCGTGATCGAGTTCAACGCGCGATTCGGCGACCCGGAGACCCAGGTGGTGCTCGATCGTCTTGACTCCCCGCTGTGCGGGCTGCTCGCGGCGGCCGCAGACGGGGACCTGCGCACGGCCGGGCCGCTGCGCTGGGCCGACGGCGCGGCGGTCACCGTGGTGATCGCCGCGCAGGGGTACCCCGCCGCGCCGGCGGCCGGCGACCCGGTCGAGGGCATCGAGGCGGCGCGGCGGGTCCCCGGTGCCTACGTCCTGCACGCGGGAACCGCCGTCAGGGACGGAACGCTGGAGTCCCGCGGCGGCCGGGTGCTCAACGTGGTGGCGTCCGGGCCCGACCTCGCGGCCGCCTCGGCGGCCGCGTACCAGGCGGCTGCCCTGATCAGGCTGCGAGGCGGCTGGTACCGCACCGACATCGCCCGTCAGCGGGGGCCGGCTACGCCGGCCCCCGCTGACGGGCCGACTGGCTGCCCGACTGGCACCGGCTCGGCTGGCGGGTCTGCCGCACCACCCGGCTGAGGACGGACCAGCCCGCGCCAGCGCAGGACGCGGCCCTGAGGGAGAATGGCCAGGTGATCGAGCGCTACACGCTGCCCGAGATGGGCCGGGTCTGGAGCGAGGCGCACAAGTACGAGCTCTGGTGCACGGTCGAGAGACTCGTGCTTGAAGCGAACGCGGCGGCCGGCGTGGTGCCCGCCGACAGCGTCGCGCCCGTGCTCGCCGCCCCGCCGCCGTCGCCCGATGCGGTCGCCGCGATCGAGGCCGTCACGGGCCACGACGTGATCGCGTTCCTCTCCGCCTGGGCCGACAACACGAGCCCGCGCGAGGCCGCCGCCTACGTGCACTTCGGAATGACCTCCTCTGACCTGCTCGACACCGCGCTCGCCGTCCAGCTCGCCGAGGCCACCGATCTGCTGATCGACCGAGCCGTGGCGCTCACGGCCGCGCTCCGCGCGCACGCGCTTGAGCACTCGGCCACGCTGCGGGTGGGGCGCACCCACGGCATCCACGCCGAGCCCGACGTGTGGGGGCACCGGGTGGCCGACTTCGCGTTCGCGATGGCGCGGTGCGTGCGGCGGCTGCGCCACGCCAGGCATGCGGTCGCGATCGGCAAGTTGTCCGGCCCGGTCGGCACCTACTCGAGCATCGACCCGGCGATCGAGGCCACGGTGATGGCCGGGCTCGGGCTGCGCCCCGCCGACGTCGCCACCCAGGTCGTGCTGCGGGACGGGATCGGCGAGTGGGTCAGCGTTCTCGCGGTGATCGCGTCGGTCTGCGAGGCGGTCGCGCTGGAGGTCAGGCACGGGCAGCGGACCGAGGTCAGGGAGCTTGCCGAGGCGTTCGGCCCGGGCCAGAAGGGCTCGTCGGCGATGCCGCACAAGAAGAACCCGGTCCGCTCGGAGCGGATCTGCGGGCTGGCGCGGGTGGTCCGCGCCCAGGTGGTCCCCGTGCTCGAAGGGATACCGCTTTGGCACGAGCGTGACATCTCGCATTCGTCGGCCGAGCGGATCTGCCTGCCCGACGCCGCGATCGCCACCGACTTCCTGCTCGACCAGACCACCGGGCTGATCAGCGGCCTGGTGGTGGACGCCGCCAGGATGCTGGCGAACCTGGAGTCGACGGGCGGGCTGATCTACTCATCGGCCGTGCTGCTCGCGCTGGTCGAGGCCGGCATGTCCAGGGAGGACGCCTACGCGCTCGTCCAGCAGGCCGCGATGGCGGCCTGGGAGAGTGGTACCAGCTTCCGCGCGAGCCTTACCGAGCACGCGGCCATGCGCGGCCAGCGCCTGGACGAGGCGCGCCTTGACGAGGTGTGCCGGCCCGAGCGGTACGTGGCGCGGCTGGGCGCCGTCTTCGACCGGCTGGAGAAGCTGGACCCGCACCAGCCGGGCGGCGAGTATCCGGACGACGAGCAGCCATCGTGCTGACCCACCTGTACTCGGGCAAGGTCCGGGAGCTTTACCGCACCGACGACGGGCTGCTGCTGCTCGTGGCCACGGACCGGATCTCGGCGTTCGACTACGTGCTCGACCCGCCGATCCCCGGCAAGGGCGCGATACTGACTCAGCTCTCGCTGTGGTGGTTCGACCGGCTGGCCGACCTGGTGCCCAACCACGTGGTCCACGCCCCGGTTCCGGCGGAGTACGCCGGCCGGGCAATGACATGCATGCCGCTGCGAATGGTTAATACCGAATGCGTGGCCCGCGGATACCTGGCAGGTTCCGCCCTGGCCGAGTACCGGCGGGACGGCCGGGTCTGCGGCATCGCGCTGCCGCCCGGACTGCAGGACGGCTCGCGGCTGCCCGAGCCGGTGTTCACGCCCGCCGCCAAGGCACCGCACGGCGAGCACGACGAGAACATCACCTTCGACCAGCTTGCCGCCGGGGCCGGGGCCGGCCTCGCGGCCCGGCTGCGGGAGGTCACGCTGGCCGTCTACGAGCGCGGCGCGCGGCTGGCAGCCGAGCGCGGGATCATCGTGGCGGACACCAAGATCGAGCTCGGCTTCGACGCCGACGGCACGCTCAGGCTGGCCGACGAGGTGCTGACCCCGGACTCGTCGAGGTTCTGGCCAGCGGACCGGTGGCAGCCCGGCCGGAGCCAGCCGTCCTTCGACAAGCAGTTCGTCCGGGATTGGCTGACCTCGCCGCAGGCGCGCTGGGACCGCGCAGCGGGGCACCCGCCGCCCGCACTTCCCGCGGCCGTCGTCGACCGGACCAGGCAGAGGTACGTCCAGGCCTACGAACGGATCACCGGGCTGACGTGGGATGATCCGCCCGGAACCGAAGAAGCCATCCCCCCGATCACCTAACGGAATCGGTCGGTTACTTTATGTATCGGCATCGACATCGTCCAGGGGGGTCTGGCAGCAGTGGAATACTGGACTACGCACGACGTGGCCGAAACCCGGACTTTGAGTCCGGTCACAGATGGTCACGGTTGGCCCGTGCACGTGTCTCAACCCGGGATAATGATTTCCCGCCCCCCCAGGGACAGGAGCTCCGGCATTATGAGCAGCGGTCACCAGACCCGCTACCGCGTCAGAGGCGGCAACCCGCTCCAGGGAACGGTGTTCGTCCAAGGCGCCAAGAACGCGGCCCTGAAGATGATCGCCGCGTCCTTGCTGGCCGAGAAGGGACGCACCGTCCTGCGCAACGTCCCGGTGATCGAGGACGTGCGCCGAGCCGTCGAGCTTGCCCAGGCGGTCGGCGCGGTGGTGAAGTTCCACGAGGTCGAGCGGACCCTCGTGGTCGATGCATCGGAGCTGACCAGTCCGGTGCTGCCGGCCGAGATCAGCAGGCAGTTCCGCGGGTCGGTGCTGTTCGTGCCCGCGCTGCTGCACCGGCTCGGCGAGGCCGTGCTCGAGGAGGTCGGCGGCTGCAATCTCGGCAGCAGGAATCTGGACTTCCATTACCGCGGATTTGCCAGGCTCGGAGCCACCGTGGAAGAGGGCGAAAGCCAGATCCACGTCAAGGCGAACGGCCTGCGCGGCGCGCACCTGTACCTGGACACCCCGTCGCACACCGGCACCGAGAACCTGATCATGGCCGCGTCGCTGGCGCCCGGCATCACGGTCATCGACAACACCGCCCAGGAACCCGAGGTGCAGGACGTGATCGCGTTCCTGACCAAGATGGGCGCCAGGATCAGCGGCGGCGGCACCGGGTTCATCACGGTCGAGGGGGTCAATGAGCTGACCGCGGTCGAGCACACCGTCATGCCCGACCGGATCGACACCGCCGTGTTCGCGATGGCCGCGGCGATCACCGGCGGCGAGCTCAGCCTGGTCGGAGCCTCGCTCGACCACATGGGCGTGGTTCGCTGGAAGCTCGAGCAGATGGGCGTCGAGTTCGCCACCCAGGGCGCGATCGTGCAGGTGCGCAGGGAACTCCCGCTCCGCCCGATCAACGTGATCACCAGCCCGTACCCGGGTTTCGCGACCGATCTCCAGTCGCCGATCATGGCGGTCAGCTGCCTCGCCGACGGCACGAGCTACATCAGGGAGACCATCTTCGACGGCCGGTACATGATGGCCGGCGAGCTCAACAAGATGGGGGCGAAGGTCGAGGTGACCAACGCTGTCGCGGTCGTGCACGGGCCGACCGAGCTGCACGGCGCTGAGGTGATCGCGCACGACCTGCGCACCGGCATCGCGCTGATCGTGGCAGGGCTGGCCGCCCACGGCGAGACCGTCGTCGCGCCCGGCTACTACATCGACCGCGGTCACGCGGCGGTGGCCGCGCGGCTGACCGCCCTGGGCGCCGACATCTGCGAGGAAGAGATCGACTGACGGCCGGCCGAGGCCGGTCGGCCGAGCGCCAGCTGGGCGCCGCTAGCCGACTCCGGTCACGCCGTCCGGTCACGCCGTCCGGTCACGCCCGCAGGAAGGCCCGCGCCGCCTCGAGGAAGAGGTCGTTGGGCGCCTTCTCGCCGATCGAGACCCGCACCCCCTCGGGGTCGAACGGGCGCACGGCAAGGCCGACCTTGTCGCAGGCGGCGGCGAACTCGGCGGTACGGTCGCCGAGCCTGAGCCAGACGAAGTTCCCCTCGGACGGCGGCACGGCCCAGCCCATGTCAAGCAGCTCGCCGCGCACCCGGACGCGCTCGGCCACGACGAGTTCGACCCGCTCGAGCAGCTCGGCCTCGACCGCCAGCGAGGCGACGGCGGCAGCCTGCGCGACCGCGTTCACCGTGAAGGTCAGCATGGTCTTGCGCGCGGCGCTGGCCACCGCCTCGTGCCCGATCAGGAACCCGACCCGCAGGCCGGCCAGGCCGTAGGCCTTGGAGAAGGTGCGCAGCACCGCCACGTTCGGCCGGTCGCGGTAGATCTGGATGCCGTCGGGCGCCTGCGGGTCGCGCACGTACTGGACGTACGCCTCGTCCAGCACCACCAGGCAGTCGCCGGGCACCTGGTCGAGGAAGCGCTCAAGCTCGGCGGTGGTGACGACTGTCCCGGTCGGATTGTTGGGCGTGCACACGAAGATCAGCCTCGTGGCGGGCGTGATCGCCGCGGCCATCGCCTCAAGGTCGTGCCGCTCGTCGGCCAGCGGCACCCGCACCGAGGTGGCCCCGGCCAGGTCGGACAGGTACGGGTACGCCTCGAACGACCGCCAGGCGTAGAGCACCTCGGCCCCGGGTTCGCAGGCGGCCTCAAGCAGCTGCTGCACCAGGCCGACCGAGCCGCAGCCGACCGCTACGTGGGTCAGCGGCACGCCGAACCGCGCGGCGATGGCCTCGGTCAGCTCGGCGGCGCCGTTGTCCGGGTACCTGTTGGCGTCCGCGGCGGCGGCGGCGATGACCTTCAGCACCGACGGCAGCGGCCCGAACGGCGACTCGTTCGACGAGAGCTTGTACGCCTCGCCGAGGTTGGTGGACGGCGGCTTGCCCGGCTTGTAGGGCGCGAACTGGTCAAGTACCGGCCGGAAACGTGGCGTCTGCTCGGACATCGTCGTCCTCCAGGGCTGGTAGGGGCTGCGTGCGGTCGGGGGTCACGGAAATATACCGGTCAGGCTGGGCGGCTGGAGCGGGGCT
>Ga0335077_10004249_pt1 | contig 17462 bp, 13 predicted proteins | sample Lox_Sample_31_FD_207151 | JGI IMG/M metagenome (GOLD analysis project Ga0335077, IMG submission 207151) | Soil microbial communities from Loxahatchee National Wildlife Refuge, Florida, United States - Lox_Sample_3.1 | ecosystem: Environmental > Terrestrial > Soil > Wetlands | place: USA... | reverse complement strand
CGGCGGGCCACCCCCTACCAGGTGCTGTCGGACTTCGCCCGGCGGATCGGCGGCACCTACGCGGCCGGGGACGTGCTGCCGCAGATGGCGCACATCGTGGCCGCGGGCACCGGCGCCGAGCGGGTCGTGGTGTGGCTGCGGGTCGGCGGCGAGCTGCGCCCCGAGGCTTCCTCCGACGGCGAGCTGCGCCCGGAGGTTTCCCTGGGCAGCGGCCCGGGTGTGGGCCCGCTGCCTGTCGACGGCGACGCGATGCCACCGCTGCCCGGGGCCGGCCTGAGCATCCCGGTCGTGCACCAGGGCGACCTGCTGGGCGCGATCTCGGTCACGATGCCCAAAGGCGAGCCACTGCGGCCCGCCGGGGAGCAGCTGGTGGCAGATGTGGCGTCGCAGGCGGGACTGGTGCTGGCGAACGCCGGGCTGATCGAGGACCTGCGCGCGTCCCGGCAGCGGCTGGTCACCGCACAGGACGAGGAGCGCCGGCGGATCGAGCGCAACATCCACGACGGGGCCCAGCAGGACCTGGTGGCGATGGCGATCAAGCTCCGGCTGGCCGGGACCACGGTGGACGAGGACCCGGCGGAGACCAAGGAGCTCATCGGCGAACTGCAGGCCGACGCGGCCGGGACGCTGGAGAACCTGCGCGACCTGGCCCGGGGCATCTACCCTCCGCTGCTGGCCGACCTGGGCCTGGCCGCCGCGCTCAGCGCGCAGGCCAGCAAGTCCCCGGTGCCGGTGGCGGTGGAGGCGGACGGGATCGGGCGGTTCGGCCAGGACACCGAGGCGGCGGTGTACTTCTGCTGCCTGGAGGCACTGCAGAACATCGGCAAGTACGCACACGCGACCAGCGCGCGCATCTGCCTGCAGGCGGAGAACGGAACACTGCGCTTCACCGTGTCCGACGACGGGAGCGGTTACGACGCCCGCCGCACCCCGCTGGGCTCGGGCCAGCGGAACATGGCCGACCGGCTCGCCGCGCTCGGCGGCCGGCTCGAGGTCCGGTCCGCCCCCGGCCAGGGCACCACGATCACCGCGCAGCTCCCCAGCGTCCCGGCCAGCTGATGCGGCCGGGCCCGCGCTTCAGGCGGTGATGACGAAGGACACCTCGTTGTCGCCACCGTCGATCCGGTGCACGACAGCCGCGAGCGCCCCCTTGGTCGCGATGCCCTGGGCGCCGTGGCTGTACCCGAGCGTGAGGGTGGTGCTCGGCCCGCTCTTTCCCACCAGGTCGACCTTGACCGTCGCGGCTGCGTTGGCGAAGAACCGCAGCCGCTTGGCCCCGTTGGGGATGGCGAGCGGGGTCGTGGCGCCAGCGCCGTTGAGCAGCCAGCCGGGTTGCATCATGTCCTCCGGCGAGAGTAGGGATTCTTGCGGCAGAAGCTTCGCCCGGAGCTGGGCGGCCGTGCCCCGGAACGCTGAGCAGTCCACCCCCCCGGCGACTCCCGGGACGGTGGCGTTGTCGGTGAATTGCAGCAGCGCGGGCGCGCGGCCGCCGTAGGCGGCCCACTGGGCGGTGGTTACGTGCGCGTACAGCGTGGCTGGCGAGCCGGACCCGGTCACATAGTTCGATGCCCACAGCACGTCCACGAAGCGGGTGCCCTGGCTGCCCCAGTACCAGTGCGGGATGTAGCCGGCCACCGGGTGCCCGGGGTACAGCTGGCGCAGCCGGGCGACGCAGGCGCGGGCGTCGGCTGCTGCCGGCTGCGACCCGGTGGCCCGCTCGACGTCGACGGCGATGGCGAAGCCGGTCATGTCGCCGGCTGCGGCGTGGAAGAACTCGGCCTGCCCGGCGCCGTCCCCCGCCTCCAGGAACAGGTAGCCGCCGGGCACGAAGCCGGTCGCGGCGGCCCGCGCCGCCAGTGCCTTCTTGGCGTTCCCGGACGGGCCGGCCCAGAACGGGTTGACATATCCGCGGCTGGCGGTTTTCGGCGAGCCCTGAGTGACCTTTTCCCAGCCAAACGCTGTCGCGCTGTCGGTGCGCGCCCAGTTCACGTTGTGCTGCGAGCTTGATGCGTCAATACCGAATAGCACACTCACCGGCCTGGCTCCCCCCCGCGCACCGCGTTATCGTACTACTCCCCGCAGCCACCCGGCCCCAGGGCCGGCCGGTCAGGCCAGACTGATGCCGAACGGCGTCCGGCATACCGCAGAGCGGCCGCATGATGACGCCTGTTTCATCGCTGCGCCCGTTATCGCCGCGGCGGCGGTCATAGGGGCTCCCGTTATCCGCACGCATTTTTCCGTTGGCGCCCGGCTCATCGCCACGGTCATCAGGTGGTGGGTCCGGCCGCGGTCATCACCCCGGGCAGCAGCAGGCCAGAACCGGCAGTCGCCTGGCCCGGTCCTGGCCTGATTCGCCGCGTTCAGGCCGTGATGGCCTTGGGGTCGGGGCCGAACTCGTTGGGGCCCGCGGTCCCGGGAAGGAGCATGAAGACGAGCAGGACGATGCCGCCGACGAAGGGAATAAGCCCCAGCAGGATCCACAGCCCGTTCCGTCCGGTGTCCTGCATCCGGCGCCAGGTGACCGCCAGGCCCGGCACGATAACTGCCAGCGCGTAGAGGACGTAGAGTAGCCAGAAGAATACCGAATGCGTGATAGCCGCGAGGATGGCCAGCACCACGAAGATAAGAAAGTTGAACAAAGCGAACATCCAGTACTCGGTGCGCTGGGCCCGTCCGCTGAAGCCCACGTAGTTCTTGAGGACGGCAAGGTACCAGTTCATTGTGCTCCCCAGGGGTTCGACATCGCCACACGGCGGTCATGCTGGCGAACACCGTAGCTGACACCGGCGGTTACCACAATCATTTCGGCGCCGGGCGGCGCGTGGCCGGCCGGTATTGACGGCAGCGGCCGTGGGCGGCGGCTGCCGGATCCCCGGCCCGCAGGCGGCCCCGGCGCCCCAGGGCCCGCGCGGCCGCCAGGATCGTTATGCGGTGTGCTGGTTGCCGAGGTGCCGCAGGCCCTCACCGACGTATAGCTGCCGCGGCCGGGAGATCTTCTGCTCGGGGTCGCTGATGCCTTCCTCCCACTGGGCCAGCCAGCCCGGCATCCGCCCGATCGCGAACAGGACCGGGAACATCTCCACCGGGAAGCCCATCGCCTGGTAGATGATGCCCGAGTAGAAGTCCACGTTCGGGTACAGCTTGTGCGCGATGAAGTACTCGTCGGCGAGGGCGATCCGCTCCAGTTCCAGCGCGATGTCGATCAGCGGGTTGCGCCCGGTCACCTTGAACACCTCCTCGGCCACCTGCTTGATGATGGTCGCCCGCGGGTCGAAGTTCTTGTAGACCCGGTGGCCGAACCCCATCAGGCGGATCTCCCCGCTCTTGACGCGGTCGATGTAGCTGGGGATGTTCTCCACCGAGCCGATGTCATTCAGCATCCGCAGCACCTGCTCGTTCGCACCGCCGTGCAGCGGGCCGTACAGGGCGGCGGCGGCCGCGGCGGCGGCGGAGAACGGGTCGACCCGTGAGCTGCCGACCCCGCGCATGGCGCTGGTGGAGCAGTTCTGCTCGTGGTCGGCGTGCAGGATGAACAGCACGTCCAGCGCGCGGGACAGCACCGGGTCCGGGTTGAACCTGGGCTCGGTCATCTTCCAGAACATGCTGAGCAGGTTCCCGGTGTAGGAAAGCTCGCCGTCGGGATAGTTGTACGGCAGGCCCTGCGCGTGCCGGTAGGCGAAGGCCGCCAGCGTCGGGGTCTTCGCGATCAGCCGCACCACCTGCAGGTGGCGGTCCTCGGTGTTGGAGATCGCCTTGGCACCGGGGTAGAACGTGGACAGCGCCGCGATGGAGCTGACCAGGATGCCCATGGGGTGGGCGTCGTGGTGGAAGCCGTTGATGAACTCTTTGACGTTCTCGTGCACGTAGGTGTGGTGGGTTATCTCATCGGCCCACGCTTCGGACTCCTCCTTGCCGGGCAGCTCGCCCCGCAGCAGCAGGTAGGCCACGTCGAGGAAGGAGACGGTCTCGGCGAGCTCGTCCACCGGGTAGCCGCGGTAGCGCAGGATCCCCTTGTCCCCGTCGATGAAGGTGATCGCGCTGCGGCAGCTCGCGGTGTTCATGAACGCCGGGTCATAGGAGAGCAGGCCGAAGTCGTCGTCGGAGACTTTTATCTGGCGCAGGTCGAGGGCCCGGATGGCACCTTCGGTGATCGGCAGCTCGTAGCTGCGGCCGGTCCTGCTGTCGGTTACCTGCAGCGTTCCGGCTGGCTGGGTGGTTTCTGGCGTCATGGGTCTGAGCTCCTGATTCCCGGGTTTCCCATCTGGCGTCCGCTGTTTGCGCTAACACCATCTTGAGGCCTTGCCGCTGCCGCGGGCCAGCGGCGTGGCGAAGCATCAGCACGCCGTCGGTCGCCAGTTCCACCCCTGCCCCGAACGGGCGGCTGGCCCGATCGATGGTGGCGGCCAGCCACCGGCCGGTCATCACGTCCCCGCACAGGAACAAGGTGACCAGCTCATCGCCCACGCGGGTTATCTGCCCGCCGCCGCCGCCCGTGTTACCTGACGCCCATCTCGATCCGCGGCGACCGGGCGGGATTCAGCCAGCGCAGCACCCTGAGCAGCTCGCCCATGGGCAGGGTCACGCAGCCCGCGGTGGCGGTGCCGATGTTCACGTGCAGGAAGATGGCGCTGCCCAGCCCGGGCGTCCGGGAGGTGTTGTAGGCGATCACCGCGCCGTAGTCGTAGCCGGAGACGTCCATCGGCTCCGGGTCCAGCCCCGGATTCACCCACCGCTGGTCGACCCATTCGTTGTAGTGCGGGCTGGCCGGGTCGTCGTCCCAGAAGTCGTAGGGCTGCGACTGGCGGTAGCGGAACCTGACCCCCGGATCGGGCAGCACGCCGAAGAAGAAACCGAAGCCGAACGTGCCCGACGGGGTGCGGCCGTCGCCCTCGCGTTTGAGCCCGGGCGGGGCGAACCCGTTCCGGCCGATCCGGGCCGTCCACGGCCCGAAGACCCGCCGCCGGTGCCCCGCGGAGAGCCGGTAGGCGGTGAGCGTGGCGTAGGTCGCGCGGTAGGACGCCGCGGTCACGGTGACGAGCTGGGCCGCCGCGGAAGCGGTGGCCGTGGCGCCGGCCGCCCGGCCGGTGGCGCCCGCTGCCTGGGCCGTGGCCGGCGGTGTCGCGGCCCGGGCCGCGGCCGGCCGGGCCGCGGGGGCCGCGGGTGCGGTGGCGCCATGTGCGCAGCCGCTGGCCAGCGCCGCGGCAGCCAGCAGCGCCAGGCCACCCCGCACCCGCGGCCAGAGTCTCACGGGTCACAGCATGCCCGATCGGCCCGGGGGATGCCCCCTCACCAGCCGGATGCCCATCGGCGTCGGCCCGGAGGATGCTCACCGGGCCGGTGGGCGGTGCCGTGGCCTAACCCGTCTTCTCCGGCACCACGAGCACCGGCAGTGTGGACTTGTGCACGACCTCGTGTGCCACGCTGCCCAGCAGCATCGACGCGACGTTCGAGCGGCCCCGCGTGCCGACCACGATCAGCCCGGCGTTGTGGCTCTTGGCCACGTCGATCAGCGCGCCGCCGATCCCGGTCTCCAGTTCCCGGTGCATCTCGCCCGTGGCCGCGACACCCGCCGCAGCCAGCTGTGCCACGTAGCGGTCGACCAGTTGCTGCGTCTCGTCCAGGGTCTCGTCCGTGTATGCCGTCGCCCGCGCGTGGTGGACCACCATCCCGTGGAAGACCACCACCTTGTCCTTCGTGCCCGCAGCAATCTTGGCTGCGGTCTCCACCGCGCGGTCGGCATGCCCGGAGCCGTCCACCCCCACTACGATCGTCCCGAACATTGAGCTGCCCTCCCGTCTGCGCCAGGGCGCCCTGCGGCCGTCCATATCAGGCCTCTACCTGCAACGATGACGGTTGCGCCGGTGCCCCCATAGGGTCTAAGGACCCGTGGGTAGTCCTGGGATGAGAAGTCGCTGACGCTGGTGACGAAGGTCACCGCAAGGGTGAGGGATGTCCGGAGAACAGCTGCACGATCTGTCGACCGGCGGCGACGTGCTGGAGCGGGTCACGCGGTGCGCACGGCAGGCGCTCGGCGCCTACGGCTGCCACCCCGGCGCCACCGTCCGCCTGCTCAACGTCTCGGAGAACGCCACCTACCTGGTCGAGGATCCCGGCGCCGGGCCGTCCGTCCTGCGGGTGCACCGGCTCGGCTATCACACCGAGCCGGCCATCGCCTCCGAGCTGGCGTGGATGGACGCGCTGCGGGCCGAGGCCGGGGTGCGGACGCCGCGGGTCCTGGGCGCCGCCGACGGCCGCCGCATCGTGACCGTGGCCGATGCGGCCAGCGGCGAGCGGCGGCACTGTGTGCGGTTCGAGTTCCTGCCGGGCACCGAGCCGGCCGGTGATTCGGTCGAGCACTTCGCCGAGCTCGGTGAGGTCACCGCCCGGATGCACCGTCACGCCCGGCGGTGGGCGCGCCCGCCCGGGTTCACCCGGTTCCACTGGGACTACGACGCGGCGTTCGGCGCGGAGGCCCGCTGGGGACGGTGGCAGGACGGGATCGGCGTCGGCCCGGCCGAACGCGAGGTGCTGGGACGGCTCGCCGCCGCCCTGCGCACGCGGCTGGCCGCGTTCGGCACCGGCCCGCAGCGCTATGGCCTGGTGCACGCCGACACCCGGCTGGCCAACCTGCTGGTGGACGACGGTGGGGTCAGCGTCATCGACTTCGATGACTCCGGCTTCAGCTGGTACCTGTACGACGCCGGCACCTCGGTGAGTTTCTTCGAGCACCAGCCCCAGGTCCCGGCGCTGATCGACGCCTGGCTGACGGGCTACCGCCGGGCCGGCGAGCTGCCCGCGCGGGACGAGGCGGAGATCTGGACGTTCATCCTGTTCCGGCGCCTGCTGCTGCTCGCATGGATCGGCTCGCACACGGCCGTGGACATCGCGCAGCAGCTCGGCGCCGGTTACACCAGGGACAGCTGCGACCTGGCCGAGAAATACCTCAGCCGCCTCACCCAGCGCCGGTGACAGAACCTGCCCGTCACGGCCGGGCCGTCAGGACCGCTGGGCGGCGGCGCTGCGGGCCAGGTCGTGCAGCGCCTGGGCGGAGCCGAGCGAGGTGTCGACCGCGAGCAGCCGGGGCTCCTCCTCCCCCCTGACCACCGCCTGGATGTGCTGGACCGCCGGGGTGAACGAGTGCTGGTTGGGGCCGGCGCCGGGGTGGGTCTCCGGCTCGCGGCCCGCCGCGCAGACCTCGAACCTGTCCTGCGCGGTGGGGTGGAACGGGTTGGTGAGGTTGATCTGCCCGGCGGTCCCCAGCAGGCGGCTGAACGTCTCCTCGGCCAGGTTGAAGCCGCACGACAGCAGCAGGCGGCGGCCGCCGGGGAAGCCGAGGCAGCCCCACATGGCCGTGTCCACGCCGCCGGGGTCGTACTCCGCGGCCGCCCAGGCGCTGGTGTGCTCGGCGGCGAACAGGTCGCGGGCGAGGCGGACGGGATAGCAGCCGACGTCGTTCAGCGCGCCGCCGGCCAGTTCCGCCGACATCCTGATGTTGCCCTCCGGGTGGGCCATGAAGAAATGGAAGTTCGACTGGATCTCCCGCAGCTCACCGATCACCCCGGCGGCCAGCAGCGCGGTGACCCGCTTCATCTGGTCGTGGAACGGGAACACGAACGCCTCCCACAGCGGGGTGCCGGTCTCCCGGGCAACCGCGAGCACCCGCTCGGTCTCGGCCAGCGTGCCCGTCAGCGGCTTCTCACACAGCACCGGCTTGCCGGCCCGCAGCGCCCGGATCGTCCACTCCGCGTGCAGCCCGTTCGGCAGCGGGATGTACAGGGCGTCCACCCCGGGATCGTCGACCAGGCCCTGGTAGCCAACGACGGCCCGGCCGACGCCGTTCTCGCGGGCCCACCTGCCCGCCCGCTCGGCGTCGCGGCCCGCCACGGCAGCGGTCTCCCCGCCCGCCTCGCGCACCGCTGGCAGGAAGAACTTGCGCGCGATGTTGGCTGTGCCGAGGATCCCCCAGCGCACTGGTGTCACGCCGCCGCCACCCCCTTGTCCGGGCCTGCGGGCATTATCCCGCTCGCGCTGGCGGGCGGGGGTTCACTTGCCCCCCGCGGCGGCGGTGGGTTGACCTGCCGCCGGCGGTGAGGGACTTACGCGGCGGCGGCCAGGTGCCGCTTGCCGCCCGGGCTGAGCGCCGGGGGCGCGGTTACGATCGAGGGGATTGCCCGGCGGGACCGAACGTGGAGGACGCAGGCGTGAGCGAATCATCTCCCATCCCGGGCACCGGCCAGGGCCGGCCCGGGGCCACGACCGGATTGTTCCGCGGCGTCGGGGTCGCGCTGGTGACCATCTTCGGCGACGACGGCGAGACCGATCCCGGCGCGACCGGCAAGCTCGCCGCCGATCTGGTGGCGCGCGGCATGCAGGCGGTGCTGGTGAACGGCTCCACCGGCGAGGCGGCGACGCTCACCGGTCCCGAGCGCATCGCGCTGATCGAGGCGGTGCGGGGCGCGGTGCCGCCCGGCACTCCGGTCATCGCCGGCACCGGGGCGCCGTCCGGGCGCCAGGCCGCCGCGCTCACGGCCGACGCGGTCCGGGCCGGCGCCGACGCGGTGCTCGCCTTCCCGCCGCCAGGAAGCCGCGACCTCGCCGGCTACTACGGGGCCGTGGCCGCCGCGGCCGGTGACCGGCCGGTGCTCGCCTACCACTTCCCACGGGTGTCCGCACCGGGTGTCCCGGTGGAAGCCCTGGCCGGCCTGCCGGTGGCCGGGGTCAAGGACTCCTCCGGCGACCCCGACCGGCTGCTGGACGAGCTGGCGCACTACCCCGGCGCGACCTATGTCGGCTCGTCCGCCGTGCTCGCCCTGGCCGGGCCGGTGGGGGCGGCCGGCGCCATCCTGGCGCTGGCCAACATCGAGCCGGAACGGTGCGCGGCCGCCTTCGCCGGCGCCGCCGCCGCCCAGCTGGCGATCGCCGGCCGCCACCTGGCGGCGCGGCGCGGCGGCCCGGCCGAGCTCAAGAAGATGCTGGCCGCCGAATCCGGCATCCCGGCCGTGACGCGCCAATAGATGCCTGCCCGCTGGGTGGCGGATCTCCTGGCGGCGCTTACCGGCCGCCTGGGCGGGCGGCCGCTCTCGCTGCCCGCTCGCTGATCCTGGCCCAGCGACCGGCCGCGCCTCATCGACGAGGGGCACCGGGGTCAGTGGGTCACGGCGCGGTGTCCGCCCACAGCGATAGCTCTATAGAGAGATCTCATTTATGAGATACCGTTCGGCGTATGGAAGGATCCGGTGCCGGCCGGAACCCGCACAGGCCGGCCGAGACCCCCAGCCCCCCCGGGGCCGGTGAGGACAGCGGGCCCGGTGAGGACAGCGGACCTGGCGAGACCGGCGGGCTGCCGCTGCTGCCGGGGTTCCGGGAGATGGCCATCCGGCGCATGTCCGCCGAACGCCGCCGTCTGGTCGGCGAACTGGCTGGGCAGCGCAGGCTGGCCGGGCTGTCCCAGACCGAGGTGGCGGCCCGGATGGGCACGTCGCAGTCGGCCGTGGCCCGGCTGGAGGCCGGTGACGCGGATGTGCGCGCCTCGACGCTGGAACGGTACGCGGCCGCGATCGGCAGCCAGATCACCTGGCAGTTGAGGGCCGGCCGCCCGTGAGAGGCGGCAGGCGCCGGCAAGCGGCGGAGCCGCGGAACTGGCAGGACCGCCGGAGGCGGCAGGCCGTGGGATGGGCAGGAGGAGGAGTCCGGAGATGATCACGTTCGGCGCTGGTTCGTTCCCGCCCCGGCCGCCCTCCCCACCCTGGCCGCCAGAGCACCCGGGACGTCCCGGGCATCCCGGCCCGGGCCCGCGGCCGCCCCGCCCCGGCCCCAGCCCGGCGCTCCAGCCCACCCAGGTCTGGGTGGAGCAGGGCGACTGGCCGGGCAGGCTGTACGAACGGCTGCTGAACCAGCGCATCGTGATGGCCTATGGCTGCCTGGACGGCGAGTCGGCCACCCGGCTCTGCGCCCAGCTGCTGACCCTGGACGCCGAGGGCGACGGGCCGGTCCGGCTCGAACTGCAGAACCTCGATGCCGACCTGCCCGCCGCGCTGACCGTCATCGGCGTGCTCGACACCCTGCGGGTCCCGGTGACCGCCTACGCGGGCGGCCGGATCAGCGGCCCGGGCCTGGCCGTGCTCGCCGCGGTCAGCCACCGCCGCGCCTACCCGAACGCGTTCTTCGCCATGTCCGAGCCCAGGGTCAGCTTCGACGGCCCGGTAACCGCCGTCGCCGCGCACGAGGAACAGGTGCGGGCGATGGTTGACGAGCTCCATGAGCGGCTCGCCGAGGCCACCGGGCACGAGGTGGACGAGGTTCGGGACGACGCCAGGCAGGGCCGGCTGCTCACGGTCGAGCAGGCGATCGGCTACGGCCTGATCGAGGGTCTGGCGGAGGCGCGGGACCCGGCGGCCCGGGGCATCGTCGGGCTCGGCGGGCCGCCCGGCTCAGCCGGCCCGGCCGGGCCAGGTGACCCGGCCGGGCCAGGCGAGCCGTCCGGGCCAGTCGGGTAGGCCGCGCGGCGGCGGTGCCCGTCGGGTGGTTGCCGGGCAGCGCGAGGATGGCGATGGCCCGGCCAGGAGGATGCTGGCGGTTAACGGTCACCGTTGCCGGCCGGGCCGGTGCTGGTGGTTAACGGTCACGGTTGCCGGGCCGGCCGGTGCTGGTGGCTAACGGCCGCCCACCGGGGGCCCGTACGCCCGGCTGGCCTCCTTGATGGCGGTCAGGTAGCCGGCCCGCTCGAAGGCGGATCCGTGGTCACCGGCTGGCACGGCCAGCAGGCCCCGCGCGTCGTCCACGGTGGCGAACCCCTTGCGCTTGAGCCACTCGCCCAGCTCATCGACCAGCACCGCCGCGTGGGCCGGCCCGTGGCGCAGCAGCGACGAGGTGGTCATCACCACGTCGGCGCCGGCCAGCAGGTAGGCGGCCACGTCGGCCGCGGTCTCCACCCCGGTACTGGCCGCGAGCGATGCCCCGACCAGCCCGCGCAGGCGGGCGATCCAGGAGCGGGGAAGCGCCGCCTCCGCCGGGCTCGACAGCGTCAGGCCGCTGCTCACGGTGAGGGTCTCGGGGTCGATGTCGGTCTGCATGAACCTGTTGAAAAGCACCAGCCCGTCCGCCCCGGCCCGGTCGAGCCGGATCGCCATCTCCCCGGCGGAGCTGAAGAACGGCCCGAGCTTGACCGCGACCGGAATGGTGACCGCCGCCTTGACCGTGGTCAGGATGTCGACGTATCGCTGCTCGACGTCGCGGCCGGGCATGCGCGGGTCCGCTGGCAGGTAGTAGACGTTCAGCTCGATCGCGGCGGCACCCGCCTCCTGCATGGCGGCCGCGTAGTCGGTCCAGCCTCCGGCGGTGACGCCGTTCAGGCTCGCGATGACCGGCACGTCCACCGTGCCGGCGGCCCGGCTGAGCAGGTCGAGGTAGCGGCGCGGGCCGGCCGCCTCACCGGTGCCGGGCAGGTAGCTGAGCGATTCCGCGAAGCTCTCGGCGCCGGTCTCGGCGAGCTCCGCGTCCCGCTCGGCCTCCCGCTGTACCTGCTCCTCGAACAGGGACGGCAGGACGATGGCGCCCACCCCGGCATCGGCCAGGTGCTGGACGCCCTGCACGGTGCGGGCGATCGGGCCGGCGGAGGCGACCAGCGGGTTCTTCAGCGTCAGGCCCAGGTAATTCGTGGTCAGGTCCATTCAGTCACTCCTGCGGGCGCTTGGCGGGAACCGTTCGGCCCCCTGCATGGCCATCTCTTCATAGGTGGCCCAGCGCCGGTTGACCTCCTGCTGGGCCAGGCCGAGCAGCCGCTCGGCCTCTGCTGGATCGGACTGGGCGAGGATGCGGTAACGCAGCTCGCGCCCGGTGTAGTCGGCGAGCGCGATCCGCGGCCGCGGCGAGTCGAGCAGGAACGGGTTGCCCCCCTCGGCCCGCACCGCCGGGTCGTAGCGCATCAGCGGCCAGTGGCCGCTGGCTACCGCGCGGTACTGCTGGTCCATCCCGTTGCGCATGTCGATCCCGTGCGCAATGCAGTGGCTGTAGGCGATGACCAGGGACGGGCCCTCGTACGCCTCCGCCTCCCGCAGCGCGCGCAGCGTCTGCTGCGGGTCGGCGCCCATCGCGACCCGCGCCACGTACACGTTGCCGTAGGCGATCGCCTGCAGCGCGAGGTCCTTCTTGGGCACGGCCTTGCCAGCCGCCGCGAACTTGGCGACCGCGCCGAGCGGCGTCGCCTTCGAGCTCTGCCCGCCGGTGTTGGAGTACACCTCGGTGTCGAGCACCAGCACGTTGACGTCGCGCCCGCTGGCCAGCACGTGGTCGAGCCCGCCCGCCCCGATGTCGTAGGCCCAGCCGTCCCCGCCGACCAGCCAGACGCTGCGCCGCACCAGCTGGCCGATCACGCTGCGCAGGTCCGCGACGGCTGCGCGGGCACCCGCGTCCAGCGCGTCCAGCGCGCCCGGCCCGCCTTGCCCGTCCGGCCCGTCCGGCCCCGCCAGCCGGTCCAGCCGGCGCTTGAGCTCGGCGATCCGGTCGCGCTGGGCGGCGAACTCCGACTCACGCCGCTGGGGCGCGTCCAGGATCTGGCCGGCCAGGTCCGCGCCGATCTGCTCGCGCAGCTCCGTCAGCCGGGCCCGGGCCAGCCCAAGGTGCAGGTCGGCGGCGAGCCGGAAGCCCAGCCCGAACTCCGCGTTGTCCTCGAACAGCGAGTTGGACCACGCCGGGCCCCGGCCCGCCGCGTCGGTGGTCCACGGGGTGGTCGGCAGGTTCCCGCCGTAGATCGATGAGCAGCCGGTCGCGTTGGCGATCATGAGCCGGTCGCCGAACAGCTGCGACAGCACCTTGAGGTAGGGGGTCTCGCCGCAGCCGGCGCAGGCGCCGGAGAACTCGAACAGCGGCTGCAGGAACTGGGTGCCGCGGACGGTGCCGAAGTCCACCCGGGACCGCTCGTTGACCGGCAGCGCCTCGAAGAAGGCGATGCTGGCCCGCTGCGGCGCGACCAGCGGCCCGGCCGGCGCGAGGTTGATCGCCCGCCGGCCCGGCTCGGCCGGCGAGATGGCCGGGCATGCCTCCACACACAGCCCGCAGCCGGTGCAGTCCTCCACGTAGACCTGCAGCGTGTAGCGGGAGCCCGGCAGCCCGCGGGCGTCCAGCGGCGCCGACGCGAACTCCGGCGGGGCGCCGTCCAGCCGGGAGGCGTCGTAGAACTTGGACCGGATGACGCTGTGCGGGCAGACGAAGCTGCAGTTGCCGCACTGGATGCACAGGTCCGGGTCCCAGGCCGCCACCTGGTCGGAGATGTTGCGCTTCTCGTAGGCGGTGGTGCCGCTGGGGTAGCTGCCGTCCGCGGGCAGCGCGCTGACCGGCAGGTCGTCGCCGTGGCCGGACATCATCGCAGCGGTGACCGTGCGCACGAACTCCGGCGCGCTGTCCGGCACCGGCGGCGGCACCCGGCGGCGGGCGGTCACCTTGCCGGGGATCTCGATCCGGTGCAGCGCGGCGAGGGCGGCGTCCACGGCGGCGTGGTTGCGCTCGATCACCGCGGCCCCCCGGCGGCGGTAGGTCCTGGCGATCGCGGCCTTGATCGCGGTGGTCGCCTCGTCGGCGGGCATCACCCCGGAGATCGCGAAGAAGCAGGTCTGCAGCACGGTGTTGACCCGGCCCGCCAGCCCGGCGTCGCGCGCCACCCGCCCGGCGTCGATCGCGTACAGGGTGATCTGCTTGGCCAGGATCTTCTCCTGCACCTCGCGGGGCAGGCCGTCCCAGACCTCATCCGGCGGGTCCGGGGTGTTGAGCAGCAGGGTCGCACCCGGCGCGGCGCGGTCCAGCACCTCCGCCCGCTCGATCAGGCGGGGCTGGTGGCAGCCGACGAAACCGGCCCGGCTGACCAGGTAGGGCGCCATGATCGGGTCCGGCCCGAACCGCAGGTGGGAGACGGTCTGCGAGCCGGACTTCTTGGAGTCGTAGACGAAGTACCCCTGGGCGTGCCGCCCGGCGTCCGCACCGAGGATCTTGATGGTGTTCTTGTTCGCGCCAACGGTCCCGTCCGAGCCAAGCCCGAAGAACACGGCGCCAAACGTACCTGCGGGCTCGATGTCCAGATCGCCGTCATAGGGCAGGCTGGTGGCGCCGACATCGTCGGTGATGCCGATCGTGAACCGCGGCTTGGGCTGGCCGGCGGCGAGGTCTGCGAAGACGCCGGCCACCATGCCGGGGGTGAACTCCTTCGACGACAGGCCGTACCGGCCGCCGGTCACCACCGGCATCACCTCGCGCCCACCCGCCGCGTGCGCCTCGGCCAGGGCGGCGAGCACGTCGAGGAACAGCGGCTCGCCGAGGGACCCGGGCTCCTTGGTGCGGTCGAGCACCGCGACCCGCCGGGCGGTGGGCGGCAGCGCGCCGAGCAGCGCCTGCGCCGGGAACGGCCGGTACAGCCGGACCTGGACGACCCCCACCTTCTCGCCGCCGGCCGCGAGGTGCCCGGCGGTGCGGGCGGCGGTCTGCGCCCCGGACCCCATGAGGACGACGACCCGCTCGGCCTCCGGGTGGCCGTGGTACTCCATCAGCCGGTAGCGGCGGCCGGTGCGCTCGCCGAGTGTGTCCATGGCCTCCTGCACGGCGCCGGGCACGGCGGCGTAGAACGGGTTGACGGTCTCGCGGCCCTGGAAGTAGACGTCGGGGTTCTGGGCGGTGCCCCGGATGAACGGCCGGTCCGGCGACAGCGCCCGTTCCCGGTGGGCACGCACCAGGCTGGCCGGGATCAGGGCGCGCAGGTCGTCGTCGTTAAGCAGCTCGATCGTGTTCAGCTCGTGCGAGGTGCGGAAACCGTCGAAGAAGTGCACGAACGGTATCCGGGTGGCCAGCGTCGCCGCCTGGGCGACCAGCGCCAGGTCATGCGCCTCCTGCACCGACGCGGAGGCCAGCAGCGCGAAGCCGGTCTGCCGGACCGCCATCACGTCGGACTGGTCACCGAAGATGGACAGTCCCTGCGCCGCCAGCGAGCGCGCGGCCACGTGCAGCACCGCCGGGGTCAGCTCCCCGGCGATCTTGTACATGTTCGGGATCATCAGGAGCAGGCCCTGGGAGGCGGTGAAGGTCGTCGTCAGCGCACCGGACTGGAGCGCGCCGTGCAGCGCGCCCGCCGCACCGCCCTCGCTCTGCATCTCGACCACGGTCGGCACGGTGCCCCACAGGTTGGGGCGGTGGGCGGTGGCCCATTCATCGGCCAGTTCCGCCATCGGCGACGACGGCGTGATCGGGTAGATGCAGCAGACCTCGTTGAGCCGGTAGGCGACCGACACCGCTGCCTCGTTCCCGTCAATGGTGACCCTGGTCTCCTGATGGCCTGCCTCGCGGGCGCTTCGCTTGGTCGTGCCGGAGGCGCGAGATGTGGCACCTTGCGAGGCCGGTCCTCGCCGCCGGGACACCGCGGCGGCCCTGGCGGGCCTCGCGGCGTTCGGCCCGGTGGCTGCGGCGTTCGTCTGTCGACTCATTGCGGCTCGGGCTCCATCTCGATGGCGTGGACCGGGCACTGGTCGTAGCAGGTACCGCAGCCGGTGCAGCGGTCGTAGTCGAACCGGTAGCGGTTGCCGGGCCCCAGCTTGATCACCGCGTCCTCCGGGCAGGCGCCCAGGCAGCCGTCGCACTCGAAGCAGTTCCCGCACGACAGGCACCGGCCGGCCTCGTAGACGGCCTGGCTGGCGGTGAGCCCGCCGACCACCTCGGCGAAGTCGCTCACCCGCTCCTCCGGCGGGCGCTCGGGCTGGCTGCGGCGGCCCGCGTCGGTGAAGTACCACGGGTGGAGCAGGCCGAAGCTGGCCACGTCGTGCTTGGCCGGCCGGGCCGGCTCCTCGCCGCGCAGGTAGGCGTCGATGAACCCGGCCGCCTTCTTGCCGTGGCCGACGCCCACCGTGACGGTCCGCTCGGCGGGCACCATGTCGCCGCCCGCGAACACCCCCGGGCAGCCGGTCATCATCGAGGCCGACACCACCACCGTGCCGTCCTTCTTGAACTCCACCCCGGGCAACTGCCGCAGGAAGGCGGTGTCGGCGTCCTGCCCGAGGGCGAGGATCAGGGTGTCCGCGGACAGCGTCTCCAGCCGCCCGGTGGGCCGCGGGAACCCGGAGTCGTCGAGCTCCATGACCTCCACCGTCATCTCCGGTCCGTCGAAGGCGGTGATCGTGTGCAGCCAGTTGATGCGCACGCCTTCCCGCTCGGCCTCCTGCGCCTCCTCCTCGTGAGCAGGCATCTGCGCCCGGGTGCGGCGGTAGACGATCGTGGTGTCGGACGCGCCCAGCCGCTTGGCCACCCGGGCCGCGTCCATCGCGGTGTTGCCGCCGCCGTAGACCGCCACCTGCCGGCCGAGCACCGGGTGGTTGCCGGAGGCGACGTCACGCAGGAACGAGACCGCATCGATGATCCGGCTGGCGTCGCGGGCCGGGATGTCGATGTGCTTGGACAGGTGCGCCCCGACCGCGACGAAGACGGCGTCGAAGCCGCCGCCGCGGCGCTCGGCTGCCAGGTCGGTGACCCGGTGGCCGCAGGTGATCCGCACACCCAGGGCGGTGAGCCGGGCCACCTCGCCGTCCAGCACGTCGCGGGGCAGCCGGTAGGCGGGGATGCCGTAGCGCATCATCCCGCCCGGCTCGTCGCTGGCGTCGCGGATCTCGACCTCGTGGCCGAGCCTGGCCAGGTGGTAGGCGGCGGACAGGCCGCTCGGGCCCGCGCCGACGATCAGCACCCGGCGCGCGGTGCGGGCCGGCGGGCCGTCGAACTGCCAGCCGTGCTCCAGCGCGAGATCGCCGAGGAAGCGTTCCACCGCGTGGATGGATACCTCGCTGTCGAGGTGGGCGCGGTTGCAGACGCTCTCGCACGGGTGGTAGCAGACCCGGCCGTGGATGGCGGGCAGCGGATTGTCCGCGACCAGCTGGCGCCAGGCCTGCTCATGCTGGCCGGCCTGGGTGAAGCCCAGCCACGCCTGGATGTTCTCCCCGGCCGGGCAGCCCGCGTTGCAGGGTGGCAGCAGGTCCAGGTAGACCGGCCGGCGGGTGCGGACGGGGCCGGCCCGTGCGGCGCCGTGCAGCAGGTCGGGCAGGGGCGTGAGATCGCCGGGCGGATGGGTCATGCCGGCAGCCCACCCGGGTTGACAGCTCGCATGATGCTCAGCCTTTCCCAGTCGGGGCTGTCCCCGCCAGGGACGAACGGCCCCCAACCCGGTCCCTGCAGGGCTTGTCCCACGCTACGGGGAGCAGACCGCTGGCGCGTAGGCGGGGAGGTTGGCGGGCCGCTGATCAGGTGCTGGCGGGCGGGCCGGCGGCGATCCGCCCGGCGATCTCGCGCATCCGCTCGGGGGAGTCGTGCGGCATCTCCCAGCGGGTCTCCAGCCACCAGGTGCAGCCCGCCTCCGCCCACGGCGCGACCTGCGCGGCGGCGGCGGCGCGGTCATCGGCCGGGGTCTCGCCCTCCGCCACCATGTCCAGGCCGGGCCCGGCCGC
>Ga0335077_10004248_pt1 | contig 17463 bp, 15 predicted proteins | sample Lox_Sample_31_FD_207151 | JGI IMG/M metagenome (GOLD analysis project Ga0335077, IMG submission 207151) | Soil microbial communities from Loxahatchee National Wildlife Refuge, Florida, United States - Lox_Sample_3.1 | ecosystem: Environmental > Terrestrial > Soil > Wetlands | place: USA... | reverse complement strand
AGGCGACGCATCGACGGAACACGTGCTCCACGACAAGCGGATTGCCGGCATGGATCTGGAGGCGAGCGGCCACTTCATGGGAGCGGATCATTTTCAACTGGACCCGTTTCACACTCACGCCATTCATGTCATCAAGGACGGCAAGCGTTTTCGGGTCACCTATTGGTGCGACGTTTGCTCCATCCGGCAGTATGAGCCGGGCCCCTGTTGGTGCTGCCAGCGGGAAACGGCGCTGGCGCTGAAGCCCGAAGACGAATGAAGCGCCTGGTCTGGGCGCTGGTTCTCCCTATCATGTCTCAAGCCGCCAATTACTCGGCCAGGAAAACAGTGATCGACGGCTTCGAGACCGTTCAGCTCGCCGATCGCGCGCACGGAATCGAAGTTTCCATTGTGCCGTCCATCGGGAACATCGCCTATGCGATGTCGGTGCACGGTAAGAACATTCTATGGTTTCCCTTCAAGAGCCTGCCCGAGATGAAAGCCAAGCCGGTACTCTGCGGCGTGCCTTTTCTCGCTCCGTGGGCCAACCGGTTCGATCAGGACGCTTACTACGCCAACGGCAAGAAATACCTGCTCAATGCGGAGCTGGGCAACCTGCGTCGAGATCCCAATAAGAACCCGATCCACGGCCTGCTCTTGTTTTCGCCGCACTGGAAGGTGATGAAGATCGAGGCTGACAGCGAGTCGGCGCGCGTGACCAGCCGTCTGGAATTCTGGCGTTATCCCGATCTCATGGCGCAGTTTCCTTTTGCGCATTCCATCGAGATGACGCACCGGCTTCGAGACGGTGCGCTCGAGGTCGAGACGGCGCTCGAAAATCAATCCAGCGAGCCGATGCCTGTCGCTGTGGGTTTCCATCCCTACTTTCAGGTGCCGGACACGCCGCGCGATCAGTGGAAAGTACACGTAGCGGCGCGCGAGCATCTCGAACTCCTGCCGAACCTGACTCCCAGCGGAGCGCGCACACCGGTGACGCTACCGGATCCGGCTCCACTTGCCACAACACCTCTCGACGACGTTTTCACGAACCTGGTGCGCGGCCAGGACGAACGCGCCGAGTTTTGGGTCGAGAGTGGAGGCCGCAAGATTTCCGTCATCTACGGCCCGAAGTACACGATCGCGATCGTCTACGCGCCGCCGGGGAAAGACTTCATCTGCTTCGAGCCCATGTCGGCCATCACGAACGCTTTTAATCTGGCGCACGCCGGCGTCTACAAGGAGCTGCAGAGCATTCCGCCCGGCGGGAATTGGCGGGAGAGTTTCTGGATTGTGCCCGCGGGATTCTGAAGTATGGCACTCAGGGTGTCTCCGAAGGATTGGCACTTTCTGCTACTGCCAGAACCGCGTCCAGAACCTCTGTGATTTCTTGATCGATTTGTTCAAGGGGCATACTGTAGGCCAAGTTGTGATAACCCGACTTGCTCATGAGATTTGGTAGTTGCAAGCGCTTGAAAAACCTTTCGAACAGCGGCGTCAAGAAATCATCTGAGACCTTCGTGTCCGGAGACCACGGTGAGCCTTTGCCAAGTGTTTCCATGGCGCTTGCCACCTCGCGGATCGATTCTTGCATTTCGTTAGCCCACGGTTCAGCGAATATAGGCCCTCCCCCGAACTCCGATGCAGCGTTCCGCGCCCATGCGAGCAAAGTTTCCGGGGTACACAAGTAATTCTCGATCTCTCGCCTCCTCCACATCTGCTCTCGTAAAGACTGGCCCTCGTTCAATGAGGCGGTGAGACGATCGAACAAAGCGAATCCAACCAAATCGCCCTTGGCCTCGCGCAAACCTTGAAAATGATCACGCGCCTTTTGCGGTAAGTTTCCGACATAATGCACGAACGGACGTTCCAAGAATGTTCGTACGCGATGTTTTAGCCGTTGAGCAAGGGATCGAAGAATGTCCAAGTCCGTCGAGCCCTCCAGATAAAACACCCATCCGGCTTGCTCGGCCTGATAATAATGCTCGAAGCCTATGTCTCTCAGGGCTTTGAGCACTTGGCTTTTCCGGTCATCAATTCTGTGGGGCGCGCCAACGAATGCAATCACCACATCACGGTCGGCGGCCTCGTTCAGTACCACCTCAGAATGGCTTGCCGCTATGATCTGACTCTTTTGGCGACGCGCGGTTTCAGCGAGTACACTGTAAATTTGACGCTGGCGTAAGATCTCAAGGTGGGCATCGGGCTCGTCGAGCAGCAGGACAGAGTGAGGGTTAACCGAGAGGTGAGCCAACAGAAGGAGAGTCTGCTGAAGGCCGCGACCGGCCGAAGAAAGGTCCAGCCTGGTGCCGGAGGGATCACGGTAAGACATGTTGATCTCGCCCCGCTCTGCAATGTACACGGGCCTGTCCAGCTTTACGCCAAACAATCGTTGAATTTCCTCTCCCAGCCTCTCCCAATGTGCTTCGCCGTCGTCGGCCGTGAGGATCTGATAACACAGATTCCGTAATACCTCCGCGGTTCTTCCTTCTCCAAGCCGTACATTGATCGCACCAGGGTCAAGACGTGTCTCGTTTGCCGCGAGCCCTGACATGGGGGGCAGGTACGCTACCCTGAGCTTCGCAGCCTCCGGCGGAATGAGCATTCTTGCTCCGCTGCTCTCTTCCGACACGCGCAGTGGTCGACAGAAGAACGATTCCTCGTTTGCGTAGTCGAACTCCAGGCCACACTTCCACGCCTTCGCGCTATCTACACCTTCGACCACGATGTCGATGCGGATGTTCTTCGTTTCTTGCTCACCGTTTGCTTTCCTGACATCGCGCACGTGGAGACCGTGCCATAGCAGGTTGGCGTCGGGGACCGGAACCGCAATGAGGTCCCGTCGGTTGATTGTCACGCCAGGGCGCTTCTCGGGGGTCTTCTTCCCGGCGCGCTTCTCATTCCATCGCCTCAAGCCGATGTCCCACAGGGCGAGGGCCTGAAGCGCCGTGGTTTTCCCCGAGTTGTTGGGGCCTATGAAGACGACCGGGCTACCCAGTTCGATCGTAACATCCTTAAATCGCTTGAAGTTCCGTATGGCCAGACTCGTCAGCATTCAGGCAGGTAACGCTTTCGCCTGTAAGCCTATCATGTGGTAGCACCGTTTGGGAGTTTGAAACCGAGGATATGCTACAAACGTCGCGCTGGGAATTGGCGGGAGAGTTTCTGGATTGTGCCCGCGGGATTCTGAGGCTACTCCGTGGCGCGCACCTGTTTTAGGCGCTCGCGGAGGGCTACAGGCAGGTCGGCTTCGATTTCAGGTGTGATCAGGCCGACACCATCGAGATCTTGGATGTGAACCTTTTCCTTCAGGCGGAAGCTGGTGAGCTTCATGCGGACCAAGTCGGCAACGGGAGCGATTAACGCCCCTTCGACGCTCTTGGCGGCAGGTGAGAACTCGGGAACTGGCTCCAGATCGCTTGCGTGAACTCTCTCTCCAACAAAGATGAGGTGCACACTGCTTCGAGCTCTGGGGTTAGTAGAATCCACGCGCATGTCGACCCCGGCAGCGTGACGATACGTGAAACCAAATGGCTCCACGGCGCGAATCACCGCCTCAAGGTCCGGTCGCCGGATCGCCGCGTCGATATCGTTGGTAAGGCGCGCAGCGATCGGGCTCCGTGCGTTAACGTGCAGGAATGTCGCCATACCGCCAATCAGCCGGTACTCGATTCCTGCCTGCGATAGCGCTGTGGTGAAGCGCTTGAGCACCTCGAATAGTTGTTCCACGAAATTATCGAGGGCAGCAAGCGTCATTCCTCTCAAATTATCTCGCCACCGTTACCCGGCTGAATCCTTCTTCAACTTCGGGGGCCACCAACTTGGCGGCCATTGCGTGCATGGCCTCCTCGGGTACCACGCGCGCGCGGGTGCGGTTGCGTTCCATGCAGACCTCAAGCGGAACGTCGAAAAAGAGGGCCTCAACTTCGCAGCCGTACCGGCGTCCAATGCGAATGTAAGGGGCGCGCTCGTCGGGCGTCAAATGCGTGGCGTCCACATACGTCACCGGGCGCCCGATGGACACGCGCTGCCGCAATAGAAACCGGATCGAGTGGAATACGCGCGCGTGGATGGTCTGATCGGTCATGTCGTCGGCCAGTAAGTGGCGGATCGCGTCAGAGGAGAGCGGCGTGACACCCAGCCGCTCGAGGTAAGTGGATTTACCCGAGCCGGGCAGGCCGACCAGAACTACAATGCGCTGCGGCTCAGACGAGGTATCGTTCGGCATCGAGCAGCCGGCCGGCGATCCTGCGTCGAAGCTCGATCGCATTCACCGGCTCGTATTTCGCGAAGCGGCGTAGCACGGCGAGATTCGCGCGCAGGCTGTCGCCATCCGAGCATGCCGCCAGCACCGTGCGCGCCGTGGTCTCAATGTGCGCCATGGCGTCGCGCGCCAGCACCACGCACATGTCCGCCGCTTGCGTCCCTTTTCCTTGCGCGCGGAGTTTCTGCGTCCGCAGCAGCGTGGATTCCATGGCGAATGCGTCCATGACGACGTCCGTGATGCCCGCGAGCACTTCCTGTTGCTTCTCGAGGCCGGCGAGGTACTTCTGATACGCCACGCCCATCAGCAACAGCGCGATCTTCTTGGAATTGGTGACGAGCCGGGCTTCCTCGGCGAAGGGTCCGTCGCTCGCGCCGTTCGAGAGGCTCGGCCCGCCCAGCACCTCGGCCAGCACGCCCTGCGCGGCTTTGACGAGGCCGAGTTGCCCGCGCGCGGCGCGCTTGAGCAACATGCCAGTGACTAGCATGCGGTTGATCTCGTTGGTGCCTTCGAAAATTCGGTTGATGCGCGAATCGCGATAAGCACGTTCCACGGCGTAATCCTGGTGATAACCGTAGCCACCGTGAATTTGCACGCCCTCGTCCACGACGTAGTCGAGCACTTCCGATGCATAGACTTTGATGATGGAACACTCGGCTGCGTACTCCTCCACGGCCTTCAGCATGGTGGCGGAAGCGTTAGGCTGGTCCCAGGAAAATCCCGCAAGCTGCGATTCGATCTGGCCCGTGACGCGGTACGTCATGCTCTCGGCAGCGTAGATGCGAATGGCCATTTCCGCCAGCTTGTGCTGGATCATGCCGAATTGCGAAATCGTGGCGCCGAACGCTTTGCGTTCCTTGGCGTACTTGATCGAGATCGCCAGCACGTTCTTCGAGCCGCCGACAGCGAACGGTCCCAGCTTTAGCCGCCCGATGTTCAGAATGTTGAACGCGATGATATGGCCGCGCCCGATCTCGCCGAGCACGTTCTCCACCGGCACATGCACATTCTCGAAGTACACGGCAGTGGTGGAACTGCCCTTGATGCCCATCTTCTTTTCCTCGTGACCGGAACTCACGCCCGGATATGCGCGCTCCACGAGAAACGCCGTGAACTTCTCGCCGCCGACCTTGGCGAATACGGTGAATAGATCCGCTGCGCCGCCGTTGGTGATCCACATTTTCTGGCCATTGAGGATGTAGTGCCGTCCATCGGGACTCAGATCCGCGCGGGTTTTGGCGGCGAGTGCATCCGAGCCCGCGTGCGGTTCGGTCAACGCATAGGCGGCCAGCAACTCAGCCTTAGCCAGCCTCGGCAGGTAGCGCTGCTTCTGGTCCTCGGTGCCGAAATAGAGGATGGGCAGCGTGCCGATGCCGGTGTGCGCTCCGTGCCAGCCGGAATAGGAGCCGTCGCGAGACATCTGCTCCGCGACCACCATGGCCGAAACCAGATCCATTTCGAGGCCGCCGAATTTCTCAGGAATCACGATCGCCGTCAAGCCGATTTCCGCCGCCTTGCGCAGAATAGAGACCGCGACGCCGGGCTTGTGCTCGAGGATGTCGGGAAGACTGGGCTCGACCTCTTTGCGCCAGAACTCGTCGGCGGTCCGCGCGATGGCGTGGTGCTCGCCGGTCAGGTCTTCGGGAGTGAAAATTTCCTCCGGCGCGCGGTCCTCAATCAGGAACGCGCCACCTTTTACCTTGGGGAGTGCGGTCGCTGCTGTCGCCATGCGTTCAGATCCTTTCGAAAATTCCGGCTGCGCCCTGCCCGCCGCCCACGCACATCGTGACCATGCCGTACCTGGCGTTTCGGCGCTGTATCTCGCGCAGGATGGTGGCCGTGAGTTTCGCGCCCGTGCAACCGAGCGGGTGACCCAGCGCGATGGCGCCGCCATTCACGTTGATGTTGTCGAGATCGAGGCCCGCGCGGCGGATCACCGCCAGTGCCTGCACGGCAAATGCCTCGTTCAATTCGATCAGGTCGATATCGTCGATATCGATGCCGGCTAGCGCCAGCGCCTTGGGAATCGCGACCACGGGACCGATGCCCATGATCTCCGGCGGCACCCCGCCGGTCGAGAAGCTGACGAATCGTGCCAGCGCCTTGAGGCCGAGTTCGCTCGCTCTTTTGTCTGACATCACCAGCGCCACGGCCGCGCCGTCGCTGGTCTGCGATGAGTTGCCCGCGGTGACGGTGCCGCCGGCGTGAAACACCGGCTTCAACTTAGCGAGCGCTTCGAGGGTGGTATCGGCACGCGGGCCTTCATCGCGGTTGAAGACGGTCTTCGCGACATGCGGCTTCACGCCGTTGGGCGTCACGATCTCGACTTCGAACGGGACGATCTCGTCGTTGAATCTCCCCGCTGCCTGCGCGCTCAGCGCATTCTGATGGCTGCGGAGTGAAAAAGCGTCCTGATCTTCGCGGGAGATGCCGTATTTCTGCTGCAAACGCTCGGCAGTCAGACCCATGTTCAGGTAAACTTCGGGCCGGTGGTCGACAAACCACGGATTGGGAGCGAGCTTGTTGCCGCCGCGCGGGATCAGGCTCATGGACTCGGCGCCTCCCGCCAGGATCATGTGCGCGCCGCCGGCACGGATGCGGTCCGCGGCCATGGCGATGGATTGCAGTCCCGAACTGCAGAAGCGGTTGATGGTCACGCCGGGAACGATGTCGGGCAGACCCGCACGCAACGCCGCCTGGCGCGCCATGTTGTTTCCCGATTCGGCCTCGGGCATGGCGCAGCCCAGAATCACGTCATCCACTTCGTCTTTCGGGATCTGCGGATGTTTTTCAAGAAGCGCGCGTATGCACGCCGCCGCCAGGTCATCGGGCCGCGAATTACGAAGAGTCCCGCGCGGCGCTTTGCCCACCGCGGTGCGCAAACAATCGACGATCACCGCTTCTTGCATTTCAGTTCCTCAATGGCTTGCCGGTCTTGAGCATGTGCTGCATGCGCTGCTGGGTTTCGGGCCGGCCGCACAAACTCAGAAAAGCCTCGCGCTCGAGATCGAGTAAATACTGCTCGGAAACCATCTGCTCGCCGGTGATTCGGCCGCCGCTCAAAACGTAAGCCAGTTTTTCTCCAACTACGGTATCGTACTCCGTGATGTAAGCGCCCTGCCGCGCCATGTACAGGCCGACCTTCATGAGCGCGTAGGCGCTGTCGCCGCCAACCTTGATATCTTGCCGGGGTACGCCCAGCGCATGGGTCTCGGCGAGCAGCAACGCCTGCGCCTTGGCGTCTTGAATGAGCCGCTCCGGATTCATGGAAATGGCGTCGCCGTCACGCAACAGACCCAGCTTGCGCGCGTCGTCGGCGCTTGCCGAAACCTTGGCATAGCCAATCAGCTCGAACGCGCGTCGCGCATCGCCGGTCCGCAGCAGCGCCTCCTTGCAGCCGCCGCCCGCTGGAATCACGCCCACTCCGGTCTCGACCATCCCCATGTACAATTCCGCCGAAGCCTGCACGCGCGCCGCATGCAGAGCGATTTCGCAGCCGCCGCCGAGCGTCATGCCGAAAGGCGCCGCCACCACCGGCCGCGGCGCGTACTTGATCGCCATATTGGCCTGCTGGAACGCATTTATCGCGGCGTTGAGCTCGTCCCATTCGCCTTCCTGCGCGGCCAGCAGCACGAGCATCAGGTGGGCGCCCGCGCTGAAGTTCTCGCCTTCGTTGGCGATGATCATCGCCTGAAAATTGCCGGCGGCCTCATCGATTCCAGCGCGGATCATCGAGACCTGGTCCTGGCCGATCGAGTTCATCTTGCTGTGGAACTCGAGGCACAGCACACCATCGCCGATATCGATGAGCGAAGCGCCGGCGTTTTTCTTCACCACGCCGCGCGCGCGTTTGATATCGCTGAGGACCAGAATGCCCGGCCGCTCCTCGAGCGCATGGTAGCGCGCACATCCCAGGTCGAAATATTCCGTCTGCGGGCAGCCGTCGCGGTCCGCCGGCTGATAGAACGATTTCGCGCCGGCGGAAAGCATTCGCTGAATGTTTTCCGGCAGCGGCCGGCCCTCGCCCTCGATGCGCCGAGCAGTAGCTTCGAAGCCCAGCGCGTCCCACACCTCGAAGGGTCCCAGCTTGTTGGCGTAGCCCCAGCGCATCGCGCGGTCGATCTCCACCACCCGGTCGGAAATCTCCGGCACCACGCCGGCGGAGTAGAGAAACAGGTCGCTGAACAGCTTCCAGAGGAACGAGCCGGCGCGGTCCTGGGCCGCCACGAGCATTCGCAGGCGCTCGCCCAGGTCCTCGATATTCCGCGCTGTATCCGCTGAAACAAAGCGCGGCTTCTGTAGGGGATGATATTCAAGAGTCTTCCAATCAATGGCCCAGATCTCTTTGTCCGCGCCCTTGCCCACACGTTTGTAGAGGCCCTGGCCGCGCTTGTCGCCCAGCCAGCCGCGCTTCACCATCTCATCCAGAAACGGCTGCAGCACGAAGCGGTCGCGCCAGGGATCGTGCGACGCCATGTCGCGCAGGTTGCGCGTCACCAGCGCCCACACGTCAAGACCGACGATATCGAGAAGCCGGTAGCTGGCGCTCTTGGGCAACCCGATCACCGGTCCCGTCAGTGCATCCACCTCTTCGATGGTGTAGCCGTCCTCCACGGTGATCTTTTGAACCGTGGAGCCGAAGAACGTGCCGATCCGGTTGGCGATGAAGTTCGGGGTGTCTTTGCAGAGGACGACGCCTTTGCCCAGCCGCCAGTCGCTGAATTCGCGAACGTAGCTCAGCACCTCGGGCAGCGTTTCCGCGCCGCTGATTACTTCGAGCAGATGCAGATAGCGCGGCGGATTGAAGAAGTGCGTTCCCAGAAAATGCCGGCGGAATTCGCTGTCGAAACCTTCGGAGATGGCGGCGAGCGGGATTCCACTGGTGTTGGTGGAAATGATGGTTCCAGGCCGGCGGAGGCTCGCCACTTTAGCCATCAGCTCGCGCTTAATGTCCAGTTTCTCGGTGACGGCCTCGACCACCCAATCGCAGCCCGAGATTTCCTTCAGGTCATCTTCAAAGTTTCCTGGCGTGATGAGTCTCGCGCCGTCCGGAGTGTAGAAGGCGCCGGGTCTCTGCCTGGCAGCCGTTTCAAGGCCTCCGAGAGCGGCCGCGTTGCGGTTCGGATTGCCCGGCAGGACGACGTCCAGCAGCAGCGCTGGAATTCCGGCATTCGCAAAATGGGCTGCGATGCGCGAGCCCATGGTGCCGGCGCCGAGCACCGCCACCTGTTCGATTGGCTTCACACGGGGAGTTTACAACGAACCGGGCTCGGAGCGGAACTTCGCGCGCGATTGAATTGTGGACTGGCTCGCGCTCCGCGGATTATTGAAGCGACGTGACGGTAATAGTATCGCCCGAAAGCGTGCCGGAAACCTTGGCATGAATCGGCTTGCCTGCGCTGAGATCTTTGGTCCAGTTTGCTTTGTTCTTCAGCGCTTCCGCAGCCCGGATATTGCCGACCGAATCGAATCGCAACACTTGCCCGCTATCTGTTTGCAGCGCAAACGCGCTGGTCGAGCTGCTGACCGTGCAGCCTGTGGAGGCGGTGTCTGCTTTGGCGTGTCCTTTTTGGGGGCGGCCCGAATCCACTGTCGTGCCCTGTTCCGCGCTGCCCTGTTCCGCACTCTTGGTGGTGGAAGAGCCGGCGCAACTGGCATCGACCAAGGTCCCGCGCCATTGTTGTATGTTCAGAGGGGCCGGCGCAGACGGATGGCTCTCGGCTTGCGCAAAAGCCGGAGCGCACGCCAGCACGAACGCGGCAAACAACCCTGCAAAATTTTCCATGAGAGTAACCTCCGGGCGAGCAGCGAGCATTTTTGTATCCTCGATCCGATGTGTGGCCAAGGCCCGGTGAGGAATCTCACAGTCACACCCGCCGCAAGCCTGCCGGCAGCGCCGGCGGCGGTCCACAAGGTGACTGCTATCATGATTTTCTGGACAACCTGCCAGCATGGATTCCCTCCAGGTGAAACCCGCCCGCCGTAAGATCCCCCCATGGCTCATCATGGTGCTGACCTACGCGGTTTCCATCGGCAGCCTGGCGTGGGTCTTGCACGGTTACGATTTTTCCCAGATCCAGTCCGCCATCCTCTCGGTGAAGTGGGGATGGGTGCTGTTGGCCGTCCTGCTCGAAATGGCAGTTTACCTGGTGCAAGCCTGGCGGTGGGCCACGTTACTGAGCCCCGTTGAGCGCCCGGCTTTCTGGGAAACCGTCCAGGCCATCTACATCGGCTTGTTTGCCAGCAGCGTGTTGCCCCTCAGGCCGGGAGAGATCATCCGCGGCTATCTGCTGACGATCTGGGCGGAAATCCCGATCTCGCTGACCCTGACTTCGATGGTGATCGAACGCGTGCTTGACGGCATCTGGGTGGTGCTGGCGTTCGGGCTCACCGCCTCGTTCGTGAGCATGCCACGGGCTTTGGTCGACGCCGCGCAAATTCTGGCTCTGGGCGTTTTGGCCTTGGCGGCGGTGTTTCTCTACGTTCTGTTCCGAAAACAACACGCGCACACGTTTCTTTCCGGCCGGAGTTGGGGACGGAAATTCCTTCACGTCCTGGATCAGATTCATCAGTTGGGAGACTGGCGCACGCTGGCGCTGTCGTTCGGCATTACCTGTCTCTACTGGATCGCACAGATTCTGCCGGTGTGGGCCCTGTTCCACAGCTACGAAATGGATTTGTCCTTCCCCGAGGCTTCCGTAGTGCTGGTGATCAAGACGATCGGCACGGTGATCCCCAACGCTCCAGGCAACCTGGGCGTGTTCCAATCCGTGGTGGTGCTGGCGCTGGGGATCTTCAGTGTCGAGCACAGCGTGGCCCAGGAATTGTCTTTTCTGATGTGGGCGGCCTTGACTCTGCCGCTTTTGATTGCCGGATTTGTTGCCGTACTGCTCACAGGGCTCAGCATCGGCGAGATTCACCGCCATGCGCATGCGCACCACCGCAAGCACATGGGCGCTTATTCACACGTCGAGCCAGATCATAAATCCTAAATCCCGCTGTTATAATTCTCCCGTCATGCTCAAACTAACTCTGCTGTCATTCGTCTGCGCGAGCGTGCTTGCCGCGCAGGGTCCAGATGGCAAACTGCGAGTCATCGCGTTTGGCGCGCATCCCGATGATTGCGATATCCGCGCCGCGGGAACGGCGGCCAAATTCGTTGCCATGGGCCACCACGTGAAGTTCGTCTCGGTGACGAACGGCGACGCCGGCCATCAGAGCGAGGGCGGCGGCATGCTGGCCAAGCGGCGCCGCGCAGAAGCCATGGAGGCGGGAAGACGGCTGGGCGTCACCTACGAAGTTCTCGACAACCACGACGGCGAACTGCTGCCCACCATCAACGTTCGCGAGCAGATCATCCGCCGCATCCGTCAATGGAACGCCGACATCGTCCTCGCGCCGCGCCCCAACGACTACCATCCTGACCACCGTTACACCGGCGTGCTGGTTGAGGACGCGGCTTACATGGTCGTTGTGCCCAACATCTGCCCGGACACGCCGCCGCTGCATGACAATCCAGTCTTTCTGTATTACGAAGATGGATTCCAGCGGCCGAACCCCTTCCGTCCGGACGTTTCCGTCGCCATCGATGACGTCTTCGACAAAAAAATTGACGCGCTGGATGCGCAGGTGTCGCAGTTCTACGAGTGGCTGCCGTGGGTGGATCACACGCTCGATCAGGTTCCGAAGGACCCGGTGGAGCGCAAGAAGTGGCTGGCTTCGCACCGCGAGCCGCGCCTCAGCCCGGCCGTTCGCAAGACTTTGGAGAAATGGTATGGCGCCGAACGAGCCGCGCAGGTGAACATCGCGGAATCCTTCGAGCTCTGCGAATACGGCCGCCGTCCCACCGACGATGAATTGCGCAAGCTGTTCCCGATGCTGGGGAAATAACGCGAGCTTTTTTTACCAGATCACAGGAACCTGGTACGGATGGCCTCGTCTTTTGTGGCGAATACAGCGCCTTCCGCGAGCGCTTGCCCAATCAGAAGCCTGTCCCAGGGGCCTTTATGCAGCAGCGGCAGCCGGTGGGCGGAGTACACGTGATCCAAGAGCAATGGAAGAATCGAAGGCCGCAGGTCACCCAGATGCTGCCGCAACGAAGACTCCGGATCGGTCGAGAATTGCAGCTTGCCTGCTTTTGCCTTCGCTAGGGTTTCCCACTGCTGAAGCGCTGTACGACAACCAGAGAGAATCGAACTCCCGACCTACTGTGTGGGTCCTGGGCAGACCACTCGACCTGGGATTCGCTAGCCCTCAGCTTCTTCCCGCGAACTTCCCTGATACGACATTATGAGCGCGCCAATCCTCCAACCTCGCTAAAGCACCATCCAGTCGATGGCTACCACGGCCCATTGGTCGCCGGATTCGCCCGCCGCGACCATTAATGCGTCATGCGGAGCGTGCCGGAACTGGAAGACAGCCGTATAGCGCGAGTTGGGAGGTGTCATCGAGTCGTCATACCGCCCCGTCAAAACGGGGAGATAAGGCTCAGGAAGGCTCGACCCCGGAGTGAAAATTGCTTGCGCTAACTTTTCGACCTTAATCAACCGGGGGCTATTTTTGTTGGCCCACGTAGCAGAGAGTTCGTCAAATCCCTTCCGGTTTGGCAATCCGTGTCCCAACCCATTCACGTACCCATGGTCTTCCAGAAGCCACATGCCAAGAACTGTTCTTACCCAGAGCTCAGGATTCGGACTGTTGACATGTTTCCCTTCTGCCCAGAGCTTCGTAATGGAGGGAACATCGACTAATTGCATCGCAGCATCAATCTCATGCCGCACGATCCACAGGTCCAGAAAGGTATCCAGGACGCGGAGGGGATTGCTTCTAGCTCCACGAGACTGAACTTGAGCAACGGTCACAAGGTGCTCCGGCAGTTGAGCCCATGGGCCGGCGCTGCGGTTGAAGCGATCCCTTGCCAAGGACGTTTGGGCTAGAAAGTCATAATTCTCAAATGCTCCATGTGCCTCTCGCTCAAACCATCGTTGCTTCTCCTGCTTCGTCCTGGCCTCGGCGAACTCCAGGACCTTGGTCTCAAGCTCGGTCCACGGAACGGCTTTGGAAATACCAGGCGGTCTGTACATTCTCAGGTAGTCGACCATGAAAAGGTAGACGTTGCGTGCGGTCTCGACCACGTCTGTCGGATTGAGAAAAGTGAGGTCTGCATCGTGGGACCAACAGCCGCCTCTTCTCGCCGGATGCCCCCAGGAAAGGCGCTTGCTGCAAAGAAATGGTATGTCAGGGTCGCCTTGGTGGGACCACGAATCTTCCAGGGGATGGAGCGACGTTCCGAAGTTCTCCAGTGCTCGTGCACGCTCATTCACAGGCCGGCTTCGTACTCCTTTCGCAAGAGCAAGCTGAGTACGCACCGACTCGTTACCACCATTCGGGACTCTGTAGTCGCCGGGGATCACGGTTCGTTCTTGGGGTGTTCCGGGCACGTGTCCATATGACGGAAAGTGGAGTTGCTGGATTGTCTTCGATGCTCCTTCTTGTCGTCCTAGACACGTGTAAACGGCCACCGTGAAGGGAGCCGGAAGGAATAAGCCTTCATCCGGTTCCTGGGTTCCTACAGCTATCCGTTCCGCTTCGTAGGGATCGAAACCAGCTTGCAGCGCAAGCCACTTCGTCAGTCCGTAGTGAACGTCTTTTTCCCAACCAAAAAGGGGCAAGACTGCCAGGGCAATGATCAGGACCCGCGGCGCAATTGCTGTGCGTATCCAATTTACGGATGTACGCGCGTGGCACAGAAGTCTGACTTGCATTCCGAACCTCCTCCGGAAATTAGTGTAGTGCACATTTGGAGGGTTATTCGTGGCGATCGACGCATGACTGGAAGGTCCAGTGTGGCCAACCTTCCGGCATTTTCGTTTTTGAAGGAAAACAGCCAGCAAAGTCCCACCCTGCCGCCTGGGAATGCAATTGGGCATCGACCCGGTATCCGCGCTGCGTGAATGAGCGCAGCGAAAACAGATTCGCCGATGCTTTCTGGCGCGCCCGGAGAGACTCGAACTCCCGACCTACTGGTTCGAAGCCAGCCGCTCTATCCACCTGAGCTACGGGCGCGCTAGGGCCATTATATGCCGCCCGCGCAGGGAATTTACCCGAGCAGAATCAACAGAATATCTTCCCAAAACCTTTCGTAAGATCCAAAACCCTGGCGCACTCCAGTAGCGTCCCGCGCGTAGGTGCTTGATTACGAGTGTTCTTCGAAGTCTTACGATTTGGTTTCCGAAATGCTCAGTTCAACATCTCAACAACCGGAGCTGCCCATGGCGTCTGAACGTCTGCGAAAGAGGCTTGTTTCAGTGAATGCCATCCTCGAAATGCTTGCGCAACGGCGCGCCCAATCCGGCGACCCGAATCTGGGCGTGGGTATGGAGAAGCGGATCATCGAGGCCGAAATGGTAGATCTGGAGAGGGCCATGGCCACGCTGGAAAGCATCGAAGACGGTGCCAGCCCGAACCCCCGGCGCGCCCGAACCGACCTCTAACGCTTCCCGCCTGACCGAAACGCTCACAGGGTGGCAGCGCCAGCCGCCGGCCAAAGTGCTAACCTTGCATTACCCACACCACGCATTCTTGGTTTCCCATCGTGCGCTCGAATCGTGAGATCGAAATCAAAATGCGCGTACCCGGCGCCCGCGCGGCCCGCAGCCTGTTGCGAACCGCCGGATTTCACGTACGACAGCGCAGGGTCTTCGAGGATAACGTGATCCTGGACACGCCGGATCTGGCGTTGCGCAACCGCGGCTGTCTGCTTCGCGTGCGGACGGCAGGGGCGGCGTCGACGCTTACTTACAAAGGGCCACCGGCGGCTGGCCGCTTCAAGTCTCGCGAAGAATTAGAAATTGCGATCTCCGACGCGGGGATGGCCGCGTCGATCTTCGGGAATCTCGGCTTCCACCGCGTCTTTCGCTACCAGAAATACCGCACTGAGTACTCCGAGCCCGGCGCGCACGGCGTCGTCACGCTGGATGAGACGCCGATTGGGTGCTTTCTTGAGATTGAAGGCGCGCCGCGGTGGATTGATCGCACGGCTGGCAAGCTGGGATTCCGCCCATCCGATTACATCAAGGTGAGCTACGGCGCGCTGTATTTTCAGACCTGCGCGGAGCAGGGAATCAAGCCGGGCGATATGGTTTTTCCGCCTACCTGATCTCCAGAATCTCTTTTTCCTTGTTCTTCGCCGCTTGATCCAGTTTCTGCATGTAGAGATCGGTGGCCTTCTGGATTTCGTCGTGGCCGCGCCGGTCTTCGTCCTCGGTAATTTTCTTGTCCTTCAGCAGCTTCTTCACGGCCTCGTTGCCGTCCCGCCGGACATTGCGGATGGCGACGCGGTGGTCCTCCGCAACCGTATGCAGGTGCTTCACCAGTTCTTTGCGGCGCTCTTCGTTGAGCGGCGGTATGGGAATGCGCACTACCTTGCCGTCGTTGGCTGGATTCAGGCCCAGGTCGGACGCGCGGATGGCCTTTTCAATGGCGCCGATCTGCGAAACATCCCAAGGCTGTACGGTGATGAGCGTTGGTTCGGGCACGTGCAGGTTGGCAAGCTGGTTGATGGGCGTGGGTGTGCCGTAGTAGTCCACGCGAATATGGTCGAGCAGGCTGACCGAAGCCCGGCCCGTGCGGATGGCGGCCATGGCGTGCTGCAGATCAGTGACTGCTTTCTCCATGCGGCTCTTGATGCTGGCTTCAACCTCTTTGACGGACTTGAAAGCGGGCCCCACCGGGGCAGTATGTTCGGTTTTCATAGGCGCTAGTGAATCAACGTGCCGATGGCTTCCCCCATCGACATTCGCATTATACACAGTACCGTGTTGATACGGCGCAAGTTATTGACTGGCAGAAAGCGGTGGCTAACGGTGCGACGACCGATACGAGCAAACTGTCCGCGAAACGCTCCGAAACGCTGTCCTAGGGCACGATCCCTGTGACCGCGCGCATGATCAGGGTCTGTCTCACCAGCTCCGTCTTCACCCATCGGGTATAGCTTGCGCGCGCCTCCGCCACCTGGCGTTCGGTACACAATCCGGCCGTTGCAAGCTGCTCGCCTACATTTTCGATGACCTCGGCCCATAATCCCGCCCGCTCGGCAAACTCCGGCTCTCCACGTTCCACGACCTCGTCTTGCACCTGACTGTTCACATCCACCAACCCTGCGCCTCGAAAAAGATCCGCTAGATGGTCCGCCATCTCGTTATCCCATCCGTTTTTCTGCCGCCACGCGAGAAACGCGTTGTAGAACAGCTTGAACTCATACGGCGGATCGGGTTCCCACCCGTTGCTCGCGTGATTGTAATCGAGGACCACGAGCGCGCCCGCGGGTTTTGCCGCTTGCTTCATTTTCGCGATGGCCCGAGCCGGTTCGGCAATCCATTGCAGCGTCCGCGCCGCCGTCACGACGTCAAACTCCGCAAGGAATGTCAACGTCGTTGCATCCCCACGTTCGAACCGCAGGTTTGCAAGGTCAGCGTGCTCCGTTCGCGCCAGTTCGAGCAGCGCCTCGTCCCGATCGACGCCGACCACGCGACCGCTTGCTCCAACAGCCTTCGCTATACCCGCCGTAATCGCGCCCGTGCCGCACCCCACATCCAGCACAGTATTCCCCGGCCGCAGCAGTTCCGCCAGGCAGCGATGGTCCCGCTCAAGAGTCCGCCGCCCCAGGATGCGAGGATCGGACCGGTGTGGCTGCGTAGGCATGTTCCTTTCACAATAGAGCAGAAGCGAACCGGGACGGTACACTCAATACAGAACCAGTCGCTTTCAGTAATTCGATTTGAATGCACTGTTCCGGATTTTTGCCGCGACAAACGGACTCTCTCGCCAAACCGGGACTGGCTTCTGCGTCCCCAACGCATCGAATCCCAACCTTGCCGATCCGCCCTCCGTGGACGTAGTTGCCTGTCCCGGCTTCGCCCTTGCAGAATATTCCTAGCTCGTGCCTTCGCCGAATTTTCATCCTCGCGGGTGTCGCGCCTCGCCGACATGCCGCTCAACTGTCCCCGAAAGCCCCCGAAACCCAACGTCGGATATCATGACTGGCCGCATTGACTGCCACATGCAACAACCGCGGCGAGACCGAGGTTGCAGTTTTGTCAGCCAGGTTGATGAACCTCCGAAATGGCTCCCTCCCATCAAAACTCTGGGTTATCCCCGTAGTAGCCATTGAGTGCGCTGTCCCGGAAACGCTCCAACCCAGACAGACCGCAAACTCTGTTAAG